>Ga0265330_10000016_pt1 | contig 171040 bp, 146 predicted proteins | sample 41919metaG_FD_202083 | JGI IMG/M metagenome (GOLD analysis project Ga0265330, IMG submission 202083) | Rhizosphere microbial communities from Carex aquatilis grown in University of Washington, Seatle, WA, United States - 4-19-19 metaG | ecosystem: Host-associated > Plants > Roots >...
GAACGAGGAGATCCAGACTGCAGCAAAGAAACTCCTCAAAGGAGAAACCAACCACCTCCCGGTGGTGAACGACAAGGGGGTGCTGGTCGGCATCGTCACTACGTTCGACGTATCGAAAGCGGTGGCAAATCCCGGCAAGGCCCACCATGTCCGGGACATCATGAAGACGAAGGTGGTGACCACGACAGAAGATGAATCCGTGGATATCGCGATCCGCAAGCTCGAGCAGCACAACATCAGCGCCCTGCCGGTCGTGGACCCGCATCAGCATGTGATCGCCATCCTTACGGCCATGAACTTAAGCAAGATTATTGGCGGGAGGTGGCTGAAATGAAACTCCTGGTCAATTTCTCACGGGGCCGGGGCAGGAAACCGATCATCGCGCAGGTAGTGCGGGACACCGGCGTTCTGATCAATGTTGAACGGGCAGTGATCGATTCATCGGAGGGCGAGGCGCTGATCGATGTGCCGGACGACCAGTGCCGGCTCGTCCGGGACTCCATGATCTCCCTCGGGGCACAGGTACGTATCCTTGAGCATGGCGTGAACCTGAACGAGAGCGAATGCGTGGACTGCGGCGCATGCATCAGCGTCTGCCCCCGGGAAGTCTTCTCGTTCGATCCAGACTGGAAACTCAAACTTGAAGAGAAGAAGTGCATCCTCTGCGGGAAATGCATTGATGCCTGCCCGCACCGGGCGCTTACTCTCCCACTATGATCCGGGTACCGTTCCGGTTCCGCGAGACGATCGCAACGATCCTTGCGGATGACCCGGCCCATGTCGCCGCTGCGAAATCCGGCATCCTCACTGCCAGGCAGGAACTGGAAGCATATATCGCCCGCGACCCCTTTTTTGCATCCACGTTCGATCCCTATACGCCGGATTCCAATGACCGCATCATCGTCCGAATGGCGGAAGCCACACGGAAAGCCGGAGTCGGTCCGATGGCAGCGGTAGCCGGTGCAATCGCATGGGCGGGTGTGGAGGCGATGAAGGACGCGGGCGCAACGTTCGGGGTAATCGACAACGGAGGGGATATCGCGCTGCTCTGCGATCGGCCGGTCCGGGTCGGCGTCCATGCCGGGGAGGCCGCACTTTCCGATCGCGTCGCGTTTATCGTCCCTCCGCAGGACCGGATCCTCGGGGTCTGCACCTCTTCGGCAACGGTCGGGCCGTCCATCTCATTCGGCATTGCCGATGCGGTTACAATCTTCTCGCACGATGTCGCGCTTGCCGATGCATGGGCAACCGCGGTCTGCAACGCGATCCGGCCGGACGACCGGTCGGTGCTGGACCGGGTTAACGCCGCGGAGGTTGACGGGATCTTCGCGATTATGGGGAACGTAACGGTAGAGTGGGGCGTGCTGCCCCCGCTTGTTCCTGCTGTAGTCGATGAGCAGCTTATCAGCGCGGGGGACCGGCAATAATTTCAAAGTGCGATTCACCGGACCTGCCGCAATTATGCATCCGGAAAACAGGAAATTACAATTGCCCGTCCGGATTTTTACAATACGCTATCGCATCCGCGTACGCACCCCGGCCTTTGAACGATGCCCCCGTCTTTTCACCATCGTGCACGATTACCCATGCCTCATGGTCCCGGAACAGGAAGACCAGTTCAAGAAGATCGATCTCATCCAGTTTCAGACCGTGCACGAGTGAGGACGCCGGCTCCAGGTCCAGTTTCTCCCGCAGGAATACGCCGGGGTCCGTGCGGAAACAGTAATAGAATACCTGCCATGCGTTCAGGAGATCCGAGATGAACAGCTCGTCCCGCACATTGTCGTCGATCCTGCCAAGCTGAATCGCAAGGCATTCCACATCCTCGTCACAATCCTCCAGGAGCCGGTCGACCAGCTGGACGAGGGCCTTGTAGGGGGTAGTTGTCAGGACGGGATCCATGCAGACAGGTGCATGGTGAAACTAGAAATAACCGATCGTGTAATGATGATTCCCTGCCGGATAAAAACCCTTATTCGCCATCACAGGGAATGCATTACGATGAAACGCGAGGATGCTGACTGGAAGGTATATCACCTGATCCCACCAGCTTCGCCCATCACGGTGGAAGTCCTTGCCCAGCAAAGCGGTCTTGAACCTGCTGTTGTGGATGATTCGCTCTCCCGGCTTGAGCGCTACTGCCTTGTTGAACGGAACGGTGGAGAGGTCCGGATGCTCAACTTCGGCGAGGCCCTGATCCGCAACCAGCTCAAGTACGATGATGCACTCCCCTATACGATAGAGAACGGCGTTATCAAAACGAGGAAATGATATGATGTCACGGGAAGTTGTAATCTTACGGATCGGCCACCGGCCCGAGCGGGACCAGCGGGTCACAACCCATGTCGGGCTCACTGCCAGGGCACTGGGCGCAAGGGGGATGTACCTCGCGGCATCCGACAAGGGAGTGGTGCAGAGCATAGCCGACGTGGCGGAACGCTGGGGAGGGGAGTTCTTCTGCGAGGACAACGTGAAGTGGCGTGCCTGTATCAAGGAGTGGAAGACTGCAGGGGGCATCGTAGTTCATCTCACTATGTACGGCCTGAACCTGCCGGATATCATTGGCGAAATCCAGCCACACAAAAAGATTCTCGTCATTGTCGGGGCAGAGAAGGTGCCTGGCGAGATTTATGGACTTGCCGATTTCAATGTCGCCGTAACCGGGCAGCCACACTCCGAGATCTCAAGCCTTGCGCTCTTCCTCGATCATCTCTCCTCAGGCACTGAGCTCCGGACCGAATTCCCCGGGGCGCAGATCCGCATCATCCCTTCGAAGGCGGGGAAGCAGACGGAGGAGTTGTGAAAGGGCGGGTGCTTGTCGCCGGCTTTGCCACACGCCACGTTGCACAGTCGGCTCACCGGGCCGGGTACGATGTCTGTGCGGTCGATCATTTCTGCGACCAGGATCTCGTCTGGTGCACAAAAGATCGGGAGAAGTTCGAGGATCTCGTGGATCTGCCGGATGCGATAGACCGGATTGCAGGAAGACACACGTTCGATCTCTTTGTCCCTACCTCGGGAGCAGAAGAACTGCCAGTACCCGTTCCGCTTTGCGGGACACCCCGGGACCGGATCGGGCGTTTTCTCGATAAACTGGATACACAGCACTTTTTTGAATCCTGCAATGTTCCCGTTCCTGGTATCAGGAGTGATGGTGAATACCCCGCGATGATCAAACCGCGCCGGGGGGCCGGTGGATGGAGAAACGCAATTGTCCTGGATGAAACCGGGATGGGGGCATGGGAATCGCTCTACCCGGAAGTCCCGTTCATCCGGCAGGAAGTAGTTGACGGTATACCGGCAAGTGTCTGCTGCATTACGGATGGCAACTCTGCCCGGGCGCTAACGGTAAATGAACAGGTACTCCGTGGCGGAGGGGAATCAGCATACGGATTTTGCGGATCGGTCACACCTTCGGACCATCCGCTAGTACCGGAGTTGGTGGCAATCGCTGAACAGATAGCCGCTGCCAGCGGATGCCTCGGTACGATCGGGATCGATTTCGTAGCCGGGAAAAAAAAGGCGTGGGTGATCGAAGTGAACCCCCGGTTCCAGGGAACGGTCGATACCGTAGAGCGTGCGTGCGGGTGCAACCTCTTCGATCTCCATGTCGGCGCATGCCAGGGACGACTTCCTGCTGCCGCTCCACCAGCCTGCCAGGTCGCTGTCCGCAGCATCCTCTTTGCCGACCGGGACACAACCATCACGAACGATCTCTCGCAGCTCAAGGAATTCATCTCAGACATTCCCTGGCCGGGGACATTCTTCGAGAAAGATCAGGCCATGGTCAGTGTTCACGGGTGGGGCCCGACCCGGGCGGAGGCATATGCCCTGCTGGATAAGCATATTACCACCGTCCGACAATATATGCGCTGATGGATCCGATCGAAGACACGCTGAATGACCCGGCAATACGTGCATATCTTCACCGCATGGTAGGGGACGAGGGGCTGAACCTGCTCGAACGGTTCCCGCGCGAAGGGGAGCACAGCGATGAGGATCTTGCAGCAAGCACGGGGATCAACCTCAACTCCGTGAGACACACGCTCTATACCCTGTACGAGAAGAGGCTTGCCGAATACCACCGGATAAAGAACAACGAGACAGGCTGGCTCACCTATCTCTGGCAGCTGCGCCCCGATCACATCGCCGATGCGCTGCGCGAAGACATGTCGCTCGTACTCGACAAACTCACCCGGCGCGAAAAGTTCGAGGAGGAGAACGACTTCTTCATCTGCAAGGACTGCCACCTGATCTTCACCTTCCCGCAGGCGATGAATATCGACTTCACGTGCCCGGACTGCCAGCAACCGATGGGACATTTCGACAATGAAGTCCTCTTAAAAGCCCTCAAGGAACGTATCGAGGCGATCAAAAAATCCCTGGGCCATGCCTGAGTACGGCATAATACCCTACGAAACCCTTTTGCAGGAAGCCGCGTGCAGTGAAAAAGTTATCCGGCACTGCCAGGCGGTCCGGGACTGCGCCCTCGAATATGCCGGGCGCAACCCGGATGCCGATTCTGATCTTGTCGAAGCGGGGGCCATGCTCCACGATATCGGCCGGAGCAGGACTCATACGATACACCATGCCCAGGAAGGAGCGGATATCCTGCGTTCCCGCGGATTCCCTGAAGCGGTAGCACGGATCGTGGAATGCCATACCGGTGCAGGCCTTACTGCCGATGAATGCACTCTGCTCGGTCTTGCCTCCCGCGATTGCATGCCTTATACCACCGAGGAGAAGATTGTCACCCATGCCGACAATCTCATTGCCGGCCACCGCCGCGTGACCATCGAAGAGAGCCTCGCCTCGGCCATCCACCTGCCGCACAAGGCACGGAAGCGGATGTACCGGCTCTCCTGCGAAGTGGAGATGCTCTGCAGCACACAACGATAAAAAAGGACGGAAAAAATTACGGGACTAAGCGGGCCTAGATGATTACCTGTTTTACCTGGGGCAGGGCCCGGATCCTCTCGATGACCCCGGACGGCAGCTCGTCTTCCAGGATGATCACCAGTTTCGGCTCTTCGGAGAACTGGGGGTCCGTAACAAAAATCTGCCGGATGGAGAGGTTATGATCCGCAAGCACGCGTACCGCGGCACCGACAATGCCCCGCTCGCTGGCATTCTTGGGCAATACGGTGATCACCGTATAGCCAAGGGTCTCTGCCACCCTGCTCAGGTCGGGAGTGGCCCGCATATTGAGAAAGAGATCCCGGAGCATCGGGCGCTCCAGGATCCTGCGTGCAGTTGAATCCACCACACGGCGGTCGGATCCGATAGATTTTGCCACGGCCGTCGCCGGCATCTCGATGCCATTGCAGCTGATCCGCCCGTCCTCATTCACGCCAAAACCGTTCTCGAGAAGGAAGCGCACCACACGGCTCTGCGACGGAGAGTCGGCAAACTCGTGGATGATGTCAGACCACATACTCACCAGTGGGAAGGGGGTATATAAATATACAGCGATGCTGATCTGTGGCATCGATGCATTCATGCCCTGAACAGGACACGAGCCTTACAAATACGGGTTTCACCGGCAGCCGACATAAACAGGAAACATTGTTAAGAAAATCCGGCAGATTCAATTCACCGGATAGGCGATATTCCGGCTTCCCGGCAGTAATACCGCGAGTATCCCCGTGAAGGAAGCGGGGCGCTTACACAAGTTTTTATTAGATAGACGACCTCTTTGTTATGGCACAAAGGCGAGGGTAGCCAAGCCAGGTCAAAGGCGCTAGGTTGAGGGCCTAGTCTCGTAGGAGTTCTTGGGTTCGAATCCCATCCCTCGCATATCTCTGTTCTAAGCAATTCTTCCCGATACGTTTACGTCAGGCACTTTTCTATAATCCCATATGGCAGCAGTAAAAAAACGCGGGGGAACGCGATTCTCGGCCCTTGCAGATTCCATTCCTGACCTACTCGCTTCCGCCCTTGCACGGGAAGACGATCTTATCGTTACGTGCGAGACAGATCCTGATTCGGGACACAGAACACTTCACGTCATCACCGGAAAACTTGTCAGTGCATGCATGCTGAATAAGCTGAAGGCCCGTATCACTGCATACCCCGAGGACGGTGGTACGATTGTGTCAGGGAGATGGAAGTGAATCCTTCATAAAAGCGGCAAACAGATACCGGGATAAACCGTCCGGGCCGGACAACATGCCCACCTGACGCTCTCGGGACAGGAGGGAAAACGGCATACCTGAACATCACTTTCACCCTTCGCCTCCCTTTTCTTAATACGCTGCAAATGCCGTTCACTGATCATGGAATGCCAGTACACAAGCTGCAGCGTGACCTGCCACCGGTGCGGTCATGCATGGACATACATGGGAAGCCGCCTGTCATCACTCAGCAGGACCAGGAAACCGGTCAGGATCGGGTGCCCCCGGTGTTATGCAAAAGTGGCCCTCCAGGCCGGGGAAGCGCGATGAGGGGGAATTATTCAAGGTTCTCATCTCTTCAAGATCTGACGCGCTGCTGATCTTCGGGAACATGAATTTCAAACCGGGCCCCGGTACCAAAAACGCCGGACTCCCGTATGGTCATACCAGTAATTTCAAGGATCTCCCTAGCCAGGAAGAGACCAAGACCGGTATGCTTGCCCACGCCCCGCTCAAAGATATGCTCCTTGCTCCCTTCAGGAACCCCGACACCGTTGTCGTAATAGGTGATGACCAGTCCATCGGAGATTTTTTCGCAGCGGATGCCGATCGTTGTGACGTGCTCCCCATGACGGATGGAATTGTCCATAAGGTTGTAAAAGACACGTTCGAGCAGCTGGTCGGCATAGACCTCTATCTCCGCATCCGGGGGGACGAACGTGATCCCATACGTCCCCATCACCGGGAGCAGGTGGGAGAAGATCTGGCTGATGTTCATCCACTGGGGTGCTTTTACCCCGAGATTCTCGTAATCGCGGGCAAACTCGATCTGGTGCTGGATATTCTTTACTGAATTTTCCTGGATCTCCATCAGCTCACGCACCGCCGGATCATTCACCACATCCTTCGCAGTATCGATATTCAGCAGGAGCACCGTTACCTGGTTGAGAATATCATGCCGGGTGATGCTTGAGAGCAGGTTCAGTTTTTTCCGGGCCTGTGCAAGGGCGATCTCCGCGAGTTTCTGGTTGGTGATATCCCGGATCATGATCAGTTTTCCCTTCATCCCATTATCATGCGAAAGAATCGGGATGCACCGCAGTTCGAAATACTGCTTCTTCCCATCGATCATACGATCCATCTCGTGCATCTGCTCGGAAAAACGGTCTGGACCGTCAGCAGTCCCGGCAGAGGGCCCGGCACACGGAAGGAGTGTCTTTGCCGACATACCCACGGATTGCCGAAGGGACAGGCCGAGGATGCGCTCGGCTGGTGCATTGAGCGATGTGATCCGGTCCTGCGTATCAAGGACAACGACACCATCGCTCATGTTTGCTATCACCTGCTCCTGGGCCATGGGGGTCACATCCAGCAGCTGGTAGCGCATCATCCCGATAACGATTGCAAAGCCGGATATGATGAACGCGAACGGTGTGGGGTCGATGACGGTGAAGTTGATCTGGCGGATCGCGAATGCAAGATTGACAAAAAACGGCGTGAAGATCGCGATGAGGATTGCGATCATCTGCCCGCGATACAGGCCTGATGTGAACACGAACCGCTGTACGATGAACATGACGCTGAGATAGATGATCAGCCAGGAATAGATGGCACAAAACCAGAAAAACGGGCCATAGATGATATTTGCATAGGATATTCCCCCGATCACGTCCTGGGTCACCTCGGTGTAAAAGAGATGATGAGCATTGTTGGTGGCAACAAGAAGGATACTCATACAAGGGACTGCGAAGAGGAGGGCAAGGTTGTTCCGGGTGATCCAGTGCTCCCTGCCGGTATATTCGAAGGCAAAGAGGAGCCATGCAACAGGGACGGCAACGATACCCGGGTATTCAATGGTGACAGCAAACATCTGGGTGAGGGGGTCGGCCGCGGAAACTTCCAGGGCAGAACCAAACGACCAGATGGCAGCAGCAAGCATAAGGAGTGCAAAGGGTTTTGCACAGACAAAGGAACGGTTCCGCCACCCGGTAACAGCAAGGATAAGAGTGATAAACCCGCAGGCGATAAAGGGAATATAATACGGGGAATATTGCCAGATCATGGATCCTAACCTCGGGCCTGTGCAAAGTAGTTTCGGGAGAGGCTCCCGTTATCCGGTAATTTTCCCGGTGCCCGTGCAGAGCGTTTTTCCGGGTATAACGTATCCTCTTTTTGTCGTTCTGGTGAATAAACCTTCCATTATCCTGTTCTGACCTGTCAGGTAGAGGAATCACTGAACTTTCAGATACAATATTATGATCATCAGAATATACGAAAAGAGATTACCGCTCGATGAGGCGGATGTGATCATCGGTTGTTTTGGCAAGGTCCTGCCGGGACTGGAGCCGCGAAACATCAGAGATCGCCTCGAGGACGTGGACGGATTCTTCCAGAAACGAAAGGATATCCGCGGGAAATAACTCGATGCCATATTCGTCCAGCAGGTAGGAGGCGATCTGCCGGTGGTCGAGCCCGTTCTCCCGCAGCTCGATCACTTTTCGTGCGAATTTCTTCTCAGGGCAGCCGCAGAGCGGGCAGTCACGGCAGTCGCAGCGGAGGAAATCATTGAAAAACGCGAGGATCTGGTCCCGCACGCCAAAATCAAGCGCATCATAGTTCAGGTGGGAACAGAGCGTCTCGAGCATATTTCCGGAAAAAGCGAGTTCGGGAAGGCGATAGCCGGCAAGCCGTTCCAGTTTCTTTGCGTTACGGAACCGTGCCCGATCTGCAATCACTCGTCGTCTCCAGCCGACTCGTCGAAGTTCTTGAGCGAGGCCATTGCTTCATTGATGCGCTCGCACTCGATGAGCCATTCATCAAAGAGGGTGGGATTTTCCAGATCATCTTTCACATATTTCCCGCAGCAGGCTGCGCCGTCCATGACGGCTGCAGCGATAGTGGCAGCGGCTTCGAGGGCAAGCTCCATATCTTTCTCGATCTTGTCCCTGCCGGTCTTGATCTGGACCTTGATATCCTTGTCAAACCCACCCTCGAGATACTTCCTGCACCCGGCAAAGAGGGCGAGTTTCGGGAGCTGGAGGATCCCGACCAGTTCACCCAGATCGCCTTCAGGAGAAGCGGTCATGACGATCGCTTCGATCTGCGAGAGCTTGTCAAGGGCTTCTTCGCGGGTATACCGCTTGTTCTGGAACAGCTTGATCACTTTGAGGACGGAGAGAGTGATATCGACCGAGAAACCATCGAGGATCCGGAACCCTTCGGGCAGCTCCTCACTTTTGGGATCAACATCAAAACTGGCTTCGCTGAGGGTCTTGAGCCAGTTGTCCCACCGTTCCTGGTTATAAAAAATATAGAACAACTTGAGCGGTTCTTCTTCCTTCTTGCTTGCCTTCTTCGCCATTTCAGTACACTATTCCCTCCCGCGATTAAAGGGTTTTGTTGTCGGGAGTCCTATCCGGGTCCCGGACAGTGCTCCGCGATCCGTCATCTGCCCGGTTTTTACGAGATCCAAGGGATAGTAAGGGAATTACCCCTAAAGGAGTTATCAGGTTTCCCGTAATCTCCGCCAATAGTTATGTTCCCCGGCAACCAATACATGACAGAACAATGACTGAAGCTCCATGCACGGGGACCCCGGGTTCCCAACATCCGGTAATGGTCAGGTATGGGGAACTATTCCTGAAGAGCGAACCGGTCATGCACCATTTCATCGGTATGCTCCTGCGCAACATTCGCCACGCCCTGACCGCAAACGGCATCACTGCCCGGTACGAAACCCCCCGGGGACGCATCCTGATATTCGGGGACGAGCCGGCACGTATAGCAGAAATCGTCTGCCGGGTCTTCGGTGTTATCGATGTCAGCAGCTGTACAATTACGGCAAAGGATATAGGGGCACTTTCCCGGGCGGCTGCGGATCTCGCGGCCACCCGCCTTCACCCGGGCATGAGCTTCGCCGTCCGGGCCAGGCGGCAGCAGAAGATCGGGCTCACGAGCCAGGAACTCGGGGAGCAGATCGGTTCAGCAGTATACGATCGTGTTCCGGGCCTCCGCGTAGATCTGAAATGCCCGGATTACGAGGTATTCGTCGAGGTGAGGGATTTCGGCGGCCTTGTCTATGATTCACGCATCCCGGCTCCCGGTGGCCTCCCGCTCGGAACCCAGGGACAGGTGCTTGTCCTTCTGTCGTCAGGAATTGACTCTCCGGTGGCATCCTGGCTGGCCATGAAACGCGGATGCGAGGTCACCCACCTTCACCTTGACGCCGGCAGGTGGGCCGGGGCTGATGTGCTTGAAGCGGCGACGGAAAACCACCGGAAACTCTCCTGCTGGTGCCCGGGGCAGGATGTCCGGATGATCGTAGTACCGAATGAGTCACTCTTCGACGCAATGCAGCGCCTGCGCATACAGCCGCGGTACCGGTGCGTGATCTGCAAGCGGTTCATGCACCGGGTGGCGGCTACGATCATGCAGGGCGATGGGCAGCAGGCGCTGGTTACCGGGGAGAACCTCGGCCAGGTCGCTTCCCAGACCCTCGCGAATCTCGCGGTCATATCAGAATCCGTCTCGGTCCCGGTCCTCCGCCCGCTCGTCACCTATGACAAGGAGGAGACGATCACCCTCGCCCGGAAGATCGGGACGTTCGACAAGACGCCGGGGGACCTTGCCTGCCGTGCAGTTCCGAGAATGCCGTCAACAGCAGCATCGCTCAAGGAGATACACGAATGCGAAGGGCGGATGGATATGGATGCCCTCGTAAAGGAAGCATGCGGGAATCTCCGGGTAATAACCGCACGCGATGGCAGGATCCTGTAAGAATAAACCTGGTGCTCCTTGACCCGGGCAACCGGGAGGCGCTACGGGGGGTAATTTTTTAAGACCTGTACAATCAAAGAAGATCCCGTACGCAGTCAATGACCGTTGTCAGGGCCTTTACCCGGGCATACCACTTATCATCTGATTCGACAACGGTCCAGGGTGCGATCGGCGTGCTGGTCCGGGCGAGCATCTCTTCGATGGCTTCATCGTACTGGTCCCACTTCTCCCGGTTTCTCCAGTCTTCTTCCGTGATTTTGTGGATCTTCTGGGGATCGCTTGCACGCTGCTGGAACCGCCTGAGCTGCTCTTCCTTGCTGATCTCCAGCCAGAACTTTACTATCCCGCCGCCGCTGGATCTCACATATTCCTCTTCCATCTCATTGATCTCCTGGTAAGCCCGTTGCCATTCCGTAGCTGAACAGAATCCTTCCACCCGTTCGACAAGGACCCGCCCGTACCAGCTGCGATCATAGATCGCAATATGGCCCGCCCTTGGATAATTTTTGATGAATCTCCAGAGATAGTGGTGTTCCTTTTCGCTCTGGTCGGGCGCAGCAATAGGGATCACGTCATAGCCAAGCGGGTTCATGTAACGCGCAATCCGGGTGATATTCCCGCCCTTACCTGCAGCATCCCAGCCTTCGTACATGATGACAAGGGGTATCTTCCGCTTGAAGAGGAGATAGTGCAGTTCGAGCATCTCAATCTGGAGGGAGTTGAGCTGCTGCTGGCACTCGTCCTTAGTGCAGGCATCTTCCGGAGCAGAACTCCGTTTTACCGGGTTCTTTTTAGGCCTCACCGGTTCCTTCTCCTTTCCATGCCGGGACTTCCCCTCTTTTCCGCGCTCAACCCTCTTTTCAAGGGCTTTTACCAGGGTTGCATAGACTTTCAGGATCGCAAAACGCCGGTCGGTCGCCTCAATCACCGCCCAGGGGGCAAACTCTGTATTGGTCTTCTCAATGAACTGGTCAATAACCGGAAGCGACGTATCGTATTGATTATGGACGTGCCATATCGAAGGAGTCACCAGCCATGCCGTAAGGGGGTTGCGCTCCCTCTCCTCCAGCCGGCGCTTTTGTTCTTCCCTTCCAATATGCAGGAAGATTTTGATGATTACAGTACCATCATCCGTCAGCTGACGCTCAAACGTATTGATGGCATGAGCCCTTCCTTCAAGTGATTTCTCCCATGAGGAGCGTTGCATCTCTTCAGAGATCGCCCTGCTGTACCAGCTCCGTGCAAACAGGGCAATGCGTCCCCGCGGGGGAGTACGGATCCAGAATCTCCAGAGGAAAGGGCGGGATTTTTCTTCTTCCGTGGGCTTGTCGATCGCGTGGAGGGTGAATCCCCGTGGATCGAGCGACTGGACAATGGCCTGGGTCGACATCGTGATGCCGGAGGCATTCCAGCCTTCTATGAGAATTATCGTTGGAATTTTCTGGTCCCGTAATGTCCGCTGGAGAACGCCCAGGCGCTGCTTATATCCGGTGAGAGTTTCATCAAAGCTCTTCTCATCGACAGTTTTCGTTAGGTCAACTTTTTCCAGCATGGTACCAGTCCGGCGGCTTATCGGTTTTTACCTGAAGGTCACCCGTATCGCCTTCTTTATCTGCACTCTAACTGCTGGTGTTGATGAGACCAGATATTAATTTATCGCACAGGGTGCCTCGGAAACGCCGGATCTCCGGAAATCCCAACCTGAGCACCGCAAATAATTACGTTTAAATACAGTAGAATACAGTTTCCTTCTATTTTATGTAGTACGATATCGTACCGATCAGTAGGTTTTACTAAAAAACCGCAGCGTATTTTTCCCGTGTGGTGACGGAAGAACCGTACGCGGCTGAACAGGTATCTTAGCGATTAGTGAGGAAGAGATATGGTAGCAGACAGTGGTTCCACAATTGCATGGCTCATCACCGCAACAGCCCTGGTGATGCTGATGACCCCGGGAGTCGGGTTTTTTTACGGGGGTCTGGTAAGGAAGAAGAATTTTATCTCGATGATCTCCCTTTCCTTCATCGCCTTTGCCCTTGTCAGTATCCAGTGGATACTGCTGGGGTATACACTTGCGTTCGGAAACGACGTGGGTGGCGTGCTTGGGAATCTCCAGTTCGTAGGACTGAACGGCGTGAGCATGACCACCGGAGATGCGGGATATCCGCCACTCCTTTTCATGATCTTCCAGCTGACATTTGCCGCGGTGACGGTAGCGATTGTCACTTCCGGTCTTGCCGAGCGAGTGAAACTGAGTTCGTTCATCCTCTTCTCTCTGCTTTGGACAACGTTTGTGTATGATCCTGTTGCTCACTGGGTCTGGGGAGGCGGCTGGCTCGCTTCGATCGGCGCCATCGATTTCGCCGGTGGGATGGTCGTGCATATCAGTGCAGGATTTGCTGCCCTTGCCCTTGCGCTCGTCATCGGAAAGCGTGCAGGGTATGGCCAGTACACCATGGAACCGCACAATATCCCCATGACACTGCTCGGTGCCGGCCTCCTCTGGTTCGGGTGGTTCGGGTTTAACGGCGGTAGTGCACTTGCCGCGAATGGTATGGCCGTGAATGCGATCGTAGTCACGAATACGGCTGCCGCTGCCGGTGCACTCTCCTGGATGGCAATCAGCTGGATAAAAGGCAAGCCAAGTTCCCTTGGTATGGTTACGGGTGCCGTTGCCGGCCTGGGTACCATCACTCCCGCTGCCGGCTATGTAACACCCATGACTGCAATCCTGATCGGTGCCGTTGCCGGGGCTGTCTGCTACAAGGTCATGGTCTGGCGGATCAAGAGCGACTGGGACGAGAGCCTTGATGCCTGGGCAGTCCACGGGATCGGCGGGTTCCTCGGTACGGTCTGCGCAGGAATCTTTGCAACTACCGCAGTCTGCAATTATTCAGGGTTGCTCGAAGGAAATGTCCACCAGTTCACTGCGAACCTGATCGGTGCTGTTGCCGTCACAATCTATACATTTGTCGTGACCTATCTCCTTGCCCTCCTTGTCGATAAAACACTCGGCCTCAGGGTCAGTGAGGAAGAGGAGTATGTTGGTCTCGATCTCTCCCAGCACGGGGAGAGTTGCAGATAACTTTTTTTTTAAAACCGTGAATTAATTTTAAAGTTCACATGTCAGGAGTAAATAATCACTATTAACGAGACTTCCCCGCCTCATGGCCTCTCCGAGGCGTCGAATTCCGCAGGAATGTGACGGGAGAAGAATCCGAAAGGATTCTTCGACTGCGCCCCGCCGGGGGCGGCGGCGTTCATCGCAATTTATACAAAAGTAACCGGGAAAATAAATTATTTAACAGCAATCCCGTTCTCCCGGGCAATCTCCACGAACGCCTCGGCGAGGTGCGCAGCCTGCCTGCCGGTCATGCCATAGGTATTGAACTTCCAGACCTTTGTGGCGCCGGGAATGAGGCCGGTAATCCCCTTCTCCTCCAGTGCAGACGAGAAGTAATACCCGCGCTTCTTGTGCGCTTCCGCTACCGTATCGAACGACGCAGTGGTATCAACGCGGGTCATCGTATGCTTACGCGGGAATTCCGAGAGGATCTTCGTTCCCGTAACGGACATGAGGGCATCGGTCACCAGCTTGTGGTTCGCCAGTTCGCGGTCGAAATGTTTCACCCGCTCTTTCACGTGAGGGAACGAGGCCATCATGCCTACAAGGGTCGCCCCCATCAGCGTGCAGCCCATCATCTCCGGCTCCTTGATCCCGAACTTCCTCTTTGTCACATCCCCGACAATAGACGTTGTCCGGAACACTTCGGCCTCGCGCTCCTTTGTGGCCGCAAGGATGCCCGAGGGTGCCGGGGCGGCCATGCTCTTGTGGCCCGAACCGACCACGAAGTCCACACCAAGTGCCTTCCCGTCAACGGGCAGGATGCCCACCGTATAGGCACCGTTGTAGACGATGGGAACATCGTACTGGCGCGTAACCTTTGCAATGGCGGCAATGTCGTGCATGTTGCCGAACTGGTAATCGACGTGGTCGATGAAGGCAAGGACCGGCGGCCTCCCGAACTCACGTTTGACCTCTTCGATCTTTTCTGCCGTAGCATCCGGCGTGACAAGCTTGTGCCCGTTCGCAGGGATCTCCCGGGCCACACCACCCGCTTCCTCGACGGCAAGGAACTCGGTATAATGCGAGAGCGAGGTGAGGAGGACCGGATCGCCTTTTCCCACATACGTCTGGGCCACGGCCTGGAACCCGCGGCGGGCCCCGGGAACCGTGCGGACTGCATCCATGTTGAGCCAGGCCACAACATCCTTGTGGAACTCTGCAATCGGGGGCTTGCTGATATAATCGAGCCGGTTGGGCTTCCGGCAGTTGTCGCAGACCGAGTACCCGTCCCCGTACGCGATCACCGCTTTCATTGCATCAGCGGTGAGCCGGCCCCCTGCCTGTATCGGGTCGATATTAATGAACAGTTCGTCCACCTGGCGCGCCTCGATCCCGTTCCCGCATCTCATTTCAGCATCTCCTGCTTCAGGGAAGAGACCTGCCGTTCCAGATTCTCGAGCAGGCGCTGGACCTGCATCTTCTGGCCTTCATCAAATTCGTGCGAGGGTGCAGTCTGGCGCAGGAGCACCCGGAGGTCAGTAAGCGTATAGATTGCCTGGAAGGTCATATCGACAGCCCGTTTCGACATGGATTCACCACCCCATTATTGCATGTAATGAATTAAGTAGGTGATCAAAAACGATCCCAGGTGACAGATATCAGGCAGGCAGCCGAATATCATCAGAGCGGCAGGGCTAAAAAATGGCCGTTATTCCCGGATAATCCCGTGAGGCTCCGGTAGAGAAAAAACAGATCACATGCGCCGCCACGCCGGGGGAGGGACATGGAGCTCGAACCGGGAACCGTGACCGGCTTCTCCGGTCTCCACAATAGTGATACCGGTCACCTCCAGGATATCCCGGGTGAATGCAAGGCCGAGACCGGTATGGTTCCCGACCCCGTACTGGAAGATCCGCTCTTTTTCACTGGCCGCAATCCCGATACCGTCATCCTCAAAGAGTACCACAAGCTCACCGTTGTCGTGCTCGCTTGCAGTAATCCCGATATGGGTAATGTGCATCCCGTGGCGAAGCGCGTTCTCCAGCAGGTTATAGATGACTTTGACTGCCAGGGGATCCGCATAGATCTCAACCGGGGGAACCTGTACCGTGATCGAAATCCCCGTGTGCGGGAGATCGTTTTCTGCCCGGGAGATAACGGCCCCGAGCGACTGCCAGTCCGGCTGGTATGTCCCGTCCTGCAGGTAATCGCGGGAAAAGGCGAGCTGCCGGCCGATCCGTTCTACCAGGTCGAGCGAGGTCCGGACATAGGCATCTCCCGGCGGGGGGACGGGTGTCTCCTCCAGGAGAAGGAGATAGCCGGCAAGGCCTGCAACCAGGTTGTTGATGTCATGGCGGGTCAGCTGGGATACGAGCGAGATCTTTTCATTGGCTATGCGGAGCGCCCGTTCCTGCATCTTCCGGCTGCTGATATCCCGGATGATAAGTACGGTACCGACAGGTTCGCCACCGGGATCGGAAACCCCGGACCCCGCAATACTGAAAGCCGTATTATCCTTTGGATCGAGGATCACCCCAAGATCCAGAAACATTCCCTGCGACTTAAGGGTCGTCATGATCGCGGAATATGCTGGCTCCGGAATGATATCGGACATGGGTTTGCCACAAAGAGCGTTCTCCCCCGCACGGAAGATCCGTTCGGCCGATGCATTTGCGGTAATGATCCGGCCACCCAGGTCAGCAAGGATCAATCCGTCAGGCATGGTCCGGAGGATATCCGTGACGGCAGTTTCTGCGCTCAGGGTAAAGAGCTCATACTGTGTGATCGCATACGTGATGATAAGGGAGAACAGGATCGTGCCAATAAACACGAGATTCGGCGTATATATCCCGAATACCGGGAGGATTATACCGGACAGCGCACCAAAACCAACCACGGCAGCGATTGCGATACAGAGAAGCCGGAGCTGCCTCTTTTTTTTCTCATTGTCTGCCCTGTGCCAGGCCAAACAGCCGGCAACGATTGCCCAGAGCATCACCGTAACAAAAAAGGCGGCTTCCACCGGGAAGACAGGGCTGGTTATGTCAGGCTTATACACATACCCGGTGCCCCCGATATAGGTCACAAAAAACATTGTGTCCGTGAAGAGACCCAGCAGGGTAAATACCGCGGCCGCAATGTAGAGGGCGATGAGCAGGATTCGCGACTTTCCCGGCCGTGCAAGGGGATCTTCCGTGAAAACAAGGACGAAGTGGGCGGCAATCACTATGGCTACGGGCCAGAATGAGCTCGCTTTCAGCCAGAACCGGGCGCCGTCGTAACTTCCCGACTGCCAGATGAAAAATTCCCCGAGGGCCCAGAAGGTTACCCCCAGCATGCTGGCAAGGAAGAGGCGGTTGACCCGGGATTCCGGGTTCTTGGCAAATACGAAAAACCCGAGACTGCAGGTAGTGAATGCGGATAAAAGGCAGAAAAACACGAGAATTGCAAATATCGCCATTGATTCTAAACCCGGTTGCTCACAAACCTTCCGTGAAAGTCACGCGTTCCCTTGTTTCTGCGACCGTCACCTGCGTTTCCTGCAGAACAGCCGCAGCTTTCATGATTATACAAAAGCGTTCGGTAGTATGAAATGAAAATCCTTGTTATTCCCGCGTATAACGGAAATCCGGGAAGAGATGCAATTGCACGGGGCACATGGATCACCGGATGAAAGGGATAACCGGTTGCATCCGGGAATATGTATAAATTCTCCGGAATTACCGTGATTTCCTGTGCAGACCCCGAGAGAAAGATCATTTCAGGCATCTTTTTGAGCATGGACTGTCAAGGGAGTGGTATGGGACTCATGGAAATTCTCTGGCCGCTCTTCTTTCCTATCCTCGCAACGATCATTGCAGCAGTCCATATCGCGGTAAAAAAATATACCGGTACAGAAGCTCTGGGGGCATTCCTGATGTGGCAGCTTGCCGCAGGGTTCGGCCTCTCCCTGCTCTGGGGCGGGATCGGGCACCTCTTCTTCCCCGACATGGTTGCACAGTCGATCGGATGGCCGACCGGCAGCCCGTTCCAGCGCGAGGTCGGGATGTGGGATGCCGCCATAGGTATTGTCGGCCTGCTCTGCCTGAAATACCGGGACGGGTTCTGGACCGCGATGCTGACCGGGGCAGGCATTTTTTCCATCAGCGCAGGACTTGGTCATATCTGGGAACTGGCAGTGAATGGAAACACCGCCCCCAACAATGCCGGTGCAGTCATGTATTTGGACATTCTTTATCCGCTCTTCCTGGCTGCGCTGCTCATCTGGTACCGGAAAAAATGCACAGCGGAAGGAACTTCGCCCGGTTAAGCGGAGATACCTGAGAGACTGACAGAGCAACGGTCCTCTGCAATACAAATCTTCATCACCCTTGGTGCCCTTATAATACTCTTCTGGAGATGTCTGCATTAAGGACGGCGGAAAGAAACCTGGAGAATCCGACGGCGCACCGGAGTTCAACCCTGACGGCACCCCGGTAGTACGTGTACGATTGCCAAAGAAGAGAAACGGCGAGCAGTTTGCCTGTGCCGAGCTGATGATGGGGGCTAACCACATCCGGGTCCGGTGCCTCGATGGCGTGGAACGGATGGGCAGGATCAAGGGCAAGATCAAGAAGCGCGCCTGGATCCGCGAAGGCGATATCCTCATCGTGGTGCCGTGGAGTTTCCAGGATGAGAAATGCGATATCCTGTACCGGTACCTTCCCCCGCAGGCCGACTGGCTGCGGAAGAACCACTACCTGAGCGTGTGAATCCCCCACCCATCCCTTTTTTAAATACCGCATCCCGCGAAGCCCGGGTACGAACATTGCATTTATTATACCCCGCTGACAAATAATTGACCACAGTTTTGTACAAGACTGTTTGAGTAATAACCATGTACGGATCAAATAATTTTGGTGGAAACAGAGGACCCAGAGATTTCGGGCCCCGCGAAATGACGAAAACTACCTGCTCAGACTGCGGAAAGGAATGTGAAGTTCCGTTCAAGCCGACTGAGGGCCGCCCGGTGTACTGCCGCGACTGCCTCCCCAAGCACCGGAAACCCCGGTTCTAAATTTTTTTTGTTTTATTCTCATTCATCTGCTGTATTATTTCCGGTACGGTAACGTCCGGCCCGGTGTATTCCCATGACGGCAGACCAAGGGCAGCAGTACAGGATATCCGGCTACACCCATGATTCCAGATATCCTATAAATCCGGGGCAGGTCCCGGCCTCCCCCCCGTCACAACAGGCCATCGTTACGGGCACCGGCTGCCAGAACTTATGAGCAGGGACTTCCAATAAATACGGTAGCAGGACACCAGTCCCTCACCGACCATGAACCCGATTTATATCTTCGGCCACCGCCAGCCCGATACGGACAGCATTGCAAGTGTGATAGGGTACGCGGATTACCGGAACCGGTCAGAGCCGGGCAGATATATCCCGGCCCGGTGCGGGGATCTGAACCCGGAGTCCCGGTTCATGCTCAGCCGTTTCGGTCTTCCTGAGCCGGTCTTTATCCCGTCCGTTGAACCAACGCTCGGCGATATCCATTACAAACCGGTCTTCGCCCTGCACGAGGATGTCCCCACGGTCGATGTTGCCACCCTGATGGCAAAGGAAGGGCTCCGCAACGTCGTCATCACGGATAAGGACGGAAAACCGGTCGGTATCGTGGGCGAACATGCCCTCGCGAGCGCCTATATCCAGACCATCCATATCGCCGAGCTTGCCGTCTCAGCGGTCCCGATTGAGACACTTGCCCGGATCCTTCATGCAAAGATCGTTGTCCCGGCCCACCCGGTCCTCGAAGGAAGAGTCTATATCGCCATCGACGCCCTGCATGTGACGCTCTCCAAGATGACCACGCGGGATATCGCGGTCGTCGGGGACAACGAGCCTGCGCAGCTTGCGCTCGTTTCGGCCGGTATTGCCTGCCTGATCATTGCGGAAGGCGCCCCGGTCGGTGAACGCCTGACCGCAGCCGCCTCCCGCAGGGGTGTCTCCGTCCTCTCCACCGGGCTCGACGCGTTCGGGGTAGGCCGCATGATCAACCTCTTCCTTCCCGCTCGGGACGTGATGGAGGCAGACGTCCCGGTCCTCACCTTCTCCGATACGATCGCCCATGCCCGCCAGGTAGTCTCCGGCTCGCAGTTCCGGGCCGCATGCGTTGTTGCCGGCGACGGGACACTGGCCGGCATCCTGACCCGTACCACCCTGCTCGACGATGTGCGCAGGCCGGTCATCCTGCTCGACCACAACGAGGCTTCGCAGGCCGTGGCCGGGATCGAAGATGCCGATATTGTCGAGATCATCGATCACCACCGGCTCGGGGCGATCACCACGTTAAAACCGGTCCGGTTCTTCAACGATCCCGTGGGCGCCACCTCGACTATCATCGCCATGAAGTTCATGGAGTCCGGGCTCTCCCCGTCACCGGCCGTTGCCGGGGCACTGCTCTGCGGCATCCTCTCCGACACACTCTCACTGCGGATGTCCACCACCACGCACCAGGATCGGCAGGCCGTAAAGTTCCTAGCCCGGGTATCCGGGGAAGACCCGGAGAAACTCGGCATTGCCCTGCTCGAGCAGGGCATGGACCTCTCCGGGGTAACTCTTCCCGCCCTCCTCGCCCGCGACACAAAAGAGTTTGCACTCTTTGGCAGGAAGGTGCTGATTGCACAGGTAATGGTCCCTGCCTTTGGCTGGAACCGTGAGAGGGGCGGCCCCATCCGGGACGAACTCGAGAGGATGAGGACGGAGGCGGGTGCCGATCTTGCACTCGCCCTCTTCACGAACGTGCTTGAGAACGCAAGCGATCTTGCCGGGGCGGGAGACCCAGGACTGATACAGGAACTCTTCGGGAACGACCTGCCTGCCTGCCTTCCCGGCGTGATGTCCCGCAAGAAGGATTTCCTCCCGCTGCTCGGTGAGAAACTCCGCGGGCTGGCCCGGCCGTAACCGCATTTTTACCCGGGTACTCCCGGGATCAACGGGAGCCTGCTGATACTCTGGCACGATCCCTACAGAATTTATACCGTGCCTGCCAAGATCACCTGAGAGGCCGGACCATGGAGAAGCAGTACGAGACCATCCGGGAACACGTTGCATCCGTACTCGGGCAGTCTGGATCCCATGGCATGGACCATGTTGAACGGGTCACCCGGCTCTGCAGGCAGATCGGGGAAGAGGAGGGTGCGGATATGGCCATCCTGATTCCCGCAGCCCTGCTCCACGATATCGCCCGCCCGGCCGAGAAGGCGCACGGCATCCCCCATGAAGAGGAGGGGGCACGGATCGCTGAGCAGTACCTGGGTTCCATCGGCTATGACAGGACGCGTATTCCCGCCATTGCCGGGGCGATCCGCACCCACCGGTTCCGGTCAAAGGAGCGTCCGGCAACACGGGAAGCGAAGATCCTCTCGGATGCAGACAAGCTGGACGCGATGGGGGCCTCCGGCATTGCACGTACCTTCATGAGGGCGGCCGAGCATGGCGGGGATATCGATGATGCCATTGCCCACTTCCATGATAAACTGCTGAAACTCGGGGGGCTGATGTATACGGTGTCCGGCCGGAAGATCGCAGGAAGGCGGCATGCATTCCTGGTCAGTTTCCTCGAGGCCATTGAGGATGAGAAAAAGGGTCTTCGCTAGGTGGCCTGTTCCGTGTGAGTGCGACACCGGCACCTGTTTCGTTTCTTATGCCGGACGGACCCGTCAACGGTTCCGGAAAGTATTCCGGGGATGTCCCGGGGATCCATGTATCCGTTATAATACTACGCCAATGAGCGGGAGCCCGGGATTCAGCAGGTAGATCATCACGTTCGCATAGGTGATTGCCACCAGGATTATGAAGTACGGCACCTGGTACACGGCAGTGATAACAGCCGCCCTCATGGACTGGAACATCGTGGCAATAACCACGGTCAGCAGCAGGGCCATCACCGCCATACTGAAGAAGGCCGATCGGGCCCAGAAGAAGGTAAAAAACCAGGCAACGTTCAGGAACAAGCCGACGACGAAGAGCCAGACCGCGAGCCGTGCCTCCTTGTTTGTCCGGGCCACGTTCCAGAGGGAATACAGGCAGAACGCAAGCAGGAGCGAGACCACGATGATCCCGTAATAGATGATCGAGACAGTGGGGATGACCGGGGGTTTCGACAGGGAACCGTACCACGCCGGGATTGCGGGAATAAAAAAATACAGGTCAGCATAGCCGGTCGAAAGGCAGAGTATGAGGGCAAGGATCAAACGTGCCACAGGGTGTCGGGTAATCATGATCCGGAAGTGTCTCCCGCGCCGTTATCTATAGAGATACCATAGATTCCAGCGTGTAAATAATAGAAATTATTCTGTCAACTATTATGTATTGTGGTTGATTCACGAGAGAATTGGCGTAAAGCGGGAAACCATCAGAACCTGCGGCCGGATGGTATACCTGGTGCACTGATTTCCGATGATGTACGGTAATGCCGGATAAGGCGAACCAGTGTGCCGGGAACCTGTGTATCTGGCGTGCCGGTGCCGGGAAATATAATTAATTCCCGGGGTTTGCCGTACCGTAAACGAGCAGGGGTTTTCCGTCTGTACCATAAAGGGTCAGGTCCCGGTCGTGGACCCGGAGTTCCGCGGCATCTTCGAGCAGGGTATAGTACCGCGCCTCCTGAACGGTGGCATTGTTGTCCCGGCAGGCCATATCGGTCGTTGTCACCCGTGATATGACGATCTGTGTCTCGCGGACCATGTACCGGGCGGAGTACCGGTTGCATCCCCCGCTCCCGCTCACCATCCCGTCCGTCCGGAAGCTTGCATTGATGACCGTATCGTTCAGCATTGGGGTGACGGTGCCGTCCGGGCCGGCAAAGGACCGGAGCGACCAGGTATTCTCAGTGATAGTTGCAGAGGCCCCTGCTCCCTGCCCGGACATGTTCATGAATACCACGAGGAGGACGAGAATCGCCATGAGCACGACGGCGAGGGATACCATGATCCCCTTCGGCCCTCCTCCCCCGGTGTCCACGGCGTTTTCCTGCCCTTCGGGTTCCCGGTCATCCGGCATAACCGTTTATCTCGCCCGGAAACGCATTAACCGTTTCGTTCGGGAGAAAAGGGGTTACCGGAATTCTGGACAATTATACGCGATCTCTTTTACCGTGAACCGGGCATAGGTGAATGCTCCGTTTGGCATCTGCCATGCCGCCTCGGCATTTGACGGGATTCTGCGTCCGTCTGCATCGTGGTACTCCCCCACCGTGGTCGACCACTGGTACCGGGCGAATGTCTTCCCGTCTGCCGACATATAGCGGTCATCCGAGACAAACCTGACCAGTTCGCCGCTCTCCTTGAAATACAGCATCGCCGATATGGTGATCCCGTTGTGGGTGAACCGGGCCCAGACCGAGAGGGGGTCCACCGTCTCCCAGAGAATATTCTTATCGATCAGCGTTGCGGGAGCAAGGAGGCACATGTCATTGAAGAGCGTCACGGTCTCGCTCACGGTCATCTTCCCGCCACCCGCGTCTGCGATCGGGAAGAAGTATGCCACGTTGATCTTCATGGTGGCGCCGGTCCCGGTATAGGCATGCAGGCCGTCGAACGGGATCATGAAGAGCGAGGACCTGATGTAATACAGCCGTGCGGGGTCGTCAAAGAAGTTGTACTGCTGCGTGGCGATGTTCATCCACCTACTCCCGGGGGACCGTTTCATGCTGCCGGTCCCTTCAGCCCGGAAATTGCAGACCTTGGGTTTACCGACCGAACCGGTGAAATGCAGGTAATTCCGGACCGGCCCGGGAAGGTATGCCAGGTCTTCTTCCCGGAGAACGGAATCCGGGGGGCACGGTTTCAGTCGTTTCTGTACTTCGGCAGTGAACGGTTGCCGGAACCGGGAGAGCGGGGAGATCATGCTGGAAGAGTATGGAGCGGGGCAGGGTATTGAGGTTTCCGGACCCGGCCAAGGACAGGGGGGGTCTCCGGCATACCCCCCCACCCTTCCGGGAAAAAACCCGGCCAACCCCCCCGGCACCATGGGGGGGAGGTCTGCCGGAGACCCCTCCCCCCCTTTGGCCCGATCAGACCCCCCCTGATCATTTTTGAGTAGCCGACCGGGAAAGCGGTCCCGTCGGAAATAGTGTCCGGAAAACCGGCCCGGGACCCGTGCAATAATGCACAAATCCCATTTTTGGGAAGGGGGGGTACCGGTATACCCCCCCACCCTCCCGGAAAAAATCCGGGGAGACCCCCCTCCCTGAGGGGTGGGGGGGCAGGTGCAGACCCCCCCTTTCGGGTGCCCGACCGGGCCGGGAGAGTCTGAAGGAGCCGTGTCTGCCAGCGGTAACTTATGCCCCTGATGGAGGTTGACGGACCGGGGGGGACGGACACCCCCTCCCCCGCCCCGGAATTTCCGGAGGGGTATGGGGGGTGGCTCCCTCACCGGGTGGGGTGGGTACCCCTCCGGGCCCGGGAGGGGTGGGCAGGGGGACCTCCTGCCGGATCTGGAAAGGGGGTGGTGGGGGGTAGTTCCTGCTGAGGGAGGGGGACTACCCCCCGCAACCCTCATCACCTCCCTCCGCCAAATCTAAAAAACAATGGATGCTTCCGCCACGGGAAAAGGCCTCACCCTCCTGATCCTCTCCATATCCCTCGCCACGTTCATGGCGGGACTCGACGGCACGATCGTCAACATCGCCCTCCCGACCATCTCCGAGTCGTTCCACGTATCCACCAGCATGGTCAGCTGGGTAGCGACCGCCTACCTCCTCATCATGGCCGGCTGCGTGCTGGTCTTCGGGAAGGTCTCCGATATGATCGGGTTCAAGAAGGTCTTCCTCGCAGGGTTCGTCATCTTCACGATCGGGTCGCTCGCCTGCGGCGTGCTGCCGGACCTCTTCGGTTCGCTCACCTGGCTTGTCGGGTCGCGTATCTTCCAGGCGGTCGGCGGCGCGATGATCACGGCAATTGCGCCGGCGATGATCACGGCCTACATCCCGATGTCGGCAAAGGGAAGAGCGATGGGGATTGTCATGACGATGGCGGCGCTCGGGACAGCGCTGGGCCCGACCATCGGGGGATACCTGACACAGTACTTCTCGTGGCACGCGATCTTCTTCATCAATATACCGGTCGGGATCGTAGCGGTGCTGCTCGGGGCGAAGGTGATCCCAAAGGATCCTGCCGGGAAGGCGCTCACCGGGTTCGATACCACCGGGTCCGCCCTCGCCTTCGTAGGGCTCGCATCCCTCCTCTTCGTGGTCTCTGAAGGGCAGACGCTCGGCTGGACCTCACCTGCGATCCTCGTTCCCGCTGTTCTCGCAATAGCTACCCTCGGCTGGTTCGTGGTGCACGAGCTCCGGTGCGCCGACCCGGTCCTCGACCTCCGGCTCTTCAAAAACCGGAACTTCCTCTTAACAAACCTCCTCCTCTCGCTCGTCTTTTTCAGCTTCGCGGGGATCAACTACCTCCTGCCGTTCTACCTGAAGTATGTCAGGAGCTATGACACCTCCTCGGCCGGCCTCATCATGACCTCGCTCTCCTTTGCCATGATGGGGGCTGGCATCCTCTCCGGGTATCTCTTCAACCGGACGGGACCCCGGGCGCTCTGCATAGTCTCCGGGATCGCGCTCACGGCCGGATACTTCCTGATGACCCGGCTGCACATGGATACGCCGGCAGGTTACGTGGTCTTCAGCCTCGCCCTGATCGGCTTCGGGCTCGGCCTGTTGATCACGCCGGCTTCAAACATGGTGATGAACTCGGTGGCCCGGACTAAGCAGGGTATGGTCTCGAGCCTGACAAGCCTCGAGCGGTTCGCCCCGCTGACGCTTGGGATCGCCTTCTTCAACCTGGTCTTCATCCAGGGCGTCATCGCCATCGCCGCCAGCCAGGATGTCACGAGGGCTTCCCCGTCGGAAATGCAGATGCATGTACTTGCTGCAGGGTTCGACTTCGCGTTCCTCTTCTCGTTCCTGCTCGGGCTCGTGATCATCGTGATAGCGATCATTGCCCGGGAAGAGATCCACCCGGATTATGCCAATGGATCCGGACCCTGCGAACCGGGTGCCGGGATGATCTGAACCGAGGAAAACTCCTGATTTCTCGGTGTCGTAGTTTTCCCGGACACCCTTTTTTAAAAACAGATCATCAAAGGGACCGGGGTGAAATGGTAAATATTCCCCGCTACACCTCTCGTTGTAATTTTTGTCGTTTTAAGAAAACTATATATGCACAGGAACTATATTGCCTCCGTACCTCAGTCCTGCCCGGGGCGCAGGTTGAGGTCAGGGAAAAGGGGGGAGATGAATACGCCAACGGAAGAGAGAATCAGAAGTCTGGAACCATTACCCCGGTACGTCATGCCGGACGGTTCGGCGCCGGATTATGATGAGATCCTGGAGCAACTGCAGGAATACCACCACTCGCACATAGGATCGTCCTATTTTTATATTCGTGCAGAACATGACAGGACATCCCTGTGTCGGATCATACCTGGTGGGGGAAAACTGTTCTTCCATGAAATAATAGACCACGAAAAACACGGGATATCGGAAGCTGATCTGGAACATGCAGTCAACCGGGACGCAGGTTCGTTTTCCACGCCCGGCTATTACCCGATCTCACCGCATATCGAGACGAAACTCCGGGTGCTTCTGGATATCCCGTATAACGGTATACAAAACCGCGATGGTTCTTCATCGACCGTTCGATAGGACCTCACATACCTCTTTTAACCGGTCCGCCATACCCGATCGCCGCCGGTCAGGCACAATCCTGCAGGCCACGGAATGACATCAACAGGAGATTCCGGAGATCCTTATGATCATCCCATCAGGCTATACGCTGGGACAGCATATACTACATAATCATAAATGGTTTTGACACCATTGCCCGCCAGCCGGGCATAGGAATGTCCCTCCTGCTCTCCGCAAAACCTTTTTTGAACAAGGTGCCGCATCTCCACCGGAGAACGCGGTTGAATACCGAACAACCAGTCTATAAAAAACCTACACGAATGACAAAAAATTTCCAGAAACCCGAAGTCATGGGAACGAGAACCGGCTATGTGATCCGGTTCATGTGCCCGTTCTGCTCTGCAGAGAACGTAATCGTCAACAAAACCCCCCGTGATCATTTCAAGGAGGCCCGGGATGCGTCCTGCACGAAATGCAGGAAGCGCTCAAGTGTAGTCACGCCCTATGCCAACCCCCAGATGGTTCGCGCACGGGTGCCCTCCCCCATCGGGTGCCACCCGGTAAAGTAATACCACAAACATCCCGGAATCCCGTAGCCTGACGGGAGGAAAGGTCAGTAACTTTTTTTTAGTCAGCGCATTCACCGGTTGAGAATCCATCACCGTCAGCAGGGATCTCCGGACAGTTTTGCACTCTCCTGAGTATACCGTTCTGATTGTTCCCTTCCAATAATTTATCAACAGGAAGCGGGAGTATTCACTATGTCACCGCGACACGAACACAAACCACTGCCACGTGATCCGCCGTCACATCACGAGGCACACCCCAGCCAGGACAGGGAACGCCAGCTGGAGGATGCCGGGCACCATCCCATGACTCACCCGCTGCCCCACCCGCCCCACCACCCGGTCAAGAAACCGGCCCTGGCGCCCCGGCACGATACCCACACCCATCCCCACGGGGATGAACTGCCTGCCCATACCAATCCCCCAAGCCCGATCAAGCCCTCCAAGAAACTGACGAAGACCGGGAAGATCTGATTCCCCGGGTTGTCGTACTTGGGAGCATCCCCGGATACCCTCACATGTTTAATGCCGACGGTCATGAATAGTAACAGGGAGTGAGTCGCTGTGGGAGTCTTCCGGTACGAGAACAAGTATGCTGCCCCTACAAAGGAGCAGCGCGAACGGTATATGCAGGGAGAGCGGGAAGAACACACTTTTGGCCCGGATGGGCAGATCCTGCTGATCGCGTATGACGAGGCCGTCTATATCAAGGATGATATCGACGGGGTCCGTATCCTTTTCACCGGTGTGAAGGACAAGCAGAAAGCCTACGATGAGGTGCGGAGACTCATCGAAGAGCACCAGCAGAAAGATGATACGGATGCATAACCCGGGTCCGGCAACGCCCGGTGTGACGGAAGTTTCCGGCAGGGGAAGGATTGTTTTCAGGGGTCCCGTTTATCCGGAGCCTCATCCTTCAGAAAGATAGTCTTCCATGAAACCCTTCCCTCCTCCACAGCCGTCCTGATCAGCATCTCCTCACGCGTGAGCCGGCCTTTTCCTTTCTTCACTTCGACAAGGACAACGGTGACCTGATCGCCATCCCCGTCTTTGGCTTCCGTATAGCCGTCAAAGACCACGAAGTCTACAGGGTTCCCGATGAACCGGGCGTCAGCCGGTGAGAAGGGGAACTCCGGGAGGAGAGGGGCCATCTGCTCCGAGATCCTGCCTTTCAGGGTGGAACGCGAGCGGTTGACGGAATCCTTCCGGATCTCTTTTGTATGCTCGTTCTTCCAGCGATCCAGATCGTTCTGTGCCCGGCCTTCAATAACGCAAACCTTTGTCCGGAACCAGAGATATGCAACAATGCCGCCGGCAATGAACACGGCGAGAAGAAGAAGAGTGTCGGGCAGTGCCATAAGGATTTTTTTAGGTTACCTGGATATAGAGAGCGCAGTGCGGAGGGTGTAACTGCTACTTCACGAAGTGACGGACAGTACCTGCCGGCACTACTTAATTGCCGTCAGAAAAAACACGATGCTGCAGAAACCCGTAACTGCAATACTGATCCGGAACCATCTCGTCCTCCATACCGGCGGGGTTTCCATGAAATCGAACCAGCACGAATGGTCCTCATCATTCCCGTCAAGCCATTCCATCCAGGTCAGCGTCACGGCAGCATCAGAGCAGCCCCCGGGCCTCATCTATCAGTTCTATCGTATAATGGTGGGGATAATCGCATTTCCTTAAAGGAGAGGTTCCCATGATGTAGAATCCGAAGCGGGATTCGCGGATGTGATTGGTATACAGGAAATTAAGCATGGCACTTATCGACTGGGAAGATTTTCGTGACAGGTGATGGAACAGGGCAATTTCCCGGGAAGTCACCACCACCCGGCTCATTTTTTTGGTGAGCAGGTAGTCACAGATAAGGTGGGCGCACTCGTATCTCCGCGTCGAATCTGTGCGTGTATGTCCCATTTTAATCTCCTTTTTCCTGTTTCTCATGCCTATTTGGCTCTTCTGGGGATATAGCTGTGTATTATCGGCAAATTCTGAAACGAATGGCATTCCGTCCCGTAAATCATCCAGCCGGTGACTGGCGGAGACAACAAAAAAGTATCCCGGGTGCGGTTATGGCGATTTTTCCCCACTTTTCCCGCCTGAACGGGTAGATTGAACTACTCACGTCCTGCATTATAGTATCGTGGAAAAGATCTATAACAGCGTACAGACCGATACCGGTGTATCCCTGGACTGGATGGACGGGAAGCGGAAGAACAATGAATATTTCTCGTTTCCGGAACTTGCTGATATGCGAATCAAGGTCCCGGAACTCATCAGCAATCCCGAGCTCTTCCGGATCGACCTCCAGGAGCACAAGATCTACGTGAGCCAGCTCGGGCGCGGTTCCTATTAAGCGGTAGCAGGATATTTTTCCGGAAAAATCCACCAGGTACATGTATCCGGATGCCGGATGAACAAGAGAGGGGAGACTGCATGGACGAACCGGTAATGGAGGATGAGCCCTGCGAGCAGTGCGGGCTCTGCTGTCGGATCTTCGGGCCCGGAATCACGCCTACTGCAGCGAATGTGTATATCTGGATGGAGCAGGATCGTACCGACATCCTGCGGTGGTTTGTCGCGTTCATGGAGGACGGTACTTTCAAACCCTGTACCGCCCTCTCTGCGACGGATCTCGGTAACACCGTCTCATTCGGGATGCGTCATCCCGATACCGGTGAGTATGTCACCGTCTGCCCGTTTCTGCGCCGTGTAGCAAAAGAGCGGTATCTCTGCGGGATCCATACCGTAAAACCCGAGATGTGTTGCACTTACCAGCCATGGGTCTGGGGCGAGACATACTTCAACCGGTGTCCTTCCCTCACGAGGGCTGAACGGAAATGCCGGTGGCTGCTCTGATCCGGCAAAGGGGTTTCTGCTTTTTTTCTAATATAGGACGATAGTAGTATTAGCTGACTTGACTGATTGGAGGGAGCGCTTCCCGATCTCTGAAAAGCAGGAGGATGAGAGGTGCAATGCAGACCCTCTGCCCTTCCTGTTCAGGGTTCCATCCGGTCAGGTTGTTCCTGCTTTGTTCAGAGGTTCTGTACCGGTACTACGCTGTTCCCTGCGCGGAGCAGCACCGCCCGGGGAAGCTCAATCCCCAGTGCCTCCTTCAGGACCTCTTCCACGGTCTCGACCGGCACGAACGTAAGTTCTCTCCGTACATCTTCTGGCACTTCCTCGAGATCGCGCTCGTTCTCCTTTGGCAGGATCACCTTCTTTATTCCCGCCCGGTGGGCGGCAAGGATCTTCTCCTTGATCCCCCCGACCGGCATGACTGCGCCGCTCAGGGTGATCTCGCCGGTCATGGCAAGCTCCGGGTCCGCGGTCTTCCCGGTGATCAGGGAAGTGAGGGCCGTAAAGAGGGTGACACCTGCCGAGGGCCCGTCCTTGGGGGTTGCTCCCGAAGGGACGTGGATATGGATGTCGCTCGTCATGAAGTTGAACCCGCCCTGCGTCTCCGCGAGCCGGGACCGGATGAGGGAGAGCGAGATCGTAGCCGACTCTTTCATCACGTCCCCGAGCTGGCCGGTGAGGGTGAGCTTGCCGGTGCCGGGCATGAACGTGCCTTCGATGAAGAGGATCTCCCCGCCAACGGGGGTCCATGCAAGGCCGGTCACCACGCCGGGGACCGGTTCTTTCCGTGCCACTTCCTGCCGGATAATCTCCTTACCCAGGATCGCACCGAGCATGTCCGGTTTCACGACAAAGGGCTGCTCGGCATTTCCCGATACGATCTTCTCGGATACATGCCGGGCAATCTTTGCCAGCTGCTTCTTGAGCCAACGGACCCCCGCTTCGCGGGTGTACTTCTCGATGATCACCTTCAGGGCCTCGTCATCGACACGGAGCTTCTCCGTATCGAGGCCGTGCTCTTTCAAGACCTCGGGGATGAGGTGGTCTTTTGCAATGGCGAACTTCTCGTTCTTGGTGTAGCCCGAGATCTCGATCAACTCCATCCGGTCGAGGAGCGGTGCCGGGATCGTGGCGAGCGAGTTGGCAGTCGCGATGAACAGTACGTCCGAGAGGTCGAACGGGACTTCCAGGTAGTGATCCGAGAAGCTGTTGTTCTGCTCCGGGTCGAGCACCTCGAGAAGGGCACTTGCCGGGTCCCCGGAGTAGCCTGCCGCCAGCTTGTCGATCTCGTCGAGGATGAAGACCGGGTTCTTTGTGCCGGCCTTCCTGATACCCTGGATGATCCTCCCGGGCAGTGCGCCGATATAGGTCCTCCGGTGACCCCGTATCTCGGCCTCGTCACGGACGCCGCCAAGGCTGACCCGGACATATTTCCGGTCGAGCGCTTCCGCAATGCTCTTGCCAAGGCTCGTCTTCCCCGTGCCGGGAGGACCGGCAAAGAGGAGGATCGAACCCTGTTTCTCCTGCTTCAGTTTCATGACCGCAAGGTGCTGGATGATCCGCTCCTTGACCTTCTCGAGACCGTTGTGGTGGCTTTCGAGTACTGCTTTTGCCTGAGCGATATCGATGCTCTTCTTCTCTTCTGTTACCCAGGGAAGGTCGAGCAGGAGGTCGAGGTAGTTGCGAATGATGGAGCTCTCGTGGTTCTGGCTGCCCCCGGTCTCCAGTTTCCGCACCTCAGCAAGCGCCTTCTTCTTCACGTCCTCCGGCATCTTTGAGCTCTCGACCCGCTCCCGGTACCCCGCGTCGCCACCGGTACCGTCGCTCTCGTCCAGTTCTTCCTGGATCATCTTCATCTGTTCCCGGAGCATCGCCTCCCGGTTCGATTTGCTCACCTTGTCGGTCACTTTCTTTGCCATCTCGATCCGGATGCTGATATTCTCCCGGGTCCTGATGAGCAGCTCAAGGAACGTGATGGAGCGCTCCCGGACCGAGACCGTCTCGAGAAGCGCCTGCTTCTCGGCAAGGGGAACCGGCAGGAAGGGCATGACAAAGCCCATGATCCGGTCAACGGAGTCCATCCGGTCGATGGGCCGGGTGAACTGCTCGGATCCATGGAACCGGCTGCTGATCTCGTGGACCGTGCTTTTTATGTCGATAAGTATCCGTGTCTGAAGATCTTCTTCCAGATCCTCAATGTCCGGGGCCGGCTCGTATGCAGTAGAGAACCTTCCCCCCTCCCCGGTGAGGGCGATCGCCCTCACCCGCTCTGTTACCTCAGCACATACAAGGTATCCGTCATCGGCAGGCTGCATGTGCAGGATCCGAAACAGGTTGCCGATTTTGTAAAGCGATCCGGCAGTAATTTCGGAGGGCCGGATACCGCTCTTCACGGTCAGGCCGACAGCGTGAGCGGTCCCGGGTTGTTCCATCGCGGCCAGCAGGAGCTCGCCCGTTATACTATCAACGGGGAATTTTGTCCGGCTGTCCGGATATACAACGATCTCAAAGAGCGGTATGACAATTTTTTCCTGTGTATCTGCAGTTTTCTCTGGTTGCATAATGTCCTCATTCATTTAGTTCGAATTTACCTAACTAAAGTGCAGGCCAAAAAAAATTACCTGACCTTCTGCAGGATCCCTATCAGGAGATCCATCTCGTCTTCATCCAGTGATTCCATCATCCGTTCAACAACCCTGCGCAGGGCAGCCTGTTCAGCATTGGCGATCTTCTGTCCCTTCTCGGTCAGGCGGATATACAGGATCCGTCCGTCATCGGGACAGGGATCCCGGTACACGCATTCCATCCGGACAAACCTGTTGATCATCTCGGTGATCGTGGGTTTCGAGTTCCTCGTAATCTCGGCAAGCCGGCTGAAGGTGACATCCCCCTGTTCATCTATGGCTTTCAGGTAGGCGATCTGTTTCACCGTCATATCCGAGAGGCCGCATTCGGAGAAGATGGTGCAGGAGCATTCGTTTCTCATCCTGAGCAGGTTCCCGAACACTTCCAGCAGATAGTCCTCTTGCCCTGTCATACACCGATCCTTCGTTAGTTAGGTTTTACCTAATCATAAAGGTGTTGGTGGTGATAGGGCAACCGAAATACCATTCCGGGGATATGTGACAATACTGCGACCGTAAACCGCCAGGGTGGGCAGAAGAACGGGGAATAACAATACCTGCGGATACACGCAATGAGATCAGTCCGCGTCATTCACTTCTGATTCCGGCAGCTCATGACCGCAAGGAAATTTTCACTTAACGCCTGATTTAAAGGCCTGCAGAAAGAATGAATCATATCTTCCGGTCCGGAAACCGGGACAGAACCGCTGTTTCGTCACGGACCGGATTCAGGAGCCGACATCATCATGCTTGAATCCATAGATCTGACCATACTTGTCAACCTCCTGCTGAGCCTCACCATTGTCATCGTGAGCATCTGGGGATATATCCGGATCGGGAAACCGACGCCGCTCTATTTCGGTATTGCGTATGTCCTCTTTGCCCTTTCTCACCTTGCCATGCTCACCGGTTACGCACCGGTTGCCGGCCTGCCGCTCATCCTGATGCGGTCCGGGGGGTACCTCCTCGTGGCAGTGGGACTTTTTGCCCTTATCCGGGTAATCCTCGAACGGCAGCGGGCCGAGCAGGCGCTCCGGGAGAGCGAGGAGCGGCTCTGCGCCACCTTCGACCAGGCAGCAGTCGGCATAGTAGAGTTCCAGCCCGACGAACGCATATGCCGGTGCAACCACCGTTCCGCCGAGATCCTTGGCTGTACCGAAGACAAACTCCTTGCCACACCGGTATGGCAGGTCATCCCGCCGGATGACAGCCTCTGGCACCTTGATGCGATCAACCGGGTACTTCAGGGAGAGTATGATGAGTACTGCGCCACGATCCCCCTGACGAGAAAAGACGGCACCCCCATCTGGTGCCAGGCATATCTCTCGTCCGTCCGGGGTGCCGATACAAAACCGAAATATTTCATCCTGGTGCTGGAAGATATCACGGCACGCAAGCTGGCGGAGGATGAGCTGGCCAGCCTGAATACCGGTCTCGAACACCGGATCCAGGAGCGGACACATGAACTCGAGTGGGTGAACTCTGCCCTTGTCACCGAGAACCGGCAGCGGTCGACGGCAGAGGAACAGCTCAGGACCTCGCTTCACGAGAAAGAGGTGCTGCTCCGGGAGATCCACCACCGGGTCAAGAACAATCTCCAGATCATCGTCAGCCTGCTCTACCTCCAGGCAAACAAGACTGACGATCCGGGGTTCTCCGAGGCGCTGATGGAGAGTCAGACACGGGTCAGGTCCATGGCCCTCATCCACGAGAAACTGTACCAATCGGACAATCTCAGCTCGATCGATTTCGGGGGATATCTCAAAAACCTTGTCGCCAACCTTATGGTCTCCTATGGGGTAGACCGCAGCCGGGTAAAGGTCACTATCGAAGTCGACAGTCTGCCGATGACCATCAATACCGCGATCCCTCTCGGACTTATCATGAACGAACTGGTCTCCAATACCCTGAAATACGCATTCCCTTCGGGGAACCACGGGGAAGTATCTATCCGGGGGAGCATGGAGGGCGATACCATCCATATCAGTGTCCGGGACAACGGCCGGGGAATACCGGAGAGCTTCGACTGGAAACACGCCGATTCGCTGGGCCTCAGTCTTGTCCAGATGCTGATACGGCAGCTGAAAGGTACCATCGAGCTCTCCCGCAACGCAGGCACGGAGTTCACCATCTCCGTCCCCACCCGGGGGAAGGGGGTAGCGGCATGACCCAGGCATCGGTAATGGTGGTAGAAGACGAGCTGATCGTTGCCGAAAACCTCAGGGTAGTCCTGAGCGGGATGGGATACAGGGTCACCGGCACTGCCGGCGACAGTGCTGAGGCGATCGAGCTTGCCGGGCAGAGCCGGCCCGATCTCATCCTGATGGACATCGTACTTGAGGGTTCTGAATTCGATGGGATCGAGACGGCCAGAAAGATCGCCGGTTTTCACGAGGTTCCCATCGTATTCGTGACCGCCTATGCGGATGACGGGACGCTTGAACGCGTTAAAGGGATCGCACCCTTCGCCTATATCCTCAAACCCTTCAACGAGCGTGAGCTGTACTCTGCGATCGAACTCGCCCTCCACCGGCACAGGATGGAGCAGGAGATAAAAAAGCGCGACGACATCCTCTTTGCACTCAGTTTCTCCATCGAGTGGTTCCTGAAGTTCCAGAAGGAGTGCAGGTCCGCGAAGGCCCGGCCCATGGAGACACTCGAGCGGGGTATCCAGGAGATCCTCGAACATGTCGGTCTCGCCGTACACGCAAACATCGTAGCAGTCTTCCGGATGAACCTGGACCAGGAAGGTCCCTGCGGCGCAAAACTCCAGTATATCTGGGCCGCCCCCGGCACATGCCGTCATCTTCTCCATCCCACGGATAACGATTCCCGGATCACCTTCTCGACATCGCTCTGGCGCTCGCTGCTGGCGAGCGGGAACATGGTTGCCGGGGAGATCGAAAAATTCCCGAAAGAGGATCGTCTCTTCTTTGAAAAATGCGGGATCTCCTCCATCGCGATGCTCCCGCTGATCCGGAATGACGTACTCTGGGGATTCGTTGCATTCTCCGGTGACCAGTCCCGCGAATGGTCAGACACCGAGATGGAGGCTCTCACAGCAGCAGGCAACATCGTGGGCGGCGTACTTGACTAAGGGAAGAGCACCGGGCAGGTCATCTAACGGGCCCGGATCGCTCTGGTAATGAGTGAAAAAAAAATTTCGCTCAAGGCCAGCCATATTACCTCAATCCGCCAATTGTTCCGGAGCATGACTGCCGCTGAATACGTGTCACCTCCCCCATTCCGGGATGTCCCGGTCGACATCCTCCGCGGGTCTGCCATCGCGATCATGGTGTGCGCAAACCTGATCCCGTATGCCCTGGCTCTGCCTGTCCCGTTCTGGCTCCGTCTGGTCTCTTCGGTTGCAGCCCCGCTCTTTATCTTCATCTCCGGGATGATGGTTGCACTTTCCTGTAGTACGAAGAATCGCACGTTCCGGTATTATCTCATCCGGGGCGGTTTTGTGATACTCATCGCGGCCCTCCTCGACCTGGGAGTGCAGGGATTGCTCCCGTTTGTCAGCGTGGATGTGCTCTATCTTATCGGCATCTCACTCCCCCTTGCCTGGCTCTTCCTCACCCTCGGCCTGCGGGCACGGATGCTGGTCATTACTTCCGTTCTGGTCGCAACCCCGGTACTCCAGTCATTTTGGGGATACGGAGCCCTCCCGATCCAGGTACCGTTTTTCCCGCTCCTCTCAGGTGCCGCACTTCCCGGCCCCGCGATCGTGATCCACCAGTGGCTGATCGACGGCTGGTTCCCCCTGTTTCCCTGGATTGTGCTCTCCCTGCTGGGAGCGCAGGCAGGTTCGTTCCGCTGGAGGGATGGGACCATCGTCAGCTTTGCAAGGAGGGAGTTTTCCCTGCTTGCCGGGGGGTTGTTTGTCGCAGGTGCCCTCTTCTTGTACCTCTGGCCCGGGGCAATGCTGACCCGGTACGGGTATGTGGAACTGTTCTATCCCCCGACAATAGAATTTCTGCTTGTGATAACCGGCCTGATATTCTGCCTCTTCGCACTGGCAGACTACCTGGTGGCAGAAGGCTTCCGGTCCGATTTCCTGAGGGCTATGGGGGAATGCTCTCTTGCGATCTATATCCTTCATATCCTTGTCATTGGGGTACTCATCGCACCGCTGGGCCTGAGCTTCCCGCTCCCGCTCTTCCTTGGTACCTATATCCTGTTGCTTGCCGGAATGATCCTGACGGCATATCTGATCCGGTATATCCGGGGCATCTTAAAGGCTCCATCCTTTGTAGTCCGTGTGCTTATCGGCGGCTGAATATCAGGCACGAAATTCCCAACCAATTACCACGAAAAAAGATTTAATACCATGTCCGGGCGGTTCTTTGGCACACCTGATAATATCCTTCAAAGGCCGGGAATATTTTATCGGAGAAGACACCATGAGATACAGCACCATCTCCAGGGTTGCGCTTCTCCTGCCACGTGCTCAAGCATAATCCGGTAATTCCCAGGTATTCCTTTTGCCGGTTTAACGAAGGATCTTCAGGGTAATCTGCGAATAGGCCCTGTTTTTACGAATAAGTGCAAAAAAAATTTCATTTATCGCTTGGTTTATCCGATTTCGCCCGGAAATAGTACTTTGTTGTGCGCATGATGACAACCCGGGCCACATCCCTCGGTAATCCTCCATAAGAAGTTCTCCCATTCAAACAGGATCTTTGCACAAAATCAATAATAAAGGTCCCAAAAAAGGTATCCGGGTTCCCCGGTCCGGGTAGTGTGCATAACCGGGACTGAAATGTCCCGCATGCCGGGGATTTCACCATACCGGCGTGTGAAATCCCCGCCAGACATGAAGCACCACTCCGGAACACTCTCTGAAAATCATATGGTAAATTTTCTGCATGCCGGGGGATAAATTCCTGACCATTCCGGAATACGCCGGCATTCCTGTACCGGCTGTTAAAACCCCATCAGACGACAACCACGGATTTGTATGCGAACGCGTCTCCAGTCTCTCCGTAACCATCCGATGTTTCGGACCCGGTCCATCGAGCAGCTGACCTGTCAGAGCCAGGGAGAGCATGGTCTCCGGCGTGTGCTGGGATTGTTTGAACTCATCCTGCTGGGGATCGGGGCAGTAGTCGGCACCGGCATCTTCGTTATTACCGGCATCGCGGCTGCCGATTATGCGGGCCCGGCGATCATCCTCTCGTTCATCATATCGGGTCTCGTCTGCATCCTCGCCGCCCTCTGTTATGCGGAATTTTCGGCTATGGTCCCGGTCGCGGGGAGTGCGTACACGTACTGTTACACATCTCTCGGGGAAATCTGGGCCTGGATCATCGGGTGGGACCTGGTCCTCGAATACGCAGTCTCGATATCGGCGGTGGCGATCGGGTGGTCGGCATACATTACCACCCTGCTCGCCGGTTCCGGCATCATTCTGCCCTCTGCGTTCATCCATCCTCCGGGAGTCGAGGGTGGGATAGTAAACCTGCCGGCAATCCTCATCATCCTCGTTATCACTGCGGTCCTTGTCATAGGGATGCGGGAGAGTGCCCGGCTCAACACCCTGATCGTACTTGTCAATGTCTCGGTGATCCTGATCTTCCTCGCCCTTGGCTACCAGCATATCGACGGGGCAAACTGGTATCCGTTCATGCCGTTCGGCTGGTCCGGCGTCCTTGCCGGGGCGGCAATCGTCTTCTTTGCCTATATCGGGTTTGATGCAGTGCTCACCGCGGCCGAGGAGATCGAGAACCCGCAGAAGAACCTGCCCGTCGGGATCATCGCATCGGTGGTCATTGTCATGGTGCTGTATGTCGCGGTAGCAGCGATGCTCACCGGGATCGTGCCCTATGGCGACTTCCACGAGACCGGCGCCCCTGTTGCCTTTGCCCTGAGCCGGATCGGTTCGGGATGGGGGGCCGCACTCGTCTCGGTGGGAGCGCTCTGCGGTATCACATCGGTGATCCTCGTCACACTCTACGGCCAGACACGGATCTTCTTTGCCATGTCCCGGGACGGGCTTCTCCCGAAATACTTCAGCGAAGTCCACCCCACATTCCATACCCCGGCAAAGGTCACCATCATCGTAGGTCTGGCAACCTCGCTGCTTGCCGGGTTCATCCCCCTCGACGTGATTGCAGAGCTGGTCAATATCGGGACGCTTGCAGCATTCATCATCGTGGCGATCGGCGTCCTTGTCCTGAGGAAGTCCCGCCCCGGTATAGAACGCCCATTCCGGTGTCCCGGCGTCCCGTTCGTCCCCCTGCTCTGTATTGTGTCATGCGCTGGTCTCATTTTCCTGCTGCCGGGAATCACCCAGCTCAGGTTCGTCATCTGGATGCTTGTCGGGCTCATGATCTATTTTGCCTTCGGGCTGAAGAACAGCGAAAACAGTGGAGCCGTCACTTCCTGACGGCGTTTTTCCCACTCCCGGTTTCTGTGCGGTTTTTTTATATCCCGTCCGGAACGGAATCCTGGAATCCCGCCCGGTGCAGTAACGATAATAGATTGCGAGAAAAAAAAGAAAACAAGGGAAACGGGTGACGGGTCAGTCACCGGCAGACTGCCGGTTCCTGAAATATTCGCGAACCTCGTACCCGACAAGGAGCAGGAGGGTGATAACGGCGGCGATGAGGAGTGCTGCCACAAACCCCTGGTCGGCGACAGCTTCGCTCCCTGCCGGCAGGATCGAGCCGGTGAGCGGTATCGAGCCGGCGAGTTCCGGCAGCGGGATTAATACAACAAGCCCGAGAGCGATCAGGATATAGATCCCGAGGAACGAACCGTACTTCATCACTGCAGAGATGATCTGTTTCTTCTCGGTCATTCCCGGTGCTACGATAAAGATCTGGTTCTTCATCCGGTAGATCTTGACCTTCCTCCCTTTGACGCTGTACCGGGTATTGGAGATCTCGAGAAGCCCCGCGTCCATCATGTTCTCGACATGGTACTTGGTAGCGTTGAGCGACATCCCAAGCCGTTCGGCGATATCTGATAACCGGAGGCCCCCGCCATCTTTGAGCAGCGCCAGTACTTCGCTTGCGTTCTGGTTCGACATCACCCTGATGAACTTCTGTGCCTTTTCCTGACCGGCTTCAAGGATAATGACTGCGTCTTCCTCAGCCTGCACCGGTTCGCCCGGACCGGGAACCTGCACGCCATTCACAGCATTCAGTCCGGGGGTCATGCCCGGACCGGCGGACATCTGCCCCATAAACTTCGTATCTCCGTCTCCCATTTCATCTCCTCCGTCTTATAATGTAAAAGCTGTCGGGATGTGTTATATATCCGCTGATAACTGAAAAAAAATTTTCACCAAAAACCGGGACCCGGTACACAGGTCTCATCAGCACGCTCGTTTAAGAAAGGGATGCTTCACGTCCACCCTGGATCTGCCCGGAAGAGAACCGGACCGGATCCTTGAGGGGCAGGGAGCATGTCTGAGTGAAGGTTTGTGCGGCCGGCAACCGTTTTCCCGGATGTTTGTTTTGTGCCGGTTTTTTAGCGGGTTGCCGGATACACATGCTCCCGTGCATGAAACGGACAGGAGTGTCCTTCTCAGGGTGCCATATGATGGCACTCATCTGTTCTCTCATATCAGGAGATAAGACACCGGTTGAGTGAAAAAAAATTTGCACGTGTTTCCCTGATGATGGCCAGGGGCGCAGCGGCGGGATCGGGGCGTCCCGCACCATGCCCGTAGCTACCATTTTTGTATCAGCGGGACAATCGTCATACCGGGAAAGACACTATCTGTCAGTCTTTCCATGATAGGTGAACCATGGAATTCCTGCCGGTACTTGCATATTTCCTGCCGATCGTCTTCCTCGCGGCATTCATCGGGAACCTGGGACACCGAAGCCTCCTGTTTCTAGCCTGGGGATGCATAGCAGCAATCCCGGTCTATATTCTTGCAACCCCCCTTGCACTACAGTTCCCGGAGATCGTGGCCCCCACGGTCACCCTCTCTCCGCTTATCGAAGAGTTCTTCAAGGCGCTACCCCTTGCCATCGCTTTTATGATCGGGATCCGCATGGATAACCGCGAAGTCCTTGCCTGCGCCATGGCCTCAGGGATCGGGTTTTCCATCATTGAGAACTGGATGTCGTTCGGCTTGGTACCGGCGGGGTTCATCGTCGTTCTGGTCCGATCGTTCTCCACCACGCTCATGCATGGCTGCACGTGTGCGATCATCGGGTATGGGCTTGTCCTGATACGGGATCTTCACCGGGTCGCACTCCCTGCCCTTCTCCTGGGATTTTACATGGTTGCGGTCACGGTCCATGCGTTCTTCAACCTGAATGCCCTCTACCTGGGTCCCGGGGGAGTCATTTTTGATCTTGTATTCCCGGTCGCGCTCTTCCTGTTCATGCTGATCTGCTATCACGTGGATCTCCCCACCATCTTCCGGCCGGACCCTGTCTCCCGAAACGGATAGATCCGATAACCATCCCCGGGCATTCTGTATCCGGTATATTGTTTTGTGAAGAACGGTTTTGAACAGGACCTAGTTGGTTCACGCAACCTGCCGGGTGAGGTAGTCGTGTTCCTTTGACAGGTACGCAAACAGGCCGAGCTGGATGAGTGCCATGGAACAGATGAACATAGGTCCGACCACGCTCATGAAGTCGTACAGCGAGAACGGAGTCATGATGCTGTTACCGGAAAAGGTCGTTACCGGGTAGATTGTCAGGAGGGTCTCCCGTATCCCGTACAACATTGATGACAGGCAGTACAGAGAGATGCCGGTAAAGAGAACGGTGTGTTTATAGAATCCGTGGCGGATCGTGACTGCGACCAGGTGCTCAATAAGGAAAAACCGGATCAGGAGCAGCCCGAGCCGTACCGGCTGGTTATCCCCACCCACCCAGATGATCGTAACAGGAATGGAAAGAAAAAGAACAAGGAGTCCGACGGCATGGGATAACCGCATACCTCCATCCGGCGATCCTATAGTGAATGCGGCAATGAAGAAGAGGAAGAAACAGAGAAAACCAAATTCTGCGATGGTCGTGTAAACAACTGAACGGTTGAACGCCAGCGTGTAAAAATACCAGAATGCGTTTGAAAGGGCATAGCTGAAGAACGCGAATGCCGCAAGGAGCAGGAAGACCTGGTCAGAGATATACCGGAAGGCGTAAAGGCAGCAGGCCATGCAGAAAACTGCGACTATTATTTCAAGGTAATTCCCTGCCATCCGGTACGTGTCAAGAGGAATAAAAAAGATAAGGAAGGCAAAAATTACCGAGAGGGCAATGATGCCCCACAATGCACGGGTCATCCACGCAGGGACCGGTGAGGTGGCGGGATGTGAAGTTCCCGGTGCTGCTGCCATTATAATGTAAATCCGGCGCCGTTCTATATAGGCTCATCTGACGAACGGGAGGCAAGGGTCTCCTTCACCGGTCCCCACAGTCCGTACCGGGGTTTTGACACCCTGATTGGTCCCTGACAGGGGACCGCGGGTCCCGGTCTCCGGAAGCGCAGGGAGGGGGATTCCGGGATCTATCCGACAGGGGATAGGATCAGGAATCGCAACATGCCCGTTCTGCCGGTTGGCACTCTTCTTAACGCCGTAGAGGAAGTAGATTACCAGCCCGACGAAGAGCCAGATGAGGAAGAGCTGGTGGGAGAGGGTGTTGAGGTGGCAGATGAGGAAGACGCAGGCAGCCATACAGAGCAGGGGGACGTAAGGGACACCCGGGCAGGAGAACGGACGCTTGAGTTCCGGCTGCTGCCAGCGGAGGATGATCACGCCGAAAGCCACGATAGAAAATGCAACGAGCGTCCCCATATTCACCAGTTCTGCCACAATGGAGAGGGGGAATAGCCCGGCGATGGCGGCAGTGATTATCCCGGTGAACAAGGTTACGTTCACCGGAGTCTGCGTTACCGGGTGGATAATGGAGAATACGCCGGGGACGAGGCCGTCCCGGGACATGGCAAAGAGGATCCGGCTCTGGCCGAAGAGCATGACGAGGAGTACCGAGGTCATCCCGCAGATAGCGCCGATCGACACCAGCATGGCACCCCAGGAATACCCGATCTTCCCGAGTGCGAATGCTATCGGTGCGTTGATGGCATCCGGTGTTCCCAGTTCGGAGAAAGGTACGATCCCCGTAAGGACAATCCCGACGATGACATACAGGATCATGCAGATGACAAGGGACCCGATGATCCCCGCAGGCATGCTCTTCTGCGGGTCCTCGGTCTCTTCCGCGGCCGTGACCACCGCATCGAATCCGATGAACGCGAAGAAGACGATCGCCGCACCGGAGAAGACACCGAACCAGCCGGCTGGGGGCATGAACGGCTGCCAGTTCGCAGGCTGGATCGCACCCGCACCAAGGACAATGAAGAGGAGGATGACAAAGATCTTGATACCCACGATGACCGCATTCGTCTTCACGCTTTTCTGGGTCCCGTTTATGAGGAGCACGGTAAGGCAGAGCACAATGATAACCGCTGGCAGGTTGATGACGCCCCCGTCAACCCCGAATGGGTGCGACAACGAGGCCGGAAAGACGAAACCCAGTGAACCCGCAAAGGCGCAGAAGTACCCGGACCACCCGATGGCAACAGCCGAAATGGCAAGGCCATACTCCAGTACCAGGTCCCAGCCGATGATCCAGGCCCAGATCTCCCCGAGAGAGGTGTAACAGTAGGTGTACGCACTTCCCGCAACCGGGATCATGGTTGCGAACTCCGCATAACAAAGGGCGGCAAAGAGACAGACCACCCCGGCGATGAGGAATGAGAGCGGGAGGGCATTGCCGGAGTGGAGACCCGCAGCCACTCCGGACAGGACGAAGACGCCGGTACCGATGATAGCGCCGACTCCCATCAGAACCAGGTCGATGGGCCTGAGCACCCGTTTCAGCGAGGGGCGGTTTGCGATCTCTGCGTGCAGATCCGAAACGGGTTTCCTCCAGAACATGGAGTGATTTAATGAGAACCGGTCCTTCATCGTATAAACCTCTCGTGTTGATCGGAAGGCAGATACCGGGATGAATCCGGAGAGGAAGATCTGCCGATAATTTTATTCGGAGCGGAGCTGGGATAAAGTAAAGGTTAAGTGAAATTTTTTTTTCACTATAAAATGCCCTGTTTCTTAAAAAACGACAGGATTCTGCTGCAAAAAATTTTTCACTTAACGCCAGGGATATACGCGGTCACGACCAGGTTCATGCATGGCATTCTCTACCCTATGCCAATGAAGATGTCAGGACCACCGTGTACCGCACCGCCAGCTGCGATGCCGGTACCGGCTCTCATGTGCTGACGGACCCGGTTGCCGGCCTGCATTCATGAATCCTCATAAGCCAATCACGGATCTGACCCGGCACATGACCTCGCCAGCCGGTCAGGGATCTGATCTCCGGCTGACTCTCATTTTCCTGTAATTCCCGGAGATGGGACGGATAAGTTCACGGTATCCTGATTAAAAAAAAGCCGGTGGATTGACGGGTTATCCACGACTCTAAAGTCTCCCGGTTATATTTTGATATTCCTGAAAAGGAATGCCCCTGCCACGGTCATTGCGAGCGTAAAACCCCCGATAACCACAAGACATACCACCGGGTTGATCTGGGATACCCCGGTGAGGCCGTACCGGATCCCTTCCACACCGTATGTCAGGGGATCGATGAGAGTGATCGGCGTAATCCACGATGGCAGCGAGCTGATGGGGAAGAGCGCACCGGAAAGCCCGAATATCGGGAAGATAACAAAGTTCATGATCAGCTGGAAACCGGTCATATCATCCATCCGTGATGCGATGGCAATACCGAATGCCGTGAATGAGACGCCAATGAGCACCATGAACAGCAGTGCAATCAGGAACCCGGCAACGCTTGCTACATGGAGACCGATGAACAGGGAGATAAAAAGGATCATGAATCCCTGCAGGACTGCCGTTGTTGCTCCGCCCGCAGTCTGGCCCAGCATGATCTCCAGCCGGGTGACCGGCGCCACAAGGGTCTCTTTCAGGAACCCGAACTGCTTGTCCCAGATGATCTGGATGCCCGAAAAAACGGACGTGAACATGACGCTCATTGCTACCATGCCCGGGATCAGGAACACGATATAGTTGCCTCCAAGCTGGGGGAGCTGGACAACGGAGTTCAGGCCGAACCCGAGGAAGAGCAGGAAGAAGAGCGGCATGCTGATGCTGCCGATAATACGGCTCTTCGAGCGGATGAACCGTTTCATGTTCCGGAGCCAGATGGTATAGATGATATCCATGATCTAGTGCCTCATCATTCTCTGGTGCATGCGCATGGTCTCCTTCTGATCGGCTTCCTGTTCGCGGATGGTTTTCCCGGTAAAGGAGAGGAAGACATCCTCAAGCGTGGGTTTATGGACTGCGATCGATGAGATGGGGACCTGACGCGTATTAAGGAGGGTTACAATGTTAACTACGTGTTCGTCGGCATTTTTCAGGCTCACTACCACTTCATCGTTATGGGTTTCCACCCGGACAATCCAGGGTTCTTTGAGGGCATCTGCCACTCCCGCCGGCTCGGGAGACCGGATAGTCACCAGGTCCCCGCCAAGACCGTCCTTAAGATTTTTTGGTGTGTCGATGGCAATGATCTTTCCGTGATCGATGATGGCGACCCGGTTGCATAACCGGTCTGCCTCATCCATGTAGTGCGTGGTGAGGATGATCGTGATCCCTTTTTCCTTTGCAAGCGCGGCGATGTACTGCCAGAGGTGGTTGCGGGTCTGGGGGTCAAGGCCGAGCGTGGGTTCATCGAGGAAGAGGACCGAGGGGTGGTGGAGAAGGCCGCGGGCGATCTCAAGGCGCCGCCGCATCCCCCCGGAGAAGGTCTTGACAATGTCGTCCCTGCGATCGTTGAGCTCGACCAGCGTGAGAAGCTCGGTGATCCGCTGTTTCCGGGTCTCTGACGGGATCCGGTAAAGCCGGCCATGGAAGTCCATATTCTCCCATGCAGTCAATTCCTCGTCGAGGCTCTGGTCCTGGAAAACGATCCCGATCGCATTCCTGACCCCGTCCGGGTCCTTCCCGATGTCGATGCCGTTGACCGTTGCCGTACCGGAGGAGGGTGAGAGCATGGTGGAGAGCATCGAGAGGGTGGTGGTCTTTCCTGCGCCATTGGGGCCCAGAAGACCGAAGATCTCTCCCTGTTCGATATCGAACGAGATATTGTCAACGGCGACCAGGTCATTGAAGCGCCGGGTCAGGTTCTGTATGTGCAATGCAACAGTCATGAGATCGTATCCTTTCCCGGTCCGCCGGAATATAACTGGTAAAATTATTTGCTGTTCTTTTAATACGCTTGTCATCGGGGCACGCCAATACAGGGGCTGAGTGTGCCGTAACTGATGTTCGGGAGGCCGGACATTCCTACAACATTCTGTTGTTGCTGCGTTGCCCGTATATCCCCCCACTCATATGAGATGAGAATGCAGGATGTGGGTTCGACCAGCATTATGAGGATAATACCTGTAATTCGCCAGAGCGGGATTAAAGAGCCCTGTTCACTTAAATTTATTTTTCATTCACCGCCAGCGTTATCTTCCCGGTATCCTATAATATCGCACCGCTGGATAGTCGCAGTATACACCAGCAGCGTAACGCAACAGTGAGAATCCCCTATGAAACCGATCACCGAAACCTCCGTCCGCTTGCTCTTTGCAAGCCTTGAGTCAGGAAAGAGCGATCTCTTCTTTTCGCACGTGTCCGACTCCGTGCACTGGACCGTGATGGGAACGCACCCTCTCGCTGGTACTTATACCGGGAAACAGGACTTTACCGATCATACGTTCCGGCGTCTCGACCGGGTCCTCAAAGATGGTGTCCGGCTGCGGGTTACCAGCGTACTTGTGAGCGGATCAACGGCAGTAGTAGAGCTTGAAGCCCTTTCAACCGCCAATAACGGTCTCCCGTTCCACAACCAGTACTGCTGGATCTGCCGGTTTGACGGGGGGAAGATTGTCGAAGTGAGGGCGTACCTCGATTCTGCACTGGTCCAGAAAGTCATTGATGAGAACGAGAAAGATACTGCCCGGAAATAATCTGCGGTTACGGACATGTGAATCCGGATATTGCCTGCAGGAAAAAGGGTTCCGGAAACATGGACGACCGGATAAAATCCTGCAGGAAAACGGATTGCGAAGTCAATCTGGCAATTATATCAATAAAGAAAAAAACAGGTACCAGTAGTATTATGGTAACGAACAGCCCCCGATTCTTCCCTGAGGCAGATCCCCAGAGCGTTACCGGTCAGCGCCTCATTCTCGCATGCGTCTCCCTGGCATCACTTCTCGGGGCGCTGGATATGAGCATCGTAAATATCGCAAACCCTGCCATCATCAAATCATTTCAGGTTTCGGTGGGGATGGGCTCGCTGGTGATCCTCTCCTATGTGCTCACCATATCGACCCTTATCCTCCTGATGGGAAAACTGGGCGATCGGTACGGGTTCCGAACGCTCTTCATCGCCGGTCTCGCGATCTTTGGTATCGGTTCGTTCCTCTGCGGGATCGCACCGGATATCTATTTCCTGATCGGATCGCGCATCCTTCAGGCTTCCGGTGCAGCAATGTTCTCCGCCATCGGGCCGGCGATTATTACCGGCTACCTCCCGGAATCAGACCGGGGAAAGTCGCTGGGCTACCTTATCTCACTCTCTGCGGTCGGTTTTGCTCTCGGCCCTGGCGTGGGAGGGTTTATCTCGCAGTACGCGGGATGGCACTGGATCTTCTTCCTCAATCTTCCCATAGTTGTAATCGCCATTATCTTCGGAGGGTACTGCCTCCCCCGTCAGGTAGTACCTGCAGTGCAAAAACCCCTTCAGTTGACCGGGCCGTTGGCCTTTATCCTCGCTACACTCTGTATCCTCCTCGCCTTCTCCCTTTTCCAGGTCCCGGGAACACCGGACCTCACGCTCATCCTCCTCTTCGCATCCGGTATCGGGTTCGGCCTTCTCTTCTGGCAGCTGGAGAAACGAAACCCGGATCCGCTCATCGGCCCGGCACTTTTCAGGAATCCGCACTTCCGTTCGGGGATCATTGCCTGCCTCATCGTCACAATGCTCTTCTCAGGTGTCACGTACCTGATGCCCCTTTACCTCGTCAACTCCCGCCATCTTGACCAGTTTACCGCGGGAATGATCATGACGGTGCCGGCACTGCTCTCCATCATTGTCGCCCCCACGGCCGGAAGCCTTGCCGACCGGCATGGGAGCGTCCTTGTCTCGTCCGTGGCAATCGGGCTCACCGCTGCCGGGTTTCTCGTTTTTGCCATGTTCGACCCGGTGACGATTATTATCGTGATCGTAGCGGGGATGGTAGTCACCCGGGTCTCGACTGCAGCCTTCTTCGGCCCGAACGGGAAACTGATCATGAACCATTGTCCCGAGGGCATGGTTGGAAACGGCTCTGGTGTGATGATGACGATCCGTCATGTCGGACTGGTCATGGGGATAGCACTCTTCCAGAGCATCTTTGCCATCCGTATGTATGCCGCCGGGATTCCCCGTGACGGGACGCCTCTCGTTCCACGGCTCACACCTGCACTATCAGAACTCGGCTACCAGGCTGTTTATATAACATCGTTCATCCTCTGCGTCATGGTCATCCTTATCCTCAGGAAGACGAAAGAAGAGCCTGACGATAGAGGATATACTCCGGAAAGTACAATGGAGATGGCGGAAACAGTCCCGTAATGCGCAACAACAGTTTTTCCGGATTACGTATACAGGGCTATTTTCAGCGGTCCCGACATCGTGTAGACTTTGCAACCCGAAGAACAGTTCGTATTCTTCCCGTACCTCGACATTACGGACTCGGAAAAAAAAGGATTAAAGATACCGGTTCTTCCGGAGCCAGTCCGTCTGGGGTTTGAGGTACCGGTAGATGATATCGCACTTCTCGTCCTGGAAACTCCAGGGGATGACGAGGACGGTATCGCCTTCACGGATCCAGGCCCGCTTCTTGATCTTTCCTTTTATCCTGCCCATACGGGTAACTCCGTCCATGCATTGGACACGGATGTGATTTGCCCCGAGCATCTGTTCGGCAAGGGCGAACTGTTCCTTGGCCCATTTCTTTGGCAGGCGTACACGTGCTACGGGGGTACCGTCGGCATTGACCGCGTTCGGATCGACCGCTGCCTCATTATTTTTTTTATGAAAACCACTCATTCAACCAACTACGTTTGTACTATATATGGTGGCTGACATGTTGAATGTATATATTGGGAATACCGGCCATTCGTGCCATGAAAAAAGGGGAGGTTCGGTACCAACCGGAGGTATTGATTGCATATTCCCTGCTGCGAAAGACTGTCACGGGGACGGTCTCCCCGGGGGATACCGGACAGATACATCTATGAGCCGGCGAAGCAATTGTCACCCATCACAGCAGAGTGATACAATCATACGCATTAGTCGTTGCGCTGGTAATGACCCCGGGGATCTGGTACGGCGGCACGCATCTGTTCAGGAGTCCATTTTTCACGAACGGGATTTCATGACAATAATGTGCTCCCTGCATAAAACGGGAATTCCAGGTCACGGTAAGACCGGCAGTGCAAGTCACTTTAAGGGAACTTTCCCTTCCAGGGAAGTGTGCCCGGAAATAAGCATAAAAAGGATGAGAAAATGTCACAACAACTTGGCGGCCAGCAGATAATCATTCTCAGGCAGGGAACAGAGCGGACCCGGGGGCAGGAAGCCCAGAATGGAAATATTGCAGCCGCAAAAGCGGTCGCAGCCGCGGTCCGGTCAACACTCGGGCCAAAAGGCATGGACAAGATGATGATCGACGGTATCGGCGAGATCACCATCACCAATGATGGCGCCACCATCCTGCAGCAGATGGACATCGAGCATCCCGCAGCAAAGATGATGGTCGAGATTGCAAAGACCCAGGACAAGGAAGTTGGCGACGGCACGACTTCAGCGGTCGTACTCGCAGGGGAACTCCTGAAGAATGCAGAGAACCTGCTCGAACAGCACATCCACGCGACAGTCATCGCTGAAGGATACCAGCTGGCTGCGGCAAAATCCCTCGATATCCTCTCCGGGATTGCAATTGACGTGAAACCATCCGATCACGCGATGCTCAAAAAGATCGCTGAGACGGCTATCAGCGGCAAAGGGGCGGAGGCATACAAGAACCTCTTCTGCGATATTGTCGTGCGGGCAATCACCAGTGTAACCGATGCTGACGGTACTGTCGACATCAAGCACGTGAACGTGCAGAAGAAAGTCGGGGGCGCCGTTGAGGATACCGTGATGGTCGAAGGTATGGTCATCGACAAGGAACGAGCGCACCCGTCTATGCCAAAGGAGATCAAAGACGCAAAAGTCCTCCTCCTTAACGCAGCCCTCGAGTATAAAAAGACTGAAGTCAATGCCAAGATCAATATCACCAGGCCCGAACAGGTGCAGGCATTCCTCGATGAGGATGCAGAGATGGTCCATGCGATGGCAGACAAGGTCATAAAGACCGGTGCAAACGTGGTCTTCTTCCAGAAAGGTATAGACGACGTTGCCCAGCATTACCTGGCAAAGGCCGGCATCCTTGCCATCCGACGGGTCAAGAAGAGCGACATGGACAACCTCTCCCGGGCCACCGGTGCAGCCATTGTCAGCAGTATCGATTCGGTCACAACGGCCGATCTCGGGGCTGCCGGTCTGGTAGAGGAGAAGAAGCTCTCCGGTTCCGAGATGCTCTTTGTCTCGAAATGCAAGAACCCCAAGGCGGTCTCCGTGATCATCCGGGGCGGATCGGAACACGTGATCGAGGAACTCGAACGGGCCATCCACGATGCACTCATGGTCGTCAGCGTTGTTGTACAGGACAGGAAGATTGTTGCAGGAGGCGGGGCGCCCGAGATCGAGCTCTCGTTCCAGCTGCACCAGTACGCTGCAACCCTGGGGGGCAGGATCCAGATCGCGGTCGAGGCATTTGCAAAGGCCCTTGAGGTAATTCCGCGAACCCTTGCGGAGAACGCCGGCCTCGATCCGATCGACATGATTGTCGCAATCCGAGCGGAGCACGGCGCGGGAAAGAAGACGTTCGGTCTCGACGTCTACCAGGGAAAGCCGGTCGATATGCTCAAGGCAGGCGTGGTAGAGCCTCTTCGGGTGAAAACCCAGGCAATCAAAAGCGCTTCCGAGGCAGCAGTTATGATCCTGCGCATTGACGATGTTTTTGCATCGTCAAGGTCTGCCGGATCATCCGGTGGCATGCCGCCGGGCGGTATGGGCGGGATGCCCCCGGGAATGGGTGACTATTAGATATGCAAACCACGTCAGCAGAAGGCCCGGAAGGCAGGGGGTTTCTATGACGGTCCTTGTACGATTCATGCAGTCGGGTGCATTCAATGCCGGGGATTTCAAATCCCTTGACCTTGATAAAATTTCCAGTCTCAAGATTGCCCGCCAGCGCAATACCTGTGAACTGCATGCCATCACTCCGGAAAATCCCCGGCCGAATACACCCTATATCATCGCCCGTAGGGACAAGGAGTATGAGATGGCAACCATCCTGCAGGATCTCCAGCAGCTCAAAACGGAAAAGAGGGATCTTATCTATGAGATTACCGACACTGAATCTCATCTGGTAACAAAATAATCCGGTTGTCCGGATATTATTCACTCTTTTTTCTTCAGGTTATCCCGGCGCACGGTCTCCATCTCTTCATCGGTTATCTGCACAAGCCTGGTGCCACATACAGGACAGAGTCCTGCACGGTTCCCGCTCGTTTTCTGATATTCCCGTTTACAGACCGGACAATAATTCACAATAACCCAATGTTCGTGCTTCTGTATAACAATGTCGCCGGTCAGGTGTGCTCGCGGCACACGATTCTTCGCTTTTTACGGTTTGTGTAAAATGCCATGGTGATCCGGAATGCAGCTAAAAATGATACCCGGACTGAATGTGTAAAGTTGGTTGGCTTGAGGAGGGGTTATCGGGCGAGTGGATGGATTATGAGCGGTGACAGAACCTGAAAAAGCCTGAAAAGTGGAGATGGAATCAATATGCCTTGGGGAAACCGGGCGTCTGCTGCTGGCCCAGTTCAATGATCTCACTTGTATGATCCAGAAGGCCGGCCAGGTATTGTTTTACCCATTCCTCATTCTCATATTCCACGAACGGGCGGTAAGATCCCTCTATTGTGGTATTTTCCTTATCAAATCGCAGCAGACCAAGGGGAGCCCCGCCTTTGCGCACCAGCTGGTCCAGTTCTTCTACCGGGTGCCTTCGCGAACTGAAGACAAACAGTGTCTCAGTTTCAAACCCGACAGCAATCGCGACGAGCCATGCATTTTTTGCTTCTACCCGCATTTCCTCTACCAGATCAGAAGTTTTTCTCATTTTGTTCTCATTTCAGGATTGCCGGTCATCGCATAAATAATTCGTTAAAATGCATGACAGTCAGGAATGGAGAGCGGAAGTGCCTTTTCCCCGCGGGCTGGCGGGGCCCCGGCATCCTGGATATTCCCCGCCTCACTGAGGCCCGATTGCAACATTCACCGGAGTCTCGACATCCCCTTCGACCCGGAAATACTCGCGGGGCCCGTATTTGAGCAGGTCTGCAACAAAGACCCCCGGGATCGTTTTGATATTCGTATTATACAGCAGCACCGAGTCGTTGTAGAACTCCCTGCGCTGGGCAATCTGGGTCTCGATTACGGTGAGTTCTTTCTGGAGGTTGAGGAAATTTTCGCTTGCCTTGAGGTCCGGGTAGTTCTCGGCAAGGGCGAAGACAGACCCCAGCGATGTGCTGACAGCTTCACTCCCCCGAGCCTTCTCGGGGATTCCCTGGGCCTGGAGAGCCGACGCACGGATCTTAGTGATCTCCTCGAGCACGCTCCGCTCATAGCTTGCATAACCTTTGACGATCTCCACGAGGTTCGGGATCAGGTCCAGCCGCTTCTTTAAAAGTACATCGATATTTGCCCACGCCTTGTCGATATTGTTGCGGAGCGAGATGAGCCCGTTGTAGATTGCGATCAGGAAGAAGAGCGCTATGATGATGAGCCCGAGCACGATGAATCCGCCGCTGATCTCAAGAGCCGCCACGTCAGTTTCCTCCCATAGACAGGATCAGGTAGAGGCAGATACCGGAGAGCGCAAGTCCCCCGATGATCTGCAGGTACATATGTCCCGCAATTGTCTTCATGAACGTGCGTTCCGAAGAGTCGCTGATATACATCGTGGAATCGCTGGTCCCCTTCCGGACTACCAGGATCCCCTGGGTTTCCAGACCGGGTATTCCATCTGCCGGGAGAGCCGATCCCAGTACAAAAAGGGGATCGTTTTCCTGGATTATATATTCGTTAACAAGCATTTTTTCCTCCTTGTGCATGAGAAACGCCTCCTTTGAATCCTTATCGAGCGATTCAATGAATTTCAGGACACGGGGGTCCATGTTCGCAGGTTCTTTGATGATTAATCCCCGCTCGCTTATATATCCCTCGAATGACAGGTTGGACGGGAACTCAAAATCAGCCTCCTCCGGCAGGACAGGGATCGTACCTGTATCGTCTTCCAGAATGATGGGGTCCTTTGAATCGGCAGCGTACATACCCACCCAGCTGCTGTTCTTACCTGACTGGCGATAATAAGTGCCGATGACACGCCAGAATGCACAGGGGACCCTGCTGATCGGGCTCAGCTGCTGCCCGCGGAGCCGGGCCTTTCCGGCCAGCGCAACGAGCCCCACAGAGGCCGAACTGACCTTCGAGAGCGGGGTGTTATTAATCTTCTGCACCACAAGGTATCGCCAGAAGCCTGCTGCTATTATGATAAGGCCGATAAAAAATCCGATCGCGGATATGAGAAAAATATCAGAATCCGACAGAGTTGTATTCCTCCTGCCAGAGAAGTTTGGCTTGTAAGTTAATAATAACAGGCGGGGGGACTGAACCTGCCTGAAAGGTAGTTGTGGTATGAGAAGAGCGGGGATCGTTCTTCGAAGAGAACTCAGGATAAAAGCGGGGTTCTGGCAACAGGTTGTATTGCACCGGATTTTTTTCGATTATTTATTCTCCTATCAGTCCCCACCTTTTTAGAGCAGAATATAACGATACGATGTGCCCGATGTACTCAGTCCTCTATGTCGATGACGAACAGATGTTTCTCGAGTTGTGCCAGTCATATCTCGAAAAGAGCAGGGAATTCAGGATTGAAATTACCACATCTGCACGGGATGCGATAGAAAAGATACAGAACGGATCCTATGATGCCATAGTCTCGGATTATCTGATGCCGGAGATGGACGGAATAACGTTCCTCAAGGAAGTCCGGACCAGGTTCCGGGACATCCCGTTCATCCTGTTCACGGGAAAGGGACGCGAGAATATCGTAATAGAAGCGATCAATAACGGGGCAGATTTCTATCTGCAGAAAGGCGGCGATGCCGGCTCGCAGTTTGCCGAACTTGCCCATAAGATCCGTAAGGCAGTCGAGCGCAGGAAAGCAATAGAAGAACTGAGGGAGAGCGAGGCCCAGCTCCGGCTCTTCAAGGCTTCGGTCGACTGGGCCTCCGACCAGGTGTACTGGGTGGATTTTGATGGAAAGATCCTGTACGTGAACGATTCGGCCTGCCGTAACACCGGCTATTCGCGGAATGAACTCCTTGCCATGACAGTCTTTGATCTGGATCCGGACTTTACCCCCGAAGTCAACGAGAGAGCCAACAGATCCCTCATACAGAAAAAAACGAGCCTTTTCATCACCCGGCACCGGCATAAGGACGGGACGATCGTCGATGTGGAAATAATGGCCAACCATGTCTCAAAGGATGGCAAAGATTACAGTTTCGCGTTCGTCCGCGACATTACCCGGAGAAAACAGACTGATGAGGCGCTGCGGGAGAGCGAGGAGCGGTACCGCCGGCTCATTGCACAGTCCTTTGATGCTTATATCATTCACCAGGGAGGGAAGATCGTAATTGCCAACGATGCAGCAGCGAAGCTGGTGAAGGCAGCATCACCTGCAGAGATGGTCGGGCGGCCAGTCCCTGATTTCGTTGATTCGGCATTTTGCGGGATTGTCAGCAAACGGATTAAAATAATGTCGGCATCTCCGGATGCTGTGGTCCCTCTTGTCGAGGAACGGTTCCGCTGTCTTGACGGGACAACCGTCGATGTTGAAGTGATCGCAACGGCTGCAGTGTACGAGGGAAGACCGGCCGTCCAGGTGGTGGCCCGCGATATTTCCGGGCGAAAGCAGAATGAGAAAGCGCTCCGGGCCGCAAACCGGCAACTCAATCTCTTAAACAGCATCACACGCCACGATATCCTCAATAAAGTCATGGTAATTTCCGGATACCTGGATCTCGCAAAACAGGAGCCGCTCAACCCGGGGATGAAGAGGGTAATCGAGATCCTGGAGAACAATACACGGTCGATCGGAGAGCATATCGAATTCACCAAAATTTACCAGGATCTTGGTTCTACCGAACCCAGATGGCAGGATATCAGAGGGGTGCTCCCCCGCTCCCGCGTCCCACGGGATATTTCCCTGCGGGCAGCTGTCGGCGATCTCCAGGTGTATGCAGATCCGATCCTTGAGAAGATCTTCTTCAATCTCCTTGACAATACCCTGCGGCACGGGAAACATGCAAAAACGATCCGGGTATCATGCCGGGAATCCGCTGACAATCTGACTATCCTTTGGGAGGATGACGGAGTCGGTATTCCAGTACAGGAAAAAGAGAAGATATTCGCGCGGGGGTACGGCAAGAATACCGGCCTTGGCCTCTTCTTAACCAGGGAAATTCTTTCCATGACCGGGATCACCATCCGCGAGACGGGTGTGGAGGGGCAGGGTGCCCGGTTCGAGATGAATGTACCGAAAGGCGGCTACCGGTTCTCGAAAGACATAAATGCGGTATCAAGGGAGAGAGATCTCGAATGATCGGGCGGCCGATATGGAAGAACGCGGCCGGTCCATGGAATTGGTGCAGGACCGTGTTTTTCCTGGAGTGACTTGATTGTGTGTACTATTGATGTGCAGCTGCCATTCCTTGATCAGGTTGCGGAAGCCATACGCAACGGCTAAGCTACAACCTGTTTTGTCTGGAAGCGGCTCCGGACCTTATCGGTAAAATATTTTCCAATCTCGTCTGAACGCATGAGATCCGCGGAGACTTTCGGGGGGACATTCAGAAACTGGTAAACGAGGCCATTCTGAAATTCTATTTCCAGGATCTTTGTACTGGCATCATACCCTACGGAGCGCAGGATACGGGACTTGACAGGCAGTCTTTCCAGATATATCACCACTCTCTTACACGTGCGCCGAATGGTTAATGATTTTTATAAAAGTCCTTCTGGCCGGGGCTCTCCGGCGTTTATGTTCCCCGCTTCGGTGCTACCGGGGGTACAGGATCGCAGTAGTCCGGGGGCTGGGCAGTTGTTGGCGGGCACTATCGGACGTACCGGGGGAGGGACCGGTTTTCCGGAGACCGTATTAAGATTAAAAAAAATTTCATTCAACAACAGGGTTATCCTGTTAACGGCAGATATCTTGTTCACCAGATCTTTCCGGGAATGCCATGCGGGTATCGTGAGTACGACCTGAAGATGTCCCAGGCAATATCGGGAGAAAAACACAGGAAACATTCTATGCCTTGTACCAGATAGTACAATTTCTTCACCCATACAGGCCGGAATATGTTCGGAACACAGAATTTAGGGTTATTTCTCCTTGCCGGGATCGCACTGAACCTGGTCCCCGGGCAGGATACGCTGTATATACTCGGCCGTAGTGTTGCTCAGGGGAGGGTGGCCGGCATCGTATCCGTGCTCGGGATCGGTTCCGGCTGTGTTGTCCACATCCTTGCTGCCACTGTCGGACTTTATTCCCTGCTGGCGCTCTCACCATTTGCGTTCACGGCGATCTGCCTTGCCGGGGGGACATACCTGGTCTACCTGGGTATCATGACTGTCATCAGCAGGAACAATACCCGGCCGGCCTTCACGTTCGGGGATACGTCCGAAGCAAAATGGCAGATCTACCGTCAGGGCGTACTCACGAACCTCCTGAACCCGAAAGTGGCGCTCTTCTTCCTTGCATTCCTCCCCCAGTTCATCGATCCTGTCTCGAACCTCGGATGGTTCTCCTTTCTCTTTCTCGGGTTCATCTTTTTCTGTACCGGCACGATCTGGTGCCTGCTCGTGGCTCTCAGTGCTTCGACCATTGCCGACAGGTTCAGGGACGATATAAAGATCCAGCGGGGTTTTGATTATTTTACCTGCATCCTGTTTATCGGTCTCGGCATCAGTGTCCTGCTGACCCATTTCTAATCCGGTGCCACCGGCTGTCAGGACATGGCCGGTCTCCGGCGGGGTGCAGCCGTATTGGGGTGCCACAGGAGGAGATGCAGGCTTAATAACCGGCGGAAAGGAGCGGTCTGGTTCTTGGGGATTGGGGGAACATGGCGGGAGAGTGTACCATGACAAGGAGCGAAAAAATCAGCCTGTTCGGCTCCGACCTCCCTGCCTTTTTTATACACTTCAAGCAAACAAGGGAGTACTGACAACTGCAATAGGGTGATGAGAACTGGTGGACACGACAAAGAACGGAGGATCTCTGCCTGTCGGGGATATTGACGAGACCGCCGTTGACCGTAAGGTCTGGTGGCATATCATCCCATTTGTTGTGATCCTGTACGTGATCAGTATCCTTGACCGGGTCAATATCGGCTATGCAGCACTAACCATGAACGCGGATCTCGGCATCGACCCCGCCTTCTTCGGGTTCCTCTCTGGCATTTTCTTTATCAGTTATGTGATCTTCGAAGTGCCCAGCAACCAGTTTCTCGTCAGGACCGGGGCGCGTGTCTGGCTTACCCGGATCATGGTAAGCTGGGGGATCATTACAGTACTGGTTGCCTTTGTCCAGACACCGGTCCAGCTCGCAGTCCTCCGCTTCCTGCTGGGGGCGGCGGAAGCGGGGTTCACACCCGGCATCATGCTGTACCTGACATTCTGGTTCCGGAAGAACCGGATCTCGCAGGCACTCTCCGTCTTCTTTGTCGCAATTCCCCTGGCGATGGTGATAGCGTCACCGGTCTCCACGTTCATCCTCTCCCATGCAGCATGGTCCGGTCTTGCGGCATGGCGCTGGCTGTTTGTGCTCGAAGGGGTCCCGGCAATCCTCTTCGGCATTGCGATCCTTGTATACCTGCAGGATTCCCCAAAAGACGCGGCCTGGCTCGACGGGTACGAACGGTCCTGGCTCGTATCCCGGCTGGACGAGGCAAGGGTCCAGGCAGAGACACCTCCTGCCATCCCGCTGCGGCAGCTTATGGCAACACCCGGAGTAATGCTCCTGTGCATGTGCGGTTTTCTCGTAGGGCTGTTCCTTACGAGCCTCCTCTTCTGGATCCCCCAGATTGTGAATACCTCCGGGCTCTCCCGGTCGATAACGGATACGGGCCTTCTGGTTATGGTACCGTACGCCCTGTCAGCAGTGGTGATGTATCTCTGGTCGCGCCGCTCCGACCGGCTTGGTGAACGCCGTTGGCACGTGGCAGTTCCCCTCGCGGTTGCAGCGATCTTCCTGATCCTGCTGTCCATTCCCCACGACCCCCTGACCGGGTTTCTTCTCCTTTCAGGCGCGATCGCAGCATCGTATGCCGCTTATGCCCCGTTCTTTGTCCTGACCCTCGGGACATTTTCCCCCGGTCTCCGGGCTTCAGGTGTGGCTCTTGTCAACGCCATCGCATCCGTCGGGTCCTTTGCCGGGCCGGTGCTCCTCGGTCTTGCCGGCGGGAATATCGGCAGCCCCGGCACGACCGGGCTGTTCCTCGTCCTCGGGATTGCCATCATCGGGTGTGCAGCCCTGCTGATCAGGGACGATTTGAGTGTACTGAGGGGGGAGGGGTAGCAGGGGTCTTTTGAAAAGATCTGAAGCAAAAGGTAAGGAAAAATTTAATCGTACGAAAACCTGAAGAACAGGATCCCGGTGATCTTTTCTATCCCATAAAGGACCCCGAAGAAAAATACCGCATACAGCACGAAGCCGATAATGAATCCGACAGGCCCGGTCAATTGTGTTGCGGCAACGATAGAATTCGAGAGTGTATTTGCGATCAGGATCGCACAAAGGATACCGGTAAAAAATAGTGCCCATTTTTTTATAGTCGCAGAATCCATGGGAAATGTTGGATCGCCGTACTCTTAAAGTATCAGATAGAAGGAACCTCGGGCAAATTTATTACCGGTGATCAGCAGAACGAGACCAATGAGACGGGATGGACAGGGCGGAATCGATGGATATATGAGATCTTACTGATATCCCTGATATATGGAAGCGACAGCATGTGACCATGAGAATAGCTATAAGCTGTTGTTCGTGCTGGGGGCAATCATCCTCGTATTTTCCCTGTACCTGAACGTTTACTTTCTCTACAAAACCTCGTTCATGCCATAGGGATCATGGTGACGCACCGGTAAAACCGGTTATGCCTCCATTTATCACGGTAGGATTATTCCTGATGTTTTAAACCAAAGGATAGTGTTTCTCATGTGGGAAGCAGGCATATCTTGATTATGGCAACATGCCGGTACCCTGGCTTTTTTTACCAGGAATGAAATCCTGTTCCGGATTCCGGAAATATCGCAAGCCCATACCCTGCATTCACGGACTGTTTTGTAATGGCCGAGGGTCAGGCAGGTGCGGGAAGAACAAGCAGGTTCAATAAAAAAAATGTGATGGTGAACAGTAGAACAATAATCACAATGTTCTGGGACAAACGAAATCCCGGCTCCATCACCACTCCCTATTTGAATATTTCTTTATTAAACTAAAATATATCTCTTCGTTTAAATTCCTTTTGCTTGTTTTTCTCATAACCGACACCAATGGATGAGTCTTATCAGATTCCGGCTTTGATCTGGCAGGTCTCCGCCTTACCGGATACCCGCTTCCCCCGGGTGACCCTGTTATATATCAGGTTACTGATCGGCCGGTTAAGACCTTTCATACGATTCCCCGCACGCTGCGGAATTCCTTATGGCAATTCTTGCCTGAGACGTCCCGTCTATAACTGAGCAGGTATACCGGAAGCGCCAGGCGCCGATAAAATCCCAAGATTAAAAATCCCCTGCAGTGATATTCTATCCGGAGCATTCGACCAATGGAAGCCAGGAGCGAGAGGAAAGAGGGAGTCCTCGTCTTTTTTATCACGGGACGGCTGGACGCGTTCGGTGCACAGCAATTGGAGACGTGGGTAAGGGAGGGGCTGCATGACGATGACCGTGAACTTGTTATCGATATGGCCGGTTCACCATACCTGAGCAGCGGGGGAATACGGGTATTCAATACGCTGAAAAAAGAGCTGAAACGGAGGAATGGCCGCTTTGCCCTGTCCTCGGTCGGGGAGTACCCCATGAAAGTGCTGGAGATGGCGGGGTTTACCACCGTTTTCGACCTGTATCCCGCTACTTCAGATGCGATCGCGGATCTCACGAAAAAACGTAAAAACCCCTCGCTCTTCAATGAGCTCTTCTACAAGAAGATCGTGGAAGAAGGGGTGAAACTGACCATTGAACCCGGCTGGATGACTTCCCCCCCCGCCCTCCGGGTAGTTGGCGATCTCAATAAGATACTCTATGCAAAGATCACGGAAGCAGATATCCGGACACGGAAATTCTCCGAGGTAACCTATTCCCTGGGCCTCGGTGCGTTGGGTGCAGACGCCGGCGAGGCAATGCCGCTCCTTGGCGAGATGATCACCCTGTACGGGTCCATGGTCTGGCTCCCTACGGATGGCAACAATACCCCGGATTTCCTGACTCCTGCGGATGCAACAGGAGGTGACCTTCCCGTGTACACAGGATACAATATTACGCTCGATGGCCCCTTCAATGAATATTTCACGCTCGACGCGACCCGCCCCGAAGGGGTCAGCATCTCGGATATTTACCGGATCATCTTCTCGTCCGCAAAGGGCCGTATCGGTACGTATCATGGCGTAGCAGCCGTCACGATCTGGGGTGTGATCAGCAGTTTTGCCAGTTCGGGCCTGAAAAAGTCACCGGTGGCCGGTTCGGCACCTCCCGGAGGAGAATCGATCATGTCACCGGGGCATGTCCACGAATGGATGGCATCTGACACGGGCTCCTCCTACCGCGGCGATACGCTCGTGAGTTTCGGTATCGGGATCGATCTGACGGATGACCTTGCACACTTCCGCCCGGACGCCCTCGAATCCCTGTACTATGAAAACCCGCTCAATACGGGCAGCGCAAAGGAGATGTACCTCCACAACCACGGTGTCGTCTTCCGGAATATCCCGTATGATCCCTCGCTGGATCTCAACACGCAGGTTAAGAAGATCGTAACTGACGGTGAGTTCGTCGATATGCGGCACCTGCTGGATACGACCCGGCTGCGTAAGGCAAAGATCGGAGTTGCCTACATCCAGTCCGTGGTAAAAGAACCCTGAGACACGGCGGTTTCAGGTCGTTTTTCTTTTGGTAAGCAGGAGAATATTTTTCCCTTCTTCGAAACGATACCGGATATCATCCATCACCTGGCGGATCAGGAAGATCCCAAGGCCCCCGATCTTCCGGTCCCCGACCTCGCTGACCAGATCGGGTTCGGGAAGGGAGAGCGGATCGAACGGTACTGCCCGGTCTTCCAGCTGCACCTCAACGATTCCGTTTTCAGCATGACATGAGACGTTTATCCCTCCTCCCGCCTCCCCATACCCGTGCTCAATAATGTTGGTGATCGCTTCTTCCACCGCCAGCTGGGTATCGAGAATATCGTCTTCCGCAAAGCCGTGGGCCTGCATCATTGTTTCAAGAGCCCGGGAGATCGCCGGGATCTCGTTGATGTCTGAGGTGATAGTACGAAGAAAGGAATCTTCAGACATCTCATCTCACCCTGATGACCATCAGCGTGATATCATCTGATTGCGGGTGGTCCCCACAAAACTTCTTCACATCCTCAAGGATCGTGGCGATGAGCTCCCGGGCATCGTTATTGCGGGACCGGGAGATCACCCCTCGCAGCCGGTCCTCTCCGTACATTCCGAGACCGGCATTCTCCGCTTCCGTGATCCCGTCGGTATAAAGGACCAGGATGTCGCCGGCGGAAAGCATCCGGGTCTCGGAGCCGTATTCCTGGTCCATCAATGCCCCGACGGCAATCCCCGTCCGCGCCAGTTCTTCGAACGAACCATCGGCTGCATGGCAGAGGAGCGGCGGGTTATGGCCGGCATTCACGTAGGTGAAGGACTTCTTTTCTGTATCCAGGATCCCATAGAAGAGGGTAACGAACATGCCGGCCCGCGAATCGGCAGTGATGATATTGTTGGCATCCCGGATCGCATCGGCAGGCTTGTCGGGGTACCACGAGGCGTTTACCCTCACCACGATCCTCGACAGGGCCATGAAGAGGGCGGCAGGGATCCCTTTTCCGGAAACATCGGCGATCATAACCCCTACCCGGCTCTTGTCGATCGGTATCACTTCGAGAGGGACGACATCAAAGAAGTCCCCGCCGACCTCTTTTGCCATTACGCTCCTTGCGGCGACATCGAACCCCGGGATCGGATCTATCGTATCGGGTAGGAAACTCTGCTGGATCTCGGCGGCAATGGCAAGCTCGGTGTCCTTGCGCTCCATCTCGCGCAGCAGGGTATCGCGTTCCGCCTGCATCTTCCTCTCGTTCTGGAGGTTCTCCACAATGAAGGCAAAGACGAACATCCCGGCTGCATTGGCCACGATCATCGGGATGGAGATGGTCTGGACAAGGGCAAGTGCCTGATCGAACGGGCTGCTGATCGCAAGGGCAAGGAGCATGTGGAGCCCTTCCATCAGGATGGCAAAGGTGACGGCGATCGTGATGCCGGCAAATTTCCGTTTCTTCGCCAGCCAGATCAGGCCTCCAAATATACCTGCAAGCACGGTCGCGAGTGAGCAGGAATAGACCGTGAATCCCCCGAGACTCAGGCGATATGCAGCCCCTATGAGGCCCGCCCCGAGACCCACCCACGGCCCTCCCAGCAGACCGGCAAGCATGGGTCCGAGATCGCGGACATTGATAATGGCGCCCATGAACTCCACACCGGCCATTGTCCCGTATACCGACAGTGCGCCAAACACCAGGATAAGTATTAGCTGTATCTTCACAGCAGGGTGCCCGTCAAGCACCTCCGGGAAGAACCTGCTGCGGGTCACCAGGTAGGCAACAACGACGATCACGCAGATCATCTGGAGGAGGACCAGCAGGGAGGAGAGGATCGTTGTATCCAAGGATATCAGGTACGGTATTGAGCACCGGTCATCTTAATAGTGACCACGTGGCCACGTGCTTCAGGGGATAGCATTATCTTTTTTGGCACTGATATTGCTTCCAGAGAACACCGGGAATATTATCATTCCGTTGTGAGGAATACTTGTGGAAATAGCAACCAGAGCGCAGGATGGTTCAACAATCATCTCTATTGCCGGCAGGATCGATACGGCGACTGCACCGGCGCTTGAACGGGCGATCAATACCGAGATCGCGGCCGGCTCCCGCAGGGTGCTGCTGAATTTTTCCGGCGTCTCCTATATCAGCAGCGGGGGTCTCCGCGTCCTCCTTGCCACGGCAAAGAAGCTCAAAGGGACCGGGGACAGGTTTGGCATCTGTTCTCTCTCGCCGGAAGTGCTGAAGATCCTTAAACTGGCAGGGTTTACCTCGATCTTTTCCATCCACTCCTCTGAGGGAGAGGCCCTTGCCGGATGGAAGTGACCAGCCGATCCCCCCGCTGCTGGAGTTCGGAAACGTCAGTGTTTTTAACGGAGGACGGAAGGTCATCGGCCCCCTGTCATTCACCATACAGGAAGGGGAACACCTTGTTATCCTCGGGCCCAACGGGGCAGGGAAATCCTCGCTGATCAAGACCATTACCCGGGAATTCTATCCCGTTCTCGAAGGAGGTGACGTGACGTTCCGGGTCCGCGGGCACGATGTATGGGACGTCTTTGTACTGCGGTCAGCTTTCGGAGTAGTCTCCAATGATCTCCAGCAGGCGTTTGCGCGCGACATTACGGGCAGGGACGTAGTCCTGTCTGGGTTCTTCTCGAGCGTCGGGCTCTTCAACCGGAAGATATCGGAAGATATGGGCCGGAAGGCCGATGAGATCCTCACGTTCCTCGGGATTGCGCATATCAGTACAAAGCGTATGACAGAGATGTCCTCCGGCGAGGCCCGACGGTTCCTCATCGGGAGGGCGCTCGTGCACGACCCGCGTACGCTCATCCTCGATGAGCCAACTAACAGCCTCGACCTGCACGCCCTTAATGCCTTCCGCCAGACACTCCGTAAGATCGCGCAGTCCGGGAAGGGGATTATTCTCGTTACCCATAACCTGCCGGATATCATTCCCGAGATCACCAGGGTGATCCTGATTAAGGACGGACGGTTTGTGGCAGATGGCAGGAAGGAAGACCTGCTGACCGACAGCCATATCGGGAACCTTTTTGATGTTCCGGTCCGGGTCTGGAAAGCGGGCGGTTATTATTATGCAATGGAAGAGTGAGATCCGGGTCCGGGATTATCAGCGTCACCATCTTCTTTTTGGGAAATCCAACTCCCGCAGACATCCGATTACTATCTGTGACAACGACATGTGGCCGTTGAAGACGATTAATGTAAATTAAAAAAGAGAGATCTCCCGGCCCTTACTGCTGGGGGGGAAGAGCGGCCTTGATCATATCGGTCGCGCCTGCGGGAAGGTTGAGCCCGCCAAGCACGGTCGGCAGGACACTCAGCATGGTCTTCTGTCCATCGGGAGTTCCCGCAAAATTCTGCAGCAGTGTAATGCCTTCCGGCGATGCGAGAAACTTCTTTACTGCGTCCTGGCCTTCGGGTGTTGCAATATAGCTGGCAACCGCCCCGCCCATACTTCCAATGTTTCCAAAATTCATTGTTTAGTCACTTCGTAAGATTTGTTGGTACACGTAAGATGGTGATCATTTATTAAGAATTGGGATGGGGAGAATTCCCGTATATATGTCACACCAGCGATGTCACACCAGCGACGCGGATGTACGGCAATCTGGTTCGTATCTTTTGGGAATTTCTCCGGCCGGACCGTTCCCGATAATCCGGTCAGGATCGCAGGAATCATTACCTTCGCGGATGACCACTCTGTACGGAACGGGAACGCTAAATGACAGGTCAGACACCAGTACCAGGAGCCGGGAAAGGGAAGCCCGATCAGCAATACCATACACTTTCAGAAGAGGATCTCTTCTTCTCCCTCTCATCTTCCCCGGCCGGGCTCACGGAAGTCCAGGCAGAAAAGAACCGGGCCGTATACGGGCCCAATGATATCTCGCACATCCGCAAACGCCCGGTCATCCTGCAGTTCCTTGCGCATTTCAAGAACCTTCTCGTGATCATCCTGCTCTTTGCGGCCGTGGTCTCCGTTGCGGTCGGAGAGATCACTGATGCCACGATCATCTTCGTCATCATCTTTGCGAGCGTGACCCTCGACTTCTTCCAGGAGTACAAGGCAGAGAATGCCGCGGAACTCTTAAAGAAGAAGATCATCACCCGGGCCACGGTATTCCGTGACGGCAAGACGGAAGAGCTGCCGATCACCGACCTGGTCCCGGGCGACCTGGTCTCGCTGGCTGCCGGCGATATCATCCCTGCAGATGCACGGCTGCTCTCCTCAAAGGACCTGTACGTCAACCAGTCATCCCTGACAGGAGAACCGTTCCCGGTGGCGAAGACCGCCGGGCGGGCTGCCCCGGGCGAGCGGCTGGCAGAGGCGGGCAACTACGTATTCCTTGGTACCGCCGTAGTAAGCGGTCAGGCGACCGCGATGATCACCCGGACCGGCGCCGGGACCGAGTTTGGCAAGGTGGCAAAGACGCTCGTGGAACGCCCGCCCGAGACCGAGTTCGAGCGCGGGCTCCGGCACTTCAGCTTCCTGATGTCGAAGATCGTCTTTACCCTCGTCATCATCGTCTTCTTCATCAACGCCCTGTTCAAGCACGATGTCCTGCAGTCATTTATCTTCTCGATCGCGCTCGCCGTAGGGATGACCCCGGAACTGCTCCCGATGATCCTCTCGCTGAACCTCTCGAAAGGGGCGATGGCCATGTCGGAGAAGGGGGCGATCGTCAAGCACCCGGAGTCAATCCAGAACTTCGGCAGCATGGACGTGCTTTGCACGGACAAGACCGGGACACTCACGGATAACCAGATCGCGCTCGTCCGGCACCTGGATGCCGGAGGAGAAGACAGCGAGACGGTACTCCACTACTCGTATATCAACAGTTTCTTCCAGACCGGCCTGAAGAGTCCTCTCGACGAGGCGATCCTCCGGTTCCGGCACATCGATATCGATGACTTCACCAAAAACGACGAGATCCCCTTCGACTTTGTCCGGCGGAGGGTCTCGATCGTTGCGACCGGGAAGTCCGGTAAGGTGATCGTCTCCAAGGGAGCCCCGGAGGAGATCCTCCGGGTCTGCACCTCCGTGGAAAAGGATGGCGCCGTCCAGCCCCTGACCGATGCCGGACGAGACGCAATCAATGCCCTGTACCGTTCCCTGAGCGCTGACGGGTTCCGGGCCCTTGCAGTCTGCTACCGCCCCCTTGAGACCGGCACAGCGTCCTTCTCCGTCGCAGACGAGAAGGAGATGATCTTCGTGGGACTGATCACGTTCATCGATCCGCCCAAGGAGAGCGCTCGCGATTCCCTCCGGCTCCTGGCCAAAGCGGGGATCGAACTGAAGATCCTCAGCGGCGACAACGAGCTCGTGACGAAGAAGACCTGCGAGCTGATCGGGCTCCCTGTCAAGGGAGTCCTCACCGGCACTGAAGTGGAGGCGATGGATGTCCAGACCCTGTCACGCCAGGTCGAAGATGTGACGATCTTCTCCCGCATGACACCGGCCCAGAAGAACCGGGTGATGCAGGCGCTCAGGCATAATGGCCATGTGGTCGGGTTCATGGGCGACGGTATCAACGACGCCCCCTCGATCCGCGAGGCGGACGTCGGCATCTCTGTCGAGAATGCAGTGGACATTGCAAAGGAATCTGCCGATATCATCCTCCTCAAGAATGACCTGCGTATACTTCACGACGGTGTGCTGGAAGGGCGCAAGACCTTCGGGAACACGATGAAGTACATCCTGATGGGGACCAGCTCCAATTTCGGGAACATGTTCTCGGTTGCCGGGGCCTCGCTCTTCCTGAAGTTCCTCCCTATGCTCCCTATACAGATCCTGCTGAATAACCTGATGTACGATGTATCCGAGTCCACCATCCCGACCGACAATGTCGATGAATCGTACATCAGTACCCCCAAGAAATGGGACATCGATTTCATCAAAAAGTTCATCGTGGTCTTTGGCCCGATCAGCTCCATCTTCGATTTCATCACGTTTGGGATCCTGCTCCTGATCTTCCACGCCGATGCGTCATTCTTCCAGACCGCGTGGTTCGTGGAGTCGATCTGCACACAGACGCTCGTCATCTTTGTCATCAGGACCCGGGTAGTACCATTCTACGAGAGTAAACCGAGCCGGATGCTTCTCGCGAGCACGCTCCTCATCGTCATTGTCGCATGTATCCTCCCCTTCACGGTGATCGGGAGTATCTTCGGGTTCGTCCAGCTGCCGGTCTCGTTCTATGCCGTGCTGGCAGCTCTTGTCATCGGCTACCTGATCATTGTCGAAGGAGTGAAATTCTGGTTCTTCAAAAAGTTCGGGGGCCTTACAGTCCGGAAGCCGGTCCCGGACCACTGACCTTTTTTAAATACTTTATAAAATTCTCTTGTTTTCATCCCCATTCACGGTATTTTCCTGAATGTCCCAGGGCCTGTGCAGCGAGGACCGGATAACCTGCCCGTTTCCCTGCCCGATCAGGCAGACTGGGAGACGTTTGCCAGGGACCGGATCAGCTTCTGGGTCTCGGCGGGAGTGCCGGTGGTATTGACCATGTATACGGTAGTGCGGGCGAGCAGGTCGCGGAGATATTTTGTCCTGATCTCCTTCTTGAAAGAGTTGTTGACAAGGAGATGCGGGTTGAAATAATTATTATCCGAAAAGACCTGCAGTGCGATGTCCGGGTTGAGTGACTGTACGGTAGTCGGATCGGACGGATCCCTTTTCAAGACTATGATAATACGGAGGGTGGTCATGGGCAGGATCCGTCCTTTTCCAATGACCCACCGTATATCGGCAACGGCCCGCCCCTCCCCGTCATAATCCCCCTCTTTTACCAGCCCTTCGAACTCTTTCCAGATCTTCTCCAGGTCCTGTCGTATGTAAAAATTCTTCTCAGAACCATAGGCCAGGATCTCCGGGCCGAACACCCGGGAGAAGAACCAGTCATCCGAGACGATACGGGTGTGCGGCTCTTTTAAAAGCCCGTACGTCTGGGTAGTCTTTCCCGCTCCCGAGGTCCCGACGATACAGAGGCCGCTCCCGTAGATATCTACGCAGGCCCCGTGGATCGAGAAGATATCGTGTTCGTCTTCAAGGATATCTCCGGCAAGACTGAGCGCGAGCGACTTTATCCAGCCATAATAATTGAAGTTGAAGAGGAATGCGGTCTTGGACTGAGGCTCGTACAGGACGGTGTCTGGATTATACGCGGGATCGCTGAACACGTACATCCTGCCGTGTGACCGAACGTTCTGGGACATTGAGTAAAAATTCTCCTGCCAGGTATCCTTCACATCGTGATCCCCGGTCAGGAGCTTGATACAGCAGCCATAGATCTCGGATTTGATCTCGTACCGTATCAGGGAACCAAGCTGCCTTGCGAGGCGCTCTTTCTCATCCGGGGTGATAAGGGAAATAGTATAAGCCATAGCGGTCACGGTGCCTGTGCTGCAGTAATCAGATCTCCTCATGAGTAATAAATAATCCCCCGACCGGTTTTAGAAGAAACAGGAAACGGGCAGGAAATCTTACAAAACCAAAAAACCGGGAGAATAAAAAAACCCGGTGTCTTTTTAATCCGGCACAATGACACATAATTACGAATAACCGGTATGATATCCGGGTGTCTGCCATGACCGGGAAAAAAACCATCTCTGTCTCTTCGGATCCGCAGTTCCTCGAGGAGCTTTCGGAATACCTTGAGGTGCTCTCGAACCCGGTACGGCTGAAGATCCTCAAGTTTATCGAACCCGGGCCAAAAGAGATCACCGCCATTGCAGAACACGTAGGGATGACGTACCAGAACACAAAGAAGCACCTGGACCGCCTTGTGGCAATGAGCCTGGTAAAACGGGATGCCGGCTTTGGGAGGGAGACCGATCGCGGTATTGCCCCGGTCTGGAAATATTCCCTTGCAGAGGGAGGACTGACGAACCTGACAAAGACCCTGGGAATTTTTTCGAGCATTCCCGTCTCCCCGGGATACCAGGATATCCGGAAGCGGATTGCAGAAGTGCATGAATCAGTTCTCGCCACAACCGGCATGAGATCTCCGGTACTTATTCTCATGGGAGGAGTTGCGGATGGTCGTGTTTTTCCCCTCACCGGTGATCGGATTCTTGTCGGAAGGGAAGATCCCGGCCAGATAGTACCGGAATCGGTATCCTCAGTCTCCCTACCGGAGCAGTACCTTGCGGTCACCCGGGTCAATAAGCCCCATGCCATAATCCACCGGGCAGGAGATGTGTGGCAGATCGAAGACAGCGGCAGTACCGGGGGAACGTACCTGAACTCGGAACGCCTCGTACCGGGAAAAAAGACCGTGATCACGCATGGGGACCTCCTCGACCTTTCGGTAGGAACACATGCGGCCCGATTCCTGTTCGTATCCTATGATTGAGAGAATTCTTTCTCCCGGACGGCAGGAATTTTTTACCGGCCTCTGCCGCCGGTCCCTGCACGGCTTCTCCGTTCTTTTTATCCTGTGTTGTATCGCCGGAGCGGGTGTGCCGGTATCGGCAGAGGTTGTGCATGAATATCCCGGGGCGGCGATAACCTCAGCATCGCACGACGCCGGGATCCATCTCGTCGGAAGCATTCTCCAGGCCCCTTCACCCCAGGTGCCCCGTCCCGCATCGGTAACCCCGGTCCCGACACGCGTCTCCCCTGTTGTGAATCCTGCCGTGGTCCCCGTTCGCACGAACCGGACCGCAATCCAGACGGTCCTTGCTCGGACCGCAGCCGAGCGGCCAAAGATTACCCTCCCCCTGTTCTGGTTCATTGTCCTCATCATTGCCGCCATCACCGGCCTTGGGATAATCTTCTATCTCTTCCTGTGGCGACCCTCCTCAAAGGGGGGGAAAACCGGACTTTCCAAAAAGAACTCCTCCGGCAAGGCGACGGTGATCGATGCTTCCCCGCGATCCATGGTTCCCGCAAAAGTTCCGGTTCCGGAAGCCGCGGGCCCTGCGGTCCAGTTCCCCCCCTCCCTTGAAAAACGCTTTTCACACCCGGAGTTCATCGGGGAAGGAGGCCTGGCCCGGGTATTCCGGGCATACGACAGCCGGCTGCAGAAGACCGTTGCGGTAAAAGTGCCCATCCGGTTTGATGAGATCACGGGCACGCATTTTACCAAAGATATTCTCTTCTGGCAGGGCCTCCACCATGAAAATATCATAGAGATGTACTCTTCCAACATCCTGCCGGTCCCCTATGTGGAGATGGAATATGCTCCCCGCTCGCTTGCACAGGTCCCCCTGCCGCTTTCGCAGGAGAGCGCACTGGAAATTATTACCGGTATTGCGCGGGGACTTGCCTATGCCCATGAGAATGGCGTCATCCACAGGGATATCAAGCCGGAAAATATTCTTCTTTCAGAAGACGGGACACCGAAGATTACCGACTGGGGCCTCGGACGGGGGATCGGCGATACCCGCCAGTCCAGCGTACTCGGGTACTCCCCGGTCTATGCGGCTCCGGAGCAGATCGCACCCGGCCGGTTTGGCAAGCCGGGGCCGGCAACCGACATATACCAGCTGGGCGTCCTCCTCTATGAACTTCTCACCGGCGTAGTACCGTTCAGACATGAGGGTATGCATGACCTGAGCCAGGCAATCCTGTATGACGCGCCGGTAGTACCGGAATTTGCCGGCCCGGAGGGGAAACCGATACGGGCAATCATTCTCCGGTGTCTTGAGAAAAAACCGGCTGACCGGTATCCTTCCGTTGCGTCACTCCTTTCGGATCTCCGCAGTATCGAAAATCCTGAAGAAAAATAGATTTTTTTCGCGGGGGGCCCTGCCCCGCCAAGGCAGTGACCGCTTTCAACCCGCGGTACTCAGCGGGACAGCGCAGGTGCCGGAAGCGCCTGCCCCGTGCCAGAGGATAAATCCGATGCCAAGGCCGATGATGATCCCGATCACGAGGGCAGTTCCAAGCTGGATGAGCTGTTGTCGTTCCATGGGTACCTGTTTTTTTGTGATGGGGATAAATACTTTTGAGACGCCACGCTCTTCTGCACAAAATGGAACCCGCAAAAATGCACGCTGACAACCTCCCCGATCATAAGGGCCTCTTTTCGGCGGACACGCTCACTTCCCGCTATCCGGAACCGGCGACCATTCCCCGGGATGCCCGATGGATCCTGGTGAAGGACAGCGGCGTATATGTTATCACCGGGACCATCCCCTCCGTTTTTATTTCCGGCCCTCCGGAAGACTATGGCTTTGAAGGATCACCGGTCCAGTATCTCGGGCACTACGGGGATCATCCGTGCTATGCTGTCGTTGTTCCGGAACCGGCAGCGACTCCGGAGGGTATGGAATATGGCAGCGTGAGGGACTTTTTTTTGAAAATTCCGGACCAGGAACTCTCAATCGCATCCCTTGCCGTGAGGCTCATCGCGTTTGACCGGAATACACGGTTCTGCGGGAGATGCGGGGCACAGACCCGCCAGCTCCGTACGGAACGGGCAAAATTCTGCGGTGACTGCAACCTGATCACCTATCCCCGTATCTCACCGGCGATTATTGTCCGTGTGCAGAACGGCGATCGGATCCTGCTTGCCCGGTCTCCCCGTTTTCCCTCAGGACAGTACAGCGTCCTTGCAGGTTTTGTCGAACCCGGTGAGAACCTCGAACATGCAGTCCGCCGCGAAGTACGGGAAGAGACGGGCATAGAAGTTACGAATATCCGGTATTTCGGGAGCGAGCCCTGGCCCTTCCCGGATTCGCTGATGATCGGGTTTACTGCAGACTATGCAGGGGGAGAGATCAGGATCGATAACCACGAGATCGCAGCCGCTGACTGGTTTGACCGGGACCACCTCCCCCTCCTCCCCCCCCGGAAAATGAGCATCTCGCGGGCCCTGATCGATCACTGGATCGCCCGGGAACCCTGATCTACCGGATTGATCAAAAAAACCCGGGACGGTTATCCTGCCATAATCTCACTTTTTTGCATGGCAAAGGCACCGGTTCGTCCCTTTCGACCAGAAGTGCTATAATCCAGTATATAAAATCATATAATAAGGCAAATATTTGCAGTTTAGTGTATCCCATGTGTGAGAGATCCTGATGAATGCCCCCCCGTCCGACGGAAGCGAGAGCTCAATTGATATATTCGTTCTCAGTAAGAATCAGACTGAGGTGCCTGCGCGGATGGCGCCTCTGGAACAGAAGGGTTACCGGGTAACCCTCTTCGATGATCCCCCGACCCTGATCGAATCCCTGCGCGAAGGAAAACCCAATCTCCTGATCTGTGATACACTCTCTTTTCCCGAGGCATATGACCTGTGCCGTCATGTCAAGGATGACTACGATCTCTGGGTGATCCCGGTCCTGATCCTGACCGGGGCGTCTGATCTCTCGGACCTTCTCCACATTCTGGATTGTAATGCTGACAATTATATTGCATATCCTTACGATCCCGAGTATCTTCTCTCCCTGATAGACGGGATGCTCTCAACTCCTGTCGAGCGGCAGACCCCCGAGCAGATCAAGACCCAGTTCAAGATCCAGCACGATGAACGTATCTTCGTAGTCACCGCGGACAGGCGTAAACTGCTCGAATTCCTTCTCTCCTCGTTCGAGATCGCCGTCAGCAAATTCCACGAGATCTCAGGAGCAAAAGATGAGATCCATGTCCTTTCGGACGACGTGAAACGCCTCGAAATGTTTGTTGCAGGGCAGAAGCAGAGTATCGATGAGCTCAACAGTTTCCTGCGAAGGAATGAGCAGGAAAACAGGATCCTTGAAGAGACCAGGAGAGAGAACGAGCAGGCTCTTCTCGAAAAGACCGGCGAGATCGACAGGCTCACCCGGGATCTCGCGGAAGATAAGACCCTGCTGGGTGCAGCGGAAGAGCAGCTCAGAAACCTGATCCACGAGAAAGAGGAATCTGATCGCCAGTCGGGCGCAGAGATCTCACTTCTCCGGCAGCAGCTGGCCCCCCTGTCGGCGGAAAATACGGCAATAAGTGCCGAGCTGGAGGAAGTGCAAAAATCCCACGCCCTTGAGAAATCCGGCCGGGCCGGGGCACTTGCATCCCTTGCAGAGACAGAGCAGCAGAAAGTGCTGGCAGAGAAATCGGCACGGGCCCTCACGCTTGAAAATGAGCAGTTGAAAGTCTCCCTCGCCGCTGAGAAGAACCGTGCAGTGACCGCTGAGCAGGAGGTACAATCGGTCCTTCTCGCCAAATCCGGGTCTGAACAGGACCTGACCGCCATCATCAACGAGCTCAAGGAGACAACAAAACAGCAGGTGACCGATCTCCACCGCCAGAAAGCAGAGCTGGACGACGGGAAAACCCGTATCCTCAACCTCGAGATCCAGCTCGGAAACCTCAAAACCGAGAAAGAAAAGACCGAATCGGATCTCAGGGACGCTGCCGGACGCCTCCGTCAGGACCTGACAGAGGCCCGGGAAAAGCTTGGCGCCACACAGAGTACCCTGGATGAGAAAGAGATCGAGATCGAACGCCTGAATGAAGCGTATGATGAAATAACCGGTGAACATGACAAGACCGGTGCTGAACTGCAGGTCCTCACGCAGGAACACCGTAACGTACAGCAGGCCCTGCTTGAAGAGAAAGAGCATCATCGCGCTACCGAAGCAAACCTCAGCGCCGTGATCCGCGAACGGGATGATGCACTCCGGAACCTCCAGGATTCACACCAGTCAGTCAGCGCAGATCTCGCCGAACACCGGGACAATCTTGTACAGGTCAGAAACGATCTCGCATCTGTGGGTCTCATTCGCTCAACGCTTGAGCGCGATCTCGAATCCGCGACAACGAGGCTGCGGGAACTTGAGTCACGGATGAAAGATGAGACCGCCGATCGGGAGCAGGCACAGCAACAGGTCCGCTCGCTCTCGGATGAACTGGATGGCGTGAAGGCGACCCTTGAGAACGAGCGCAGGCTCCACCATGCAACGGCCGCGTCACTGCGATCTTCATCCCTTGAAAAAGAAGGATATGAGCGGGATCTCCAGACGCTTTCCGATCAGCTGGCCTCCGCCCGGTCGTCCCTTGCTTCGGAGAAGGAGTTGCGCACTGTTGCCGAGTTGCAGATAGAAAGCCTCAGGCAGAATCTCACCGCTGCTGAAGATAAGGGGAAATCTCAGGATGCGTCGCAGGCGGCAACGATCGAGGCCCTTAAAGCTGAGTTGTCATCTGCCAGCGACCGGCAGGACCGGCTTGAAGAGCAGGTAAAGGGACTCCACCAGGAGAGGCAGCTGGCTGAAGATAAGGCGGCCTCCCTTGCTGCCGAGATTGACCAGGCCCGGGCTGCCCTTGCCGACGAGTGGGAAGACCACATGAACGATCAGGACCGCCTCACGGTTGCAGTCCGGGAGAAACAAAAACTTGAAAAGTCTCTTTCCCGCGAGGATGTGCCGGAAGCGGAAAAGTCCAGAAAACGTGCGCTCATCATAAAAGGTCCGGAACTTCCCATGGAGATCGGGACAGAATCCCGAGCTCTTGCCATTCCCGTCACTTCTCCTGAGCCCGCCGGGTCCGGCGTCAAACGCATCACTGGCGTTGAAGATCTCTTTGAAGATAACGATCCTGCAGGGGAACCCGATACAGCACCCACCGTATCCATCATCCAGGAACCGTCCGGTGATGCGGACTGGAATCCCCCGGCACCGGACCTGCTGCAGTTTCCGGGAGAGAGCCAGTCCCCTCCTTATGGAGACGGTCCCTCTCCGGATTACGGCACGATTGATCCCGAGGGCGAAGCTCCTGCGGGGATGACCGGTGACGAGGTAACGGAAGATAACGGTGAACCGGAGCTGGCAGGAGAGGAATCCCCAAAGCAGGAAGGGGAGGACGATGCTGAAGAGGAGACTCCGGGAGATACCGCAGCGTCAGGAGATCCCGAGGGAACGGTCCAGCCCGGGATCTCGTTTAACCGGGCTCAATGGTTTGATCTCCTCAAGTGGGCGCACCACTCCGGGGCCCTTACGCCGGAACAGCGGATGCAGATCGTCCGGATGGGACGGCTGATCCAGAAAGGCCGGAAACTTACGCGAAGACAGGACGAGCAGGTCAGGGAAATGATTGTCCTTGTCCAGACACTTGGGTACCGGTTCACCTGATCCTGTCATGGGTCTTCCGGATACCCCGGCTTTTTGCATTCTTTTCTTTCTCGTTTCCGGTCCGGCATTATCTGATCAGGGCCTCCTGTGCCTCTTCGGATTCCGGGAATCTGATCAAAACGCATAAAAAAGGATTGTACCGCCCCCTCTCCCGTGAACGATATCCGGGGGGCAGTCTCTTCATGATGCGGCCGGACTGCCCGGGGAATAACGGTTCCCCCCGGGCAAAATCCGGTACATCATCTATATTCAGCGCGTGGAGCCTGAAATCCGGGATTTCCCGGATTACAATGCCGTATCAATATCGTTGAGCAGCTGCTTGATATCAATCCAGATGATCAGCTCATTAATCTCCTTGTCTTTTACCCTGGCCTTGCGCTTGATGATCCCGATGATGGACGTTTCATTCTTGCTCACCGAAGCCGAGGTGTAATCCACCTGGTTTCCCTCGAATGTCGAAACGGAGGTAACATCGTCGACGAGGATGCTGGTCTTTGACTTGGCAATCTTGTCATCGAGGACAATGATCCGCGAGGACTCAAGGGAAGTCGAGCTCTCTTCGGAGATGTTCAGCCGGTGCTTGAGGTCAATGATCATCGTGATCTCGCCGCGCAGGTCGATGATGCCGCGTACGTATGCCGGCACATTGGGAAGTTTGGTGATCGTGGTATACTCCACCACTTCTTTCACATCGAAGAGATCGATGGCGAAATGTTCGCTTCCCAGCACGAATTCAACTACCTGTATGGAGCTTGGCCTCTCTTCGGAAGTAACGGGGTTATTTGCCGTTGCGACAGGTTCACTTGCTTTGGCTGCCATAGGCAATTCCCTCCCGCACTAGTCCACCTTGAACCGCTTGTTGGCTTCCATGGCCTGGACTGCAGTGTTGTTGACCATCTGGATCATGCGGGTGATCTCATCGATCGCAGCTGCCGATTCTTCGGTTGCCGCCGCCGCATCCCCGGCTTCCTTTGCGGTCCGCTCGATCAGGTTTGCCACCTCGTGCACGCTGGCCGTGATCTCCTCCGTGGTTGCGGCCTGTTCTTCCGTCGCCGCAGCGACCTCAGACGCACTGTTGGCAACGGTCTCTGCGGCCTTCTGGATCGTCTTGAAGGCTTCAAGCGCCTGCTGCTACTCCGTGAATCCTTTGGTTACGATTGCTTTGGATCCTTCCATTGCATCCGTCGCCTTCTTGGTAGCAAGGTTGAGCTGGGTGATCATCTCCTCGATCTTCTCCGCACTGGAGCGGGACTCCTGGGCGAGGGATTTGACTTCCGATGCTACGACGGCAAACCCCCTGCCGTGCTCTCCTGCCCGGGCCGCTTCGATCGCAGCATTAAGCGCAAGAAGATTGGTCTGGCTGGCGAGATCGCGGATAAGGACGATGATCTTGCCGATATCCTGCATCTGCTTCTCGATGTCCTTGACGATGCTGTAGACATTGTTCGTGGAGCTGGTGATCTCCGTCATGTCCTTGTTGACATTTTCTGCAAGGATTGCGCCGCTCTTGGCCGAGGCATTTGCCTGGTTTGCCTGCGATGATACGCTCTCCATGCTGGAGGTGATCTCCTCGACTGCCGCGCTCATGTCCTGCATAGCCTTGGACATCTGCTCCACACCCTCGGAAGCTTTCTGGGCGTTCTCGGAGACTACCCCCGCATTCTTTGCGATCTGGTTGACGCTCTTCGATGCATCCTCCACGCTCCTCGTGGCATTGTCTGCCGTTGAGGTCAGGTTTGTCATCTGCTTGTTGACGTCGGCGATATTCTTCTCAAGGCTGACGACGATCCCACGGACCGAATCCCGGAGTTTGACGATGATATCATAGGAATCCTTGGTGTCGTCATCAGGTTTCGTGAGCTCGTACCGGACCGTCAGGTCGCCTGCAGCCATCTTGGCATACGCCTTGCTCAGTTCGTCAACTTCCTTTTCCATGAAGTCGTGTGATTTGACAATTTTTGTTATCTCATTATACGTGAGATAGACGTATTTTACATTCCCACGATCATCGAGGAGGGGCATGTTTGTCCTGACAACGACATGGAGGCCCGACGGGGTTTCCATGTAACTCTGGCCGGTGGTAGTCCGGCGCTGGTTGAGTGCATCACCCACCGATTCCCCGCTGTCCTTGAGGTATTTTATCATGCCCTTGGTCCTGAAGTCGGTAAAACTCATTCCCATGAGGCGGTCCCTGCCGAACCCGGTCATCTTGCAGAATGCTTCGTTGACAAGAAGTATGGTGAGTTTGTCATCGACAACAGCCTGTGACAGCGGGTTTTTCTCAAACATCTCCAGTGTATCGTTTAACTCGATCACCGATCTCACCCCAGATTGACAATCTTCTGTTTATAGACTTCATTCATGACTTCGCCAAGGCCCGTGTACATTGCAGAGAGACCGCAGACGATGCCCTCGATACCGGCAATCTGGACGATCGTGGAGCTGCCGAGAACGTTCCCCACAACGAGCAGGATGAAGAGCAGCACCAGGAGACCGAATACCACCTGGAGTGCTTTCGAGAGCCGGAACGTGATGACGAACATCACGAGCGAGAACAGGCCCCACAATGCAAGGTATGCGATCAGTGCCTCCTTTGGTAAGGCAGGGCTCCACCCGAGTGTAGGCATCAGGATCATGAAGACCAGCACTATCCAGAAGAACCCGTAGGATATGAACGCGGTCATGCCGAACGTGTTGTTCTTCTTCCATTCCATGATGCCCGCAATGACCTGGGCGATCCCGCCAAAGAATATGCCCATCGCAAAGACCACGGAGCCCATAGCGAAGAACCCTGAGTTGTGCAGGTTCAGGATGACCGTTGTCATGCCGAACGCCAGCAGGCCCAGTGCCCCGGGGTTAGCGGTGGTGTCTGAAATTCGCATTTCATTCTTGAATACCGGATCGATTGTAGTTTCCATAAAGCAATCACCATTCTCTCAATAATCCCATCAGTTTCATCCATCCCCACTGTATGCAGCCACGCACACTGCAGCCGGGTTCACCTGGCACCGGGAGTGTCCGACCGGGTTGCTGCCGGCATCTCCCTTCAATTTGCTTCAGGTTTTTACGCTCAATGCACCGGATCGTGTGACAGCATCCGCTCTCTTCACGGGGAATTATCTATGCATCGCAGCACCGCCGCCGCATGATTTTTTAACGGTCCGGAAGCAACTTTTTGCTCCCAACACCGGTCATGCGATAGAATATGTTCCGGGAAGTGCACACCTTACCGGATCTCATGAACGGATTCTGCTGCCTTTTTTGTTAACGCGCATCAGAGCTCAAGCCAACTCTGCTATGCTTTTTGTTTTGGCAAATCCCTTTGTACCTGCCTTCACTAATAAATGTTTGTCTGCACCAGGCCAATTCTGCTGGTATTATATGCCAATCAGGATGTAACGATCACCGATCCGGTCATGGACGGGTGGATCGAGCAGTGGTACGGGTAGGTACCCGGTTTTGTGAAGCTGAACGAGAACGATGCTCCCTGGCTGAGCGGTCCCGAACTGATCGCTTCGGGTGCACCGGCATCGGAGACGATTGTGTGCGCGACGCCGTCCAGATTTGTCCATGTAACGGTTGTCCCCTGCTTTACCGTTATCTCCTGCGGACTGAAAGCAAAGGATTTGATCGTTATCGCGCCCGGCCCGGCAGCCGGTGCTGCAGTACCCGTGCTCTGCGGTACGGGGCCCGGGGAAGAACTGCATCCGGCAAGTGCGACTGCGAGGATCAAGAGGGATAGTACAGTCAGAATCATGGGGAACCTTGAGGGGAAGGTCATACTGGTACCATAGTCCGGGGGATGAAAAAACATTGGATCGGGATCATGGAGGTCCGTCTGCACCAAATCTGGTGCGGAGACGGTACGCAATCCGGAGCAGGAGACCGATCACGAGGACCGGTGCGGTAAGGATGATGATCCTCACCCATTGGTATGCGGAGAGCGGCACGGTCTCAAAGACCGCACCCCCGAATTGTACGATGGCGATCTGGACTGCGATCACGCCCCCCATGATGGCAAAGAAGAGCGGATTGCCGCGGAAGAACGGGGGCATCTCCCCGTCGAGCGCCCGACAGTTGATACCGTTCCAGACTGCAGCAACGATGAAAGCCGAGAAGAATACCGTTGAGACCTCCGCCGGGGTCGTCCCGCCAAGGAAGCCGGTGGCCATCTGGAGGATGCCGGCAAGGACGAAACAGGAGCCTGTCACCACGATCGAGAGTACCATGAAAGGAGTAACGATTGCCGCATCACGGGGGACAGGCTTCCGGTTCATCAGGCCCCCGTGGGGCGCCTCGGAGCAGAGCGCAAAGGCGGCAAGCGTGTCCATGATGATGTTGATCCAGAGGATCTGGATGATGGTGAAGGGTTCCGGGTACCCGAGGAGCGGGACCAGGAGGACGAGCAGGCAGGCGCAGAAGTTGACGGTCAGCTGGAAGAGGAGGAAACGCTGGATGTTCTCGTAGAGCGAGCGGCCCCAGGAGACTGCCCGGGCTATGGAGGCGAACGAATCGTCGAGAAGGATGATGTCCCCTGCTTCCCGTGCAACTTCGGTCCCGGCAATGCCCATCGCGAACCCGACGTCCGCATGCTTCAGTGCCGGGGCATCGTTCGTGCCGTCACCCGTCACCGCCACCACGTCGCCGTTCTTCTGGAGGGCCTCCACGAGGAGCAGTTTATCGAGTGGCTCGGCCCGGGCCATCACATCGAGGTTACGTGCCGCTGCAATCTGTTCGTCCCGTGAGAGTGCCCGGAATGCCGCACCCTGCATCACCGTGCCGGCCCCGAGGATCCCGGCATCATGCGCGATCGCCCTGGCAGTCTCCGGGTTGTCCCCGGTCACCATACGGACCCGGATGCCGGCCGTGCCGCAGGCTGCGACCGAGGCAACGATGTCATCCCGGAGCGGATCGCGGATGCCAACGTACCCGTCCCAGACCAGCCCGGTCTCTGCGTCATCGTCACCCGCGATCTCCCGGTGGGCGAAGGCAAGGGTCCGCATGGCCCGTGACGCAAGGACACTCACTCCTGTGAGGTCGGGTGTTTCTGTACAGAGCCCGGCCAGGATCTCCGGGGCACCCTTGACCAGGAGCCATGACCTGCCTCCAAGCCGGATCACGGTCGACATCCGTTTCCGGTTGCCATCGAAGAGGTGCTGCTTTGCCACATGGTTCTCTGCCCGGATCTGCTCATAGCCGAGCCGGTGATCGGCAAGCCAGCGGAGGAGGGCGCCTTCAGTGGAGTTGCCGATGACCGTGACCTTCCCGTCCCGTATATCAAGATACGCAGTCCCGTTCACGGCCGCATTGAGCGTGATCCATTCCGCGGGAGTACCCGGCACGTCTTCTGCCAGGACCGGAACACCTGCCGATGATTCGACAACGGTCATCCGGTTCATCGTGAGCGTGCCGGTCTTGTCAGTGCAGATAGTGGTGGCAGACCCGATCGTCTCGCAGGCGATCAGCCGGCGCACAAGGCAGCTCGCCCGGGTCATCTTCCGCATGGCAAGCGAAAGCGAGAGGGCAACGCTCATCGGCAGGCCCTCGGGCACGGCCGCGACCACGATGACAACTGCCAGCATGAAGTACTTCAGAAGATTGTTGGCCGAATCGAGGTTGAGGCCGGTGATCTCGCCGGTCAGGATTCCGCGGGCAGTGAGGGAGACGCAGATGAGCACTGCCATCGCATACCCGAACCTGCTGATGACACCGGCAAGGTCTTCGAGTTTCTCTTCGAGCGGCGTCGGCGTCGCATGGTCGATCCCGAGCGAGGCCGCGATTACGCCCATCTCTGCCCGGTCGCCGACAGCAGAGGCGATCGCCTGACCCTTTCCTGCGGTGACATAGGTCCCCTTGAGCACACGCTCCCGGAGACCCTTCTTCACCGGCTCGCTCTCGCCCGTGAAGGCCGATTCGTCAATGGTAAGTTCATCGGACAATGAGACATACGCGTCGGCCGGGACCGCGTCGCCAGCCTCGAGGAGGATGAGGTCGCCGACCACGATCTCCCGGGCCTGGACGTGCTGCGGGTGGCCGTCGCGGATCACCCGGACTGCCATCTCGTCCCGGTGGGCGTTGAGGACATCGAACTCCCGGCTGGACCGGTACTCGTTAAAGAAGGCGATACCGGTCGAGAGGAAGACGGCCGCGATGATCCCGATCGTATCGAGAAGGCTCGAGCCTTTGATGATCGCGACAACCGCGGATATGCCCACGGCGAGGAGCAGGATCCTTATGATCGGGTCATCGAACTTCTCCAGGTACTGTTTCCAGAGGGGCTCCCGGGCCGGGGGGGTCATCACGTTGGCCCCGTACTGCCGCCGTAGTGCTTCGATACGATCGGAAGCGAGACCGGCGGATCCGGAGAGGGAGGTCAGTTCTTCGAAGGGGATCGGTGTCTTGTCAGTCATGGGGTTATGCTCACGGCCCGTTCATGTATGAAACCATTCGCACCGGATGCGTGGTCAGGTCCGGTTACTGCCGGTCATGCACGGGCAGGTCATAATAAGATCAGCTTTAAACGGATAAACAATGATTCTCCGGTGAACCAGATGGACCTGCAGGCCTTTTTCCGGAACCATTCCGCCATCTTCGAGACCAAGCCCATCGCCAAGCTGATGGAGTGCACCGGCGGGGTGCACGGCCTTAAAAAAGTGCTCTCCCCGTTCGAGCTGACACTCCTCGGGATCGGAGCGATCATCGGTACCGGCATATTTGTTATCACCGGCGTGGTAGCCGCGAACTATTCCGGCCCCGCCCTCGTTGTATCGTTTATCATATCGGGCATAGTCTGTGCATTTGCCGCACTCAGTTACGCAGAGTTTGCCGCCATGGTGCCGGTGGCGGGAAGCGCGTACACCTACGGCTATGCCTCGCTTGGCGAGATCTGGGCCTGGATCATCGGCTGGGACCTGATCCTCGAGTACTCGGTATCGATCGCCGCGGTTGCGGTCGGGTGGTCCGGCTACATGGTGAACCTGCTCACCGCGGTCGGGATCATCCTGCCACCGGCCCTGATCAATCCGCCCGGCACAGCCGGGGGCCTCGTCAACGTACCCGCAATCCTGATCATCCTTGCGATCACAGCGCTGCTCATCATCGGCGTCAAGGAGAGCGCCCGGGTCAACAACGTGATCGTCCTCGTCAAGATCGGCGTGATCCTGCTCTTCCTCTTCCTCGCGTTCTCCCACATCAACCCCGCGAACTGGACACCCTTCATGCCCTATGGCTGGACCGGTGTCCTGACCGGGGCAGCGATCGTCTTCTTCGCCTACATCGGTTTCGATGCGGTCTCGACAGCGGCTGAAGAAGTCCGGGACCCCCAGCGGAATGTGCCAATCGGGATCATCAGCTCGCTTGTCGTGGCAACGGTCCTGTATATCGCGGTCTCGGCAGTCCTGACCGGGATCGTCCCGTACCTTGCGTTCAAAAATACCAGCGCTCCGGTGGCATTCGCTCTTGGCCAGATCGGGATCAGCTGGGGTTCGGCGCTCGTCTCCGTAGGCGCGATCTGCGGGATCACCTCTGTCCTGATCGTGCTGCTCTATGGCCAGACCCGGATCTTCTTCGCCATGTCCCGCGACGGCCTGCTCCCGCCGGTCTTCCGGGAACTCCATCCGGTGTACCGGACCCCCGCCAGGGTCACGCTGCTCGTGGGTCTCGTCACGGCAGTCATCGCCAGCCTCCTCCCCCTCCAGACGATCGCCGAACTGGTCAATATCGGAACCCTCTTTGCGTTTATTATCGTCTCGCTCGGTGTGATCGTGCTGCGCAGGACGCGGCCGGAGATCGCGCGGCCGTTCCGATGCCCGTTCGTGCCATGGATTCCCCTGCTCTGCATCATCTCCTGCGGGGTCCTTATCGTCATGCTCCCGCTCGTCACCCACCTGCGGTTCGTGATCTGGCTGGCCATCGGTCTCGTGGTGTACTTTGCCTATGGCATGCACCACACCCGGCTCCACGAGGACACGGCCGGCCTCGGGTGCTGGGGGGCAGAAGATAGTGAAAAAGGCGGGGAGTAATCACCCGGCAGCCAGTGCCGGAGGAGATCAGATACGCCCGGTCCCGCGGAGCCAGAGGCCGGTGCCCCAGTACGCAGCGCAGAGGAGGGCGACGCAGGCGACCGTGGCGACGATAAACCCGGTGTCCCCGGTGCTGATGGCGTGCAGTTCCAGCACCAGCAGGTTCACGATCCCAAAGAGGATCACTGCCGCTGCTGCGAAGATGGCAAGAATGCCGGCGATCCCGGTAACGATGAGGTCATCCATGGCGCTCCCTCCTGCTGCCAGGTTCCTGTGCGGTAAATTCTGCCAGCCCGTTCTGCCTCATTCGAGGTACCCCGCAAGAAGTTCATCATAGAGGCGCCTCGTATTCTCCACGGTACCGGGAATCTCCGGTAACCCGCGGAACTGTCCTGCACGCGGGAGGTCCCGTGCGAGATCGAGCCGGTGCTGGAGCTGGTACGGGAACCAGCCGTTCCTCTCGTAATACCCGGCAAGATACTCCTGCTCGGGCTGGCCCGGTGTCGGGATGAGCAGGGCATGCCGCTTCCCCAGTTCCGCCAGCTCCATCATCGTGGTATACCCGGACCGGCAGATCACTGTCTTCGCCCGGTTCATCAGGAGTTCCTTCTCTTCTGTCGATGCATACGGAACCACGGTGCAGCTGTCGGCGCTGCAGGCAATGTCACCCCCCCGCTTCGGGCTGCCGAGCAGTATGGCAACGGACCCCGGGAGCTCTTCGGCAGCCGGGAGCAGGATCCGCTCAAGGCCGGTCCGCTGGGGTTCCGGCCCGGAGATGAGGATCAGGTAATCGAGGTCCGCGGCCACGTCCCTCCTCCGGGTGCTGGTCAGGATACCTGCATAATATGCCCGGCTCCGGGTCGCATCGGTCTCTGCCCGGGAGAGTTTCCCGGCCAGGGCCAGCGGGCCCGGCGGGTTGTCCGGCACGATGATCCGGTCGTACTTCGCATGCAGGATACCGTTGAGGTACACCCCGGCCAGCTCGGCGGGCCAGGCTACCGGCGGGAGATGGTAATGGAGCTGGTGGGTGATGAAGAGCGAAGGGATTTTGTCGGAATAGACCCCGAGCCGGTTGTCGCTGATGATGAGATCGAACTCATCCTCCGCAAGCAGGATGGCAAGGTTCCTGCGCTCCTCCGCGATTCCCTTGAGGAGGAACGGGAAGGAGAAGAAGAACTGAGCAAGAAAGAACCGGTCCGCGCTGAACGGTACCGAGTAATCCGGGAAGTCCCGGAACGTGCAGGAAGGGAACTCCTGCCTGAGCACCTCAAGGGCATTTCCGCAGGCAGCGATCGTCACGTCATGGCCGTGGGCAAGGAGCGAGCGGATGACCGGGATGTCCCGGGTTGCGTGCCCGAGCCCCCAGTTCAGCGGTGAAACCAGTACGTGCCCCATGTAGTGCCTTTGTCTCCAAGGGATATGTTCTGCTGTTATCCTCAAAAAGGAACGTGGTCGAAAATGACCGGTCCATTCGCGGTCAGGTGACGACCGCGTTTTTGAACCGCCAGTACGCAAGCAGGAACATGAGCGCGGAAAAGACCGTGAGGCCGATGAACGCGACCAGGATATCCGCCTGGGTAAAGACATAGTGCTTCCCGAGCGCAACGAAGTCCGGGCCGATCGCAAAGTACCGGATACCGGTGATCAGCAGGGTCATCGGGTTGTAGATGGAGAGGATCTTGAGGATCTCCGGGAAGGAGTCGATCGGGTACAGGGCATTGCTCGCAAAGAAGATCGGCATCGTCATGAGGGTGATGACGCCCTGGAGCCCCTCCGGGCTTTCCATCGATATCGCGATCGCGGCCGAGAGGAAGAGGAAACCGAGGGCGAACATGCCCACGAACGCGAGGATGCCAAGCACGCTGATAAGGACCTGGACCGGGGTATCCCCGGAAAAAAAGGCGGCCCCGATCAGGACACCGAATACCATGATGATGATCGCCTGGATGAAAGACTTCGCCACTCCCGAGAGGCCGATGCCGAAGATGATATGGTTCCGGTTCATCGGGCTTGCCAGGATCTCCCGCATCAGCCCCCAGTTCTTGTCGAAGAGGATCACGATCCCGCCAAAGAGGCTCGTAAAGAGGGTGGTCATCGCGATCACCCCGGCCGCCATGAACGTGAGGTAGCCGACCACGTGGGCTCCCGGGGGTACGGGAATCCCGGCCATGAGCCGGTCGAAGTTGGAAGACATCGCGATACCGAAGAATGCAAGCCAGAGGGCAGGCTGGAGGAGCGAGGAGACGAGCAGGGTCTTGAACCGGACGAACCGGATCATGTCCCGCCAGAAGATCGTGGTGAAGCCGAGATCCATGTCAGCGCCTCATTGACTTCGCGGACCGTGACCGTGCGGGAGGCTTCCCCTCGTCACGGATCTCCTTTCCCGTGTAGAAGACAAAAACGTCATCCATGGTCGGTTTCTTGAGATTGATCGTAGTGATCTCGATCCCCCCGGCCCGGAGATGATCGATGATACCCGGGAGGACTTTTGTCCCGTCCTCGGTCACGATCAGGCTGAACCCTTTTGTCTTGGGCTTGATTGCCCGGATTGCCGGGAAGTCTTCGAGCAGGGACTGCGCCCGCCCGTTGTTGTCGGTCTCCAGGTAGATCACGTCATGGCCGAGCTTGTTCTTGAGTTCCCAGGTGGTGCCGGTTGCGATGATCTTCCCATGGTCTATGATGCTGATCCGGTCCGAGAGCTGGTCTGCTTCGTCCATGTAGTGCGTGGTCAGGAAGATGGTAGTCCCTTCCCGGTTGACGCCCTTGATGTACTCCCACATCCGCATCCGGGTCTGCGGGTCGAGACCGATGGTGGGCTCGTCCAGGAAGAGGACTTTGGGCCGGGTCATCAGCCCCCGGGCGATCTCGAGCCTCCGCTTCATGCCCCCGCTCAGTTTCTTTGCGAATTCGTCACGTTTCGCATCCAGCTGCACGAGTTTCAGGAGTTCCTCGATCCGTTCCCGGCGATCTTTCACGGGCATGTTGTAGAGCCGGCCATGGAACTCGAGCATCTCCCAGACCGTCATCTCCCGGTCGAGCGTGACGTCCTGGAAGACGATCCCGATCGACTCCCTGACCTTATGGGGATCCCGGGTCACATCGTACCCGGCAACCGTGGCACGTCCTTTCTGGAGCGCAAGGAGCGTGATCAGGACGTTGATCGCGGTGCTCTTGCCGGCACCGTTTGGTCCGAGGAAGGAGAAGATCTCGCCTTTTTTTACCGAGAAACTGATGTCATCCACTGCCCTGAAATCCCCGTACGCGTGTTCGAGGTGCTCGACAACGATCATCGCATCATCCCTGTGCGGGTCGGGTTCGTCCATGAATCATTGTTCTGGTTCCTGCTACATGAATCCGTTGATCGTGGCCGGTCCGGAATGTAATCAGATCGAGTAAGATTTTACCTGCGGGATTTTTGCGATAATGTCTGAAAAAAACTGCCGGTAATTTCTCCCGGGGTTTTCCGGAAAATTACGGTAAAAAATTTTCCCGGAAAAATGTGTCGCCATTTTTTTTGAAAAAAAATCCGGAACGATACGGGAAAACGATCCCGCAAACATTTTTTGCAAAAATTAATTTTTAAAATTTTTTGGGACTATGCTGGAGTTTTTGATTTTGGAAATTGCGATACACGCCGCCGCCCCCGAAGGGGCGCCCCCGCGGCGGATCAAATCCGTTTTCATTTCTGGAAACCGGTAATGAGTAGCGCAAAATGTTGAGTCTCTTCAGAGACGAGACAGAAGAAGAACGCATCAGCGTTCTTCGAGTCCCGACGAGGCGTTTTGCGTGTAGGGCATCGCAATATTTTCGACTATATCCAGTGCTGTAAAAATTTTTTTTTAAGAGACAGAAAATTTTTTTTTAACTTCCAGATTCGGAGAGATTGTCGACCTTGGCGAGCTGAAGGCAGGCATCACCCGACCCTAGATCAGATATCCTGGCGGACGTCGAAGAAAGGGCTTTCCCAGGAGAAGCTCCCATCCGGCCCCGCAAAGGGCTCCGATTTCCCGTTTTTCCGGTTCGTGAGGTAATAATTCCGGAAAATGAGGCAATAATCCGGGAGTTTTTCACATTTTCACGTCGGATAAGAGAGGCAATATTTGGCAGCGTTTGGCTGGCCGATCGCAGGCGGGATCGGACTACGGGGGCGATAGAGGAAAAGAACCCCTGTTTTCACCCTCGTGTTCACGCTGGAGAATCCCGCGATTTCGTGTATACCCGTGACAGGTTTATCACCTGTGACAGGTCTGGTATCATGACCGGGTCATCGACCTGTGACAGGTTTTTTGAGGGAGTTCATTTATGCACTAATATATAGGGGGGATTTCCAGTGTTTCCGGGGTAAGTACTCCCGTACCGCAGGGGTCATCCCGGATAGATGGGAGAAGTTCGTCCTGCCAGTTGCCAGGGAAATTACCGGTGGGAAAAATGACGACCGTATTTTTCAAAACAAAAAAGCCGAAGCAGCAGCCCCGCTGTAAAAAATTTTCTGAACATACATTTTCCCAAAAAAGAAATTTTTCAAAAAAAATGATTACTCCTTCCCTTTCCTCCCCGTCATCAGAAACACCGTAAACGTCCGGCTCCCCCCCTCCGGCACCGGCTTTGCCACAATCGCAGCCGTCCGGTTCCGGACATGCTCAAACCCGGCCCGCTCGAAATGCTTCTGCATGGCGCACCGGTCGAACCCGAAGTGGAAGATGCCTTCGTTCGAATCGTGGAACTTTCCCTCGTCGCAGTCGAGATCCGCTATGGCGAGGATTCCTGAGGGTTTCAGGATTGCCGCGAATTGATTGATCAGCGGCTGGATATCAGGAACGTGATGGAGCGTCATGCTGCTGACTACGAGGTCGTACTGCCCGTCCAGCACACCACCCTTGTCGAGGTCCACGTGCCAGGCAGTCACGTTCTTTATTCCCTGCTCATGGACCTTTGAAACCAGGACATTAATCATCCCCTGGGAGCTGTCGGCGCCCTCGACCCGGCGGACAAACGGATGGAGCTGGAGTGTGAGCAGGCCGGTCCCGCACCCGAAGTCCAGCACATCCATGTCCTTCGTGAGCCGGACCGCATCCCGGATCGCCTTTGCCACGTCGTGCGCCATCTTCACCCGGCCCGGGTTCTCGTCCCAGGTCTTTGCCGCTGTGTCGAAGTTGCGCTTCTCCCCGTTTACGGCATCAAAGTCCCGTTTCTCTCCGGCCATGGTTATCCCCGGAATGTTCGCGGTGCGGGATGAAAAAAGCGTAGGATCGGGAACAGGTCCTTCACGGGAGCAATTTGCCGTACGGACGTAATCAACGTCAGGCAGGGATTTCCTGGAAAGCATCATTCCGGAGTTATCATTCCGGATACATCATTCAGGAAGTATCATGCAGGATCTTTCCCCGCGGTCTTCCCGGCAATAACCGTAATGATACCGCTGCCGGTGCTGCAGTACAGGACACTGAACCCTGCACCCGTCAGGATCTTGCGGACCGCATACGAACCGATCCGGATTTTTTGGTACTTGCCGGAAATCCGGGACCAGCGGCCGGCGGATTGCGTGTACAGGATGTCGGTCACCAGCACGGTGTCTTTCCCGTATTCGAGCCTGCATAAAAAGATCCGGTCATCATCCCTCCGGACCGGAATGACCTCCACGTCGCCCTCATGTGCAGTCATGTAATCCCGGAACGTGAATACGCACAGCCCTCCGGGCCTCAGTTCCGCATGACACCGGAGGATCAGGTCCGAAACCGCGTTCATATCCGGCAGGTGGGTGAGCGTATCTCCCATGCAGACAATCAGTTCGGGCCTGAGGCCGCTCCACCGGGACCAGTCCAGGATGTTTCCGGTATGCAGCCTGATCGGGAGACCCTGCGAACGGGCCGCGAGCTCATCAAGCAGCGTCCTGCTGAGATCCACTGCATCGACCGTGAACCCGGCCTCTGCAAGGGGGATGGACTGGAACCCGCACCCGGCACCGAGATCGATCGCTACCCGGGTATCCCGCGGAACGATCCCGTGGGTGGAAAAGAAGCTGCGGCTCTTCTCTGCATTCTCCTCAAATCCCCCGGCCATCCAGAGGTAGTGTTCAGCAAGGAACAGGTCGTAGTGCTCCAGCACAGCCCCGGCCCGGTCCCCACCCTGTTCATCCATCACCAGACCTTGTCTCTCCAGCTATACCTAATCGACTCCACATCCATGGTACTGCCAATGGTTCCCGGGACCGTATTCCGCCTTTTTCCGGTATACGATGGCTGTATCCGGACTTTCGGGAAAAAAGGAGACAGTTTCCCTTATCCATCCCTCCCGTCCACAATTTCCTGCGGCACCGGTTCCGGCGGCAGGGGAAACACAAACACAAACTTCGTTCCTCTGGCGCGATCGATCGTAACCGTGCCATGGAGCTGGCGGGTGAGCACCTGTATGAGATGGAGCCCCAGCGAATTCTGGTCCTCCAGGGGGATGTCCTCCGCTATACCGATCCCATTGTCTGCAACAATTAACGTCATGGTCCCGTGGTGTTTGGCAGCCGTGACAGATATCCTGCAATCTTCCTGTCCCCTGAAGGCATGTTTCAGGCTGTTGGTGATCAGTTCGTTGATGATAAGGCCGAGGGGGATTGCGGTATTGATGTCCACACAGACGTTATGGATAGTAAGATCGAACCTGATGCCCTGTTTCTCGGTCTCGAAGACCACGAAGAGCCCTGTTCCCAGCGCAGAGATATAATTCTTCAGGTCGATATAGGTGAAGTCTTTGCTATTATAGAGCTGCTCGTGGACGAGCGCCATGGACATCACCCGGTTCTGGCTGTCCTGCAGCGCTACTGTGGCAAGGGGGTCGTTGTTAGTCTTATGGATATGCATGTCGAGAAGGCTCGATACGATCTGGAGGTTGTTTTTGACGCGATGGTGGATCTCATTGACCAGGATCTCCTTCTCGGCAAGCGAGGCATCGATCTGCGCTGACATTTTCCTGCGTTCCGTCACATCCCGGATGGTACACTGGATGACCTTCTTGTCGTCCACGATGTAGAGATTACTGACGAACTCCACCGGGAAACGCCGCCCGTCAGCGGTTTCCAGAGGTATATTCTCATACCGGACAGAGGGCTTCCGCTGCAGTTTTTTGAAATAATCTTTGCTGGCTGCGCCATCTTTGAAGATCCCGATCTCCCCTATCTTCTTCCCGAGGAGCTCTTCACGGGAGAGTCCCAGCAGGGTGATCAGGGACGGATTCATATCGGTGATCCGGCCGGTATCGGCATCGAGAATAAGGATGCCATCCTGGACCGTTTCGAAAAGCCGCCGGTACCGGATCTCGGCTGCAACTTTTGCCGCATCGGCTTTCTGTATATCAGATATATCGCTTATCGTCACCCGGACACGGGGTGCTGCTCCCCTGACAGGCGCAAGTCGGATACTTTCCAGTCGGGCAGGGAACAGAGAACCATCGTTGCATTTGAGGTGGAGGACCGTAGAGATCTTCTCATCGCAATGCAGCACGCTGATGAAATACCGGTCCCATGCATCGGTATCCTGCGGTGCAACGAACTTCCTGAACCGGGCACGTTTCAGAAGATCAGCTGAAACCCCAAGCAGGGTGGCAGCAGTGAGATTTGCCTCGCCAACCAGTGCCTTGTCAGTGAGGGTGAGGTACCCTGTCAGGGCAAAGTCATATAAGTCGAGATACCTGCTGCGCAACTCCTGCAGTTCCTGGTTAACCCTCCGGAGTTCACTATTCTGCGTACGGAGCCTGAGCTGGCGTACCCCGGATTCGTGGACGAGTTCTTCCGGGGTCTGCATGGCCCGGCCTGAAGGATTTTTGAGGAGATCCGCACGCTTCTGTTTTACCATAACCCGTACCGGATGAATTTCTTGTGAAGTACCTGCATTTCTGTCTATCGGTCTCCTCATCTTTATACTTTGATACCCGGATGCCATCCGGATTACGCATCCATTCACGTGCGCAATTCATATGCCGGCTTCCCCCGGAGGTTTCTGCCTCTCCGGTCCGGGAATGACGAACGTGAACTTTGTTCCACCGGTACGGTCGATGACGACCGTCCCCTGGAGCTGACCGGTGAGTGTATTTACGAGCCTGAGCCCAAGGGATTTCTGGGTATCGAGCGTGATCTCCTCCGGCATCCCGACACCATCGTCGGCAACGGTTACCGTAAGGTCGAGGGGATCTTCAGTAGCGGTGATCGTGAGCTTCCCCACTTTTCTGCCCTTATATGCATACTTCAGGCTATTGGTGATCAGTTCGCTGATAACGAGTCCAAGGGGAATTGCGGTATTGATATCTACATAAATGTCAGGGACAGAGATTTCAAAGGTTATATGTTCGTTCGGGTTTCCATAACTCTGCGAGAGCTGCCTGCCCAGCGAATGGATATAATTCTTCAGGTCAATACGTGAGAAGTCTTTGCCCTGGTAGAGGTGCTCGTGAACGAACGCCATGGATAATACCCGGGCCTGGCAGTCTTTTAAGGCTTCAATGGTCCTGGGATCGTCGATCTCCCGGATCTGCAGGCTGAGAAGGCTTGAGATGATCTGGAGATTGTTCTTGACCCGGTGGTGGATCTCCCTGAGGAGGGTCTCTTTTTCGGCAAGCGATGCATCGATCAGATCTGCGGTCTTCTTACGTTCCGTTACATCGCGTGCCGACGCATACATCAGGCTCGCTGCCGGGAAAATACGCCATTCGATCCAGCGGTATGACCCGTCCTTGTGCCTGTACCGGTTCGTGAACTGCAGGACTTTTTTACCAGCGCCCAGTCCAGCCATTGCATCACGTGATGCCGCCATATCATCGGGATGGACAAAGTCGAGGAGCCGTTTCCCTTCCAGTTCGGCAGGGCTGTACCCGAGGGCCGATTCCCACTCCCTGTTAAGGCGCCGGAAATGCCCGTCCGCATCTGCAATACAGAGCAGGTCGAGTGTGTTGGTGAAATATTCGCCCAGTTCCTCGTTTTTCTGGCGCAGGGCATCTTCCGCAAGTTTGCGGTCGGTATTATCCCGGATATTGCACTGGATGACCCTCTCGTTGTTCACCCTGTAGACATTACTGACGAACTCCACGTTTATCCGTCGCCCGTCACAGGTCTCGAGGGGCCGATCTTCGTACCGGATATATTCCTTACGCTGCAGCTCTTCGAAGTTGTCTTTGTTGGCAACGATATCCTTGAACAGCCCGATCTCCCAGATCTTCTTGCCAAGGAACTGTTCGCGGGAGAAGCCCAGCATCCTGATCAGGAACGGGTTCACATCAGTGATCTGGCCGGTATCGGCATCGAGGATAAGGATACCATCCTGTGCCGCCTCAAAGAGCCGCCGGTACTTGATCTCGGAAGCGTACAGCGCTTCCTCCTCTGTCCTGCAGACTTCCGTTGTACTGCTAATCTGTGTCATGGTTCTCACGAAAGGGCCTCCATGATAAGTTTCTCCTGGTTCTCTGTCAGTTCTTCGGGGATCTTTACGACAATTTTAACGAGGAGGTCCCCCCGGTTGTCGGTATTCAGGTGCGGCATCCCCTGGGCCCGGAGCCGGAAGAGTGTCTGGCTCTGGGTCCCGCGGGGGATCGTTAATACTGCGGTCCCCGTGAGGGTGGGCACGGTGATCTCGCTTCCGAGAAGCGCAGTTTTGAGGCTGACGGTAATGGTGCAGAAGAGGTCTGCACCCTGCCGTTCGAACCGGTCATGCTTTCTGATGTGCACAACCACGTAGAGGTCGCCCGGCGACCCGTGGTTTTCCCCGGGCTCTCCTTCCCCGGCAATCCTCAGGAACTGCCCGTCTTCCACCCCGCGGGGGATAGTAACGTCGATCCTCCGCGTTCTCTGCAGGGTTCCTTTCCCATGGCAGGTGCCGCAGGGCTTCTCGATCCGCTTTCCGCTCCCGCCACAGTCCGGGCACTGGGCGATGTTCATCATCTGGCGGTTTCCCACCATCTGCGGGTGCCGGATCTCCCCGGTCCCTTTGCAGGTAGGGCAGTCCCGTAAGAAACCCGGTTCTGCCCCTGTCCCGTGGCAGGACCCGCACGTGGAATAATGCGGGACTGCGACCGTATTTTTTGTTCCATAAAATGCGTCGGAGAGAGAGATCTCGATATCGTACCGAAGATCGGCCCCGGCCCGCTGTCTCGCCTTCCGGGATCCGCCGGAAAATGCATCGAAGATATCACCCAGCCCGAAATCCCGGAACAGGTCGTCGTAGCTGGGCGTCTTGTACCCGGCACTGTCACCGGGCCTGAACTCGGCATGTCCTACCTGGTCGTACTGTGCTTTCTTCTGCGGATCGCTCAGTACCTGGTAAGCCCCGTTGACCTCCTTGAATTTCTCCTCGGCCTCCCTGCTCCCCTTGTTGAGGTCCGGATGGTACTTTCGGGCAAGCTGCCGGAATGCCTTCTTGAGCTCGTCCTGCGACGCATCTTTTTTTACGCCCAGGATTTCATAGAAATCCCTGTCTGCCATGGTGTCTTTAAAAGGAACGATCTTTTAGTCTTCCTTTACCTTGAAATCCGCATCAACGACTTTCTCCCCGCCCGGGCCGGTCGTCTCCTGCCGGGGACTGCCATCCCCGTCATTACCCGGCGGAGCCCCTGCCTGTGACCGGGCCTGCTGGCGGGCAGTTTCCTGGTATACGGCCGATCCGGCTTCTCCCATTACGTTCTGGAGTTTTTCCAGTTCCGCCTTGATCTTTGCGGTATCCTTTCCTTCCAGTGCTGCCTTCACTCCAACGATGGCAGCATTCACCTTATCGATGAGATCGCTACTTATTTTCCCGGCCAGGTCGGATTTTGTCTTCTCCGCCGCATAGACAAGGGAATCCGCACTGTTGCGGACCTCGACTTCCTCTTTCCGCTGCTTATCCTGCTCTTCGTATTGTTTTGCTTCGCTGACCATCTTTTTCACATCGGCTTCTGCCAGCTTGGTCGATGCGGTGATGGTCATCTTCTTCTCTTTGCCGGTACCGAGGTCCTTTGCCGAGACATTGATGATTCCCGATGCATCGATATCGAACGAGACTTCGATCTGGGGCACCCCCCGGGGTGCTGTCGGGATTCCCACGAGATTGAACTGGCCAAGACTGACGTTATCTGCTGCCATGGGGCGTTCCCCCTGGAGCACGTGGATGGTAACGGCCGTCTGGAGATCTGCTGCCGTGGAGAAGATCTGGCTCTTCTTTGTCGGGATAGTGGTATTCCTCTCAATGAGAGTTGTCCTGACACCCCCGAGGGTCTCGATACCCAGGGTGAGGGGGGTCACGTCTAGGAGCACCATGTCCGTGATCTCGCCGCCAAGGATAGCGCCCTGTATCGCTGCACCAATGGCAACGCATTCCATGGGATCGATTCCCCGCTCCACCTTCCTCCCCACGTGGTCCTCGATGAACTTCTGGACCACGGGCATCCGTGTCGGCCCTCCGACAAGGATCACTTTCTGGATATCGTTCTTGGTCAGTTTTGCATCTTTCAGGGCCTGTTCGAACGGCTGGATACAACGCCTTATGATGGGCTCGATCAGCTGTTCGAGTTTTGCCCGGGTCAGTTTCATGGAGAGATGTTTCGGGCCTGCCTGCGTGGCTGATACATAGGGCATGTTGATCTCGGTGTCGAGGACCGTGGAGAGTTCGATCTTTGCCTTTTCAGCGGCCTCTTTCACCCGGTTGACGGCCATCTTGTCACTGCGGAGATCGATCCCCTCGAGTTTTTTGAACTCGTCCGCAATCCATTCAAAGATCGCTGTATCCATATCCGTGCCGCCGAGCTGGGTATCGCCAGAAGTGGCAAGGACTGTGAACGTGCCGCCACCGAATTCCATGATGGTCACATCCAGCGTGCCCCCGCCAAGGTCGAAGACGAGGATCTTGTACTCCCCGCTGCGGTCAAGCCCGTACGCCATCGATGCTGCCGTCGGCTCATTGACCAGCCTGACAACATCGAGTCCTGCGATTTTGCCGGCATCTTTTGTTGCCGTCCTCTGGTTGTCGTTGAAGTACGCAGGGACCGTGATGACGGCCTTGGTTATTGGTTCCCCGAGAAATGCTTCTGCATCCCGTTTGATCTTCTGCAGGAGAAACGAGGAGATCTGCTGGGGCGTGTACTCCTTTCCGTAAATCCGGTACACATGGTCAGTACCCATCTTACGCTTTGCGGCCGTGACGGTCCCTTCGGGGTTACTCACGGCCTGCCTCCGGGCCGGTTCGCCCACGAGGAGCTGGCCATCCGGGGTGAACGCGACATATGACGGGAACATCTTCCCGGCAACCGTTGCTCCTTCCGCTGACGGGATGATGGTCGGTTTGCCGCCAAGCATCACGGCTCCTTCACTGTTGGAAGTCCCCAGATCAATTCCGATAATTTTCTCTTTACCCATTGTCTTCACCTTCGTCTTTTTTCGTATGTTCCGCAACCACTACTTTCGAGGGCCGGATGACTTTCGATTTCAGCCGGTAACCCCGCCCGATCTCGTTAAGGATGGTATCGGGTTCCTGATCACACGGCTCCCTTCCGAGCACCTCGTGGTAATTCGGATCGAATTTTTTCCCTGTGCACTCGATGGGCTGCAGTCCGTACCCTGACAGGATCTTCAGGAATTTTTTCCAGACCATCGCAATTCCTTCCTTGTTCTTTTCCTGTTCCAGGGACGGAAGCGCCCGTTCCATATCATCGAGGATAACAAGGAGATCTTTGATCAGGTTTTCATTGGCGAACTCGACGATTGCCTCTTTTTCCTTTTCATTCCATTTACGGTAATTATCAAAATCCGCCTGGAGGTATCTGAGCCGGTTGTACCGTTCGTCTGCAAGCCGGGCCTTTTCTTCAAGATCTTTTTTCAACAGTTCCAGTTCTTCTGTCATTTTTCCTCACAGGATCTGATCTTCATCCATCGGATTTTTCCCGGGATCCTGATACTCATCAGTCACTAACGGGACAATCCAGGTAATTCCGGATGAATTCGCCAAAAAAACAATCCCGGCGCTCGCATCGGCCACAGGCACTGGACGGGCATGAGGGTCCGGAGCGAAGAAACACCGGTTCCCTGCGGTGGGTAAGATCACTCACCCTGTTCCGGTGGTCTCCCCACAGCCCGCGGATATCATCGCCGGCATGAAACCGGAAATGGCTCTTATTAATGACGGGAATTATTCTCACCGGTCCCGATATTGTAGAGAGTTTTTAATAGGCTCTTTGTCAGAAAGCAGATTTTGGAACAAAATTTGTCACGACAGAGTGATCTGATTGAGAAGAGAAAGGAATTTTCACCGTCTGAATAGTAAGAATCAGGAACCCTTTTTTTCCAGGATTATTTCAAGAACCCCATCGGAAAACCTTTTTTTGGAAAAACTTACTTCGCAGGGCACGCTGATCGATGTTTTATACTGTCTGGCAGTGTCAGATGCACAGATCGTTACCGAAGTCGAGTGGTTCTCGAGATCGATCTTGATTTTTTCCTCTGCGATATCCGGTAGTTTCGTCAGGATATGGAGAAACTTCCCATTATCGTAAAGGTCGGTGACCGGTTCGATAATTTTCACGATTCCGGTATGTGTGGAATCTTTTGTTCGCATATTCCTGATCTCCCTGATCGGTAGTTCTGGTTTAGTGGATACGTATGAGATTTTTTTATTCCTGCGTGCTGATTACCACCATCCTCCCAAAAATTGATCGGGAGAACTGGTGACTGGCCTGTGGCTCCCCTGGACAGGGTTAATAATTGCTGCAATGCCCGCATAGTGTATGAACCCCGTCGGGAAAGCTGGTTCTGGTTTTTCACTTTGGAGATATGTTCTGAAGTTGTATGAAGGTAAAATCCGGGTCCTGTACCAGGCCAGGTTCTCTCCAGAGTCATCCGTTCGTATGGCATTAGTGTCCATTCCGGTAAATGTCTCCACACGGTCGGATGAGATACATTTTTTCTCTCAACAATAGGGCATTTCACCTCCGGTGGGCACATCACACCCGGAGACTACCTCTTTATGCAAGAAGATAAACATGACTGGATCTTCCAAATCTGGTTATAATATTTAGTATAAAGTGAAATGTGCAGTTTATTTGCAGTTTCGGGAAAAATGAGAAAACTCCTTTCCGGCAGGATGTATGCAGGCGCTGCATGTTCTTTCCTTACGATCCAGGCAGGTTACCTGCCATCATTTTTTATCATTACTCATCGCAGTGATCTCCCCCGCCTCTCCCAGGATATGCCGGAATGCCTGCTTGAAATCACTGAGTTTCTGGCTGATATGCCGTTTTCCCGTTTCTGTCGGGCAATACAATTTGGATTTTCCTGAAACATTAATCTCGAGATATCCATTATCCAGAAGTTCATGCAGAATGGTGTATACCCTTGCATGGGGAACAAAAACCTTGTACTTGTTATGTATCTCATGTACCACATCGTACCCTGAAATCGGCTTGTCCAAAAACGACAGTACCACAACTTCCAATGACTTTTTTACCACATCGTCGACGATCGACTGCGGGACAATGGATACAGATTCGGCAGGAAATGTATGATGGGCAAAGGAGAGCGTGGTCTCTTTCCCGGTTGATACGATGATCCTGGAGATCCCGTCGGCCATGGATTTTATCAGGGTATGATCAATCTTTCCGATATTGACGGCAATGATCCCGGATACGGGGATCTTGCCCTCTTTTTTTGCAAGGAGCAGGTTTCTGACGGCAAGGATATCCCCGAATTCATCGGTCTCAGAGAAATCGATCAGGATCTGCAACGAACTCATGGCACCCGTGTAGAGAAGGGATTCCGTGCATTTCTCAAGAATCGGCAGGAGGGAAAAAACCTCGTTCCTTTTTATCCGGTGCGTATAAAGTGCTTTTTTCAGGATCTCCTTGGGGAAATATTTCGGAATCGTTGAATGGGAGTAGGCAAACAGGTTGCGGCCTCCCTTTTTTATGCCTTCTTCCAGTACAAACTTGAATATCGGTTCTTTGGTAACATGGTCAGTATAGAGGAACAGGACGATGTCGGAGAAGATATCCTTTAAAAGAACGGTTTTTATCTCCGGGAGATCGAGATAGGAGGGACTATCCCCGGAGGGTTGCCCGGCCTCCGGGCCGGAGGATATTTTTTCCGGTGCAGTTTTCTTTAATTTCTGCTCCTCCAGTTCAGTCGCTTTCCGGAACAGTGCCACTTCAATTGCTGCCTTGAGTCCCAGTTCCGTGAAGGGTTTTACAATATATCCGTAAGGCCGGACACTTTTTGCTTTTTCCAGTATGGTATCATCGGCATATGCGGTAATAAAAACGACAGGAATGTTGAGCTCTCCGGTAATGATCTTTGCGGCTTCTATGCCGTTTATCTCACCGGGCATCACGATGTCCATGAGTACAAGATCCGGCAGGATACTCCGCGCCTTTTCGACTGCACCTTCACCGGAAGCTGCCATGCCGGCAACGCTGTACCCCATCGCGGTTAACCGCCGTTCCAGCTGCATGGTAATAATCGCTTCATCGTCTACTACAAGTATTTTTGACATTGTTATCCCCCCATTTTCGTTGCAATAAATTCCATGCGGAATTCAGTGCCGGCCCGGCTCGTCAGCGCAAGGGATCCCCTCAGCTGGTGCTCCACCAGGTTCCTGATCAGTTGTATCCCGAGACTGTTGGTGCGGGTAATATCGAACGTTGCAGGAAGCCCGACTCCGTCATCGCGGATGGCGATACTGATCAGGTCTTTATCCTGGCTGGCAGAAATTCCGATAGTTCCTTTTTTCCGTCCCTTGAAGGCATGCTTGAACGCATTCGAGAGGATCTCGTTCACGACAAGTGCACAGGGAATTGCCTGGTCCACCGGGAGAAATACCTCCTGCGAATGGATCTCAACGCTGATCTCATGTCCCTTATGGGAATAAATGCTCGATAATCCGTCTATCTGGTCCCGGATCTGGGCAGAGAGATTGATCTTCCCGAACTGTTTACTCTCATACAGCCGCGTATGGATCTGCGCCATGGTCTGGATTTTGAGCATCATATCGGTAAGGATCTCGTTGGTCGATTCATCCGCAGAATTCATGCGGGTCATATCGAGCAGGCCGGAGATCAGCTGGAGATTATTCTTCACCCGGTGGTGGATCTCCCGAAGCAGGACTTCCTTTTCCGCTATCGAGGCCACCAGTTTTTCTTCAGCATGCTTACGGTCGGTAATGTCCCGGAAACTCCAGACTCTTCCGACTATACGGACACCGATCTTCTGGGGTTTTGAGTAGCGTTCAAAAATTTTTCCATCGGTAAATTCTATCATGTCAAAACTTTCGCGTCCCGGGTTGGACCTGAGTTCCAGAATGGCAGACAAAAAATCCCTGGGATTTTTAAGTTGCGGCAGCACATGGTTCATTACCGTTTCTGTATCCCCGGATTCCATGATCTCGTGGGGAATATTCCACATATTCACAAAATTCTGGTTGAAACTGGTAATCCTCCCCTGCCTGTCGATCACATAGATGCCGTCAGCGGTTGATTCAAGCGAAGCGTTGAGAAGTGAAAGCGTATTTTTAAGCGACTGATCGGACAATCTCCGCTGCTTTATCTCTTCTTCGAGCTGCAGGTTCAAATCCGCATATTCTATAGCCCTCTTCCGGTAATCGGACTCGATTTCCTTACGGTCGCTGATATCCTGGCCCTGGGCAATTGTCGAAACGATAGTTTTACCGTCAGATCCGAAAATATTGGCGGAGTTCCAGAGCACGGTCCGGATACTCCCATCCTTGTGGAGAATAGGAATCTCCACACTTTCCCATCTCTCCCCCACCAGTGTCTTATTGATGAGATCCATGGCGTCACCCACGCATTTCTCCGGCAGGAGTACTCTGAACTGCTTTCCGAGGACTTCCTTTGCTTTCCTCCCGGTCAGGTGTTCAAATGCATGGTTGAAACGGGTGATGCGGAACCGGGGGTCCCAGACAATGATGGGTGCATTCGCATACAATATGAGATTGTCAAGATACTCTTTTGTTTCCCGGAGCTCATCCTCGATCCGGACCTGTTTCGTCACATCGAACGCTACTTCACCGGCAGCAATGATGGTGCCCTCCGGATCCCGGATGGGGGTGTGGAGCACATGATAGATTTTGCGCTGCTGACCGGGATATCTGAATTCCAGTACCTTGTCCACCTTCTCCCCCGCCAGTACCTTACGCCACTCCCTCACGGATGATCTCTGCTGTTCCGGTATTCCCTCGAACACCTCAACCATGCTGTCACCCAGGGTAAGATTCTTCCCGGTGAGTCGTTTGATCTCTTCCTGGTAGGTCCGGTTGAAGAAGATGTACCGCAAATCCGTGTCCTGGACCGCGATGATCACTTCAGTCCCGGTAGTCACCGCTTCCAGCAACTCATGGGCACGAAGGAGACTCTCTTTATTGTCACGTAACGCTTCTTCAGCACGCTTCTGGTCGCTGATATCGTGACTTACGCCAACGATCGCAAGGAGATTTCCGTTGTCATCGAAAACCGGGGAGTCCGTCAGATAGATGGGAAAAAGATGGCCGTCGCGTTGACGTACCTGGACTTCCCCTGACCATGACTCTCCCTTGTCGAGCTGCACCATGATCCCCCGTGCATCCTCCTTCGATATTTCCGGGACCATAACATCCAGCGTACTTTTACCGAGAATTTCTTCCGGACTCCAGCCGTACGTCCTGGTGGCCGCCTCATTCCAGAATATGATCCTGTGGCTGGTATCGACAGCGATCACCGCGTCCCCGACAGCATCAAGCATCCGGGATTGCAGACGGATCCTGTCTTCGCCCGCGTGTATTTCCTGTTCTGCCTTCGTGATATCAGAAATATCACTTACCGTCATACGGACAGATTTCCCGTTGCTCCCGGCGGACCTTATACTTTCAAGACGGGCAGGGAATGTTGTCCCGTCGCCCCGTTTGAGGACGAGCGTGGCAGTCTCCTTGTTCTCAGACTGCAGCAGGCCGGCGAAATAGCGATCCCAGATTTCAAGATACCCGGGAGCTACCCAGGTTCTGAACCGGGCCCTGATCATCCGTGACCGGTCGATCCCGAAGAGTACCCCGGCAGTGAGGTTTGCCTGGGAGACCAGTGCCGTTTCGGTCAGGGTGAGATACCCCAGCGGAGCGAATTCATAGAGGTCAAGGTACTGGTCCCGCGATTCTTCAAGAGCGACCTGTGCTCTCCTGAGCTCCTCTCCCTGCATCTCAAGTTCGATCTGGTGCACCTGGAGTTCATGGATAATTTCCTCAGGCGGCAGCTTGGTTATCAGGGGAAGGGATGATGGGAACTGAACGAGTTTTTTTTCTGCTGCATCCTTCAGCGAACCGGTGCCGGGGTTGTAAGAAGATCCCGGGGATGTCCGTTCTGCAGTCACTTTCTTTTTTGCTGCCATCAATATCCCCTGCCGTTTCCGGTACCCGTGGCGGGGACTTGGGTACCATGATGTTTTTGTGGGGATAACCCGGCAGATTGTAGTGCTTCCCGGATATTCATCCCTGATGTGGGATTCATCTCATCCATACTCCCCGGTACCTGGAATTTTCTCTGTACAATGATATTTTGCCACGTGCACTCCGTCTGACTGATTATTTCACCCTGAACCGGATCCGTCTGACCCCGCTGTCCGTTCTCCGCCAGGGGTATGAGGGATTAAAGATTCACCGATTTTTGCTCTATGTCCTGGATTACCAGACTGGTACGCATTTTTACTGGAGTTACTCCAGGGAGTAATCAGACAGGAGGAACTATTTTTATAGAGTGAAAAGTATTCCTTCAGTTTGCAATTTTTGCAACAGCATAAAATTCCTGATTACAGCCCGGCCGGGTCTTTCGTTTTTCACCGGGACATTGACGGAAATCCCCGTTTACAAATATCCTCGGTAAAAAAATACCGACAGGGAAATGAATTCGTCGTTGATTCTTCAGCGCTTACACAAAAGTGAGGGTATTTAGGAATTTTTGGCGGTGTACATCCCCGGGGGTCCTGGGAAGACTGCAATCGCATCAGAAGACTCCACAAAGAACCTGATCGTTCCGGTGTCCCCCGTACATTCCCTTCGATAAGTCACGTGCGAAGGGAATTCCGGATTTCGACTGCACGCAGAATTCCCATCGATAGCACAGGATTGCGGACTGAATGACCCTGGCGCCGGTTTTCCCTGGCGGGTCCGATAAACGCAAAGACCGGAAAATGATCCCTGTGGGCATACACCGGTCAACCCGGCCGGCCGGAATCACGGGACTTGACCGGGATGCATGATCCGTGATCAACTGCTGACGTACCCGGTTCTCCTTAACGGGCCTGTCATTGCAAAAAATGGCATCTCCGGTGAAGTATATTTCCCGGCCCGACATGAAGGATGACAATAAAGGTGCCTGATATGACCGAAAAAAGCACGAGAAAAATTCTCTCTGTTATGGTAACCATCGCGTTATTCAGCCTGATGGCTGCCGCACTAATTCCCGGCGTGAATGCTGCTTCAGCAGTAAACCTCGGGTCGGCCGGTAATTATGCGATCCTGGCAAAGACAGGAATATCGACTACCGGAACGACAACGATCACCGGGAATATAGGAGTCAGCCCCATTGTCGCTACAGCAATAACGGGCTTTGGCCTCACCATGGATCCCTCGAACCAGTTTTCGCGATCGTCCCTTGTCAACGGGGGAGTATATGCGGCAAACTATGCCCCGCCCACTCCCGCTACCATGACGACCGCCGTAAGCAACATGGAAGCGGCATATACGAGCGCAGCAGGACAGGTCCCGCCCGATGCAACTGAACTGTATGCAGGAAATCTCGGGGGAAAGACCCTTGCTCCCGGCGTGTATAAGTGGTCGACCGGTGTGCTGATACCTTCGTCTACGTCCCTTACGCTGGATGCAAAGGGTAACAGTGGTGCAGTCTGGGTCTTCCAGATCGCCGGGGATCTTACCATGAATTCAGGTTCGCAGGTTGTCCTGGCCAACGGTGCATCCGCGGATAATGTCTTCTGGCAGGTAGCCGGTCCTTCGGGTGCTATTATCGGATCGGGTGCACACGCTGCGGGCAATATACTCACGCAGAAGGCGATCACCATGAACAGCGGGGCATCTCTCAACGGGAGGGCGCTGGCACAGTCCGCAGTTACCCTTATCGCGGATACCATCAGTTCACCGTCGCCATCGTCAGTACCGGCACAATCCACCGGTGGAACCGGGGACAACAGTTACAACACCGGCGGGACCCCGTCACCAACCCTGGCACCGGGAGAGACTCCCGCCACCGGACAATTAGCCCCGGTAACAGATCTTTCGATCAATGCACGACCCACTACGGCACCGACTTCCGCCCCGGGCGCCCATGTTACGACCGTTACGGTAAATGTAGGAGGAGATTCTGTAGTTAACCGCGTGGATGTCACCGGTACCGGGCAGAACCATCTCGTTGTCACCGGCAAGCTTGAGGACGATCCCGGCATTAATATTGATGAGGCACCTGGTACCGTGTACCAGTACATTGAGCTCACTCCGGCACAGTTCTCCACTATCGACTCGGCAGTGATCTCATTCCCCGTGCCGGTCGCATGGCTCAACAGCCATCATATTACGCCGAACGACATCGTGATGTACCATCTCACCGGCACATCATGGATGGCACTGCCGACAACCTATATGGGACAGGATGGTTCCCTGGATCGCTTCACCGCAACGAGCCCCGGCTTCTCCCGGTTTGCGATCACCGGCCAGAATGCGGTCCCGTATTCAGCCATCTCCGCGACCGTAGTGACGGCTACCCCCGACAATACGGGCCAGAAAGCACCTGAGGCAGTCTCGGTAAATCCCGCACAGCCTGCACCGGTAGCTGCGGATACAACCGCTGCAGTGGCACAACTGCCTGTGCCAACACCTACACCCAAGTCCCCCGTACCGGCCTGGGTGCCGGTAGCAGCAACCGTCGGTGCGCTGCTGGTCATGACAGTTCTCTCAGGCCGGAGAGGGAAACATACCTGACCGGGAAGTTTTCCCGGGTTTATTTTTTTTAATTTTTTTAATCCACGGTTCGGGCAATTTTCAGGCTGACCGTTTTACTTTGGTATACCGGTCTCCGTTGCTGGTCTCCATTGAGCGGGACTGATTCATCGTGCATCCCGGGTTGCGGCCCGCGATCTCACGCTCTCCGGCCCGGGCGGGGGGGTATCCGCCCAACCCCCCCTACCCCCACAGATCCGGCCGGGGGCAACCACCCGCTGCCCAATCTCCGGCGTGCTTCCGTATCCCGGCCCCGGGCCGGAGGGGGGTCCCGCGTATACCTCCCCCCCATGGGGGCGGGGGGGTTGCAGTGGATTTTTCCGGAAGGGTGGGGGGGTCTGCCGTTGACCCCCCTCCCCAAAAATGAGAACCGTGCACTGGTGCACGGGTTCCGAGCAGATCTGTTGCAGGGGGATTCAGATGGGGCAACCATCCCGGGCAGCTACTCAAATGTGATCAGGGGGGGGTCTGATCGGGCCGGAGGGGGGGAGGGGTCTCCGGGTAACCCCCCCTCGCATGCGGGTGGGGGGTAGGGGGGGTACCCCTCCGGGCACAGGGGGGGTGGGTACCCCCCCTGCCTGTTTCCGACCGGAACCGGGAGACCCGGTCCGTCCCGGGCACGTACTTTCTCAGGCTCCGGAAGTACCGGCAGGAACCGGAACCGGATATGCCAAAAAACCGCATGAGGGCATACGTTTATGTCTCCTGATCTGCCGGAACCCCGGTCCCGGGGTCGGTCTTTGCAGTTACTGCAAAACCGGGCCCGGCAGTTTCCGTTTCCTGCAATATTCAGGCTTCTTTGCAAGAATGGCTTTAATATCTGCAAAATCCGGGCAGGTATATCCACCCCGCCGCCTTGAATGATGACCATCAATGAGGATTTTACTATGAACAGCACACGAAAAACCGGGAGAACCATCTTCTCCCTTGTATTGACCATCGCGGTGATCTGCCTGATCACAGCCGCGATGATTCCCGGCGTGATGGCATATGCCGTCCCAGTGGATCTCGGAAATGCCACTCATTATGCGATTCTGGCAGAAACACAGATTACCGATGTCAATCCCTCATCAATTAAGGGAGATGTTGGACTTTCCCCAGCTACCGGTGCTGGTATCCATATACCATGCACGGAAATGCCGGGATACTTCATCTACGAAGCCGATGCTGGTAATATTGATACTTGTTCGGTACAAAATGACCTATTCGTAGGCCCCTCTGTAACCGATATGTATAATGCGTATACTGGCGCAAAGGGCCAAAATAATGCTTCTATCTCTCTACCAGGAAGTCTGGGCGGACTGACACTCGCACCCGGACTTTACACAACAGCTACCGGAGTTACAATACCCGGAGATGTTACTCTGGATGGCGGGGGAGATCCGAATGCAGTCTGGGTATTCCAGATAGGGCAAGGCCTCACTTCAGCAAGTGGTACGAAAGTGATCCTCAGTAATGGTGCTCGGGCGCAGAACATTTTCTGGGCAATTTCTCAGGATACTTCGCTTGGAACAAGTTCAGTTTTCAATGGAAATATTCTGGATGCAACAATCATTACGGCACTGACCGGAGCAAAAATAAATGGAAGAGCATTATCGCAAACACAGGTTATTCTGCAACAGGCCACGGTAACCCGCCCGGACCTGATGGCAGCGGCCCCCGTGGCAAGTTTCACTAACACGAACAGCACCGGCTCATCGCCTCTGAACGTTTCGTTTACCGATACGTCCACCGGAACCGGGATAAACAGCTGGAACTGGTCGTTTGGTGACGGTACATACTCCAACGTGCAGGCCCCGCCACTCCACACATACTCAGGAGTGGGAACATACCCGGTCAGCCTGACCGTTACCGACGGCAACGCGGTGAGCAACACGCATGTTAACTCAACAGCGGTCAACGTAGTCCCGCCAGTCACGGCACCGAGACTTACTGCCGCAGCGACCAACGTTGCAGGTACAAAAATTATACTCACCTTCAACAAGACGATGACAACGGTCGCGGGCCCCAACGTAAATGCGTTCACCTACAAGAACGCTACCGGGGGACCCAAGGCCGCGACCGCCGCTTCTAACGGCTCATTCAATACCAATATCGATCTTACCCTGAGTTCTCCCGTCGTATTCGGCGATGTGGTCAATGTCACGTACGTGCCCGGCACCGTGACGTCCTCAGACACCGGAGTGCTTGCGGCATTCACCGACAATGCCACCGTCAACAACGTGCCTGCGCCCGCCGTACCCCCGGTGTTCGTCTCGGCACAGACCAACACCACCGGTACTGCCATCTACGTTACCTTCAGCAAGGCAATGGCCGATCCGTCTCTCAATGCAGCTGCATTCCATTACCAGATTAACGGCGGGGCAAACCTGGCATTCACTACCGCGGTTCTCAATACATCGGCCTTCACCATTAACCTGGCACCCTCCACACCCATTGCCTATGGCGATGTGGTTACCGTCAATTATACGGCAGGTACCGTAACAGCCGCAGATACAACCATCCTCGCTACGTTCGCAGCCCAGCCCGTCCACAACACGATGCCGCCCACGGTCCCGACCATGACCAGTGTCGTACCGGCATCCGGCACGACTGCCGGCGGTAACAGCGTAATCATCACCGGGACGGGATTCACCGGAGCCACCATCGTAGTCTTCGATGTCTCACCGGCAACCTATGTCGTCGAAAGTGATACACGGATCAACGCAACCGCGCCCACCCATGGAGCCGGACTCGTCAACGTCAATGTCACTACCCCCGGTGGCATGGCAAGCGGTATGAATGCATACACGTATACAGCCGCTATCCCGACCATCACTACCATCGCACCGGTCTCCGGGCCGATTGCCGGCGGTAACAATGTTACCATCACCGGTACAGGCTTCTCTGGCGGCGGGGTAACCGTAACCATTGGCGGCACATCACCCGTATTTTCGGTCGTCAACGACACTACGATCTTTGCAACGACCCCGGGTCATGCAGCAGGAGCGGCTGACGTTGTAGTCAATACCGCCGGCGGCATTGCAACCCGGGTGGGTGGATACACCTATGCACCGGCCCCGACATTCACCAGCATCACGCCGGCATCCGGCTCAACGGTCGGCGGCACTGCCGTCACCATCGTTGGTTCGAACTTTGTTTCCGGTGGCATCTTCAATGTGACCATTGGCGGCAGGCTGGCAACAAGCACCGTCAGGGTCGATGCAACCCACATCACGACCGTCACCCCGTCCGGTACAGCAGGTGCCCAGAACGTAGTGATCACCAACAGTGACGGCCAGTTCGTGACCGCACCGGGTGCATTCACCTTCATCGTTCCCCCGACATTCACCAGCATCACACCGGCATCAGGCCCGGTTGCCGGTGGTACCGCGGTAACAATCCTCGGAACGAATTTTGTTAACGGCGCCTCGCTCAATGTTTCCATTGGCGGCACCGATGCTACAAGCGTCCACTGGGTCGACGCTGCCCATATCACGGCAGTCACCCCGGCCGGCACCGTGGGTGCAAAGGACGTCATTGTCACCAGTGGCGACGGCCAGATGGTAACCCGGACCGGCGCATATACCTATATGGCAATCCCGGTCGTAACCAGCGTCTCACCGTCGACCGGATCAACAGCCGGCACGAACCTGGTAACCATTAGCGGTACAGGCTTTAACGGAGCAACCATTGTGGACTTCGGTGCGGTAGCAGCATCCCCGTTCACCATCAACAGCGATACCCGGATCACGGCAACCGCCCCGGTACATGCAGCAGGGCTTGTTAACGTCACGGTCACCACACCCGGTGGCGTGTCCGCAACTTCGTTCGCCGACAACTACACCTATGTGGCACCGGCGACAGCAGTGACGCTTGGCAACTCCAGCGGTTATGAGATCCTGGCAAAATCAGGAGTCTCGACCACGGGAACAACTACCGTTAACGGGAACATCGGTGTCAGTCCCATTGCAGCCACAGGCATAACGGGATTTGCATTAACGCCGAACGCTGCCCCGATAGCGTATTCGACCGCACCTAATGTAGTGGGAAGAATCTATGCATCCGATTATACCGGAGGCACTACCACCGCAGACCTTTCATCGGCCGTTACAAACATGGAAGCAGCATACACTGCCGGAAACGCCGTAGCTCCTGATGTTACCGAACTGGGCGCAGGAAATATCGGCGGGCTGACCCTTGCTCCCGGTGTGTATAAATGGGGTACCGGCGTGACAATCCCCACGGATGTCACCCTTGATGCCCAGGGCAATGCGAATGCGGTCTGGATCTTCCAGGTAGCGCAGACGCTCGACCTCGCCTCTGCAAAGCACGTGATCCTCAGTAACGGTGCTCAGGCAAAGAACATCTACTGGATCGTCGGGGGCACAACGACCCTCGGTGCAAACTCGGTCTTCAACGGGAATATCCTCGACCAGACCAACATTGCCATGATCACCGGTGCAACGTTGAACGGACGGGCACAGGCACAGACCGCAGTCACCATGGACTCGAATACGGTGAATGACCCGACTACCGTGGCATCAACCCCGGTCTTCACCGGCATCTCCGTATCTCCCGGCCCAACCGCAGGCGGTAACAATGTAACCATCACCGGGTCGGGCTTTACCGGAGCAACATCCGTAACCTTTGACGGGATACCGGCAACCAATGTGACGGTCGTCAGCCCGACACAGATCAACGCGACCGCACCCGCCCACGCAGCCGGGGCAGTTGACGTTGTCGTCACAACACCCCTTGGGGTTACAACAGGGCCGGCCGCATACACGTATGGCGATGTTCCGGGTATCGTATCGGTAGCCACCAACGCAGCCGGTACGGTCATCACGGTAACCTTCAACAAAGCGATGGCCGACCCGACAGCAGATGCCGGTAATTTCCACTACCAGATCAATGGCGGCGGAAACCAGGCATTCAGTTCGGCCGTTCTTAATGGCGGCGGAACCCGGATTGACCTGACAACCTCAGGCACAGCCATAACATCCGGCAGCCTGGTTACCCTCAGCTACACGGCGGGAACCGTAAGAGCAGCAGATAACGGAGTGCTCGCCAGCTTCGTGGCCCAGCCTGTTGTCAACAACATGTATGGAGCAGCTCCGTCAGTCATAGCAGCATCGACAAGCACAGCCGGGAACACGATCACCCTCACCTTCAACAAAGTGATGAATGATCCGGCCGGCAATACCGCTGCGTTCAGTTATTCGATCAACGGCGGGGCAAACCAGCCGTTCAGTGCAGTCGTCCTTAACGGGGACACCACGAAGTTTGACCTGACAACCTCGGGCACCACCATCGCACTGGGTAACGTGGTCACGGTCAGTTACACGGCAGGAACCGTAACAGCAGCAGACACCGGGGCACTTGCAACATTCACGGCCCGGGCAGTCACCAACAACATACCGGGTCCGACCCCCGTTCCAACCGCTGTGGCCCCGATTTCAGCGATAGCCACCCCATACAGCTCCACGAACGGCGGGGATGCATCACCCGGCAGCAGCGGTGGTAGCAGCGGTGGCAGCAGCAGCGGAGTGTCCGGAAGTACTTCCGGTTCCACTTCAGGCTCCACCGGCACCGGCCAGCAGGCACCGAGCGTCCCCTCAGTGGTAACTTCGGTTAAAGGCATTGGCTCTCTTTCGAGCGCTCCTCTGACCGTAGACCTCCCGGGTATGGTTGATGTATCCGTATCGTGGGTAACCTATATCAGCGACTTCCCGGAGACGGGTTCAACGTTCACCACCTCGATCCAGCAGACTGCGGATCAGGCAACGATGGATGCGTTCACCACTGCATTACACCTGGTCGGGCTGGATATCAACAGCCTGGCATACGTAATGATCGTCCAGAAGAACGGTGTAATCCTGAACGGTCCGGCGACGGTAACCATGAGCGTGCCCGAGAGCTGGGTTACTGATAATGGTGGAATCAGTGCCATCAAGATCGTCAGGATGGCTGACGATGGCACAACATCCGTCCTTCCCACATCATTCAACGGGTATGACCTCAGTAACGGCTACATGACCTTTACGGCAACATCGCAGGACGGGCTCTCAACGTGGGGTCTTGTCGCGACAAAGCCGTACACACCCGCTCAGGCATCTTCGTCAGGCCAGATGGCGCCGGCCCAGGTTCCTGAGGCAGCACCGACCACCACATCCGGAGGCCTGTGGCCTGTGATGGGAGTAGGCGGTGCCCTCGCAGCACTGGTCATCGTAGGCATTGCACTGCTGTTATACTACAAGAGAAACAGGGATTGGGATTAACCACTCATCCCACAATCCTCATTTTTTTGCCGGGCATCAGCTGGGAATCAGTGGTATTGATGAAGTCTCCAGGAATCCCGCCTTCGCGATCATCCGGCGCACCAGGGAAAAGTACCGGTTTGTCGTACAGAAATGTCGGATTTAATAACTCCCGAAACACCCGAAAAACAAGAGCACGCCTGCCGGTAACACATAACCCTCCGGCAGAAATATCCCGGCAGGGTCCGGCCGAACCAAAAAAATGTATCCGGCATGGAACGAATCACCTGATGCATATATCCCCATGAACCACGTCAATGAATACCATGAATCGTCGCCAGCAGCTCCTGATCCTGGGTATCATTTCCGGCATCGGGCTGGTTGCGATACTCGCAGGGATTATGATATATATGAATGCCAGCGCCGCAATAATCCAGAAACCTGCTGAACAGATCCAGGTCGCTCCCCCGCAGCAACCGGCCCCCGGCGAAAATATCTCACCGGGTAGTTCCGGATACCGGGTTTCCCTGTCAACCGTTGATGTGTCAACGGGCCAGCCTCTGGGAAATGTCTCGGTATATCTCGATGGCGGATATGCAGGTTCCACTGCAGGGCAGGGAGCTACGGGAATACTGGAAATCGGCCCGGTATCTGAAGGCCTCCATACCATACGGGTAACAAAATCCGGCTATATTGAAGATACGAAGAACGTGTCCGTCCCTGCGGCGTACCCGTTCAAAATCGGACTGCAGACCGAGCTGCTTGTCCCGATTCGGGAAGCCGGATCCCATGATACAAAGATCGACATTGTGTTTGTACCATCAGGCACCACGTACAATTGTGCAAAAGAAACGAAAATCGCCTCCACCCGGTATGTAACCGACAGGAGTGCATTTGTCAGCGATGTCAACAGGGTCGTCAATGAGTCCCTCTTCACCCTGGATTCGGTAACCGATAAGACCAGCCCGATACCGGCCGACTACCGGGACAGGTTCAATATCTATTATTATTATGACTCATCTGACTTTGCTGACGCTTTTAGTGGTTGTGCAGGAACGGTCCCGGAGAAATTCTGGAAAACGGTACCCTTTGCAGATATGGTGGTGATCCTGTACCCGACGTATTACACGCTCGATACCGGAGCACCCTGCGAGCCGAACGGTTGTGTTCATCCCGGCACGGGCAGGAGCTGGATGAAAACACCTGCCGACCAGAACGTCCTCTTCCAGCACGAGAGCGGTCACGCGATCTTCGGTCTCATCGACACCTATTGCGGCACTACGGAATACTGGCAGAATGACCCTGATCCGAATGTATGGTCTTCCCAGGCGGGCTGCAGGCAGGACGCAATAAACCATTCACGGGATCCTCTTGCATGCCGGCAGATCCAGCAGACGAATCCCACTGCCTGTACAAAACAGTTCTGGCGGTGGGATCCTGATCCGGATATCATGCACGAAGGATATTCCGGTACATTCGGGAAAGCCTCGACCCTGCGGATTACGTACATCCTCGATCACATCGATGCCTGGGGGAGGACTCCATGAAACTATCACCGGTCATAATGATGATCTGTATCTGCTGTATCCTCGCCGGTCTCGCCGGATCCGTGGCTGTTGATCCTGCCCAGTACGATAAAAGTGTGAGCATCCACCTCACTATCGACAACGGGAAGATAACCGCACAATCCACCGAAATTTACTACGGATCGGCCCCCAACCTTATCCCGACACAGGAAGGTTTCAGAGGGGAGCTTGTCGCTGCTGATGGATCGATCGTGAAAACATTCCCGGTGTCCGACCCCCGGGTCCAGTCAGGGGATGTCATTGTCAGTGATCCCGCCGGCCCCCGTATCCAGGGTGTCGTAGACCGCCAGAACTCAGCAGATTTTGTCGTTACGTTCCCGCTGGATCCGAAGGTTACCGAATTCAGGATATATAACCCATCCGGCGGAACACTCCTCACTTCGGTGAACCTGAAACCCCAGATCGATGCATTTTTTGCGGCATACCCCCGGGATCCGGATAATCCTGCATCGGTTGGATCACGGGCGCCGGTAAACAGCATCCCGCAACCGGCCGGTTCCGCCTCTCCTTTGGCAGCATCATCCGGGCAGGTCCTGGGAGTATTGACCATTGGATCCGGTGCAATGCTGCTCCTGGGCGGGGGATTTGCCTCATTCCGGATCCTGCGGACAAAAACCGGAAGCGTTCAGAGAAACATTCTCGTTGTCGATGACAACCCGGATATCCTCAGTGTTATCTCGGATATGCTCAGGATGAGCGGATACAGTACCCGGATTGCTCCCGGCGGCAGGGAGTGTCTTGATGAACTCGCAGTGGCAATTCCCGATCTCGTTCTGCTGGATATCGGGATGGAACCGATGAACGGATGGGAAACCCTCAGGCTGATCAAGAAAAACCCGGCAACGCAGGGGATCCCGGTCGTTATGCTTACGGCAAAGCCCCTCACCCCGAAGGATGTCCTGGATTACAATATCTGTATTGAAGATTACATCATGAAACCCGTTGGTCTCCAGGACCTGAACGATGCGATAATCCGGGTATTTGACCGGCGCCGGATGATCCAGGAGCAGATCGCCGCTGCAAAGGGAACCCGTATCGATCGGAAGGAGATCTGTGAATGCGCACGCCTTACCCGCGTTGTTGATGTCAACAAGCGGTTATGGAACCTCCTGGTCAAGACCTATAATCTGGAGGGAGGGACCCCGGGTCCCGGGGAGGAGCTTACCCGCGCCATCAGGAACACGGAACAGACAATCCGGGACCAGGAGAAACGGCTCGAACAGATCCGCCATCACCTTGGTTCCGGTGTGATGTGATGAGACTCCCGTTTTTTTACCCTGACCGGTTGGGAAGGTTTTTCCGGTTATTTCCCTGATTTCGATAGTGCTGAATATGCAATGCCCCCGGGAAGATGATACCTGACGAGCCTGCGAGAAACTGTTGAGCGGTTCAGAGCGAGGACGGCAACATTGCAATAATTGTTCCAATTTATACAATGCCCCGGAAGGTATATCCTCCGAGACGGTCTTAGGGATGACCATCAAGGACAGCATATACTATGGAAAAAATCCAGATCCAGTTCAATGAATATGATTATCAGATATACCATAATTACTGCCTTCGCTACTACACGGTCCGCGATGCCACAAGAAAACGATCAATTCGTTTGTTTCTTGAGTTATTTGAAAAAGAGATACTCCCCGTAGGGGAACATGAACTTGGCGATGCATTTTTGTTTTTTTCGAAAAAATGTGATGAGTTCCAGGCCAGTCACAGCCTGCTTGGGAAAGATAATTCTCCCGGGGATCATCCCCAGTTTAACACCTGCAGGGATATTCTGTTCCTTATAGAAGACTTTGAAAAAATATACCGTCTCATTGAGAAAACAGGGATCGCATCAGATTACCTGCTGATAATGGCCACATTCTCAAAGATTATCGAAGAGGAAAATACAGCATACATGGATGCGAACAGTGAACATGACAGGGAAAAAATCGCATCATTTATTCCCGGTATAACGGAAATTATCCGGACACGCCTGGGTCCGGATGCCGGATGGGAACTGGTCCTGTTTGAACTAGCACGCATCATCCATAAGTTCAATAGTGCGTCACCCGACAGGAAAATTGAACAGAACTGCATCTTCCTTATTGGATCGGCGGTGGTCCCGTATTTTAATGCCGATGTAGGAACCGGGGAGATTCAGTCACACCTTGCAGAGTATCTTGAAGAGCGTGAACTTGCAGAATTCGAATCGCTTTTAAACAATACGCCGGATTCAGCGATGAATACTCCTGACCCGCATACCGGCGATAGTACCATTTTTGAAATACTGGGATCGATCGCCAACAAGAATGATATTGATGAGGGAATGTTCGAAACGCTTCCTGAACACGCCAATCCGGCAACTAAGGATCTTCCCGCAGTTATTCCGTCATCTGTCATAACCAGCGCTACCCCGGGGATCACTCCCTACAGGCAGTTTACCCCGTATCCGCATCGGATTTTTGAATCATATCCCAGCAGATTTGCCATTGAGGTCAGCGATTCAGTAAAAAGTGTCGTGGTCTTACCGGAAAACAGGAATAATTCTCTCAATGCCGGATACATGAAAACCGGAATACCCCGGAATTCTCTCGTTTTTGTGGGACTGATAGTCCTTGTCATGTTCGGGATCACCATGGCGGCTACTTCCGGCATCTGGAGCCCGGCAAAAATCATGGCAAATGCCAGTACAGGAATCTCCAGTACGGTATCCCAATCGGAAGCGATGCAGAAAAATTCTACACCCCCTCTGAACAGTGCCCCGGCAATATTTCTTCATTCCCCGCCGGTTCAGGCAAGTAATCCCGTCCAGCCTCAGCCAACCACCACGATCCAACTCCCTACAACCCCGTCTGTGGTAACTTCTGAAGATATCAACAGGCATTTCATGAGGGTTGCATTTGGCTCCGACACACAGATTAAAAAATATACAGGAGACAATCCGATGAGTACTGCCATTACGGGGGATTATGATGACAATGATACCGTACAGTTAAAACAGTTCGAGTCCCAGTTTAACAACTACTCCCAGACGAATAAGTTCCGTTCCGGGCTTAAATATGGGGAGCAGGCAAGTATTGTCATTGTATTTTCGCCGGGATCCACATTGAATAATATTGATTTTGTGAATGGCGCGACAATTTCCAAAGATCCAAAAACGGGTTCCGTACATTATATTCACGAGACCGTGACTATTGATTTTGTCTCCAAAGACGTGGTCTATATTAATTCGGATTACAAGGACGAACAGAGAACCCACTGGATGTTACGGGGCTTATTGTCTGAATTAGGGTTCAGGGGAGAGACAAACGATAATCCGGACAGTATTTTCTATGCAGGATCTGAAAATTCCACACAATTGAGTGAGATCGATCTGAAGGCATTGGATACAATGTACAGCACAAAAATAGCCAACGGAATGTCTTTTGACCGGGTAAAATCGTTGCTCCTGCTATAACGTAAAAACTCCCTGTTTAATGAACATCAATATCCTATTTTCCCTGTAATCCCCCGACCCGGGTGAGAGAAACTGACCTCTTTTCAGGCACAACCTGGCATGGGCAGGTGAATACCCTCAATGTTTTCAAGATCTGTTTAAAAAAATATTTTCGTCCAGTCCCGTAAAAAACAGGTATTTTTTACATACACCTGTAGTCCATCAGTGGCACGTATATCGGACAACCGGGAATCGTTCTTACTCTTCTGAAATGACAGGGGAAGAACCAAGAGATGAACCGGTTGTTTTCACTTATTTTTCTTCCTTCACGTACAAAGACTAATAGTCTTGGACATCTATCCCGTCATTTGCGGGACATGGATGTCTCACCGGTGATCTCCAGTGGATGAAAAAAATATTGAAGATGCAGAGAAAGCAATTGAAGATGGCGTCTGGGCCATGGGTCAGGGTGCCATGGGATTCAACCAGGAATTTATGATATTTCTTCAGAAATATCAGGTGATCGGCCTTGCCGTTGCATTCGTCATAGGGACGGCAGCAACAAAGCTCGTAAACTCCACGGTCTCCGACATCATCATGCCCATTACCGCAGTGTTGATTCCCAATGGGGACTGGCGTAATGCGGTCTTACCGGTTGGCCCGATCAGGTTCCTTTCCGGGGACTTTGTCGGTGCTGTCATCGATTTTATGATTATTGCCATTTTTATCTTCCTTACGGTGAAATATATCATGAAAGGTGATCTGCCGAAAAAAACCTGAACTTCCTGTTCCCCTTACAATCATCATCCCCTGATTATTGCAGTTGTTGCAATTTGCGACAACCGGACAGGATTACAGGATATATGCACATGCGTTTTTCCTTGCGATAACAGGTTAAAACGTTTTTTATTCCGATCGGATGGTCAGGTTCTTGCAAAAAATGAAATAATCCGCGAAGTATATTTCCCTGGCCGCCATGAAGGATGACCAGTAAGGTGTCTTTCATGAAACCTTCAGAAAAACGTACTGAAAATATACTCTCCCCGGTTTTAATCTTTACATTGGTCTTCCTCATGACTGCCCTGATCGTTCCTGCCGTGAACGGTGCTTCGGCCGTAGACCTTGGCTCGGCCGGCAATTATGCGATACTGGCAAAAACCGGCATATCGACCACCGGAACGACATCGATCACCGGAAATATCGGGGTCAGCCCTATCGCTGCAACAGCGATAACAGGATTTGGCCTCAGTATGGATCCCACGAACACGTTTTCGAGATCATCCCTGGTAACCGGGGGGGTATACGCAGCGAGTTATGCGCCACCTACTCCCGCCACTCTCACAACGGCCATAAGCAATATGGAATCTGCCTATGCACATGCAGCAGGACAGGGTCCTCCCGATGCTACCGAACTATATGCCGGGAATCTCGGAGGCCATACCATACCCCCGGGCATTTATAAGTGGTCTACCGGTGTGCTGATACCCCCGGGAACGGATCTGACGCTGGACGCTAAGGGTAACGGGGGCGCAGTCTGGGTCTTCCAGGTTGCAGGAGACCTCACTATGAATTCCGCCTCGCGTATGGTATTGACCAATGGCGCACAGGCGGGAAATGTCTATTGGCAGGTCGCCGGTCCCTCAGGAGTTACGGTCGGATCCGGTGCGCATGCCGAAGGCAATATACTCGCACAGAAGGCGATCACCCTGAATAGTGGTGCGTCTCTCCATGGGAGGGCACTGGCACAAACCGCAGTCACTCTGATCGCGAATGCCATCACCACCCCGTCTGCCTCATCCGTACCGACTCCATCCGGTAGTGGGGCCGGTACCAGTAACAGCGGCGTCACTCCTACACAAACCATGGCAGCGGGGCAGACCGCGACACCAATACCGACAGTAACACAACCGCTCATCACTACCCTCACGGCAGATGTTGCGGGAAATTCCGGGGTTTACCAGGTGAAGGTTTCGGGTATCCATAATGAGGGGGTTGTTTATACCGGTACCATCGCATCCGGTTCCGGGCAGGGTATCGGACAGCCTCCGGGAATCGTGTACCAGTACATCGATCTTATATCGTCACCGCACACCCCTGCAGATCAGGTCGTAGTCGCATTTACCGTTCCGCTCTCATGGCTTGACAGCAATAATGTCACCGTGCAGAATGTAGTTCTGTATCATCTCGATGGCAATTCATGGACTGCGTTACCGACAGCATTCGTGAAAATGGAGAATTTACAGGATTATTTCACCGCAACAACCCCCGGCTTCTCACGGTTTGCCATTACCGGACAATTCACTCCCGGTGCAGAGCCTCAAAGCCCGTCCCAGACCACATCGGCAAACGCAGGTTCGGGAGGTTCACCTACTCCGGCACCGACACCCGTCGCTGCGGGGACAACCACCGTACTGGTAAAACCCTCCCCGATACCGACACCCAGGTCACCCCTTACAGTATGGATACCGGTAACTGCCGCGATCGGTGGACTGCTGATCATGGCAGTTCTTTCCAGAGGGTACAGGAATAACCGTTGACCGTATATTTTTCCTATTTTTCCATTTCTATTACTTTTTTAACCGGTTTATTCTCTAAGTACCGGAAACGGGACATACCGGGTAACGGGGAATTGCTCGTGTGGTGTTCCGGAGAATTCATAATAATCACAAGGACCCATGCGTCGCATAAAGGCAGAAAGGTATTCTGAAAAGGGAAGCCCACCATGGATAAAAAACAGGTTACTTGGCGATAAACTACAAATTATTGACTGCCACGTATGCTTTTTTTTCTTATCAAATACCGTTAATTACGGATGACAGATTTTGCAATAACCGGCAAGAATTATTAATATTCTCACTATACGGTGGGTCACTCAGATATGGGCGGGAAATTCACTATACCAGACCGGTATGGTGACACCATATCGGAAAACCGGAGTTGAAAATAATGACTGACAACCTGAAAGTGAAGGCCAGCAAGGCCGTCGATGATGCCCGTGTGACTGCACATGCCGTATATGATGATGCAGCCGTCGCTGCCCATAACACCATCAAGGAAGCGGGAAAGGAAGCACAGAATGTTTCGGACGATGTAAAAATCGGTGTCCACAAAGCCGTTGCAGATGTGAAAATCGCAGTACACAAGGCCGGATCAGAACTGAAGAAGAGATAGTGGTGAAGTGAACTATGGCCGATCTGATCTATCTTGCGGTAATTTTTCTCGTACTCGCCCTGGTATTTTATATATTGGGCGCACGGGGGATCGCCGGTTTCACTATGGAAATCGCGAAATGGCTCGTAATCATCTTCGTTGTTGTTGCGGTAATTACGTTCATATTGTAGCGGGATCCCAGGGGCGAAAACCGGATATGATACGGCTATGCCATGCAGGAACAGCATGCATATCCCGACACCCCCCGACACCCTCATTTTTTTTGGATCTCCTTTTAAAAACTACCGGTCATATACGGACAAATTTCTGCTTGCCATAAAAAAAAGGTCTGAAATGTATGGATTCTTTCCGGATTAGCGAAGAACATCAGCTTCTTGTCTTCATTTCTGTTATTTTTCTTGCCTGCTTTATCGTATTCTGGCCGCTCATGACCGTGTGTATCTGGTCATCTGCCATTGCAATTGCCCTGATGCCGGCTCATAAAAAGCTTTCAGGCAGAGTCAAGCCGTTCATATCGGTTATTTTCATCACGGTCTGGGTTCTCCTTGTAATTCTGCTCGTACTGGCGATCTCGGCGAGCATAATCTATGGCAATATTGACTATATCGGGACCATGGTTGCATCGCTGGTACATGGTTTTAAAAATACCGGCGTATCTGAGTTCCTGCCAACATTCACAGAAGCACAGGTTTCCAACATGCCCGAGACCCTTGTCCGGCTCATGGTCCAGTCGCTCCTGTCATTAACCAGTAATGTCATGCAGTCGTTGATCTCGATCGTGATCTTCTTCCTCTCGACCTCGATGCTGCTGTATTACGGGGAACGGATCTGGAATACCCTGACCCGGACGCTCTCATCCAAACTATTCTCCGCAGTGAAAAGAATGGCGGAAATTTCCACCAACACCATTTATGCCCTGATCATTGTCCAGATCTCCGCAGCAATACTCTCATTTCTCCTTGCAATCCCGTTTTTCATCATACTCGGTGTTGATCACCCCTTCCTGTTTGCAACCCTTATCGGTCTCGCGATGCTCATCCCGCTCATAGGGGCTCAGATTATGCTCCTGTTCTTTTTACTCTATTTTATGAGCATCGGCGATTCACGGGGAGCCCTTATTACCCTGCTAATCGGGTATCCGCTCCTGAGCGGATGGATTGATTTCTATTACCGGCCGGTGTTGATGGGACAAAGGGTCGCCATTCCCCCGGTCATGATGATGATCGGGATCCTTGCCGGGGTCCCGTTTATGGGTATTGTGGGTTTTATTGTTGGCCCGGTGCTCGTCGCGCTCGCGGTGACCGGGTATAAGATACTTGCAGAAGAGGCGGGACATTCAATTGACCGCCCTCCCTGGATTGATGAATAAGAAAACCAGATACATCACAAATGCCGGAAAATGATTTTACCGGTTTTTTCAATGAAACGTTATCCTTTTTTCCAGTACTCGTATACCGGATAATACTTCTCGATCCGAATTTTGCAACAACGGGTAAGATATTAATAAATCTCTCCCGATATGCAGGGTATCTCTGGTATGAATGCGAAAAAATCTGAACTATTTCAGGATGATACCTCCAATACATCATAAAAACATCATATCAGGGAATAGACGGAGTGGAAAAATGTCCAGAACAAACCAAGATGCACCAGGAGAAGGTGCCTGATAATGTCATCTGATACAGCAGACCGGATGGTAAATGCCGGAGTTGCCGGTACTGATCACATGAAAATCCAGACTGCCGAAGCACTTGAGGATGCAGCCCGCAAGTTGCGTAAAGCAGATGTGGTTGCTGAAGGGGAAGAGGTCAAGCACATCCTGCACGACGTCGAGAGAAGGGTCAGCCAGTTCAAGGCAGAAGTTGGCGCAGAGTACCATGCCATTGAAGCAGGGTACAATGAAACGGTGGAACCTGTCGAAAATATCATCATCGATCACCCTATTCCCGCGGTCCTCGTCGCAGCCGGCGTAGGTGTCCTTATCGGTATGCTCATCTTCAAAGCACGCGATTAACGGAGGAATGTATGGAAACGGCTGCCGACCATGAAGAAGAGTCTGTAGAATATGAGTTCGCAAGGACGATCAAATATATAGATCTCTACATGCAGCAGAAGACGGATCTCTTTCTGCAGCACTATGTATTCGAACCGGTGAACTTCCTGTTCAGGCAGACCATGTACCTGTCAGTTATTGTCACGTTACTGGCAGCCGGGACGCTTATCATGGTAGCCGGGATCACCCTTTTTATGGCTACGTTTTTACCCTTCTGGGCTGCGTCGCTTATCACGGGAATAATAATATTTGGAATGGGTGCACTTTTCGCAGGTATGCTCTTATCGGACAAAATTGTCCTTAATACCCCACTGGCCACCGAGATGATAACTCATGAAGAACCGTAGACGTGTTACTGAAGAAGATCTCATCATCACGGAAGCGTTGATCGCAACATCGTATGGCCGGCTCAAACAATCTGTTATCCGGGCACCCGCCCGGGCATTCAGATCCCTGGGCCAGGCGGCACGTGAGCACCCGTATGCAACCGCCGGGACGGCTGTTGCCGGGGGTGCCATCCTGTACGGGATTATTAAAAAGATGACATCGCACCACCATGCAGGGAGAACACATGAATGCTCACAGGCAGTTCCGCCGCAGAAAGACCGGAGTCCGGATCTCATGCATGAGCTGTTGTTGATGAGCATTCCGCTTGTAGCGCCGTATCTCATGAGTTATATCCAGAAATACCTTGAAGGTCTCCAACCCGGAGAACGCAATTAACGCGTTTCTCACAGCTGTTCTTTTTAAATTCCGGGGAGTTCCATTGGTAGTAAAATGAAATACAACGACCATAATAGTCCCGACTCCCATGGCATGGTGATAAAATAATGCGCGAAAAACAGGTTTTGAACCGGGTTACCTGAGTATTATACGGGTACCGGTTCTTCCATAAACCGGAAAGCTCCTTCCGGCACGGCGATCTCAAACTGTGCCCCCTTTCCCGGCACACCGGTCTCGCTGATCGAAATGCCGGTTATTGATAAGATCTCCCGGGAGAGAAACAGGCCAAGGCCGGTATTTTTCCCGAACCCGCGTTCGAACACGTGGGGTTTGTCTTCCGGAGGTATACCAACCCCGTTATCAGCAACCGAAATAACGAGTCCGGTGCCAGCGGGATGGTGCCCTACGCGTATATGGGTGACCGTGCCCCCATGCTGACGGGCATTATCAAACAGGTTATAAAAAACCTTGACAAGGAGAGGGTCCGCATAAATTTCCAGGTTATCATCAGGAATTTCAAAGCTGATAGCATTTCCGGATATCTGGGACGCCGCGGATCGGGTCAGAACTGACACCCGCTGCCATACGGGTGTCCTCGCCCCCAGGTCCTCATACTCTTTCGTGAAGGAGATCTGGCGCTGGATGGTCTTTGCTGCATTCAGTGCCCGGTTGATGTTGGCAATACGGTCCGCATCTTTCACTTTCCCGAGTGCAATTTCCAGGGAACCGTAAAGCACCGTGATCTGGTTCATGATATCATGGCGGGTGATACTTGAGAGCAGAGTGAGTTTCTTATTGGATACCTGGAGCGCCACCTCTGCCTGCGTAATATTCGTGATATCGCTGATTGCCATCCTCACGGCAGGAGTTCCATGATTATGGTCTTCTGTCCGGATGCTTTCCAGCAGTGCAGGGAACAGGGTACCGTCAGCCCGCTTCAGGGTGATTGTGCAGGATAGTTTCTCCCCCATGTTCAGCACATTCACGAAATACCGGTCCCATGGATCCAGATATTCAGGGGCAATGAATTTCCTGAACCGGGCATTGGCCAGTATGCCCCGCTCAACCCCAAGGAGTTTTGCGCCGTTAAGGTTCGCTTCAAGAATCATTGCCTTGTCACTGAGCGTGAGATAGCCGATGGGCGCAAAGTCATAGAGGTCCAGGTACTTGTCCCGCGACTCTTCGAGCGCGAGCTGTACTCTCCTGAGTTCTTCTGCCTGGGTTTCGAGTTCGATCTGGTGTACCTGGAGTTCGTGGATAAGTTCTTCTGCCGTATGCCCGTTGAGATTTGGAAAATGCTGAGGATTAAGCGCGAGCTGGTCTTCAGCATAATCCCGCATAGAACGTACGATGCCCTGGACAGGTATGCTCATCTCATCCGGCTTCTTGCTTCCTGCAGTCATCAGACCTTCTTCCCGATCCCTGCACCGGGACCGCGTATCTCTCGCAATCTCCCCCGGGGTACGAGATCATCCCACACAGGGATACCGGGTATATCATCTGCAAACAGAACTGAGAGCGTAAGGATCACCTTCGGATATCGGTTTTTCATGAAGAGTGATTGTTACGGGTAATAAATATTCCGTCAGAAATAAAATATTGCAAAATGAGTGGTCGCTGCGACGGGATAATCCGGCCGGAAATCCGGGCCGGGACCATGAAGGAAAGGATGCCCGCGATGCGCGCATGTATCCCGTGACCCCGGCTTTCCCCCGGCGGTCACACCCTCTTCCGGTTCCCCCGGACAGGTTTGCCTTTTGCCTTAGTGCTCTCCTGATGGGTGATATCCTCCATTGCAAGGAGGATGAGTTGTGTGGTTCCTGCATCACCCGGGATACGACGGGCGTTTAACAGCAGGGTCCTGTGCCCGATGCCGGAGAAATTATGCTCAATTCTGAAATTCTCAAAGCTCGTGTCCTTTGGCAGCACCGTCTCCAGAAGTTCCCTGAGCCGGGGAATATCCCACTGGCGGTTCCCCAGTTCATAGAGGGACCGTTCCTGGGTCTCTTCCGGTATCAGGCCAAAGGTATGGTAGAATGCCCTGCTCGCAGAGACTACCTCGAACGTGCCGTTCAGGACAAGCAGTGGCTCCCTTACGGTATCTACGATGCTCTGAGCAAAATCACGGGAGGATCTGGCTTCGGCTTCGATTGTTTTGAGGGCGGTAATATCATTGAATGTCAGCACGACACCATCGATCACGTTATCCAGCGTGCGGTATGGTAAAATGCGGACAAGGTACCATTCATCACTTGTTGTATGGATATGCCTCTCCCTTGGTATAAGGGAGTCAAGGACATCCTGTGCATCGGGGATCAGGTCCACATCCGGGATCAGCGACCGTATGTCCGCCAGCGGGCGTCCTACGTCGGATGCTGCAAACCGGAATACCTTTGTCGCTTCGCGGGTAAACCGTTTGATGGTGAGGTGGTCATCCAGAAATATCGTGCCGACATTGATGTTTTCAAGCAGGTTCTTCATATCATTCTGGATGCTGGTGTGCTGCTCGATCTTTGCCTGGAGTTCTGAATTCACGGTCACGATCTCTTCGTTCACCGACTGGAGTTCCTCTTTTGAAGTCTCGAGTTCCTCGTTGGTTGACTGGAGCTCTTCATTCGTGGACTGGAGTTCCTCGTTGGTGGAGGTGAGTTCTTCGTTGGTTGCCTGCATCTCCTCGATGGTTGCCTGCAGGTTCTCTTTTGTATAGGCAAGGTCCTGCTCCAGCTCCTCAACGCGCTTTATTGCCCCGGTTCCGGTCATACGTTTCGCCGTCTTGTGTTCCCTATGAGACTCCCGGGGGGTATCCTGGAAACTGATGAGCAGAAGTTCCCGTACTGCCTCCGGGTCGGTGAGCGGCCTCACCGTCAGGTCCACCCCGTGCATTCCGCCATCTGTCTTTACCGTCAGGTCTTTTGAAATAACCTGGGTCTTTTTCGTTGTGGCCATCTGGATGGCGGAACGCAGTTCCTGCGGAAGCCCTTCGCGTGCCATTTCGATCACGTTTAAGCTGGCCTGCCCCTGTGCCGGCTGCAGATATTTCCCCGTATCGCCGTGTACGTAGACGATATCGCCCTTGTCATTGGTAATGACCGACGGTGGTGCATATGACTGGAGAAGCACGCGCCGGATAAGTTCGGCAAAATTCATCTTCTCCTTCACGACAGATGGCTCAGTCCGCTCCTTTTTGGTCTTATCATCGGCCCACACTGTGTGCTGCATCAATAGCCGGGGTGAGGCAACTGAGGTTTTTGTGGTGTAAATTTTCCATTTTTTATCGACCGGGGCGAAAAGATCCGTGAAATTCCCGATACTCTCTGAAGGGCTGAGCAGGAGTATCCCTCCCGGGCGGAGGGCATAATGGAGGGTCGGGATTACCCGGTTCTGGAGTTCAGGATCCAGGTAGATCAGCAGGTTCCGGCAGCTGATGAGATCCATCTTGGTAAATGGCGGGTCCTTGATTACGTTCTGAATGGCGAACACAACGATCTCCCGGATCTCTTTTTTGATCCGGAACCCGGTCTCCGCTTTCCCGAAGAACCGTCGCAGCCGTTCTGGGGATACATCGATGGAAATGTTTGCGGGATACATACCGGAACGTGCGGTTGCAATCGCATCGTCATCGATATCCGTCGCGTAGATCTGGAGTTTGAAATCTTTTTTAATCTCGTCCATGTACTCGCGGAAGAGTATGGCAAGCGAGTATGCCTCTTCACCGGAGGCGCACCCAGGCACCCAGATCCGGAAGACATAGTTCTCCGGTTTTTTCTCAAACTGCCGGGGCAGGACCTCTTTTGTCAGGGATGCGTATGCTTCCGGGTCCCGGAAGAAGCTGGTTACGTTGATGAGCAGTTCCTTGAAAAGGATCTGGACTTCGGCGGGGTTCTCCCTGAGGTACCGGGCATATGCATCCATATTGCTGAGGTTGTGCATCCCCATCCGCCGTTCAATCCTGCGCCGTATCGTGCTCTGCTTATACAGGGAAAAGTCATTCCCGGTCTTTGTCCGCAGGATCATCAGGATACTTCTCATACCACTCAGCACCGCAGGAGCAGGATGGGGCGGGGGAAGACCGGTGTCAGCGAGGGTCTTTACATAGGTGATCAGTTGGGCGGGGATCTTGTCGACCGGCAGGACATACGTGGCAAGACCACTCTGGATGGCGCTTGTTGGCATACCGTCATATTTTGCGGTGGTTGGTTCCTGCACAAAGGAAGCCCCGCCGGCCCCGTGTATTGCACGGAGCCCGAGCGTTCCATCCGATCCGCTGCCCGAGAGGATCACGCAGATCGCACGTTCGCCCTGGTCCTCGGCAAGAGAACGGAAAAATGAGTCTATGGGCAGTCGCAGTCCCCGTGCCTTTTCCGGGACACTCAGGTTGAGCGTGCCGTGGAAGATGGCCATGTCCTTGTTGGGCGGGATGATATAGACATGGTTGGCCTCGACGCGTATCTGGTCCTGGGCCTCGTGGACCGGCATCGTGGTGTTCCGCTGGAGGATATCGGACAGCATGCTCTCGTGACCCGGGTCGAGATGGGGGATGAGCACGAACGCCATGCCGCTGTCGGCAGGTATTGTCTTGAAGAAAAGTTCAAACGCTTCAAGTCCCCCGGCGGAGGCACCTATCCCTATGATGGGGAAGTTCACTTCACGGGCTTTTTCCGTGTTCTCTTTTTTTGGAGGTTTTTCTTCCATCGGTTTGACCTTGGTATCCGGAAGAAGTTTCGGTCTGGTTTTTCTCATGGTATCACATCATTTGTGCACGATTCAGGGGCTATTTTCGTTAAAAATTCCCCTTCATGTTCCTGCCGGCGCCTGCCGGCAGCGCATATATTTCAGAGCCTTATTGTCACCGGTCGGCACGGGCAGTTGAGAAATTATTCCCCCGGATACCAGAGTGTTCGTTCTGTCTGATCCGGAGGAGCCGTAATTCATGAAAGGGGTTATGCTGTCTTTAAGGTTATGACGTGGAGCTGTGGTTCTCACCCACTCCTCAAAGCTCGTTTCACCGTGGAAGTCTGATATTCCGGTACCCCGGGCCGGTGGAGAATTTCTCAGCATTCCCCGAAATTTAAACCGGAAATGCACGATATCGGGCATGAAACGGTGTGGTCGGATGATCATGCAGGTACCATCTCTTCCGTGAACCGGAACGCTCCTTCCGGTACCGTGATCTCGAACCGTGCCCCACTCCCCGGGACACCGGTTTCGCTTATGGAAATGCCGGTAATTGACAGGATCTCCCGTGAGAGAAACAGGCCAAGCCCGGTATCTTTCCCGAAACCCCGTTCGAAAAGGTGCTTTTTGTCTTCTGTCGATATACCGGTGCCATTATCAGCAACCGTGAGAACGAGACCGGTGCCGGCCGGAGCATGGGATATACGTATATGCGTGACTGCACCCCCGTGCAGGCGGGCGTTATCAAACAGGTTGTAAAACACCTTGATAAGGAGCAGATCTGCGTAAATTTCAAGATCATCATCGGGAGTTTCAAAAGATATGGTAGTTTCTGCCACCTGTACCGCAGCTGAACGGACAATATCGGATAACCGCTGCCACGCAGGTGCCTTGACACCGAGATCCTCGTATTCCCGGGTGAAGATAATCTGGCGCTGAATGGTTTTTGCAGCCACCAGCGCCCGCTTGATGGCAGCACCTCCCTTCGCGTCCTGCACGATATCCCGTGCAAGTTCCAGGGAACCGTAAACCACGGTCAGCTGGTTCATGATATCATGGCGGGTGATCCCTGACATCAGGCCAAGTTTCCTGCTGGCAAGGGCGAGTGCCGCTTCCGCACGTTTCCGTTCGGTGATATCCCGAATATTGCACTGGATAATCCTCTTATTGCCTACAAAGTAGGCGTTACTGACAAACTCCACATTGATCGCCTTGCCCTCCCGGGTTACAAGGGGCAGATTCTCGTACCGGATATACCCTTCAGCTTTCAGCTCCCTGAACGCATTCTGGGCAAAGGCTTTGTCTTTAAGAAATCCCAGCTCCCAGAGATGTTTGCCAACGAAATACTCCAGGGGATAACCGAGCATGTCGAGAATGAATTTGTTCGCGTCGATAATATCACCGCTATCCCCGTCAAGGATCAGGATGGCATCCTGAGCCGTTTCAAAGAGGCGATGATATCGTGCTTCGGATACCTGCAATATCTCATGCGCCGCTTTCCTGTCAGTGATATCCCTGATATTGCACTGGATAATCCTCTTAACGCCCACAAGGTAGACGTTACTGATGAACTCCACGCTCATTGCCTTACCCTGTTTGTTCTCCAGGGGCAGGTCTTCATACCGGATATACCCGTCAGCTTTCAGCTCCATGAACGCCTTCTCGGCAAGCGATTTATCTTTGAGAAATCCCAGTTCCCAGAGGCGCATTCCCACAAAATACTCCCGCGGGTATCCCAGCATACTCAGGATGAAGGGATTCGCATCAATAATTTTACCGGTATCGCCGTCGAGGATCAGGATCCCGTCCAGTGCGGTTTCAAAGAGGCGGCGATATTTGAGTTCTGAACTTTTCAGTTCATTTTCTGCAGCAACCCGTTGGCCTTCATGCTCAAGATTCACGAGAGCGAACGTGATATCGACAGTCTGTTCTTCAAGAAGCCGAAGGATCTGGTCGTTAAAAAAACCAGTCTGCGAAGAATAATAGGTAATGACACCGGCATTTCCGGTATCCAGTGCAAAGGGGAATGCAGCAAGCGAACGATAGCCCCGTTCAAGTGCCATTTTGCGCACCGGCGCCATGGTTGGATCGTGTTCTATATCATTACAGATGGTAAATGTTCTCCTGCGGAATGCAGTTCCCGTCGGACCGCGTCCCTGGGGGGTATCATCGGTCGAGATTGCGATTTTATCAAGAAAGCCTTCAACATGACCGGATACGGCCGCAGGAACTATGAGGTGGTTATCCGGATCTGCGAGGCCTGCCCAGGCCATTGTAAAGCCGCCGTCATCGACAACAATCCGGCAGATCTCCTGCAACAATCCTTTTTTATCGTGAATCCGGACGATTGCCTTGTTAGTAGCGGAAAGTACCGTATAGAGTCGTTGAAGGGTGACCACCCGCGCCTCATCCTTCCGGTGATCGACTGCAATCCGGATCTTATGCATGAGCTCGGCGAACTGCGGCTTGGGGTCTCCTCCTTTCTGGAGATAATAGTCAGCACCGTTTTCAAAGGCTTCGATGGCGATCTCTTCCCTGCCCCTGCCGGTAAAGAGGATGAACGGGATGGTCTTGTTTACTGCCCTTACCTGTTTTAAAAACGCAATGCCATTCATCTTCGGCATCTCGTAATCGGAAACAATAGCCTGGATACCATTGGATTTTAACATGTCGAGTGCAATAGGCGCGGATGGTGCAGTTGTCACTATGAATTCGTTTGTCTCCTCAAGATACAGCTTGCTAACCTCAAGGAGTGAAGACTCATCATCAACGTACAGAACCGATATCGTAAAGACCAGCTTCGGGGTGGTTTTTCATGAGAACTGTTTGTTGATGATAATAAATACTCCTTTTAAAATTAAAAAATAGAATTAATGTAAAATAGCCTGCCGGTTTTCACCGGGAACGATCCTGCAATCTGTTTCCGGATAATTCTGCCGTACCGGCAGGTGCGGAACAGCAGGTAACCTGATCTCCTCCCTAAAAACTCCCGGCCCGTCATCAACATATCAGGACCTATGTACTCAAACACAGGAGATTTCAGATGGATACAGATTTTGCAACAACGGGACAGATTTATCCGCTACCCTGAGATATAGTGGCCGGCATTGACAGGATATCAAAACAATTACCACACAACGGAGTTAAAATGAAAATGCACCAGAAAAAAAAAGCGGTAACCCAGGCGATGAATGACGGCCGTTTTTTTGCTGCTCATGCCTTACCGGATGACGTAAAAACCGTTGAATACAAGCCCGGTTATACTGATTCCCCGGTTGTCCCCCATGACAGGAGCGGCACGGTAGACACATCAATCCTCCAGGAAAAACTCACCTGCCCCGTATGCGGAAAATCAACCCTTCATGCAGAATTCCCTGATAAATACGAATGCTGGATCAAATGTTCTTCGTGCAATTTTTTCATGGGGATGAGTGGCGATGAGTGGCACCATATGGAAAACAGCCCGAATCTGAATAGAAAAATTAAAAAAATGGCTATTATGAAAGAATTAGTAAAAGATTAAGACGGGGAATTTCTCTCCGGATAGGGGAAAATAAACCCGGTTCGCATATTTTTCCCCGGACCCCGTATTTTACACATTTTGCAATGTAACCAAACCGTTTTACTCACAGACAATGATCGTCTCACCATGAAACCGTTCTATTTTTTCGGAATCCTCTTTATCGCAGTTTCCCTTGTCTTTTGCGCGGGATGTACCAACTCACAGTCTGCACCTCCACAAACCGCACCTGATACCTTCACCCCGACACTACTGCCGGTGACCGCAACCATCGCTACGCCACTACCCACACCAACACCCTATCCGAATGCCCTTGCCATGAACCAGCAGGCAACATTCGGAAAAACTGACCGTACCGGTACGGCGACGGTGTACAAGGTAAATCTTGTGCCGGATTACAGTTATTCGGACCCCACGTTCAACAGCGCCCATGAACAACCACAGGCCGGCGATGCACTGAGTACGCAGAACGGGTTTAACACCCAGAAACCCGCAGCAGGCAACGCATTCCTCTTCGCCTATGTCCGTGTCATAGATACGGGGACGAAAGGTCTTGTTGCCCCCTCTCCCAGGCAGTTCACCCTAAACTATGATGGAAAAGACTATTCGTACAGTCCCATCGTCAGCTCTAAGGTCACGCTCGGAGAGATCCGCGTCCCCCAGTATGATTACGCGATCGGGACCGGGGGAGTAGCCGGGTATATCAATCCGGGGGACAGCAATGCCGCAGACGGATATCTTATCTATGAAGTGCCGGCCAGTATCGATCTCTCAAAAGCAGCACTCGTGATCCAGCTCGATTCGGAAAACCGGGATGCGTGGGCCCGGGGATAAGATATTATTATCACTTTTTTTGCTTACAGGAATGTATTCATGGGGTCCTGGAAAGACGGGGTCCACAGTCAACCTGTCTCAATCCGCCAGGAATCCGGAAAAAATCCCTGCAACCGGATTGCCGGTAATATTCTCCTTTTGGAAAATTGATTAGTCCTGCGCGTCAGGCCAATGAGAGTGCAGATAAAAGAGTTTTATGTGCATAAAGAGGTTACAAATATGATACATGAGAAGGTTAATTGGGGTATAAACCAAAGTGAAGTTAGCATGCCTAAAAACCCTTTAAAATCATCAGAATCAAAATCTGCGCCATTTATGGAGCCAAATTTCCGGTATAAGCAGTGCCTGATCATCCGCAACGATGTCAAGATGAGTTGCGGCAAGCGCTGTGCCCAGGCAGGCCACGCCGCGATCGGCGCATTCAACGGTGCCGACAAGTCCCTCCAGAAGGCCTGGCTCACTGAAGGACAGAAGAAGGTCGTCCTGAAGGCAAACGACGAGCGGACGCTCTATGAACTGAAGGTGCTGGCAGAGCGTAACGGCATCTCCACCTCCCTGATCCAGGACGCGGGAATGACCGAGATCCCGCCCGGCACGATCACGGCGCTCGGCCTCGGCCCGGCAAAGAGCGAAGAGCTCGACAAGATCACCGGGAACCTCACCCTCCTATGAAAGAGACTACGTACCCGCTCGAACGCGAGCTGGGCATGAAGTATTACGCGAGCGATGCCACCGGGATTGGTGGCAGGCTCCGGACGTTCCCGGAGGATTTCGTCGTCGATGAGATCCCCCTTGAGGGTAAGGGCGGCACTGAGGGACCGTACCTGATCTGTACCCTGAAGAAGACAAACTGGGAACTCCAGCACGCGGTCAAGGAGATTGCCAACCGGCTCGGAATCAGCCACCGTCGGATCGGCTGGGCCGGCACCAAGGACCGGAACGCGATCACCACCCAGTGGATCTCGATCTACAACGTGACAGCAGAGCAGGTCTCGGCGATCCGGCTGAAGGATATTGTCCTCACGCCGGTCCGGAGCTCGAATGAATCGCTCTCGCTCGGCCAGCTCGAGGGAAACCGGTTCGATCTTGTCATACGCGACGTGGAAACTACGGATCTCGCGGAACACGTCCGGGTAATAACGGAGACGGCCCGGGAAGGGGTCCCCAATTACTTTGGCCTCCAGCGGTTCGGCGCAATCCGTCCGGTCACCCACAAAGTGGGAGAATGGATCCTGCGGGGCGACTATGAGCAGGCGGTCCTGACCTATATCGGTCTCGCCTTTCCGCACGAGGCGGTAGAGCTCAAGGCGATCCGCTCAGCCTTCATGGAGAGCCGGGACGCGGGCGCAGCGCTCCACGCACTCCCGGTCCAGATGAACTACGAGCGGGCGATGCTCCACCACCTGTATAAGAACCCGGGCGATTATGCGGGGGCCCTGCACGAGCTGCCGCCCAAGCTGCTCTCGATGTTCGTCTCCGCGTACCAGTCGTGGCTCTTCAATGCTGCCCTCAGCAGGCGGTTCGATGACGGGCAGACCATGACCACGCCCGAACCGGGCGACCAGCTGATCTTCGCAAACGGCAGGACCGATATCGTGACGGCGACAAACGCCCCTGCGGCGGCGATCCATATCCGGCGCGGCCGGTGCAGTATCGCGATCTTCATGCCCGGTAAGGACAAGCAGGGAACCGGGGCCGCGTCCGACCGGATCATTGCAGAGCTTATGGCGGAGTCTTCCATCACTCCCGAAGGTTTTGACCGGGCATCCCGGTTCGTGGAGACAAAATTCGACGGGGCCTATCGCCCCATATCGCTCAAAACAGCTATTGAATCATCGATCGACGGGGATAGCATCCGGCTGAAATTCACCCTGCCGCCGGGACATTATGCGACAACGGTCTGCCGCGAGTTCATGAAGGCGGACCCGGTCAGGATGATTTAGACCGGGACTCGGCCATCTTTTTTGCGCCTGCGATCGCGTCGTCCAGGTTCCCGAGCTCGTCCACGATATTGAGTTTGACTGCATCGGCCCCGCGGATCACCCTGCCATCCTCGATATCGGACCGGGCAATCACCCGCTGGTTTGTCACGTCCGTGATAAAGTGCTCGAAACTCTCCTGTACGATCTTCTGGGCATAGGCCTGCTCCTCCGGCGTCATGGGGCGGGAGTCGGATCCCATATCCTTGAAGGCGCCGGACTTCACCACGCTGAGGTTGTATCCCTCGTTTCGCATCCAGTTGCTGATGTCCGAGAACTTCCAGATCACGCCGACTCCGGCGGTGAAGGTATCGGGGTCTGCATAGATCCGGTCGGCATGCGCACTTACGTAATACGCCGCCGAGGTCGCCATATCCCCCATGGAGACAACGACCGGTTTCTTTGTCTTGGCGTATTCGAGATCGCCGATGATCTCCTGGGCGCCTGCGGGGGTTCCCCCGGGACTGTTGACCCGTAGCACGATCGCCTCGGTCATCGGGTCGTCCGCTGCATCGCGGAGTTCGCGGCCAACCACTTCGCTGCCTATGCTGGTCCCGTCATCCACCTGGCCGGATACGATCTCTCCCTCCAGTCGTACCACGCTGACCCCGTGGTTATCGTTATGGGTCAGGTAATATCCCCCGATCAGGGCGCCGGCAAAGACAATGAGTGCGAAAACTATCACAAGGATCCATTTCAGCCGGGATCCGGGCGCCGGGGAGGTGGCAACGATTGGTCCCGTGATGGTGTACTCATCCATCATTCCGCACCCGGGTACAGGACATCGAATTCCGAGACCAGGTTGCTGCCGCACATATAGTATTTCTTCAGGTTCAGGCGGATCATCTCATCCTCGGTGTTGATGTGCATGCCGCCGACAAGGGACGGGGTATCGGATCCCCCGACTATGAACGGCAGGTGGATCAGCCGTATCTCGTCCACGAGCCGGTCGTGCAGCATGTGCCAGTTCAGGGTCGGTCCTCCTTCGATCATGAGCTTTTTGACGCCGTGCTTCTCCCTGAGGATCTTCATGAGCAGCGGGAGCTCGACATGGGTCTTGCCGGCGAGAATTACAGTTACCCCTTTCTTCCTGATCGCCTCGATTCGGTCTTTGGGTGCTGCCTCGCAGACGGCAATCGCCGTGGGAGCATCGGAGCCCATCACGTTTGCGTCAAGAGGAATATCCGCCATACTGCTCGGTATGACGCGGAGCGGGCTCTTTCCCGGCACGTACCTGACGGTGAGGAACGAGTTGTCGATGCGTATCGTGTTGGCCCCGACCATGATCGCGTCGTACTCCGCCCGGGTATTGTGGAGCAGGAGCTCGGTCTCATGGGCCATGTATTTCATGAGGATCTTTGAGGAAGCGCCCTTTTTGAGCGTAAGCTTGCCGTCTGCGGTAATCTCCGACATCATCAGTACATGCGGACGGTCTTGTGGAGCGGTCATGGGAGTTTTCTCTCCGGTTCTATTGGATGGCGGGTATAAATAAAGTGATGATAGCGGACACCCTTCCGGAATCTCACGTATCATCATAAAAAAACATCATAAAAATCCGGTATGCCTCTGGTGAGCCGCCCGTTTATAAACCGCACTTTGTCTGAGCTGCGTTTTTCCGGACGCCTGATGGGCAACTATTAATGGTTCGTATACCCATGAATTGAGTTATGAATATTACTGCACTCCGGCCAAGGTTCATCGGGTACCTTGAACCGGTAGCAGATGTTTTTGTACGCCTTGGGATCACCCCCAACCAGATCTCCCTAATGGCGCTGCTTGCCGGTATAGCGTGTGCAGTCCTCTTCTTCATGCACCAGTTTCTCTTCGGGGCGCTCCTCCTATTGCTCTCTGCGATCTTTGATCTCGTAGATGGCAGCGTGGCCCGCAAAACCGGCGCCCACACGAACTTTGGTGCGGTGTTCGACTGGATCGTAGACAAATACGTTGACGGGCTTGCGCTGCTCGGAATCGGGCTGGCCGGGATCCCGATCATCAGCCACCTCCTGCCTGTCCCGGCTGTTGCGGATTTCGGTGTTGTCGCGTTTGCCATCATCGGGTCTCTGATGAACACGTTCATCAAGCCCGTGGTTTACGCCGAGATCGGGTACCGGGAAAAAGTGGAAGGGAAGATCGATGACCCGCTTGAAGGCGTGGGATTCTTCGGCAGGCCGGAGACGTTTGTGGTCCTTATCCTCGGCGGCCTTGCGGGCGTGATCTGGGTATCGGTCATTCTCATCGCCGTCTGCACCAACCTCTCAGCAATGCAGCGGATCATTTACCTCTACAGGACGCTCACCTGATCCAGCCGTACCGGGGACGGTGCAGGTCATCCGCGGACTGCCCCGGGTTCCGGGATGAGCGTGAAGGTTGCAGGAGATGGGGATACGAAATGAGTGCCGTGATCCCTGCAATACTTCGGATTATTCGGATTATTTTTTACTTCTGCAGAACGCTTTCCTGACCTCGCCGTAATAGAGCTGGTACAGGTCATCTGCGAACTGCCCGAGTTCCGGGATGAGCGTGAAGAGGTTGTACGCGATGATGATAAGGAATATGAGCGCCGTTATCTCGGCAATAACATTGTGTGCCCAGAAGAAACTCTCGTATCCCGGTTCGCCGTTGCCTGCGATGTCCCTGAAATACGGGAACCACTGTTCGGTGTAGGCCATGATGACAAAGACATTGCGCAGGAGATTGAGGAAATAGATCGTGGGCGCGATGATCAGGAATGCCGAGATCTTCTGGCGCAGGGTGGTGGGGACCGCTGCCGCCACCCCCAGGAGGATCGCTATGCTCTGGATACCGGTGCACCCGAGAATGATCTGGACGCTGTAGCCGTTCCGGGTAATGGTATCATGCAGCAGGTTTCCGCAGGCGGAGGGATCCACCACCAGCTGCGTTGCGGGATCCATGCAGGTAAGGGTAACGGCAAAATTCATGAAGGATAGGAGCCAGAGGATCTGGTTCACCACCAGCATGATCAGCTGGTTGCCGAGCCAGGCAAAGAGGGGGATCTGGGAGAAACCGAAGGGGGCATAGATGAGGAATGCGACCGCCGCTGCCCGCGAGAGATGGAGCACCCGTTCATCACCGGCAAGGAGGTATTTTGCCGTCACCAGCAGGAACGGAACGGAGAGTGCCGCGATGAGCGGGTACATGAAATTATTCTCCTTGAAAAATTCCGGCAGGAGGAAGAAGAGGGTCAGGACGATGAACGTCCATCCTGCCACAGCGGCATACCTGCGGTGAGGACCCGGTATGAGAAACGCCAGAAATCCGGCGCAGGACAGCAGGACCAGGTACTCGATCATTATAGAATTATCCACCCGATACCAAAAAAAGGATTCTGCCGTGCATACTGATTCTTTCCCGGAGGGTGAAAATTAAAAAATAAAAACGCGTGCCTTTTGCCTGTTTTTAAAAAATACTGCTGCAATACCCGCACATCGGCCGATGTCCTGATAAAAGGGTTAATCTTCCAGCAACACGCATACTATACCGATGTTCTGCCCTGAATGTAAGACGATGATGATCTCTTCCGGGGGTCAGCTCAAGTGCCGGAAATGCGGGTATATCCGCAAAATAGACTCCACTGACCAGATGAAGACGCAGAAGATGCGTACCGAGAACGAGATCACGATTGTGGATGACGAGGACGATAAAATAAAGACCATGCCCACCATCCAGATCAAATGCCCGAAATGCGGCAATAATCTCGCGATCTGGTGGCTGCGCCAGCTGCGTGCTGCAGATGAGAGCGAGGTCAGGTTTTTCCGTTGCACCGAATGCGACCACACCTGGCGGCAATACGATTAAGATATTTTTTTATTTTTTTACTCATTCCCATTTCCTTCGTGTGCTGTACCGGATTTTACCGGGAGGATCGTCATCTCGTAACGGGAAGAGACGAAGTCTCCTTATTATGGGGTCAATAATGATCTGAACAGATCAATATATAGCTAAAAAAGAGATTTACGAGGTTACAGCAGACCCGGTGCCTTGACCCGGAATTTCTGCCAGAGCACGCGTCCCATGACCCGGTAGGTGTAGTCCAGTTCCTCGAAACTGGGGATGCTGTGCTCCTTCAAGAGGTCCCTGCCGATATTCATGGAGTCGCCGCCGAGCAGGGTCGCAACGAGGCGGTTCTGGGTCATCCCTGAGAACTTGAGGATCTGTTTTGCTATCTGCTCCGAGGTGAGGACCAGGTTCGGGAACGTGATGATGAAGGCGATATCCCAGAGGTCCTCGTGCCGGGCCAGCACCTCGAACGTCTTCTCGAACCGTTTCTCTGTGGCGTCGCCGAGCAGGTCGATCGGGTTGCCCTTGTTCCAGAACTCGGGGAGGAACTCGTTCATCTCTTCGACAACATTTGCGGGGAGGTCGACGATCTCAACACCGTACCGCTCCGCGTAATCGGACGAGAGCACAGCGAACCCGCCGGCGTTCGTTATTACGACCGCACGCTTGCCCTTCGGATACCGCTTCGGGTGCGCGAGCATCTGGGCTGCGAGGAATGCACCGGTCAGGGTGTGAACCGCAATCACACCGGACTTCCGGAACGCTTCCATGTATACATCGTAGGAACCGGAGAGCGAACCCGTGTGCGAGGATGCGGCGGCCTGGCCCCTGCGGGATGATCCTGCCTTGATCGCGATAACGGGTTTCACTTTCGCAACTTCGGAGACTACTTCCATAAACCCTCTGCCATCGGTGATCTGTTCGATATAGAGGATGATCGCCTTGGTCTTCTCATCCTTGCCCACATAGCGGATGTAGTCGAGGAAGTCGAGATCGGACTGGTTGCCGACCGAGATGACATTCGAGAACCCGATGTTCTTGGCCAGGCTCCAGTCAACGACCGTGTTGATGATGGCACCACTCTGGGAGATGAACGCGATGTTGCCGGGCTTCGGCGACTGGTGGACATAGGTCGTGTCGATGCCCTTCGGCGGGATGATAACCCCGAGGCAGTTCGGCCCGATGATGCGGGTACCGTGCCCTTTTGCAATGGCGAGGACACGGTCCTCCAGCGCCTTGCCGCCTTCACCCATCTCCTTGAAACCGGCGGTGATGATCACGACCATCGGTACGCCTTTTGCCCCGCACTCTTCAATAACCCCGGGTACATGGATTGCCGGTACCGTAATGACAGCGAGGTCAACGGGGGCCGGGATGGCGGTAATGGTCGGGTACGCCTTGAGCCCCTGGATCTCGCTTCTCTTGTTGTTGACCGGGTAGAGCTGGCCGGGGAAGTGGAGGAGGTTGTGCATGACGGCATATCCCATCTTTGACGAATCCTGGGAAGCGCCGATGACCGCGATCGAACGCGGGTTGAAATATTCCATAGGGACCGGTGTCCGGACTACCTTCTCGATGACCTTTATGTCGTCATCGACAATGATACGGGCATCAACAGCGCAGGCGCCTTTCTCGTACAGCCGGATCGGGTTGATGTCGAACTCCACGACCCGCTCATTCTCCCCGAAGAACCGGGCAACGTTCGTGATGATCTTTACGAGTTCTTCCTCGTCACGGGGTTTCGCGCCGCGGTACCCGGCAATGAGCGGGTAGGCATTGATCTCCTTGATCATCTGGCGGATCTCTTCTTCCGTGATGGGGAGGATGCGGAGCGTCACATCCTTCATGAGCTCGACCATGGTCCCGCCCATGCCGAACGTGAGGACCTTGCCGAACGCCGCATCTGTCCTGCCGCCGATGATCAGCTCGAGGCCGGGCTCAGCCTGCTGCTCAACGATCACGCCTTCGATGTGGGCATCAGGATTGTAGGCCTTCGCCCCATCGATGATCTTCGTGAATGCGCCGAGGGCCGCTTTCCTGCTGCCGATACCAACAATTACTCCACCGGCATCGCTCTTGTGGACGATCTGGGGCGAGATGATCTTCATGACGACCGGGCAACCCATGCGTTCACAGGCATGTGCTGCGTCCTCACCGCTTTTCACGATCTGGTATTCGGGTACAGGAAGATCGTATTTCCTGAGCATATCATATCCTTCTGCTTCACTCAACATTTTCTGGGTCAACAAATTCACCTCGATTCTGGTATTTTAGTTTTCATGGGAAAACGGGTTGTAGTGTTGTGAGCATGCGTGCAGAAGGGTTCTTTTGAACATGACTCTTGCCCGCACTATGGTTTTTTTACAAATTTGGTATGGCTGGATTTAAATTTGCTGTAATTCAGTAATCGCTCTCCGGCGTAAATTGGTGGCAGAAATGGGCAGATTTCCGCAAACAAAACACAAAAATTAATTAGAATTCATCATTATTGATAATGTAGATTAGAGGAACTCCATGGCAGAGAGCGCGGATTCGAAACCGGAAGAGAAGTACTATATTCCTGATCCCTCCTATCGCCAGAACAGCTGGATAGGGGATTACGGCTGGGCCTATAATGAATTTTTAAAAGATCCCGAGGCATTCTGGGCAAAGATCGCATCCAAGCTCTACTGGTATTCCCCCTGGGAAAAAGTCAGGGAATGGAACTACCCGTACGCGAAATGGTTTGTGGGCGGCAAGACCAACATCACCTACAACTGTCTTGACCGCCACGTGCTCGGCAAGAACCGGAACAAGGTGGCGCTCATCTGGAAAGGAGAAACCGAAGAAGAGGAGCGGGTCTTTACGTACCGCCAGCTCCTCCGGGAAGTGAACCGGTTTGCCAACGGCCTCAGGGAACTCGGGGTAGGGAAAGGCGACCGGGTCTGCATCTACATGCCGGTGATCCCGGAACAGGTGATTGCCATGCTCGCCTGCGCCCGGATCGGCGCCATACACAGTGTCGTGTTCGGCGGCTACGGGGCTGCGGCCCTCAATCAGCGGATCGTGGGTGCCGGCGCAAAAGTGGTGATCACTGCCGACATGGCCGTCAGGAGGGGCAAGTCGATCCCGCTCAAGCACGTAATCGAAGAGGCGATCATCAATGCCCCCATGGTCGAACACCTCATCGTCCTGCGCAGGGAGCTTGGCCGGCCGGTGGAGATCCACAGCGAGATGGAGATGGACTTCTACGAGGTGACAAAGGAGATGTCCCCGGACTGCCATCCCGAGGTGATGGACTCCGAGGACCCGATGTTCATCCTCTATACCAGCGGGACCACGGGAGCCCCCAAGGGGATCGTGCATACCTGCGGGGGATACATGGTCGGCGTCTATTATACCACCAAGTACATCTTCGATCTCAAGGAGAGCGACGTGTACTGGTGTACTGCCGATCCCGGCTGGATCACCGGGCATTCCTACGTGGTCTACGGCCCGCTCTCGGTCGGCGGGACCATCCTGATCTCGGAGAACACCCCGGACTATCCCGATCCTGGGATCTGGTGGAAGATGGTCGAGGAGTACGGCGTGAGCATCCTCTATACCGCCCCGACCGCGATCCGGATGTTCATGAAACTCGGCGAGGAATGGCCGGACAAGTATAATCTCAGCTCCCTGCGCATTCTCGGCTCAGTGGGCGAGCCCCTGAACCCGGAGGCATTCGAATGGTTCTACCACGTGATCGGCAAGGACCGGTGCCCGATCGTGGACACCTGGTGGCAGACCGAGACCGGCATGCACATGATCACAACCGTGCTTGGCGAACCCATGCGGCCCGGTTTTGCCGGCAAGTCAATCCCCGGCGTGGTCGTTGACGTGGTGGACAAGGACGGCAGGTCCGTAGAGCCGGGACAGAGCGGCCTGCTGGTAATAAAAGAACCCTGGCCGGCCATGATGCGGACCGTATGGAATAACGACGAACGGTACCGCAAGTACTGGGAAACGATCCCGGGCTGTTATCTTGTCGGGGACCTCGCGATCAAGGGCAGGGACGGCTACATCATGGTGATCGGGCGATCGGACGACCTGATCGTGGTGGCCGGCCACAACATCGGGACTGCAGAAGTCGAGAGCGCGCTGGTCTCCCACAAGGCCGTGGCAGAGGCAGCGGTCATCGGGAAACCGGACGCCCTCAAGGGTAATACGATCAAGGCGTTCGTGACCCTGAGAGTGGGTCACAGCCCGAGCGACAAACTCAAAAACGAGCTCATCTACCATGTCCGGATCACCCTGGGGCCCATTGCCATGCCCTCCGAGATCGAGTTCATGGATACCCTCCCCAAGACCCGCAGCGGGAAGATTGTCCGGCGTGTGCTCAAGGCAAAAGAGATGGGAGTGGACCCGGGCGACATCTCGACACTCGATGAATAAGTGACGGATCCAAACCCAATTTTTTAAATACTGTTTTGTGGCATTTATAAATATGAAGGTCAGGCCAGAAGACTCCCTCAAGATCGAAAATATCGTTGCCTCCGCCAAGGTGACGGATTATCTTGATCTGCCCGCTCTTGCATCCAAGATAAAAGATGCTGAATATAACAAGAAGCGGTTCCCCGGCGTAGTCTTACGCATGCAGGACCCGAAGATCGCAGCGCTCGTCTTCGGATCCGGCAAGGTTGTGCTCACCGGTGCAAAGAGTATCGACAGCCTGAGCAAGGGCCTCAACATCCTCGGCGGGCTCCTGCGCAAGCAGGGGATCGACATCCCGAAGAAGCTCGAATACAAGATCCAGAATATCGTCACTTCGGCCGATCTCGCCACCCCCATCAACCTCAATAAGATTGCGGTGGGGTTCAACCTCGACAAGATCGAGTACGAACCCGAGCAGTTCCCGGGGCTCGTGTACCGCCTTGACGTCCCCAAGGTCGTGGTCCTGCTCTTCGGCTCAGGCAAGCTGATCATCACGGGCGGCAAGGAACCCGAAGACGCGAAGAAGGCAGTCATCAAGATCCTTTCCGACCTGCGCAGCCTGGGCCTTATGTAAAAAAACCCTTTTTCCGGCGCGGGCATCCGGACCGCAGGGCGATTAATAATAAGGAAACAATCCCCGTTCCTTTATAGGATGAACAGTATCCGTTCGTCATGAGTTTTCTTCAACTATATAGTTTGCACGGTCATTGACTTGCAATAACAGAGGCTATATATCCTATTTTAGATAATTATTATACAGAGTACAAAAAATGTGGATGTGATGCAATGAGAACTGAGAACGTTATGTATTTTACCGAGAAGGAAGAGGAGTTTGCAAACCTCCTCATCGAGATCGGAACGAAGAGAAATGTGGCAAAAGTACTCGTCTTCCTGGCGAACACGCCCGAGGCGACCTCACGCGCGATCGAGCGCGGCACCGACCTCCGCCAGCCTGAAGTCAGCATCGCCATGCGGTACCTGATTGAGCAGAACTGGATCTCCAGCAGGGAGTCCAAGGCCGAGAGCAAGGGCCGCCCGGTCAAGATCTACGAGCTGGCAAAACCCATCCATGAGATCATGGACAGCATAGAGAAGGAAAAGAAGAAGGAAGCCAACAACCAGCTGGCTCTCGTACAGAAATTACGGGACTATATCCGTTAAAATAATCTTACACTCTTTTTCGTTCCCCACAATTACGGTGGTTTTGTCCGCAAACCCGGTGAAGAGACCGCTCCCGAGAACCCCTGCGATCTTCGCGATCTCCGCTTCGAGCAGCACCGGGTCATCGATGCTGTCGAACATACAGTCCGCAATAAAGTTCCCGTTGTCCGTGATGACCGGGCCGTCTTTCTTCACTGCTTCCCGGACCACCGGCATACAACCGAGGGCACGCAGCTGGGCAAGGACGGGCGTGACTGCGAATGGCAGGATCTCGACCGGCACCGGGGCACGAAGGCGGGGAACAACCTTCTGCTCATCGACAACCACGATAAACCGGAGTGCAGCGGCAGCAACGCATTTCTCCCGCAGGTGGGCGGCCCCCCGTCCCTTGATCAGGAACAGCCGGGGGTCCACTTCATCGGCGCCGTCGATTGCCATATCGATCGCCGGGTAATCGTCCAGCGTTGTTAACGGGATGCCGTACTCCCGTGCACGCATGGCAGTCTGGTACGAGGTCGGGACCCCGGACACCTTCAGCCCCTCGTTCCGGATACGGGCGGAAAGCCGCTCGATCATATAGAAGACCGTCGAACCGGTGCCGAGGCCGATGACCGTGCCGTCTTCCACCATATCCGCGGCCCGGAACCCGGCCGCAGTCTTAGCCGCAATAAGGGCGCGTGCCTTCTCGTCCATGATACGTGATCGTATCGGTCCCGGGATAATTAAAACTGGTGTAATTGTTCCCGTGAGGGACTAAAACTATGGGCAGAAGACCTTCTTTATCTCATCGTGGGCATCATGGGCTGTGCAGTCGAGGGTAATGGGGGTGATGGAGACGTTCCCCTTCCTGACGGAATGGACATCGGTCCCCTCCTCCGCGTCCTCGTAAAGCGGGCCGTTGATCCAGAAGTACGGCCTGCCCCGGGGATCGAGCCGCTTCTCGACACCGGTATGGAAGAGCTTCCGGGCGAGCCGGGTCACCTCGTACCCGCCGGTTACCTTCGAGGGAATGTTCACATTGATCACGTCCGCTCGGGGCGGGAATCCCTGTTCGAGCACCCTCGAGACCACGTCCCGGACTACCTTCTTTGCCGGTTCGAAACTCTGGCCATGGGAACTCGGGTCATCGAACTTGTCCCCCTGGTCCTCGACCTGGAGGGAGAAGGCGATCCCCTTCGTCCCCTGGTTGGAGCCCTCGAGGGCGGCGCCGACCGTGCCGGAGGTCATGATCGACTCGAAGGAGAGGTTCTCCCCGATATTGATCCCGCTCACGATCAGCGCGGGGTTCAGTTTCAGGGCATACAGCCCGATGATCACCGCGTCGGTCGGTTTTCCCGCTACCGACCAGGCAGGCTGGCCGTTCATGACGATCCGGCTCGCCCGCAGGGGCTCGAAGATCGAGATCGACCGGCCGACCGCGCTCTGCTGGGTGGCCGGGGCGACCACGGTTACATCGGCAATGGGCGTGAGCGCTTCGTACGCGGCCCAGAGCCCGGAGGAGCTCACGCCGTCATCATTGGTCAGCAGGATCGAGGGCCTCATGTGCATTCTTCTAATAGCTCCCTCCCGCAAAATAGTTTTCACTGATCGGTGGGCTCATTTTCCATGAGCGCGTACCGGAAAGGGATGAAGGTCCTCCTTGCTGAATACACAACATCGCACGATCCCTCCCTTGCCCACGAGGGAGCAGCGATGCTCGCGGTGCTCCGTGCCAGTTTCGAACGCTGCGGCCACGAGGTTGTCCTGCCGGGCCCGGGCGATTTCGGTGCCGAGATCACGCGCCTTGCCCCGGCCTGTGGGATGGGGCTCGTGCTCGCCCCGGACGATCTCCTTTCGAAATACACGTTCCTGCTGGAGCAGGCAACCCACAACCTCGGCTGCGGGTTCATGACAGTCGCACTCTGCGCCAACAAGGTCCGGACCGGTAAGATCCTCGCGCAGAACGGCATCCCGGTGCCGGGTGAGCCCGGACCCGGGAAGCACATGATCAAGCCCGTGAAGGGCTGCGGGGCACAGGGTGTCCGGCTTTCGGAGGGGCAGCCGGGCGAGGGGGAGTTTGCCGAGGAGTATATAGAAGGCGAGAATTACTCGGTCAGCATCATCCCGAACCGGGTGATCGGGGATGCCTGCCTGTACTTCAAGGGCAATCCCCCGCTCGTCCTTGCCGTGAACCGGCAGGAGATCGCGATCGCAGAGGACGGTTCGTTCCGGTACCTTGGCGGCGATACCCCGGTCCACCCTGCCCGCGAGCAGGAGATCATCGATGTTGCCCGGAAGACCGTCGAGGTGCTCGGCTGCCAGGGCTATTGTGGCGTGGACGTTGTCGTTGCCGACAAGGTGTGCGTGGTGGACGTGAACCCCCGGGTTACCACAAGCCTCGTCGGGATTGCGGCCTGTATGCAGGAGGAGATCGCAGACCTCCTGATTGCTGCATCAAAAGGCGATGGGCCAAAAGAGGTCCATCTCACCGGGAAGGCCCGGTTCGATACGAACGGAAAGGTCACGTTGCTATGATCGGAATCGATGTGGGCGGGGCGAACCTGAAGGTGGTGGACGAAAAAGGAGTTCACATCCACTACTGCCCGCTCTGGGAGAAGGCACCGATCACCGCCCTCCTTGACCCATACACCCGGGGGAACGACACCCGCGCTGCGGTCGTGATGAGCGGGGAACTCGCGGACTGCTTCAGCAACAAGATGGAGGGGATCTCCTTCATCGTGGACGCCGTCAGGAAGGCTTTTCCGGATGCCCGTTTCTACGGTACTGACGCTGCGTTCCATGCCGGGGCAGTGCCGGCACTGGCCGCGGCGAACTGGCTCGCATCCGCCGACTGGCTCCGCGCGAAGTATCCCCGGGCAGTCCTGCTCGATATCGGGAGCACGACCGCTGATATTATCCCGCTCGGCCGGTTCGATACCCTGCGGGGCCTCACCGATCTCTCCCGTCTCCAGCAGGGATACCTCGTCTACACCGGGATGCTCCGTACAAACGTAGCAACACTTCTCCACAGCGTGATTCTCGATGGTATCAGAACCCCGGTCAGCAGCGAGTATTTCGCCACGAGCGCCGACGCCCATCTCATTCTCGGCACGATCACGGCCGAAGAATACAGCTGCGATACCCCGGACCATAAGGAGAAGACCCGGGACGCCTCCCTGCGGCGGCTGGCCCGGGTGGTCTGTGCCGACCTCGAGGAGATCGGCGAGGAGGGCGCTGTGCAGATCGCCCGCCAGTTCCGTGATGCCCAGTGCACAATGGTGTGCGATGCCGTGCGGGCATGTGTTGCGGCTGCGGGTGCGGATTCGATTATCGTGGCGGGAATCGGGGCACCGTTCTTCGCCGGGAAACTTGGCGCGATTGACCTGAACCGGGAGCTCGGGCCGGTAGCGGATGCACTGCCGGCGTATGCAGTAAGGGAGATTGCGGTGAGGGATGGAATTTTTTCCGGAGATCGTAAGTAGTCCAGGTTTCTCGATTTTTCCGGGATGATAATAATCTGAAAATCAAATTATATGATTGAGTGCAGTCAGAGATAGAAATCATTACTTGCTGCGCCCTCCAAAAAAATCCAAAAATAGCGATGCCTCCCCCGCCTCAGGGCCTCTCCGAGGCACGGCGGGGCAAGAAGGTGTTTTTTATTTACTTATGGTAACGGAGCCGAAGCATCGTTTAGATTTTTACCTGACAGGTAATTCCCGCAGCATCGCAAAGCGCAGGGGCGGTACGGGGGGACAGGCACTGTCCCCTCCGTTATTACTAGCTTGTTCCCGATGAATCCATTCAATCGCTGTCGCTGCCCTCGTGCGGCACCTGCTGTGCAGGCTCATGCGCCGCAACAGGGGGACGGCGTCCCGAGGGATACCCGCAGGCAGCGAGCACATCCGCCCCTGCAAGGCGCTCCCCTTCCGGGACGAGCGCAGCGAGGTTTCCGAGCGAGAGGACCGAAAGCGGCAGCCGCATGCCAAAGACGTCCGCAGTCGGGATCTCCGTGGTGTGTTTCTTTACATAAAGCAGGCAGCTTGTCCGGTCCACGATCACGCCCATTGCTTCGAGCACCCGTGCCGCCCGTCCTGCCGGCATCGTGGCCGAGAGCGTAACGCAGAGGTCGATGATGGGCGAGCCGATCCGTGTGTCCGGGTAGAACGGCTCGTCCGCATAACAGAGCCGGCCGCATTCCCGGCACCTGAACCGTTTCACCTTCACGTGGATCGTCCGGGTCCCGTTCTCATCTGCGATGACGGCAAATTGTTTCTCTTTCAGGTCGTGACCCGTTACAGCCCCGCCGCATTCAGGGCATGCGGCGAGTTCCGTAAACACCGTCCCGTCAAGTGATGAGAAAGCGTTCTGGATGATGGCAACTGCCATGGGCGGGATGCGGGGAGGTTTCATGGGAGGTCCTTCGGTTCGGTTTTTCGTACTGCGCTTTCCTCAGTATACTCAGTATTTTCCTGAGTAGACTATACTACGGGATCATATTAACCCACCGTTATTCATCATTTTTTGCTGCATTTTCACTAACCTTATATACAGTCAGGTCAGACATTCTGTGTTCGAGGTTAGAACATGGATTTCAAATACGTACCAAGTACCTGCCCCTACTGTGGCAACGGTTGCGGTATCAACCTGGTCGTCAAGGACGGCCAGTTTACCGGGATCTCACCCTGGCAGCGCAACCCTGTCAACGAGGGTAAGGTCTGTATCCGCGGGAACAAGTCGTTCGAGTTCGTCAACAGCCCGGCACGGCTCACCACCCCGCTCATCAAGAAGGACGGGAAGTTTGCCGAGGCAAGCTGGGAAGACGCCTACAAGGAGATCGCCTCCGCGTTCAAGGCCGTGAAGGGAGATGCAATCGGTGTGGTTGCCTCCGCACGGAACAGCAACGAGGACTCCTTTGTCTTAAAGAACTTCGCAGCGAATGTGCTGAAGACGGCGAACATCGACTACTGCGGCCGCCGCTGCAATGCCGATGCAGTCAAAGGCCTCGCCGACGCCTTCGGTGCCGGTGCAACCACCAACTCGCTCACCGATCTCGAGACTGCAAAGGCGATCCTTGTCGTGGGCGCAAACCCGCTTGAGGAGAACCCGCTCGCAGGCCGGAGGATCATCATCGCCCAGAAGAATGGCGCAAAGATCATCGTTGCCGACGCCCGCAAGACAGCAACTGCCCGGCTCGCCGACATCCACATTGCCTGCAACCCCGGCACCGGTGTCGCGCTCGTCAACGGTATCAATGCCGCAGTCATCAAGGCAGGCAAGGAGAACAAGGACTTCATTGCAAAGAAGACCAGCAACTTCGACAAGTGCAAGGCAGCAGTCGCACCGTGCACCCCCGAAGCAGTCGCCAAGATCGCCGGTATCGATGCAGCCCTGGTAACCCAGGTCGCCGAGATCTTCGCGGCAGCCCAGCCCGCGGCAGTAGTCACCTCCGCAGGCGCAGGCTCGGGAGACCTGATCCGGGCCCTTGCAAACCTCCAGCTCGTCACCGGAAACGTAGGCAAGGCCGGCGCAGGCGTTAACCTCCTCCGCGGCAAGTCCAACGCCCAGGGCGCAGCCGATGTCGGCGCAGTACCCGGCGACGGCGGCATGACCGTCCCGGCCATGATCGATGCGGCAGCAGCCGGCAAGATCAAGGCAATGTACATAGTAGGCGAGAACATCGCCTCCGCAGGCGCCCACGTCAACGACGCCCTCGGTAAACTCGACTTCCTCGTGGTCCAGGACCTTTTCCTGACCGAGACTGCAGAAAAGGCAAACGTTGTCCTGCCCGCTGCATCCTTTGCAGAGCGCGACGGCACCGTCACCAACGCCGAGCGCCGCGTCCAGCGGATCCGCAAGGCGATCGAGCCCGTCGGCACCTCAAAGGCAGACTGGCAGATCATCTGCGAGATTGCAAAGGCAATGGGACACGAGAAGGACTTCGCGTTCAAGGACGCAGAAGCAATCTTCAACGAGATCGCAAAGGCAGTGCCCGCGTATGCCGGCATCACCTATGCAAAGCTCGAGAAGCCCGAAGCGATCCAGTGGCCCGCAGCAGGCGGCGTCTTCGGCACAGCGTTCCTGTATGCCGACAAGTTCAGCACCAAGGACGGCAAGGCAGCCTTCGCAGCCGTAGATTACAAGGCCGGCGAGGCAGCAGATGCAGCATTCCCGTTCATGGTTGCCGCACAGTGGCCCATGGGAACGCTCTCGATAAACAGCGCCTCCATTATCCGCGAGTGGCCCGTCCCGACCGTGTACATCAACAAGGACGATGCAAAGGCCCAGGGCATCAACAACGGCGACGCAATCAAAGTCTCCGGCAAGTCCGGCAGCATCGTGGTTTCAGCAAAGGTCACTGCCGACATCAAGAAGGGTGTCGTCTCCCTGCCCTTTGCGGCTGCGGCTGTCAAACTCGAGAAAGTAACGGAGGGAGTATAACATGGCAAAGAAAGGCGACATGCTCTATGCATGGACCAATGATGCAGACATCAAGAAGAAGGCCGAACTCGGTGGCGCGGTAACCGCGATCTGGAAGCATGCGCTCGACACCAAGGCAGTCGATGCGGTGCTCGTCATCTCCAAGGGCAAGGACCTCTACGATGCAAAGCCGACCCTTGTGAAGACCTCTGCGGAACTCGCAAACACGGCCGGTTCCCTGCACTGCGGTACCCTCCTTCTCCCGAAACTCGTGAAGAAGTACCTCGAAGGCTCCGAGAACATGAAGCTCGGTGTCACCGTCAAGGGCTGCGATGCAATGGCGTTCTACGAACTGGCCAAGCGCAAGCAGATCAACCTCGACAACGTGGTCATGATCGGTGTCAACTGCGGTGGGTCGGTCAGCCCGGTCCTCGCCCGCAGGATGATCGCCGACAAGTACGGCGTTGACCCGGACGTAGTCCACAAGGAAGAGATCGATAAGGGCCAGTTCATCATCGAGTACGAAGGCGGACACAAGGGCATCTCTGTCGACGAGCTCGAAGAGCACGGCTACGGACGGCGCAGCAACTGCCGCCGCTGCAAGATGAAGGTCCCCCGCCAGGCAGACCTTGCCTGCGGTAACTGGGGAGTCATCGGCGAGAAGGCCGGCAAGGCCACCTTCGTCGAGGTCTGCTCCGAGAAGGGCGCAAACCTGGTCACCGGGGCCGTCAAGTCAGGTGTCCTTGCAACCGAGCCCGCAAACCCCAAGGGCCTCGACATCCGCGGAAAGGTCGAGGGCGCAATGCTCAAGCTCGGCGAGAAGTGGAGAAAGCACGACTTCGAGGCACTCGGCGAGGGCAAGGACCGGCTCAAGAAGATCATGACCGAGACCTCCCGCTGCATCAAGTGCTACAGCTGCATCTCGGCCTGCCCGATCTGCTACTGTGTCGACTGCACCACCAAGAACCCGTCGTACATCACCCCCGGCGAAGTACCCCCGAACTTCATGTTCCACCTCATCCGCTTCGCCCATATCGCACCCAGCTGTGTGAACTGCGGCCAGTGCCAGGAACTCTGCCCGTCGGAGATCCCGAACGCGCTCTTCATGCACGCCCAGCAGGTTGAACTCGAGAAGATGTTCGGCCACACCCCGGGCATCTCCATGGAGCTCCCGATCCTCGCATACGCTGAGGAGAAAGTAGAGCGTGAACGCCTGCACAACACCGGCAGCGACATGATCTACCTCAACGTGTTCAACCCGATGAAACAGCACTAACCTCAAAAATATTTTTTTTTTAAGAACCTGCGACAGCTTCAGATTCATCTCACAGCATCCCCTGCCGTACGGAGCAGAACGTTAAACCATTCCAGCCGCAGAACTCTGCCGCCGCAAAAATGACTGCAAAATAATTTTTATTCAACAACGAATTGAAGAGATTACAGCCCGATTCTGTTTTATTATGTGTGGGGCTTATCAGTATTATCTCTGTATCACCAGCGGATACGCATGCATGTGCCCGGGTTCCCGGGTCACCCTTTCTGCGGAAAGAGGCCCGGTAACCCGCCGGGGATCTCCGTCACCGCTTCGTCGTACCGGCCGGACTGCCGGTGCCTCCATGGGGGCACCAACCTGGTCCCCCCATCCGACCACGTTGCATTTATCGTTTGAATTCCAGATGACCGGAAGCGCAAACGTAACGGAGCCTTCATGAAGACCACCCCCTTCACCTGCCCGAAGTGCGGCCATAAGGATACAGAGTTTCACAAAATATGCCCCGAATGCGGGCGCCCGTTTGTCCGGGACTTCATCGATACGCAGGTACACCCGCGGGACCCGGACCCCACCGGGATTTATTCAGGGAAGTTCTGGGCCCGGGTCTTTCTCATGCTGGTACTCCTCGGACTGGTCGTGTCTGTTCTCTCTTCATTTGGTCTTGTCAGGATCTGAAGATCTGCCGCGGTAATGCCCGGAAAACGACGGGGTAGTGCACCGTCCACACCCTTATATCGGAATGGCACAGACACCTCTTCATCCGCCGGAGGATCCCCGCATGTTCCATTATGTCCCCACCACCTGCCCGTACTGTGCAACCGGCTGCGGCCTGAACCTCGTTGTCAAAGACGGTCGCGTGGCAGACACGGCCCCGTGGCACCGGAGCCCGGTGAACGAGGGGAAGCTCTGTCCGAAGGGCGCCCATGCCCACGAGTTCATCAACCACCCTGACCGGCTCACAACCCCGCTTGTCAGGAAGGCCGGGCAGCTCGTACCTGCGAGCTGGGACGAAGCCCTCGGTCTGGTCGCTGCAAAGTTCCGGTCTGCACCGCCCGGCACGACTGCCTGTCTCTCTTCCTCGCGGGCAACGAACGAGGACAATTACGTATTCCAGAAGTTCGCACGCACCGTGCTCGCAAGCCCGCACATAGATAACTGCGCCCGGCTTTGCCACTCGTCGTCGGTTACCGGCCTTGCGATGGTCTTTGGCTCGGGCGCGATGACGAACTCGTTCGACGACATCGAACTTTCGAAATGTATCTTTGTCATCGGCAGCAACACGCTTGAGAACCACCCGCTCGTGGGCCGGCGCGTGATCCTGGCCCGTCAGCATGGCGCGAAACTGATCGTGGCCGATCCCCGGAGAACACCGGTGGCAAAGCAGGCGGACCTCCATCTCCCCCTCCTGCCAGGGACCGATGTGGCGCTCCTGAACGCGATGATGCGGGAGATCCTCCGGCAGGGATGGGAGGACCGGGAGTTCATCGATGCCCGGACCACGGGCTTTGCGGCGATGAAGGACGAGGTGATGCAGGACCGGTACAGCCTTGAGAACGCGGCAAAGACCTGCGGGGTGCCGGCCGCGGATATCGCAACCGCCGCCTCGTGGGTGGCGCAGTCCCCGTCCTGCTCGCTCCTCTTTGCCATGGGGATCACCCAGCATGCGGTCGGCGTGGACAATGTCCGGTCCTGTGCGAATCTCCAGATGCTGACCGGGAACGTCGGCAACCCGGGCGGCGGGGTGAACCCGTTGCGGGGCCAGAACAACGTGCAGGGCGCCTGTGACATGGGCTGCCTCCCGGATGTCTTCCCCGGGTACCAGAAAGTAGCGGACCCTGAGGTGCGGAAGAAGTTCGAAGCCGCATGGGGGTGTGCGGTGGCCGAGGGGCCGGGCCTCACCCATACGGAGATGATCTCCTCCCTTGAAGCAGACACTGGAGCGATCCGTTCGATGTACGTGATGGGCGAGAACCCGGTGCTCGCCGACCCCGGCTGCGGGAACGTTCCGGAGGCGCTCCGGCACCTCGACTTTCTCGTGGTCCAGGACATCTTTCTCTCTGAGACGGCCGCCCTCGCGGATGTTGTGTTCCCGGTAGCCGGATTCGGCGAGCGGGACGGGACACAGACCTCGGCCGAGCGCCGGGTCCAGCGGGTACGGAAGGCGCAGGATCCGGTGGGTGAGGCAAAGCCCGACTGGAAGATCCTCTGCGATATCGCGGCCCGGCTTGGGTTTGAAAAACAGTTTTCGTACGCTGATAGTGACGCAATCTTCCGGGAGATCGCCTCGGTCACGCCGCAGTATGCCGGCATGGACTATGTCCGGCTCGACCGTCCCGAAGCCCTGCAGTGGCCCTGTCTCTCGTCCGACCATAAGGGGACCCCGATCCTGCACCGGGACCGGTTCACTACCCCGGACGGGAAAGGGATCTTCACCCCAATCGCGTTCCATCCCCCTGCCGAGGTGCCCGATGCGGAGTACCCCCTCATCTTCACGAACGGCCGGTCCATCTGGCACTGGCACTGGGGATCGATGACCCACCGGTCGCCCTCCCTTGAACGGGAGCTGAGCGGGGCCTGGCTCGAGATTCACCCGGACGATGCCCGGACGGCAGGTGTCCGGGATGATGATGTGGTCCGGGTCTCCTCCCGGCGCGGCAGCGTTGAGCTCCCGGCCCGTGTCTCATCCGCAATCCGGCCCGGGGTTGTCTTTATGCCCATCCATTTCGGGGAGTCTGCCGTCAACCTCCTGACGAATACCGCCCTTGACCCGTTCTGCCGGATCCCGGAGTTCAAGGCCTGTGCGGTGAAGCTGGAGAAGGTCGGGAAGTAGCCGGGTTATCTACGGGGTGAGGCAGACCGACCCTGCTGCGGCGATAAAAAACCCCAATGGCCATGTATTTTATTTCCAGAGAAGCAGCATTGCCGGCAGAACATAGACCGTGAATCCCGCTAACGGGACGCAATTGCTGACCAGATTTACCTGCACCCTGCTGCCCAGTTTTGCCGGCACCCAGACGGGAACGCTCCTGAGAACTATCAGTACATTGTAATGGCTCCCTAACCAGTCACCTGCCGGATTTTGTTTTCCGTAATGAGCCCTCAGTGCCCTCCCGGAGATCCACGAGAACCAGGCAACGCCAACGAACCAGCCGAACCAGGGAAGCAGGCTGAAGAGGAGGACGGGCGCGATACAATCAAGGACAACCCTCGCGGTCTCGTCGATCGCGGGTTCGATACGGTAATGGGATCGCTGGCGCTGAAGTTCCGGGGGAACGTTCCCGTCATAGAAAAAATCAGGGTTCGCGAGTGTGTTATAAAGCACAATCGCCAGGTACACAAAAACAATGATGACAATGGCATAAAATCCCGTGGTGAACAGGGGATTGCACAGGAGTGATGATCCCGGACAGAACTGGAATCTCGGGTTATCGAATACAGAATGGGGAATCATGGCGTTCATCGCCGGTTGCCATGCGGTGAGGAAGAGATATTTCAGGGGAAGGAAGACAAGGAAGAGAAGGACCGCATACAGGGCTGACGACCGCAGGGGTTCGCCGATGAGTTCCTCGAACGTCCGGGTCGGCAGGAATAAACTCCCGAAGAACTTCCGGAAGAACGCCTCAACCGGATTTTTCTTTAACGGCATGATGGTAAAACAAGGTTTTCTCTAAAACCCGCTCTCAAGTCCGTCGCTGATGTCCCGCTTCTTCTCCTTATTGAGACCGGCGATATAATCCTCGTACCGGTGGATCCGGGTGCTGACCGGGAAGGGGATGCCGATGGTGGAGATGATCGCCTCGCCCCGGTCCAGGGTCTGGATCTCGATCTCCATCTTCGAGAGGTCCTGCTTGGCGCTGCCCATGATGATCTCCCGGTCGCCCCGGTCGCCGAGGCCCATGACAACAAACGTATTGATCTGGGCGAGGACCTTGGGGTCCACGTTCTTGGGCTGCTGGGTGATCACGCAGAGGCCCACGCCGAACTTCCGGCCTTCCATTGCGCACTCGCGGAAGATCTGGGTGGAGGAACCGCCGGCAGCAAGTACCCGCTGCGCCTCCTCGATGGCGATGAGGACCTGGCGGGACGATCCCTGCTTGTCATCAATACCGTAGCCCCGGGCCTCCTTGCGGTGCTCTTCCATGATCCGCCGCGTGAGAACCGAGAGGACAAAGAGCTCGCTCCGCTCCCCCATATCGGGGATGTCGATTAAGACCACGCGGTTGGCATAGAGGCCCTGGAGGATCTCGGGAACGGCCGATCCCTGCTCCCGGAAGAAAGCGGCATTGCCCGCGACCAGGATCTCGATGTGGCGCTTGATGACCCGGACCGGCCCTGCCATGGAGTTGCGGATCAGGTACGAGAGGCTGTTCTCCCGCACAATGGACGCGGTGCCCGAGTCCTTGATGGGGAAGATCTCGGGGTCGACCTTTGCGAAGAACTCGATGATCTCCCTGCCCCTCACCCGTGAGAAGGCCTCCACGATGTCGAATTGCGGAGCCGAGAGGTCGTACAGGATGGCGAGGTCGGAGATCCGGAAGTCGTCGTATTCGAGCCAGAGCCGGTTCATGGCGTACTTCTTCCGGTCCGCCTCGTTGCGGATCGTGAAGATCGTAAGCCCCGATTTTCCGTTCGTGTAGTGGACGAGGCCGCTGGTATGCTCGCCCGTGGAGGACTTGCCCCCGCTGACGTACTCGCCGTGCGGGTCCACGATCAAAAGGCCGAACTTCTGCTCCTTCATGCAGGAGGCGCAGAAGGTCTTCATGAAGTTGGACTTGCCCATGCCGGTGGTTGCAAATACGCCCATGTGCTGGGGGAGGACACGGGCGGGGATACGGACCGCGACGTCCTTTATCACGTCCTGGCCGCTCCGCATCAGGCCGACCTCGATCTCCCCCATCTGGGCGGTGAGGAAGGCGAAGTCCTCCGCGGTCGGGTCTTCCACGGTGGAGAACTTGGAGGGGATGGTGCGCGGCTTGTGGAACTGTCCCTCTGCATCCACAAACCCGAGCGGGACTGCATCGACCGTGATGAAGACGTCCTCGCCCAGGCCGTAGAACGGCTCGGCATAGGCCCGGGTGTCCCACTTCGGGTCGGCAAAGTTGCTGTCGTGCGAGAGGTCGGTGATCTTGGCAAAGAAGGTGGAGCCCTTCGTCCTGTCCACGACCTTTTTTATGTCGCCGATGTAGAGGGTCTCGCTGTGGGGTGCGATGAACCGGTAGGAGAGGACGCTCCTGCCGATGAGCCGGTACTTGGAGGAGTCGGTGGTGTCAGTATCGCGCAAATTCATCATGGTAATCTCCGAACAGGATCTCATAGGTCTGCCGATCGATGCCGGCCTCTGCGAGCCGGCCGAGCAGTTCTCCTTTCACCTGGTCCACGATCTCCTCCGTGAGGGCGACCGTGCGGTGGGCATCGAAGAGCGGGTAGGGGTAGCCGGGGATCCGGCCGTCCGCGGAGCAGCCGGCAAGCCGGTTCATGATGCCTGCGGCGTCCGCATCTTTCACGAGCTCGATCTTGAGCGGTCCACGCGAACGGGAATGGAGGCAGGCCACGTACATCTCGCCGTGCTGCCACTGGGCGTGCGGGGTGTGGTCGAGGATCTTTGGATCGACCCTGATCCACCACGGGGCTGTGATGTTCCGTGATTTCGCGTACCCGAAGACCGAGGGGAGGAGCGGGTGGCCGCCGCCCCACGTGGCAGTCGAGCGCTTGGAGATGCCGGCAAGGCCGATATCCCGGTCTTTGCATGCCAGCGCGATCCGGGTGAGGACCGGGTTGTGGCTCTCGTGCGAGACCCGGAGGGGCCCGTCGCGGAGGAGGAGGGCGCCGGGCGCAAGCTCGTTTGCCATCCGCTCCGTCACCCAGTACTCGACCGTGTCCCGGAGGACGCCTGCAGCCCGGGTAATATCTTCGTTATCGAGCGGCTTTCCCGGCGGGTGGCCGAAGCAGTCGGCGTAGAGGACGGGGAAGTCCTGGTTCTCTGCTTCCGGCCCGATCAGGGCAAAGGACATGGGCGTGACCGAACGCCTCGCCCGCTCCATGTTAAGGAACGTGGTCTGGGCGGCCCGGACCACGGCGAGCGCAAGGCTGCCGGACTCGAGGAGGGTGACGTTCGAGCCGTCGATTGCACAGACCTCGCCGCAGGGCGCCGGCGTGCAGGGGTGGAAGTCCGCAGCGGTTATCCCGCCGGCCTTCGCGAACTTCTCCACGAGGTCTGCCGGGATCGTGGACCGGATCCTGCCTGCCGCCTCCTTCACTGCGTCCGTGTAGTCGTCGTCCATGGTCGTTGATTTTTATTTGGCATGTGATGGGATATAAGGGAGCGGGGGAGGCGGTGAAACTAATGAGGTTCGCCATTCGAACCCCTCAGTTCGACGAGGTGCCGCTCCTGCCAGTCCCGTTCCCGGGCAACGGCGGCCTCCGCTTCACCGGGCTCCGCTGCCCGCCAGACCGCCTGCTGCGCATACCGTGCTGCGCCGAGTGAATGCGTGGGGACGTGGGCGGTTGCCACGGCCTGGCCTGCGGCACGGGCAGCCGAGCGGGCGGCATTGTCCTCCCCTACATCACGGGCTGCGGCATGGGGCGCGAGCGATGCACCGCGTATAACGGCCATGCTGAATATCCCGGTGGTTGCCCATTCCCGGCAGACGTTGAGGGCCACGCGGGGACGGGGATCGTCAGGATAGTTCTCCTCAAAATAGTGCAGGACACGCCCGGCACAGTCGATTGCCCAGAGAGCGAGGGTTGTATGATCGGTTTCCCTGACGAGCGCTTCCCGTGCCTCATCTTTGCGGGTAAGGGAGAATGTTGGTTTTTTCCCTGGTGTTCCGGATTTCATGGCTGACAGGATCTGTAGTGTACCGGGGAATTATTCCGGCACCCGGTTACCGGTTCTCAGCGAACCGGTACTGCCCCGCCGGCACGGTCATCTCGAACCGGGCGCCCCGGCCCGGCTCTCCGGTCTCGGTAATGGTAATTCCCGTGATGGAAAGGATCTCCCGGGAGAGGAAGAGGCCAAGACCGGTATTTCTGCCAAATCCCCGCTCGAACAGGTGCTCCCTCTCCTCCGTCCCTATTCCGACACCGTCGTCTTCGACAATAAGTATCAGATCCTCACCGGATGAGCGGGTATGGATCCGGATTGAGGTCATCTGATCGCCGCCATATTTCAGGGCGTTGTCGATGAGGTTGTGGAACACTTTTTCAAAGAGCGGGTCGGCAAAGACTTCCAGCCCCGGGTCACCGGGCACGACCTGTATATCCCGCATCGGAAGTCCGTGGGCGATTCTCCCGACCAGGGACGAGACATTCTGCCATGCCGGGGCTTTCACGCCCAGGGTCTCGTAATCCTTGGTGAAACTGATCTGGCTGGAGATGATCCCGACGATCTTCTTCTCTTTCTCAATGAATTCCGCAGTCCGTGCCGGGTCACCCAGGGTCTTCCGGGAAAGTTCGAGATACGACCGGAGTGCCATAATCTGGTTTTTGATATCATGCCGGGTGATACCCGAGAGAAGGTTCAGCTTCCGGTTTGCCTGCCGGATTGCCTCTTCCGCCCTCCTGCGTTCGGTGATGTCCCGGACAATCGCCCACATGCCCCTTGGGCTGCCGGCCTTGTCCTTCAGTAAGAAGGTGCGGATTTCAACCGGGAAGACCGTGCCATCCTTTCTCCGGTACTCCTTCTCGTAAACGTCGGAATATCCCCGCGTGAACACCTGTCCTTCGACAATCGCCCGTTCAGGCATAGACCATTTTTCCGGTGTCAGGTCCTGGAAGGTGCGCGTGGTGATCTCTTCGGGCGTATACCCCACCATCTTCGTGAATGACTCATTGAAATCGGTAATCCTGCCATCGAGATCCACACTGGCGAAAGCATCTGTCATACTGTCATATAACTGCCGGTATTTCTCCTCGCTCTCCCGGAGGGCCTCTTCCACCTGTTTACGCTCGGTGATATCGCGGGCGGAAGTCATGATCACTTCCCTGCCGTTCATGGTCATCCGGTGAACATTGACCGAAACCGGGAACCTCCCCCCGTCTTTCCTGATGCGGACCGATTCATAACTGCAGTTCCCCCGCGTGAGCAAGAGGGTGAAACAGTCTGCAATCAGCGGCTGGTATTCCCCGGCATCGAGCTCGAGGTAGCTCTTCTTCATCAGTTCTTCCCGGGTATACCCGAGCTGTGCATAGGCCGTATTGTTGATATCGACGATCCTGCCCGGCATCCCGTCCGGCGTGGTCTCCAGAAGGATCAGGCCCGACTGGGCGGTATCGAAGGTCTGCCTGAACTTCCCCTCGCTCTCACGCACTGCCTTCTGATCTTCCCTGCGTTCCTCTTCCTGGGCTACCGCTGAGGAAAGAATGCCGATGATCTTCTGGTCTTCGACCGTGGGAACAAATTCCCGCATGTACACTGCGCAGAGCGAGCCCCGTACCTCACCCCCGTACCTGACCGGGTGACCGATATAGGTCTTCAGCCCGTAGGCTGAGACCGTGGGATCGGTCTGTGCGTACGGGCTCTCCTGGAGGTCACTGACAACGAGCGGGCCGTCCCGGTCCGCCTGGATGACATCAGAACAGATGTGTCCCTCCGGCGCATCGCTGGCCGGCAGGTCCGGAGGACAGTTCCACTGCCCGATCACGCAGAGGCGCCCGCCGTCGAGCCTGTTGTAGAGGACGCAGTCGGCTTCGAGCAGTTCGCCGCAGAGCCGGCTCAGGCTGTCGATATTTTTCTGGTGATCCGTCCCGAGCCGGAGCAATGCCTCATTGATCCGTGCAAGACGTTCCTCTCCCCGTTTGCGTTCTATCTCGGCTGCGGCTTTCACCGCAATGATGTCCAGGATCTTACGGGCATCGGGGGGCAGCACCAGCGGCTTTCGCGTGAGGATGCAGAGGATCCCAATCACCCTGCCTTCGGGATTCCGCAGCGGTGTTCCGGCGTAACCACGGATATGCAATTCCTGGAGGTCCCGGCTTTTCGGAAACTGGCTGGCGACATTGTCCGAAAACAGGCAGAACCCTTTTTCGGCAGTATCGTCACAGGGCGTCCCTTCCAGGTTGTACGAATAATCCTCCACGTTCTTCCCGTCAAGGCGCATGGAGAGGACCTTCACGCGGTTCCGGTCCGGGAGGATCTCACCGATCATGACACAGTCCGCCGTGAGCCAGGAGCTGATACTCTCGGTGATCCGGTCCAGCGAATCCATGCCGGTGGTCCCCACCATGCCCGTGGTCATGGTCTGGAATGCGAGCTCCGCGTTTTTCCGGTCCGTGATGTCTTCTACGGTCGAAAGGATGTAGGGTTTACCCCCCATCAGGATGATACCGGAAGAGAACTGGCAGGTTCGGATCTCCCCGGACCTGCTCCGGGTATGCAGTTCCATTCCTTCCACGTGGTGCAGGGTCCGGAGCCGGCCGATAAACTGGTCATATTCCCGGGCAGAGGAAAAGATTCCCAGTTCCTCCGAGGTCTTCCCGATCACGTCCTCCCGGGTGAACCCGGTATTATGCAGGAATGCATCGTTGACATCGGCAAATCTGCCATCCGTTGCCGATACGAGGGTAAGCGAGACAGGGTTGCTTTTAAAAACCGTTGCGAACTTGTTCTCGGATTCGCGCAATGCGTTCTCCGCCTGCCTGCGCTCGGTGATATCTATCCCGATGGCAAGAACTATGTCCTCGCCAAAATAGGTGCCCCTGTACAGGAACACGTCCTTGGGGAAGATCTCCCCGTTTTTGCGCAATCCCCAGAACTCGAACTGCTGTGGCTTACCGGTAAATGCAGTCCGGATTTTTTCCGCGATCTCCTGAAGATCGTTTTTACCAGGTGCAGAGAGGAATTCCGGTGTCCTCCCGGTGAATTCCCCCCGGGCATAGCCGTACATCTTCTCTGCCCCTGCATTGACATCGACAAATTTTCCTTCACGGTCAAGGATGTAGAGTGCCTGCCGGATCGTATTGAAGAGCCCGCGGTAACTCGTCTCGCTCTCCCGGAGCTCTTTCTCTGCCTGTATCCGCTCGGTAATGTCTTCGAACGTGGTATAGACCCGGAAGGGTTCACTCTCCCCGGGGAGGAAGAGAGGGATCGCCGTTACCGACAGCCATACATACATGTTCGTCACAGGCTGGAACACGCCCATGATGAACGGACCTGTTGTCGTGCCGGTCCGGAGCGACACCATTGCGGGATGATCGGTGCCGGGCAACGGGGAACCGTCTTCCCGGATCGTCATCCATGACGGGTCGATGGATCGCTTTCCCTGCATCTGGTCCAGGGTCAGGCCCAGTATCCTTTCCGCAGCGGGGTTCGCCGACAGGATCGATCCTTCCTTATCCTGGAACACGACCCCCTGTGCCATGGTCTCGAAGAGCGTGCGGAACTTTGCTTCGCTCTGCCGGAGTTCCTCGTTCTTCCGCAGGACTTCTTCCTCTGCCCGCTTGAGACTGGTGATCTCTGAGGTGACGGTCAGGGTGGCCGCCCTGTTGTTGAGGGTGATCGGGACCGTAGTGAAGAGAACACTGACCCGCCGGCCGTCCCTGGCGCTCAGGGTAAGGGGAACATTCTCGATCCTGCCCTTCTGGATCCTTTGGGATATGAGCCGGGTTGCGTCAAGCGGGGAAATAAGGCCGGTCTCTATCGGGTTTTTCCCGAGGATCTCGGCCTCGGAAAAACCGCTGGAACGGAGGAATGCCGTGTTGACATGCAGGAATTTATTATCCGGAAAATCATTGATGGCGATGGGATACGGGCTGTTCTCAAAGATATTCCGGAACTTTGCCTCGCTCTCTGCAAGAGAATACTTTTCGGCGGCAACCGCATCGGTGGAATAGATCCTCCAGAGCCCGTTCGCCAGGAGATTTCCCAGGGTATTGATAATGGCCGGGCTCTGGATCTCATTCCCCTGCCTGAACCCGAAGTTGATACCCCCGTAGAATTTCCCCTGCCAGACCAGTTCGTACACATACACCGTTTTGATCCGGAGGAGCGCCTCAATTGCAGTACAGACAGAGCGGGGAAGGAAACCGCGGGTGATGGTGGCGAGCCCGCCTTCGATCTTCTTTAATCCCGGTTCGAGGGGGTTCTCGTTTTTATGTGCGATGATGAGATCAACCGGTACCCTGAGGGATTCCGGTGCGGTCTTCACCAGCTTGCCGACCGGTTCAAGCAGCGGGCCGATACCCCGGAGGGTATGGATACCGTACGCGTCCTCATCGGGATACCATTTGGTCAGCATCAGGTAATCCGCGCCGGAGAGGTCAAATATCATATCCCCGAAATGGTCGAGGACTTCATCAACAGAGCTGGCATTGAGAAGGACCTGGGAGAACTCGGAGATTATTTTTTCTTCCTCAAGCCTCTTCTTTACCTCGCTGTTGACGGCCACCAGTTCCTGTTCGGCCGTGCGATGGTCAATCGCTTTGTTGATTTTATGGGTAAGCTCCCTGAACTGCGAGACGGGGTCCCCTCCTTTCTGGAGATAGAAGTCGGCCCCTTCATTGAGCGCCTCGATGACCACTTCCTCACGGCCCCGGCCGGTCAGGAGGATGAACGGGAGGGAACCGAACCGGGTGCGAACCTGCCTGAGGAACTCAATGCCATTCATCTTCGGCATTTCGTAGTCAGACACAATGGCATCATATGGCTTTTTTGCGAGAAGATCCAGGGCAGCAGGAGCGGAAACTGCGGTGTCAACAGAAAATTTACCCTCCTCTTCGAGGAATTGCCTGCCTGTCAGGAGCAGGACGGCCTCATCATCTACGTAGAGTACCCGCTTCACACCCACAATGAATTTCCATCGCCTTATAGTGCTTTATTAGTATCGATTCAGCGTTCGCCGGACTGCATCACCTGCAGGGCACGCCGGGTTTGCATCTGTCACGGGTTTGCCGGGACATCCTGCTGAAGAGCGCCGGACGTTCAGGACAGGGGAGGACTGCCTTTATGCATCGGTGATCAGTGCCGGTGGATCTCTCCAACACTCACCGGTTCTTTCCCTGTAAAGGGGCAAACCAGACAAGACCCCGGAGCAGGCGCAGACCCTCCTGCCCGGGCGAGCCGCGGGAGATCTCCAGGCGGGCAACTTCCTGCACCTCCTGGTCAAAGAGGGAGGTGATCGTGTCCTTCAGTTTCACCGGGCCCCGCCGGCGCAGGGGTTTGTAGGGGAAGAATACCGCGTGGAGATGCGCCATGAGGCCCGGGCCGGTGTCCTCGGGGAAGAGCTGCTCCCGGAGGGGGTCCGGCATACCCGGAACGCCCGCAATCCCCCCGGCAAGCATGAGGCAGAGATCGGTTTTGCCCGGTGCTGCACCTCCGCCCGTTCCCGCTCCGCCTTTACCCGTTGGAACATCCCCGGAATTCCCGTCCCCGGCCCGCTTACATTCCGCTGCCATGACAAAACCTGCCGCCGGTTTTGCGCCTGCTTCCAGCAATGCCTGCACCAGCTCCGCAGGGCCCGGTGAGCGTGTATCGCTCTCGAACGAGAAAACGTGGGAATAACTCCCGGCAAGGCTGATGGCATCCGTCACATGGAGGAGCGGGATATCCGTCTCCGCGTACTCTCCGTAATCCGGGTCGGGGTCGCCCTGCAGGGGCTGGAATGCCGCAAAGCCCCCGGCAGCAAGGAAGGGGCCGTAGCGGCCGGCGCAGTCCCCTGCTTCGTACCCCAGTGCGCCGGTCCCGAATGCAAGGACCGTCGGGGGGAACGGCAGGACTTCCGGGCGGGACTCATAAGGAGGATCCGTCCCTTCCGGGGCACGGGGCCCGATCACGCGGGGGAGAAGGATACCACCCGGGTCAGGCTCGCTGAAGGTGAGTGTCCAGCCGTCAAAGGATACCCGGTGTAGGCCGGATGATTCCTGCCCGTCCTGTTCCGGCAGGATCTCCATCATGCTGTACAGGCCGGTCATCTCGAGGACTTTGCCTACCCTCTCGCCAACAGAACTCAGGAAAAACCGCCCCCGTAGTTGCGAGAATTTCCGGTGATAGATGATCAGGATCCGCATCCCGGCCGAGCTGAGGTAGTCGACACCCGCCATGTCCAGTTCCACGGCATGACGGCCGGTCTTCAGCGCCTGCTCGAGCGCATCTCCGACAAGCTTTGCACCCACAGCATCGAAGCGCCCGACTACCCTGATGACGAGCCGGCCGCCCTTTTCTTCCGGAGTTACCTGTGTCATGGGGGTCTGCCTCACTGGACCATGGTATAGGTCCGTATGGCAAAATCGCGGTGCCGGTTATGTTCAGCCCGGGTCTTCCTGCCTTCGATGACCGCGATGAGCTCGGGGAGCAGGGCCGCTTCCATAATCTCCTTCTCCCCGGCACCCCCGTCCACGATCTCCCGGAACGGGATGCAGACATCGATGAAGTCCCGGTGGCGTGCATACGTATCTGTATTCCCGGTGATCTTGATGACGGGCATGATGGCACTGCCGAGCGGGGTCCCGATCCCGGTCGAGAAGAGCATGGCCTGCGAGCCTGCCGCTGCCAGTCCCGATGCGGACACCAGGTCCTGCCCCGGGCCGTCCATGACATAGAGCCCGTGCCGCGAATCAACGATACGCTCGCCGAACGGGACTATATTCTCGATCGGGTGTTTTTGCCCCATTTTCCCGATCGCACCGAGGGATTTCTCCTCCTGCGTTGAGAGCCCGGCCAGGATATTGCCCGGTGTCAGCTCTACGGACACGGCACCTGCTTCACGTGCCTTTGCCACCGATTCCCCGATCATCTGGTTGGTCTTGATGATGCGCAGGAGGTCCAGCCAGACCGCATGGTCGCGGCAGCGTGCTTTCAGGATGCGCTCGGCACCGAAGAACTCCATGATCTCCGAGATGACAACCGTCCCCTCCCGGTCCAGCACCCAGTCCGCTACATGGCCGATCGCCCGGTTGGCAAAGAGGCCGCTCGTAGGATCGGAACCCCCGCACTTTACGGCAAGGCAGAGCCCGGCGAGCGGCATGGGCTGCCGATCCTGTGCCCGGACCTGCGCGATCATCTCCTCCACGAGCTTCTTTCCTGCACTGATGACTGCTGCCCGGCCCTCGCTCTGGACCCGGAGGCAGTGCACGATCGTTGTGCTCCCGGCCTGTGCCCGGATGGAGGCATACAGCCGGTCATTCACGCAGAGCGGGCTGCAGCCGAGCGTGACCACGATCACGCCCCCCACGTTGGGGTGGCAGGCCATGTCCGTGAGCGTGCGCAGGGTGACCTCCTCGTCAAAGCCGGCCTGGCAGCACCCGGACTGGTGGGTCAGGGCGATGACAGCATTCTCCCCGTTTGTCCCCCAGCTGGTATCGCGGAACGGTTCGGCGATCTCCGTGGCTTCCTGGTTCACGCAGAATACGGACGGGATGACGAGGATATGGTTGCGCGAACCCCAGGTCCCGTTGTCCCGCGGGTAGACAGAGACGACGGGCTGGTCACCGGCCGTGATCTCCTCCCGGGGCCGGAGCACCGGGTGCCGGTCGAAACCGTCGAGGTAAATACTGTAGGCCGCAGCCAGCGTATCCAGCGATTCTGCCGGGGGCTGGTAGGGGTTCGGGTATTCACGGATGTTTCCTCCCGGCCGGCCATTGGATGTCCCCGTGTTCACCAGGCATTGGTCGACGCGGTGACCGGCGCGGATATCCGCGGTCGCAACCCCGAAGGGAGTACCGTCCTTGACGATGGACGCATTCCGGGGAATATCTTCTGTGGCTACCTTGTGGTAGCGCGGGACAGCGGCAGCCCCGCCCTCTTCCCTGCACCAGTCCGGCTGCTCTTCCGGGATGGGGAGGACCCCCCGTTCTTTTTCGCCGAAAGTGATCAGCGGGTACGATGAGCCGCAGGGCAGGTCGGAGAGCGCGATACCGACGTTGTCCTCCTTCCGGAACCGGATGATGCAGGGAAACTCCGTGCTCTCCCCGCAACACCGATCGTTCCCCGCCATCACTCCACTTCCCGGATCCGGCTTGCCTGATCGGTTCCCATCTCCACGACAAGCGTGTTGGCAAACTCGCCCTGCATCTCCGGGATATGGGAGATGAGGAGGATCTGCGGGAACCGGGACTCCTGCGTACGCAGGGTGGTGAGGAGGTTGTTTCTCCGTTCCTCGTCCTGGCTCCCGAAGATCTCGTCGAAGATAAGGAAGGTGGACTCGTGGACCTGGTGAAGTTCCGCCAGGTACCGCGAGAGGGCGATCCGCAGGGCGACCGCGATGTCGTCCTGCTCGCCACCGCTGAACCGGTCGATCGGGTAGTCGGTGTCCACGTCCCTGACCACGAGGTTGAAGTCCTCGTCCAGGAGCACCTGCTCGTACCGCCCGCCCGTGATCTCGCTGATGATCCGGCTCACCTCGCCCTCGATCCGTGACCGGACCACCTGCATCAGGTAGATGACGTACTCGCCAAGGATCTTCCGGGTCAGTTTCAGGAGCTCGATCTCGTCATTGTATGCCTGCACCTGCTCCTTCAGGAGGGCGATCTGCTCCGCGGCCCGCTTGTGGTCCGCGATCTTCTCCTCTGCGAACCGGAGATCTTTTGTTGCGCCGGTGATGGCGACCTCCTCGTTCCGGAGGGCTGTGTCGGTCTCCGCGGCGGTCTTCTCCAGCCGGGATATTTCCGCGGGATCGAACGACGCCGCTTTGATCTGCTCCGCGAGCGCCTTGAGTTCGGCGTCCCGTCCCGCGATCTTCGTGGTGAGCTCGGCAAGGTGCTGCCGGTTCATCACCCCCTGCCCGATCTTCTTCTCGAGCTCGATCGCCCGCATCTGGACCTTCTGGATCGCGGTCGTCTCCCGCTCGCAGGCCTCGTAGACCTCGTCTTTGTAGTCGAGCTTGCCGAGAGACTCACGGATCGCCTCCTGCTCCAGGACTTTCTTCTTCTGCTTGCCTTCGAGCTCGGCGAGCTCGGCCTCATACACCGGCTTCTGCCGGAGCTTGTCAGCGAGGGTGCGGATTGCATCGAGCGAGGGCCGGAGTGCCTCGATGGCTGCCTGCTCTTTCTTCAGCTTCTCCTGCCGCTCCAGGTCAGCGACCGCCTTGCCGGCGAGTTCCTGCAGCTTCCCGTTGAATTCTGCATCGAGGTTCCCGAAGTGTTCCCCGAGTTTCTGCCGGCAGAGCGGGCAGATCCCGTCGGCCCCGGCGGCATGGATCGTCTGCTGGTCGGTGAGGATCTTCTCCCGCTCCTCCCGGTACCGCTCCAGCTGGGTGGAGAGCGTGCCGTCCCGTTTGTTGATCTCGGCGAGCCGGAACGCGGCGGCCTGCTCGAGCCGGTCCTCCGCGATCTCCTGCTGTGTTCCGAGGCCGGCCCGGACCTTTGCCACGAGCTCCGCCTTCTTCTGCAGGTCCGCGTCAAGCTCGCCTATCTTTGCCTTCTGCTTCTCTGCCCTCAACGCAAGATCGGCAAGCTCCTTTGTCGCGAACCCGAGACTGGCATTCAGGCTGAGGTACTCGGCCCGCTTCTCCCGGAGGCCGTCGAGCCGCTGGCGCATCTCCTCGTAGGAGCTGGCGATATCCTTAATTTTACTGAACTCGGCCTCCTCGTCCTTCACGAGCGCGATCGCGAATTCGAGTTTCTTTGTCTGTGCGATATCCTTCTCCCGTTCGCCGCTGAGGGTCTGCTCCTGCTGCCGGAGCCGGGCAAAGGCGGTCTGCTTTTCGGCAAGGACTTTGAGGCTCCCGTCGTACTCCTTCCGCTTCACCGTGAGGAGGTCGCGGGCCTTCGTATGCTCCGCGATCGCAGCATGGAACCCGGCCACCGAGGCCTGGAGTGCGGCGAGGTCTTCCTCGCTCTGCCGGCCTTCCATCGCGGAGAGCTCCCCCTCCTTCCGCTGAAGCTCACCGGTCTTCGCATCGATCCGCTCCTTTAAGATCTTCTGGCTCTCGGTGTTCAGGTAATCGATCCCGAGTGCCCGGAGGAACCACTCCTTCCGTTTCGCCGGGGTGTTGTCGAGCAGGGTGAGGAGGTCCTTCTGGCCCGCGTAGATCGTGTTCCGGAAGTCCACCGGTCCCATCCCGAGCGTCCGCTTCACCGCCTCCTCCACCGGGCTGACACCGGTCGCCATCAGCTTCCCGTCCCGGTGGAATGTGGCCTCGTGAGTGGTGGTCTTGCCCTTTTTGAATGTCCGGAGTACCGTGTAGGTGTCGCCGCCGATCCGGAAATCGAGCCGCACCTCGCACTTGTCCTTGGGCCCCGCGAACGAGGAGACAATGTAGTCCGCGGAGATCCCGGTTGCCTGCACGCCGTACAGAGCAAAGAAGATCGCCTGGACTATGGAGGACTTCCCCGTGCCGTTGTTCCCGAGGATGCCGGTGATGCCGTCTTTGAATTCGATGGTCTCGTGCCGGAACCGCTTGAAGTTTTTCAGGATGAGCCGGTCGAGGATCATGGGAGGGCTCCTCGGTACATTATCCCGGTATTAGCTGAACCGATAATCCCTGTTTTTTTAATCGGAGGGGTCTGACGCTCTTGGGGGCGTTGCCCCCGCCGCGTGGGCATCCCCCGGTTACGAGGACGCTGCATTACCTGTTCTATCGAGGGGTCTATCGCGGGGGATTCCCCAAGATTTTTCCGGTAATTGAGGCCGCCGCGGGGCGCCCTTCGGGGCGGCGGCAGGCATCGCAATTGATCTGGATGGTTTTGCAGAATCGCTGAATATCCGGCAACCCTGTCCGTATACTCCATCGCACAACCAAAGGGAGAGTTCATTCCGCCATCTCCCGGTGCTCGTCCATCACCGTCTTCAGGACCTCCGTTCCGCACTCTGCGATATACGCCCGCTGTTTCTCGCTGAGCCCCTTCTTCCCGATGAAAGCATCGAATTCCTGCAGGTAATCGATGAGCCGGATGTCCTGCTGGAGCGGGACCGGGCTGTCCTCCGCTTCGGTCTTCACCCGGATCTTCAGGTCGAGGAGGTTCTCGCGGATGCCGGCGAGCTCTTTCGTATCGATCCCCTTCCCGTGCTCCCGGGCCATCCCGTCGAGTGTCACCTGCGCCATCGCGTACCGCGGGAGGCGGGCCCGCTCCACCCGGGCGATGATCTCCGCAGTCACGTCCCCGGGGTGCATACCGCTGCACTTGATCGTTCCGCAGTCCGCCATTGGCGTCTTCGGGAGCTCCAGGTGCCTGACCTCGTGCTTTGCCAGGTCGACAAGGAGGCCGCCCTTCGCATCCGCGATCTCCCCGTAGGTCAGGAACTCCGTGGAACCCGAGTACCAGGCATTGTCCGTCACCTGGCACTGCCGGTGGTAGTGGCCGAGCGCAATGTAATCGAAGTTCTCTGACAGGATGGTGTTGTCGAGCTCGTGCTCCGCGACGGTCGCGAGGCGCTTGTCTTTCAGCTGCGTGGCGAGGCCGTGGGTCACGAGGACGTTCGTGTGATTTTTGCTGAGTTCTATCGCATCGTAGGCCGTGCGGTAGTCTTCCGGCCGGAGCATGTTGGGGATGAGGTGGAAGACGGTGTCGCCGATTTCTATCTGCTCGTACCGGAATCTGTAGGCCGCTTTTATTCCGGCCTTATGATAACTCAGCACTTCGTACGGGCTCGTGGTGTACCGGGTCTTCACCATGCTGTGGTTGCCGGCGATGATGATGAGGGGAATTTCGTGGGCGTGGAGTCGTTCGAGTGCTTCGAGGACAGTTGTGTAGGCCTTGGTCTTTGGTTTGACGGTGTCAAAGAGGTCGCCGGCGTGGATAAGCGCGTCGGGTTTTTGTTGTATGATCTCATCTGTCGCCGAGAGGAAGTTCTCGTAGATCTGTTTTTCCCGGAGGTTCATGCCGGACTCGGGGTCTAACCGGGAGAAGGCGGCGAGGCCCAGGTGGGTATCGGCGATGTGTATCAGTTTCATTGTGCCTGATTTTTATGTGGGGTGTGCCGGGATATAAGGGGGTGGGGGTGGGGGTGAAAATAAAGGGGCCGGGCTGAGACCGGATTCCCCGCAACCCGACTGGTGTATGGATGAGGCACCGCCCGTCCGTTCAATCCGGGCAGGTCGACCGGGTCTGAACACCGGCGAGACCGGTCGGTTTTTTAAAACCATCAGGGAATACAGTACCCTTATACACCTCCCCGGGGCACCACTGCCCGGTGAGACCGTATGAGGACCCGTCGCATGACCGACCCCTGGAAGGGAACCCTGGAAAAACACACGCGGAACAAAGGATCCCTTGTTCCCCTTATCACGGCCCTCTGGACCGTGCCGGAAATTCTCATTTTTGATTCAGTGGAGAAGATCAACCAGAACCGCGGGGAACCCGCTGTGCCCGGGTCTTTCTGGCTCGCGTTTTTTATCCCGGTCGATGTCCCGGAGGAACGCACCAATGAGATCATCTCCATCCTGCAGAATGCTGTTGATTGTCTCAACGGTCGTATCTGGTTGTTTGAAAATCCGGTATCCGGGGACAAGTACAGCTTCGAGCTGAATGGTGACAACACCCGGACCGGTGAAATGGCAGCGCTGATACAACGGTTTACGGAGAACCCGGTCGCACGGGGTCCCGGGCTCCCTCCGCTGCGGAGAGATCACGCGGCAGACGCGAAACGGGATGCAGAATGGATAGCGGAATGGAAAAATAAGAAGGTTTCAGCGCCCGTAAAAAACGATACCCGCACGGTTTTTGGGAAGCACGATCCGGCTTCAGTCTCCCTGAAAGAAAAACCCGTTTCCGCACCGGAGAGGAAAAACCCGGATGTGGCACCGATAAGCAATACCGTCATACCCCCCCTGAATTATGATCCTGCTCCGGCTCTTCCGGGAGAACGTGCCCGTTTCCCACCTTTACTGGTTATCGATCCCGCAGTGATCAGGGAAAAATTCGGTCTTCCGCAGTCAGGTGCCGACAGTGCCGAAATAACTCCGGACCGTATCCCCCCGCTGTTCAGGTCAGAACAGACAAAACTCCCGGCAGACCGGCAGAACTCCCCTGAGGCGCAGTACAAAGCACATTTCATAACACCCCAGGTCGTGTTCGCGTATCTCTTTGATATCCCGGTACAGATGGCGACCATCGAAGGAAAAGCACGGTTCAGGTTTGCCGGAAGCAGGTTCGGTATTCTGTGGAATCACCGGGCCCATGCACGGATAATGATCGCATCCGGCTGGATGATACACCGGCTTTCTGACCCGGTAAATAACGCTGTTGAGACCGACTGGATCCTCGTTATCCTTCTCGGGCTGTGGCTGCCCGGGATCCGGAAGGAGGCAGAGGCAGCAGCCCGGTCGTTCTTCATGAGACCCTGGAGTAAAATTCCGCTGGGCAACCTGCGCCGTGAACTCATAAGTCACGGCACCCTTCAACGGGAAGAGATCGAATTTGTCCTCTCGGATCCCGGGTATTACAACACAATCTTCCGGTACCGGTTCCGGTACGGGGAGGATTAGTCTGCTCCCGGCCCTGTCACCGGGATGCCCCGCTCCTACCGATCCCCGCCATCACTTCCCGAAATATTCCGCAACCTGTTTCAGGTGTTTCTGGATCGGGAGGCCCTGGGGACATTTCTCCTCGCATTCCCCGCACTCTTTGCAGAGCGAGGCAAAGTGGGGCTGGTTGTCGAAGAACCCTCCGCAGAGCATATTGTAGTGCATCGTGGCCTGGTCTTTTGCCTCGTAGATATTCCCCTTGTTGAACTCCTCGAAGGAGATCGGGATGTTCACGTTATTCGGGCAGGGCATGCAGTACCCGCAGTTGGTGCAGGGGATCATGACCCGCTGGTCCAGTTCTTTCTTCACCTTCGCATACAGGGAAAGTTCTTCCTTCGTGAGCGAACCCGCTTTCCCTGCATCCGCGAGGGCGACATTCTCCTTCACCTGATCCATTGCCGACATGCCCGAGAGGACGACCGTCACTTCCGGGTGGTTCCAGACCCAGCGGAGCGCCCATTCGGCCGGGGTGCGTTTGGTTTTTGCCGTCTGCCAGATCTCTCTTACTCCTTTGATATCCCGGCCCAGCAGGCCGCCCCGGACCGGCTCCATGACAACGATCCCGAGCCCCTTCTTCGCCGCATAGTGCAGCCCTTCCGTCCCCGCCTGGTAGTGCTCGTCCATGAAATTGTACTGGATCTGGGCAAACGTCCAGTCGTACGCGTCCACGATCTTTTTGAACGACGTCACGGTATCATGGAACGAGAAACACGCATGGCCGATCCGGCCATCGGCAATCGCCCCGTCGAGGAAGTCCGTTATGCCAAGCCCCGAGAGGTTCTCCCAGAACCCCGCGTTGAGCCCGTGCACAAGGTAATAATCAATATGATCGGTCTTCAGCTTCCCCAGCTGCTCACCGAGATATTTGTCCATGTCCTTGCGGGACGTGATCAGCCAGCTCGGCAGCTTGGTTGCGATATGCACCTTCCCGCGATACCCGCCGGCAAGCGCCCGGCCGACAAAGGGCTCGCTCTCCCCGGCATGGTAGGGCCAGGCCGTATCCACATAATTCACGCCATGGTCGATGGCGTAATGGAGCATCTTTGTTGCGAGGGGCTCGTCGATGTTTCCGTCCGCCGTCACCGGCAGGCGCATGCAGCCGAAGCCGAGGATGGAGAGTTCGGTGTTGTTCAGTTTCCGGTAGAGCATGGTGGTTCTCCCTTAGTTGTGGGTAGGGGTGTGGTGGGGGATAAAGGTGATGGGGGGGGTGGG
>Ga0265330_10000020_pt1 | contig 156879 bp, 150 predicted proteins | sample 41919metaG_FD_202083 | JGI IMG/M metagenome (GOLD analysis project Ga0265330, IMG submission 202083) | Rhizosphere microbial communities from Carex aquatilis grown in University of Washington, Seatle, WA, United States - 4-19-19 metaG | ecosystem: Host-associated > Plants > Roots >...
CCCGTGTCCCAAAACCGGAACAGACCCCCCCAGCCATAGAGTGGGGGGTATGTGCTGAACCCCCTCCCCCATAGTGGCCGGCCAATCATTTATGTGCGGTCTGCCGTCGATGAAAGGGATCATCGCGGAGGAAGCCCGCGGTCCGGGCCAGGGGGGGTTGGCGGGAGACCCCCCCTCATGGTGGCAGGGGGGGTAGGGGGTACCCCCTCCCACCCGGATACCGGAACGGACTGAACAAAAAGAATGACCCGTTTGTCACCGGCCAAGCAGGTGCATTACTGAACCCACGGGATCGATATCGAGCGTGATCACCAGCAGGCCATAACAGACGATCGCAATGAATACAATCCAGAAATACTGCCAGCGGATCCCGCCCGGTAAATCCATAGTTCTGATTCGGGAAGACCGGTAATATCCCTTGCGTTGAGTGAAAAAATGCCTGCGGTAATCCGGGGGATCATCTGAGTGGGTTTGTGCATGGCTTTGGGGATTGCCCGGGCTGCAGGTGAAGGGCCCTGCAGGCAGCAGGAAAAAAGAGGCAGCCGGGAATTTTTCACCCGGCGGTTTCCTTTTTCATCCGGTCCCGTTCAGCGGAGGCAAGCGCAATCATCCGGGAGATCTCCCCGAGATCGCGGGAGACTTCCGCAAGGTCCGTCTCCTTTCCCCCGACCGAGGGAGGTTTGTAGGAAATCGCACCTGAGGCGGAGAAATCGTCTTCCGCAACGAGGATCCCGAATGTGCGTCCAATCGCCGGTTCGATCACCTCATCAAGGGGGTTCGCGAGCCGTTCCTTCACATCGATCTTCAGCCCGGCCAGGTACCGGTCCAGGTCCGTCTCCACGAAGCCGATGACGATGATCTCCCGGGGATCGGCGGCATTGATCACGGTACTGAGTTTACTCGGGGTCCCGAAACCGACCGTATGATACCAGGCCCTCCGGAAATCCTCGTATGTCTTTCCTTCTTTCAGTCTCCGGGTGACAATTGCGACCGTGATCAAGGCAACTCAGTCCTGTACCAGATGCTTTGTGTGCACCTGCTAAAAAAGTCCCTGCCCAGGGGAGGGGATGCCGGGGCCTGCGATCGCGAGGATGACTGCCCTGGCTGTGCTACCGGATGGCAGTGCCGAAACGTGGGTGGGAGGGAGTCGGGGTACCCCCTCCAATGGATTGGCAGGGAGTACCCCCGGGCCGGGCGGTTTTGGAAATGCCAGCCTGTGGTTGTGCCGGACCCCTGATCCCCGGTCACTGCGTGGGAGGCTGCCGGGAACTCCGGTTCCTTCCCCACGAGAAGAGATATCCAAACACTGCGTACGACAGCCCGGATACGATGATCACTTCAAGATACAGTCCTGCGATCTCGATATCGTCATAGATCCGGGATCCAAAACTATAGACCGCATCACCGCAGTTCAGGAACTGGATCACCGAATCCAGGGCTGCGCCTACGTAGAAGAACGGCAGGATGGTGGAATAGTGATCATACGGTCTGCCCTCATAGCCCTCGTGTAAAAATATCATGAGGGAAAAGAACAGTGCGATAAAATAGACCAGGAAAAAAAAGAGTGCTGGCGTTGGTACGCCAATCTTCTTCTCGAAAACGGAATAGGGGGTGATGACTGCGAGAGCCATGAGCAGGAACAGGAGAAGGATATCCAGAGTCGCCTGGCCGTTGAACGAGGCCAGGTTCTTGACCAGGACCAGCAGGCCAAAGGTGGCGAGCGCAAGAGATGCCGGCAGCCAGACCGGGACGGGATCGGCGATCTTTTTCAGGCCCATATACATCAGCAGGGGGATGATGGTGAGAAAGAGGAAGGCCGCCGGATAGATCAGCTCTTCGTACATGGACAGGAATATATTCTGAAGACCCTTCAGGATGGTGATGAGTGAAAAACAAATTTCATTTATCGCTTGGTTTATGCGATTTCCCAAAAAAAAGTGATCTGTTGTGCGCACGATGAGAAACGGGACCGGGTTCTCTCTTAATTCAGCATAAGAGATTCTCCGAAACAAACAACATAAACAGCCATATCATTTCACAACATTATCCCCCACAAATGAATCACAATCCCGAAAAACATCGTGTGCATGACCAGGCAGCATTGTTCCGCGTATCGGGGATTTTTACGAGATGCACACCGTGAAATCCTCCGATAACCCGGGGCCCGTGCGATACCGGTGCACTCCCCTTTTCCGTTGTGACTCCATTGAGCCATAGTTGATCATGACAACCCGACTCGCGCATATGACCCCGCCAATCCGGGCCCGAAATGAGCCCGGATGTCTGCTTCCGGAACACGTTTTCGGTCGTATTCGCTATTTTTTATGCCGCATGGTTCCGGATCTTCCCAAAATAACCCCCGATTGCGATAAACCGTCGGATATGCACCCGGAAAACATGTCGATATAGGTCTCTTTGGTTTGACGATCCCCCCTCGGGACAGGCATTCCCGTGTGCCCCACATAGTGCCATAAATCCAGCAATATATTGGCCTTCATATTCGCGTTCTGCTGGCCGATCTCTTCGCGGACGGGCTCCGGTAGGCGGTTGTGAAACCGGAAGGGGGTTTGGGATTATCACTTTTACGTCGGAGAACCTAGAGAAGGAAGGGTGTCGGGTGAGTAATGGTGGGAGGGCTCCGACGGTGAATATTGGATGGGAAGGTGGTGGGTCCCTGGGAGATGGTGCCGGGAGGGGTGGTTGGGGTAGGGGAGAGATGGGGGATGGAGGATGTTAAGGAGGACGAGGGTAAAAGGAATATGTTCACTAAATTGGTTTGATATTGTGTCTATCTTTCAATAACCGTCCGAGACCGTCCAAATCAGGATATAATGAATATTCGTTAGTTCCAGATAAAAATAAAAACTGCTGAGCTTGTGGGATGCAGTTCAAAGGAATATCAAATCTTTTTACACAATTTTTACAAATTTGATCGATTGATTGAAATTTGATATCATGTAAGGAAAAAACACTTTTTTGTGCAAAAATTCGTTGTTGGGATCTTGGAGTTAAGAATACAATAGGACCAGTGATTCCGGCCGTATCGAGATTTTTTCCATCTCCAATTAAATCATCATATTCAAATCCTAAATCTTCGACCATCACGATCTGATCAAAAATGTAGAATTTTTTATTTAATGCATATGGATCTAAAATCCAGATACAAGGTTGATATTTATTTTCATTTTTTTCCCAATCAACATCTCGCAATGCAAAAAAGATAGCTGATGAAAAATGTTCAGTCCAATCTAACAAACGTGTAGGTAGTCCTGAATGTCGCATTTCAAATAAAATTTCCCAAGAATTTAATTCGCGATCATATAGCGGACCACAATTAGATTTAAAGTCGGCATATAATGTATCTTCAAGTGATTGAGTCGAATAATTTGATGATACTCTAAACAAACTAGGAGTCAATTTCCATGATTTTTCATTATGACCGCGAAAAAGAGGGAAATCGACATCAATTTTTTCTAAATGTTGATCGATTTTAGAAATAAATGAGGCCCAATCATCCATTAGGAAGTATCTTATCTCTTTAATTTAAAAAATTTATTTATTTAAATTTCTTCGGTTTTTCGTCTCATCCAAAAAATTAATAGAATGAAAACATAATAGATATTGAATACTATGGCTACAAAAAGGATTCACAATCCTGTAACCCATAAATATATGAAAATTGCTGAGCGAGATTCAGTAAATCGACCGAAAGGTCGTATTACAGGATCTTACAAGAAAAAGAAATAAATTTTAAAAATTAGGAGTACTCAGTAATCAACGATTACCAGCCGGATCTTTCAACTTTGTAGCGACTGCCCATTTTCTTTTTTGTTGCTTTTTGGAGATCACTCAATTCACTATTGCCAGTTTTAATTTCATGGTATGTAGTACCTTGATATTCTCCAGTGAATGGATGGCGATGTGTCACTTTGTAATCATGACCTCGTCCAGTCCGGGTCACATCATTCCCCATCATTCTTTGCTGAGTCGCAAAGGAATCTTCTGATAATTTTCCTTTTAATTTATTTGATTCGAGGGTATATCGTTTCTTAACTTTTGTCACATTTTTTTTATAGTCGTCCAATAATCCCATGAAGAACGGATCTGACTTTCTGTATATAGTTATTTCTATTAGCAAAGATCAATTCAAAATTTTATCAAGACATTTAATGCAACGATCAAGACTTTCAGAAGTGTCCCTTGCACTTTCTATCCTCCAATAACGTGTGACATACTCAATCATTCTTGAATTATACGCACGGCCGCTCACCCTTCCACTTCCATTCATAGGAATAATGTCATCTTTAATTTTCTGAAATTTTGATTCTCTTGCCAGATTCACTAAATACTCTTTGGGATAAGGAATAGTTTCAGGAGTGCTTGTTATTGATGCGATAGGAATTCCTAAAAAGAGAGACATTTTTTCTCTATCAGCAAGGAGCCAAGCTTCGCTCTCGTGAACTGCAGCTCGAAAACACATTTTAGGGGACGGATCTGGGAGCCAGGTTCTGCAAAAATGAAAGACACAATCATCTTGGTTTTCTCCTTCATCAAGATCGACTAAAACAATCCATGGACTGGATATAGCTGCAGCATTAAATGCAGAAAGATTTTTTTTAATTTCTTTTTTCCCATTTTTCCCATAAACAACATCGGGGGTACCATTAACGTATTCAATTATTTTTTTTACAATTACTTCATCTAAATCCGATTCTACAACTAAATTGATTGAAGTCATAAAAAATCAATTTGAAAAGAGAGTTAATTGTAAACTATTCGCAGGCATAGTGTGAGGAATCACGAATTCGGCTAAAGAAACGCCATGTTTGAGTAAAACTTCCGCATCTTTAATTTTGTTCAGTGAGACAACTTTTGTTCCTTCGGGACTTGGTTTTAATAATAAAACCTCGGTTAAACCGATTCCTTCATCCTTCAAAATATCAGGTGAATGTGTGGAAACGATAATTTGCCGGTGAGATTTAATCTGTATTTTTGCAAACATTTCTGGAATATGCCTGATTACTTCAGGGTGCAAAGAGAGTTCGGGCTCTTCCAACAATAATGGTCCATCCCCATCTAATAAAGCCCATAACAATCCCAAGAGTCTAAGCGTCCCATCGGAAAATTGATCTTCCTTTTGCCATGCTCCTGATTTTCTCCAATGTTCGTATCTACCTATCAAATGTGCTTTCCCTTTTTCATCCCGCTCCATTTTAATTTCTTTAAGTTGTGGTACTGCAACAGAGAGAGCTTTCCCAATACGCCGCAATCGTGCATCCTGAGTTTTCTTCGGGGTTGAGATAATTTGATCTAAGAAATCGCCCCCGTAAGGATCATTCTTTTTTCCTACAGAGCGGTCGGGTTCACGAACTAATTGTGGAACAATGTGAAGATACCGTATGAATTTTAAAAATTCTGATATTTCACGAAATTCTTTATTGACGTTAACCTGTTCGAGATAAGTGTAATTTAATCTCGCGGGATCTTCAATATCCTCAGTTTTTGGCCGATCTAATATCTCTTTACCACGATGTGTTATTCGTTCTTTCGTTATAGTTGGTTGTTTGAATTTATCTTGTTTAAAACGAAGTTCATATGACCAGATATTCGGCTGTTCATCAGTCCCTAAACTAAATTTTATTATTACATCTGGATATTGTCTTGCTGAAAGAGCACGTATCCCAGGTAAGCCCCCTCTTTTTCTAAGAGCTTCTTGAAATCCCCCCCCAACGGATACAATATCATTAAGAAATCTAAAAATATCTAAAAAATTAGATTTTCCAGAAGCATTTGGGCCTACTAAAAAGACGCGTTGCTGCAACTCAGTATCAATTTTTCGAAAGTTGCGCCAATTCTGGATATTGATATGAGTTATTCGTAAATTTTTTGGATCATTCGTTTCTTTATTGAATAAATCCATGATGCCGGTTTTCTCTTTTTATCTATAGATAAGTTGTTATTAAATTTTGGAGATTTGAACGTCATAAAACAATTTTTTTAAATTAACCCCGCCCCCCTCCCCCTTATCCTTTATTAACCCCCGCGCATAATATCTACCCATCAACGACTGTGCATCGTTGAACAATATGTGCCATTCGCCGAATACACGGTCCGGCACATGCGCGGGAGTAGCTATCCCCTCTGAAGAGAATAGTATAGCATAGCATACCATAAGCACGACGAGAAATAAGGGAGAAATATTTTATGATACTGGTACCAGATACGAGCGTCCTTATTGACGGGCGCATTACCTCGATGATAAAGGCCGGTGAATACAAGGGTGCGACAATAATCGTTCCGGAAGCAGTGATTGCGGAACTCGAGGCCCAGGCAAACAACGGGCGGGAGATCGGGTTCTCGGGGCTCAACGAGCTCCAGCAGCTCTGCAAGATGGCCGAGGAGAAGACAATAGAACTCAAGTTCTCCGGCATCCGGCCCTCGCTCGAGCAGGTCAAGCTCGCGAGCGGCGGCGAGATCGATGCGATGATCCGCGGGATCGCGATCGAGAACAAGGCACGCTTCATCACGAGCGACAACGTGCAGGCCGAGGTGGCCCGGGCAAAGGGGCTCGATGTCATTTACCTCAAGCCGCAGATAACCGACTTCGTCCCGCTTGCCATCGACCAGTTCTTTGACGAGCACACCATCGCGGTGCACCTCAAGGAGCGGATCCAGCCGATGGCCAAGAAGGGCTCCATCAGCGACATGAAACTCGTGAAGATCCGCGACCAGCCGACAAGCGAGTACGAGCTCCGGATGATGGCGCAGGAGATCCTCGAGCGGGCGAAGCGCGACCCCGACGGCTTCATCGAAGTCGAGAAACGCGGGATCACGGTCGTGCAGATCGGGTCCATGCGGATCGCGATCGCCCGCAGGCCGTTCTCGGACGGCATGGAGATCACGGCAGTCCGCCCGATTGTCGACGTCACCTTAAAGGACTACACCAAGTCCGATATCATCACCAAGAGGATCACGAGCGACAAGCGGGGCATGCTGATCATCGGCGCCCCCGGCGGCGGAAAGACCACCCTCGCCCAGAGCCTCGCCACCTTCCTCTCGGAGAGCGGCTACGTGGTCAAGACCATGGAGGCCCCGCGGGAACTCCAGGTCCCTGACCAGATCACGCAGTACACGATGCTCGACGGCAGCATGGCAAACACCGCCGACGTCCTCCTGCTCGTCCGGCCCGACTTCGTCATCTTCGACGAGCTCCGCAAGGCCGAGGACTTTTCCGTCTTTGCCGACATGCGCCTCGCAGGCCTCGGTATGGTCGGCGTTGTCCATGCAAACGGCGTGCAGGACGCGGTCCAGCGCTTCAGTGACCGGGTGGACTTCTCCGTCCTCTCGCAGGTGGTCAACACGATCATCTTCCTCAAGCAGGGCGTCATCATGAAAGTCTACGACGTAGGGTTCACCATCAAGGTTCCCGAGGGCATGGGCGGCGAGGTCCACCTCCGGCCCGTCACCACCGTCACCGACCACGAGACCGGCCAGCTGGCACTCGACATCTTCCGGTACGACGGCCAGACCATCGTGATGCCGGTCATGGGGATCACGGTCCCTGCCCCGGCAGCAGCGCCGCAGGCACGGTCCGCCCAGCCCCAGGTGCAGCACGTGGGCCAGCCGGTAACCGGCACCCGCGAGCCGATGCGGGCACCGCAGGCAACCCCGGAGCCCGCCACCTGCCGGACCAAGGAGAGCGATGAGCGGCCCGGGTGGAAGCTCACCGAGAAGGAGATCCAGCGCGAGATCGGGCGCTACACCGAGGGATTCGTCGATGTCCAGATGATCAGCGAGACAAAAGCCGTAGTCTACATCGACGACAAGGACGTTCCCGCCGCGATCGGCAAGGGCGGCAAGAACGTCTCGGCGATCGTCAACAAGCTCGGTATCGGGATCGACATCAAGCCCCGCTCCGACTTCGACCGGCAGCAGCCCCAGCCCAAGACTGATGAGGAGTACAACCTTGGCGGCGGGATAAAGATCCAGACCGACAAGAAGCAGCTCACGATCGTTGCCCCGGGAGAGAGCGGTAAGATCGTGGACGTCTTTGCCGGGAAAGAGTACCTCTTCACGGCCACCGTGAACGAGGCCGGCGAGATCAACCTTGCCAAGAACTCGAGCATTGCCCAGGAGATGATCAAGCGTTACTCCAATAACGAGGTCATCAAACTGAGGCCGGTATAACCCCCGGAGGGTGTGTGAAGTGAGCCAGTTCGATCTAAGTGCATTTGAGGAAGAAGCGCACGAGAAGTGGACCCATGCCTTTGAGTCCAACCCTTCCCGGCTGGAAAAATTCTACATCAACGTAGCCTTCCCGTACCCGAGCGGCGCCATGCATGTCGGGCACGGCCGGACCTACATTGTGCCTGACGTCATCGCACGGTTCTGGCGCATGAAGGGGAAGCAGGTGCTCTTCCCGATGGCGTTCCACGTCACCGGGGCACCCGTGGTCGGGATCTCGAAGAGGATCGCCAACCGGGACGAGAAGACCATCCGCCTGTACCGCGACCTCTACCGGGTACCGCAGAACGTGCTCGACAGTTTCACCGACCCGCTCACCATCGTCAAGCACTTCGCTGCCGAGTACCAGCGGGTCATGACCGCCTGCGGCCTCTCCATTGACTGGCGCCGGCGGTTCATCACGGTCGACCCCACCTACAGCAAGTTTATCGAGTGGCAGTGGAAGCACCTCTACGATGCAGGCCATGTCATCAAGGGCGCCCACCCGGTGCGGTACTGCACGGTGGACGACAACCCGGTCGGCGACCACGACCTCCTCGAAGGCGACAAGGCAGAGGTCATCAAGTTCACGATGATCATGTTCCGGTACGGCGACGCGTTCGTCCCGTGCGCAACCCTCCGTCCCGAGACCATCTATGGAGTCACGAACCTCTGGGCGAACCCGGCCGTCACGTACGTGAAGGCGATTGTCGACGGCAAGGCCTGGATCGTCAGCAAAGAGGCGGCCGAGAAGCTCGCCCTCCAGGACCACAAGGTCGAGATCAAGGAAGAGATCAAAGGCAGCGACCTCGTGGACAAGAAGGTCAGCCACCCGCTCTGCGGCGAGATCACGATCCTGCCGGCAGAGTTCGTGGACCCCGACATGGCGACCGGCATGGTCATGTCCGTCCCCGCCCATGCCCCGTTCGACTATATCGCCCTCCGCGACCTCCAGCAGGCCGGGAAGTACAAGGACATCAAACCGATCCCCTTAATCAAGGTCGAGGGATACGGCGAGGTCCCGGCCCAGTTCGCAGTCGAGAAGGCGGGAATCCTGAACCAGATGGACAGCCGGATGGATGCCCTGACGCAGGAGATCTACTCTGCCGAATTCTCGAAAGGCAAGCTCTTCGAGAAGTACGGCGGCAAGCCGGTCCGGGTTGCCCGCGACGATGTCGCCCTCCTTATGACCGAGAAGTACGATTCGGTCGTCATGTACGAGTTCGATGTCCGGCCGGTGGTCTGCCGGTGCGGCAACCGGGTGAAGGTGAAGATCCTCCACGACCAGTGGTTCCTGAAGTACAGCGACCCGGCCTGGAAGCAGGAGGTCAAGGACTGCTTAAAGGACATGGCACTCGTGCCTCCCGAAGTCCGGGTCGAGTTCGACCGCACGGTAGACTGGCTCAAGGACTGGGCCTGCACCCGGCGTGTCGGCCTTGGCACCCGGTTCCCGTGGGACACCACCCAGCTGATCGAGCCCCTCTCGGACTCGACGGTCTACATGGCGTATTACACGATCGCCCACAAGATCCGGGACATAGACTCGAAACTCCTCACCCCCGAAGTCTTCGACTATGTCTTCCTCGGGAAGAAGTCAGCGGACCTCCCCGAGAAGAAGAAGCTCGATGCGATGCGGGAGGAGTTCCTCTACTGGTACCCCTACGACTTCCGGTTCTCGGCAAAGGACCTCATCTCCAACCACCTCACCTTCCAGCTCTTCCACCATGTCACGGTCTTCGAAGGCCAGAAAGACAAACTCCCGAAAGGGATGGTCGTCTTCGGCATGGGTCTCCTGAACGGCGCCAAGATGTCCTCATCCAAGGGCAACGTCTTCCTCCTCGAGGATGCCGTGAAGGAGTTCGGTGGCGACACCGTCAGGATGTTCCTGATGGGCAGCGCCGAGCCCTGGCAGGACTTTGACTGGCGGAACGAGCTGGTGCTCTCCACAAAGAAGCAGATCGAGCGGTTCTACAACACCGTCATGGAGATCAAGGACGCGACCGGCGAACCGCACGACATAGACCGCTGGCTCGCGAGCCGGCTCCAGTCCCATATCGCAAAGACCACCGAGGCACTGGACAACTTCCAGACCCGGCAGGCCCTGCAGGAAGCCTACTTCGGGATTGAGAACGACCTGAAGTGGTACCGCAGGAGACTGCCGAAGGACTGCGACGGCAGCAGGGAACTCCACGAGCTCTGCTCGGTCTGGGTCCGGCTCCTCTCCCCGTTCATCCCGTTCACGGGCGAACACCTCTGGAAGGAACTCGCGGGCGAAGGGCTCATCTCGTTCGCCCCCTGGCCGAAGATGAATGCCCAGCTCGTTAACGAGAAGGCCGAGCTCGCCGAAGAACTCCTTGCCCGCACGGTCGAGGACATCGAGTCGATCCGGAAGCTCATCTCGCTGACACCGAAATCGATCACGATCGCCCTTGCTCCCGAATGGAAGCACCAGATCTTCCGCACCATCGCCGAGTCAACCGACCGCAACACCGTGATCAAGGAGATCATGAAGGACGAGAAGATGCGCCAGCGTGGCAAGGAAGCAACCGATGCAGCCAAGCAGTGCACCACCCTCATCCACCGCCTGCCCCCCTACGTGGTCGACCCGCTGGTCCACAACCCGATAAGCGAACTTGAAGTCTTCGAGTCGGCACAGGCCTTCCTCGAGCAGGAGTTCGGGGTGCCGGTCCACATCACCGATGCCGAATCGAGCAACCAGGTGAAGGCGATGACGGCGCTGCCGTTCAAGCCTGCGATTATTATCGAATAATTCTCTTTTTCCGAAAGGTTCATCAGAACCTTGAGGACGAGAAGATTTTCAAAAGAAAATCTTCGAACCCAACCCGTTCCGGAAATCAGAACCTTGAAGACGTGCAGATCCCGGGATAATCTCCCGGCCCGGAACAGTGCGGGGAGGATGAGCAGGTACCGGGCCGGGATTCCTGCAGGGATAAAGGAAGGTCTTCCCCGCCCGGGGTGTGATAAAATTTGCAATATTCAAACAAATATATTTGCATGGCCTGCATGATCCCTGACCGTCATGGAGTGAGACCCTGACAGGCACAAAAAACGTGCCGGAAAAATTTCTCCATTGTTTTACCAGGCAGAGATCTCCCTGATAAATGCCGTGATAACTCACGGCGTAAAGGGGATCCACAGGTGTGATAGTATGAAACGGATACAAAAACGTGCAGAAAAAACAGTTTCCGGTCTTGTTGCAGCAGCGTTGTTCTGCCTTCTGACCGTAGCGCTGATTCCCGGCGTTATGGCCGCCACAAACGTAAATCTCGGATCGGCCGGCAGTTTCGGCGTCCTGGGGGCGACTACCGTCACCAATGCCGGGGCATCGCAGATCACCGGCGACCTGGGAGTCAGCCCGGGTACCGCCGTCACCGGCTTCCCGCCGGGGCTCGTGAGCGGGACTATCCATTCGGCGGATGCCGTGGCAGCCCAGGCCCAGACGGATGCCCTCACGGCATACAATGCCGCCCAGGGCCAGACGCCCGATGCCAGTTTTGCCGGGGTCACCCAGCTGGATGGCATGACATTCACGCCCGGGGTCTATCATTTCTCACCATCGGCAAACCTGCAGGTGAACGGGACCGTCTTCCTTGATTTCCAGGGAGATCCCAACGCGGTCTTCGTCTTCCAGACGGACAGCACCCTCGTAACCATGGCCGGTTCCAAGGTCATCGCCATCAACGATCCCAGTCCCGCGTGCACGGGCCAGAACGTGTACTGGGCGGTCGGATCGTCCGCTACGATCGACGGCGACCAGTTCCTGGGAACGGTGATTGCTTTGACGTCGATTACTATGACGTCGGCAGCAAACACTCCACCGGTAACCAGCGTGTCGGGAAGAATGCTGGCGCTGAATGGCGAAGTGACGATGGTTGACTCAGACATCGCGGTCTGCGGAGGCACGGTTACCCCGACTCCCACGCCGACACCTACACCGACGCCTACCCCTACTCCGACACCCACTCCTACACCCACCCCAACGCTGACCCCGACACCAACACCAACCTGCACACCCAGGCCGACACCACCACCCGGGAACTGCAGTGATTATGTGTCAGGAGGAGGATGGATCAAGGACAAATCCACGTTCAGCATCTCCGGCGGGATAAAGAACAACAAACCCTGGGGCGACCTTTCGTTCAACGACCATCGGGGCACGAAGGTCGAGGGGACGAAGGTTACTGCTTATACCGTGATCAATTCCGTTACCCGTAAAATCGAAGGCACGGCCATGGTCAACGGGAGAATCCCCGTCACCTACACGGTCGTTGTTGTCGACAACAGCGGGTACGGCCACAACAGGGACAGTTTCAGCCTTGCACTCTCGAACGGTTACAGCGCTTCGGGCACCCTGAAGGGCGGCAACATCCAGATCCACCGGGAATGCGGAAAGCCGCATGATAACGATGACAAAGAGCACTATTATGACAGGGATGAACATGACGGTCACAACAACTGCGATAACGATCGCCTGGGTGTGAGTGATCTCTTCCGCCAGTTCCCCGATTATAACAAAGACAACCACGGCTACTGAAAAATCCCTTTTTTTTGGTGCGGGAAACGACCCGTATTTTCCGGCTCAGGACTGACAGATATAGTGACCCCGGGCCGGCAACCTTGTCACGCGCTTACCGCACTGAAGTCCATGCCGGCACTTATTGCCCCATAATATCCTGTTCTCCGGTGTTCTCCGGCTTTTTTAAAAACCTGTTTTTCCGGCCGGTGATTCCCGGGTCAGGCTGATCGTATCTTCTCATTCCGGAATCGTTCCTGTACAATGCAGATTTTGTGATGAAAATTGACAGGAAGACTTGCAAATCGTGCAATAATCCGGGAGGTATAATTGCCGGGCCGATAGTAAGGGATCCATCGGATGAGAATCCTATGACCGGAACAAAACGAACAGGAAACCGTGTCTCTGTACTGTTTACCCTGGCGGTGCTCTTCCTGCTGACTGCCACAACTATTCCCGGCGTGAAGGGCGTTTCAGCCGTGGGTCTCGGGGCAGCCGACCCGTTCGCGATCCTGAGTAAAGCGGGAATTCCCGATACTCCCACATCTCATATCACCGGGGATGTGGGAACCAGCCCGGACGGCGGGATAACAATCGCATTAAACTGCTCGGACGTGACCGAGACGATCTATACGGTTGATCCTCCCGATCCTGTATGCAGGATACAAAACGCTGGCCTGCTGGGTTCGGCAGTGACGGATATGCAAAGCGCGTACAGTACCGCCCAGGCCCTGCCTTCCCCGGATTACACCGATGTCGGGGGCGGGGAAATCGGGGGTTTGACACTTGCTCCCGGCCTTTACCGGTTTAATTCCGCCGTATCAATAGCGAACGATGTCGTCCTGGACGGACGGGGAGACGGCACCGCAGTCTGGATATTCCAGGTACCGGGTACTTCAGCACTCACTGTCGCAGCGAATAAGAATGTCATCCTCCGCGGCGGTGCCCGGGCAGACAACGTCTTCTGGATAGTGGGTGGCGACACGTCACTGGGAGCGGGATCCGGTTTCAACGGGACAATACTGGACGGCGCCGCAATCACCCTCGATGCCGGCGCAACCGTTACCGGAAGGGCACTGGCACAGACAACAGTCACCCTGAACGCGGATACCATAACAGTTCCTGCAATCATGGCAGCCCCGGTTGCCGATTTCACGTTCACCAATGCGACCGGGACAGCGCCCCTTTACGTGGCCTTCACCGATACTTCGACCCCGGGGGGCCAGATAACCACCTGGGCATGGGATTTCGGTGACGGGGCCAACAGTACCGTCCAGAGTCCGGCACACACCTACGATACCACCGGTGGCTACACGGTGAACCTGACGGTTACTGATGGGACCGGGGCAATCTCTTCGAAGACCGGTACGGTAACCGTAAACCAGTCCCCGTCAGCGGATTTCACATTCACCAATGAGACCGGGACAGCGCCCCTGTATGTGGTCTTCACCGATACTTCCACGCCTCTCGGCAATATCGCCCACTGGGCATGGGACTTTGGCGACGGGACCAATGATACCGCCCGGAGCCCGGCACATACATACTCCCTGCCGGGACGGTACACCATCAACCTGACCGTGACCGATACATCCGGCATAGTTGCTACAAAAATTGTTGCCGGTGCAGTCAACGTGACCCATGCAGGTCCGGTAGCGGATTTCACGTTCACCCCTGCATCGGGCCCGGCGCGCCTGGCAGTCACGTTCACCGATAATTCGACGACAACGGACCCGATTGTCAGCTGGGCATGGGATTTCGGTGACGGCAGCAATGTCAATGCCACGCTCCGGAACCCGGTGCACACTTATGCAGCGGCCGGAAATTACACGGTAAACCTGACCGTTACCGACAGTACCTCCGCGAGTGATACAAAAACGGTAACCAATGCGGTTAACGTGGACCCGCCAAGCTTTGCGATAAACCTTGTAAACGTGCCCGTCTCTTTAGCCCTTATCCCGGGAGAGACCACGACCAACACCGATGCCCAGTTCATGGTCAACAGCACGACCAACTGGCAGGTCACGGCCAGGGATGACGATACAGCCACCATGGGATATATGACCAATTACTCTGTTTCCGGGTCGCAGTATAGTGTCCCGGCGACCAGGCTCGCCCATCCCTTCATGGTGATGGATGGAACTAGTACCTATGCGGCATTACCTTCCGGTGGAGACACCCCGGCGATACTGAAATCCGGTGCGCCCGAAGCATCCGGAACAGCATATCCGCTGGGTATCCGGCAGCAGGTCACGATGGCCGATGTGGTTCTTCCCGGGACCAATGTGTACCGTATTGTAATAACGCTGACCGCGGGCAGTGTCTGAAATCCTCTCTTTTTTCTGCCACGATTTTACGGACAACCGGATATAAAACGCCGGTCCAAACAGGTCATGAATACAGCAGGGAGGGATTCGTGAAGTGACACGCCGGTGCTGAGCTCCCGCAGATCCGGATGATCGGGAGTGAAGATCGCTATTCCCCGGGAATCCTGCAGATCCCCTGCAATCCCGGTGGATGCGATCGTCGTGCAGCGGGAACTCCGGGTTGCCGCGCCCGGGAATACGAGGATCTTTTGCATGTAATCACGGGCAAAAAAAAGCGGCAGCGGAAAGGAATTTGTCCATACGTGGTCACCGGTACGGGGACAGCACATCCTGGTATCGCAGGGCGGGTCCGGAACATGGGAGCAGGATTCGTGCAACGGGGAAGGGGCTGGTCCTCCCGCGTCACCGGTACCGGAGATAAAAAAAATTAGTTTTTTCCTCTCTTTCCCAGGCTAAAGATGATGACAATCAGACCAAGGGAGAGAAGAACCGGTGGTGTATCCAGGGGAGCAGAACTCCCGGATTTCCCACCGGTATAGGATGAGGACGTCGCCACGACTGCCCACGTACTGAACCGGTTCGTTGTTGCGGACAGGGTGTTCGTGTCCCTGTTCACGTTCGTGTTAAGCAGGGTCCATTTACTGTCAGAAGTGTCGTACCGTGCAAGGATCAGTTTCGACACATCTCCGCCGGCAGCGGCCAGGTCGGCATCGGAATACCTGACCGAGATCGTTGCATCCTTGGAGAGGAGGCCGGACAACCCGTCTACCTGGAAACACGTGCCACCCGCCTTTAAACCGGCCGGGAGGGTAGGCAGATTTGCACGCGAGAACGCTTTGAGGGATACCGCGACATCCGCGATCACCGCCCCGGCAGGGAAACTGATGGTTGTCACGTTATCGGACGATACCAGTACCGCGGCGTCCTGGGGTGTCAGGGTGATCCCTTCCTCCGTCGGGGGGGCAACGTAGTTGCTCTTCACATCAAACGTTGCAGTTTTCGTATCAAGAACGGTGCCGTCCCCAAGGCTCACCTCAGATTTCACACGGTAGGTCCCAGGGGACAGCGCCTTGTCAAGGGTAACAACATAATTCACGATATACGTGGGGATGATTGCATAGACCGAAGGAGTTGTGCTGACCGTGCCGAGTACATTCCCGCTGCTGTCAGATACCGTCACGGTATTTTTTGTATCATAGTAATGGACATTCCCGGTATTTTTCAGGGAAGTGGTAATCCGGAGGGGTTGCCCGGTCACGATCTCCCCGGCTTTGACATCGGTTATCGAGCCTTTCTGCTGGAGGTTGGAGTTGGCGATCGTGATCATGACCGGGACAGCGATTGCCGTCACGTATGCCGTGGTCCCGCTTCCCGAAGGTGCATTGTGCAGGGAAATGATGGCATACCGCCCGCCACTCCCGACATCGTTTGGTATGGTGATAGTGGCGGTGATCTTCTTTGTATCCCCGGGATCCAGGTGGAACGATCCGGTATCAAGGGTAATGAATTTCCGGGCAGAGTACGGGCTCGTATCATCTGCTGCCGAGAGCGAGGAATAACTCATCGTTTCGGTCTGCCCGAAACCCCAGACATCAACCACGATATCCATGGGGGGATCGGTCGCCTGGGTGCTGACCGTGATCATGTGGATTACGGTATCCCCCGCTTTGACCGTATCCATGTACTTCGCACCCCCGACATTGATGGCTGATGCCGGATAGGTACAAATCACCAGGATAATCATGATACCCATGAATAGCACGGGATAAAAACGGTTTATAGTGTGCATGCTCTGTCACCGGATTAAGATGCTATTGAGAAGAGATTTATATAAGATCTGGGTATCGTGACAATTTTTGCAAACTGTTTTTTCGTAACCGACCCCGGGGTGACACCCCGGATGACTGGCAAATCTGCCGGGTTCAAATAAAAAAGAAGAGATCAGACTGCCGAGGCAGTAAACGTTGTCACTACCCGGTAGTAATGGCCGGAACCGACACGGGAATCCGCCATCTCAACGGTCTGTTTGAAATAGGGATATTCGAGGAACGTCCCGGCATTTCCGGTCCACACTGCCGCCGACGGCGCATTGCTGAGTGTAACGTACGAAACTGAACTCGAACCCACGTTCAGGGCATCCGTCAGCACCTTTCCGCCGGGCGTGTAGATAGCGCCGTCATATTCAGCCATCTTTCCATTGTTCGTTGCATCGACAACCGTCACAGTCCAGGGTGCGTTCGTAGTAACGTTTGCGACAACCGAGTTTGAAGCGGTGGTGTTGACATTGTCCCCGGGAGTCATATCTCCGAACGTCTGTGCACCGGTTACGGCGAGACTCAGGGTCAGTGCGGGATTCCCGGTCACTGGCGCAGTTCCCGTGGCGTCAGCAAGGACTCCCGGGCATAGCATAAGCATGCATACGAGCACGCTTGAAACGAGTAGTAATTTTTTTAGCATGTTCATTCCCCCCCTTGAGGGTATGGCTCAATATATGTTGAAAATTAAAAGGGTTCTCCCGTAATCCAAAAAAAATAACAACCCAATAATTCCAAAAAATAGAATTAAACCGATAAAATTAATAATTGGAATGAGGGGGTAATTCCAAAAAAAAGAATCCGGGGTGAGGTTTTTAAGGAACAATAGCAACAATCCCCGATCACAATCGGACTGGTACCATATGCACTGTAAAACGGTATTTCACCGGACACGGGCGAGTACAATCGCTAAGCACGTTCTTATCATGGCGATATTCGCGTTCCTTGTTATTCCCCAGCTGGTCTCCGGGGGAACCACGGGAACGTCGGTCATCACCGGGAATGTTATGGCACCACTCGTCCGGTTCACCGCCAATAGTACGGAGGGGACCGCACCACTGGCCGTGGAGTTTACGGACATGTCAACGATTCCGGGCGCGACGGGCTGGTCGTGGGACTTTGGCGACGGGACAACCTCGATCCTGCAGAACCCGGCACATACCTATGCAGGAGGGATCTATAGCGTTACCCTCACCGTAACCAATGCGAACGGGACATTTGCAAACAGTTCCGCTAACTATGTAACCGTCTTTGCTTCAAGGAACAATCAGACCCTCGATACGGGACCGGCACTGACCGGAACCAGCGTCGCCACGTTCAACCAGTCGGCATTTACCCTCGTTGGGGGAACCTCATCCGTGTCCGGAAATACCCTGACCCTGGTTTATCCCCCGAGTTCGTCAATAAACCGGATGACAATTACCCTGGACGCGGTCAATAATTCCAATGGCAACATCTCCGGAACGGTCAGTTCCGTACTCCGGGAGACGAAACCGGTAACCGTCACCCTCCCCTCCACGGGGGAAAGCGGGACCTACACCCTGAATGTCCGGTTAAATTCTGTCCCTTCTTCCGGAACTGAGATCCAGACAACGGTCATTGACGGCGCAGACGCAGCTAATGCGAATGCATTCCAGGCATTTGCAGCATCCAATGGCATGACAGTCCTCAGCACCCGGTACGAACTGGTTGTCTCGGACTCCATCCCGGCCTCGTCCATTACGGGAGCCGTGATCACCATGGAAGTTCCGGCATCATGGTACAACACCTATGGTTCGAACCTCGTTCGCATCCTGCGGAAGGATAATGCCGGATCCGTCTCGATCCTTGACACGGACTTCTCCGGGTTTGACGGGACCAATGCGATCTATACCGGCCATTCACCCGGGCTCTCGACATTCGGCATAACCGCACTCCAGGGTCAGGCAGTTGCACCGGTATCACCACCGGCATCACAACCAGCATCCCCTGCGCTTCAATCCAACGGAGGAGATGCGGCACCCGGTGGCGGCGGGGGAGGCCAGGGCGTTTCAGGCAGTTCCGCCGGCCCGGCAAACCTCGGGGCACCACCCGGGCAGCTGGCACCGGCAGCACGCTCCGCAGTAACACCCGTGAACGGGATCGGGCCTCTTACGAGCACCCCGTTTACCGCAGACCTGGCGGGGATGCCGGGAGTGGCCGTATCGTGGACAACCGTGATCAATAACAACCCGGCTCCCGATGCCCGGCTTACGACCGTGATACTGCAGAACCCGGACCCGTCTGTGCTGAACGCATTTACCTCCGCACTTAACCGTGCCGGGCTGGACATCGGCAGCCTGGCGTATGTCATGATCGTCCAGAAGACCGGCATACCCTCCACCGGACCAGCCACGGTAAGCATGACGGGCTCCGGGGACTGGGTCACCCGGAACGGCGGGACCAGTGCCATCTCGATCGTCCGGATGGGTGACGATGGCGCTACGGAAGTTCTGGCCACCACATTTGCCGGGTATGACCCGGGCACCGGCTATATGACCTTCACCGCGACATCGGAACGCGGCCTCTCGACATGGGGGCTGGTAGCCGTGAAACCGCACACTGCATCATCAACGCCAGCCTCAGGTCAGATGGCACCCGTAACGGCTCCTGCCGGGGAGACCTCGTCACCGTCACCTTCAGCCGCCGGACTGCTTATTGCCGGAGTTGCCGGCATTGCCGCGGTGCTGGTGATAACAGGTGTCACCCTGCGGTCATTCATCCGGCGGAAGAAGTGAGGAGCATGTCATTTCCCGGAAGTACCTCATTTTTGCCTTCCCTGCGGGCCCCGTCACCGGGGCTTATCCCTGACGACATCCTCATGCCGCGGTTCGGGTCTTTTGACCCTCACCAACTCGAAGAATCCTGATGGATTCTTCTCGTGGCTCATCCCTGCGGGATTCGCCAACCCGAAGAACCGGATCTATCTTTCCTCCTATTATCACTCAAAGCTCGGGTCTTTTGACCCTCACCACAGCGAAGAATCCTGATGGATTCTTCTCGTGGCTCATCCCTGCGGGATTCGCCACAAACATGATATCCCGGTACACAATACGCTTCTCCGGATAATTCATGCACACAGGTCACCGGATTCATCTCTTCGCAGTTGCCCTGCTCCTTGCCGGGTTTCTCATCGGCACCGTGGCCGGGATCAGCCTTGGCATAAACTGGAAACAGGCACCGCCTACCGACAGCCCGTTCGCGGGCGTGGTCATCTCATCGGATGGCAATACAGTCTTTGGCGGGGGCAACCAGCTGCTCGTGCGGAGCTGGGACGGGAACCGCCACTGGGGTGGCCAGGCCGGGTCCGTGGCAGCGATGAGCACGGACGGGAACCACGTGGTTGCAGCCCTCGGGGAGGCAGTGGTCATGTACGACCGGGACGGGGTTGATTCCTGGACCCGGAACATGGCAGCACCCTGCAGGGCGGTAGCGATCTCCCCCAACGGATCCTTTGTGATCTCAGCGGACGACAACGGCAACCTGAACTCCTGGGCCCCGAACGGGGATTTCTGGGGACGTAACAATACCGACCCGGCAAAGCGGATCGTCATCTCCCCGGCCGGTGACCTCGTTGTGGCAGCAACGCTGGGAGGCCTGCGGTTCTATACGCCGTCCCTCAACCCGGTCTGGACCGACAACCGTTCCGGCAGCCTTGACGACTATATCCTCATCTCTTCGGACGGATCGACCATCATCACGGCAGGCGACACCCGGGTCTCGTCCCACACGAATACCGGTACGATCAACTGGCAGGTGAACGTGGCAAAGGCGGCGATCACGGATATCGCCGCGAGCGACGACTGCTCGATCATCCTCGTGGCAAGCCAGGACGGCACCGTGCGGGCGCTGGACCGGTATGGCAATGTGCACTGGACGTTCAACACCGTCCAGTGGGCGAACGCGGTCGGCACTTCCCGCGACAGCTCGGTGATTGCCGTGGGCACCAATGACGGGACGCTCTTCGTGCTCGACCACAGCGGCAAACTGCTGACCCAGCGGAAATCGGATACCGCCATCCGGCCGCGAACGCTTGCCGTCAGCCGTGATGGCACGCGGATTGTTGCTGCCGACCAGCAGGAACTGTACGGGTTCGAGCTGATCGGCCTTACGGCAGGAGACACAGGATCTGACACCATCTACGTCGAGGCCCCGCTGAACCCGGTCAGGTCGACTGCGACCACCTCACCGCCCCAGATGCCCGTCAGCTCGCAGCCCGCAGTGACCATGCCGGCCGAAACCCGGTCCACGGCCCTGCCGGCACCGGCCGCAACGCCAAAGTCCCCGGCTGCGCTCTGGACGATCGTTCCCGCCGGGGCAGCCGCACTCTGGCTGGCGAAGAGAAAATAATCTTTTTTTAAAACAGCGCCGGAGGAGGGGGCGGAGATATTCGTCCGCTGCCCTCCCGGCCGGACAGGTTGCCGCGGGAAAAAACCGGAGATTATCCTTCAGCCGTGCTCTTTGCCCGCTTCACGCGTTCCTTGGTGTTGAACCCGGTGATCGCATCGAGGAACTTCCGGAACCGCTTGTTGGTATCGATGATCACATCGTCCGCTGCCGTGATGTCCGATTCGGTATCGATGATGACACTCTTGCCATCCGCTGCAGGATGGACATCCAGCCTCCTGATGGCGCCGAACGCGAGTCGGTAGCCCTTTGCCGTCTTCTCCGGGTCCTTCCCGAAACAGTTCTTCAGTTCTGCCGCAGCCCTCGTCCCGAGGTCTTTGGTCAGCCCGCGTTTGATGGGATACTCTTGCATAATACTTTTTTAGTAGTGGGTGTATGTTAATCTAATGACGGCAGATAATCCGGAACGATACGATACGATCCTTTCCCGGCTGGATACGGTCCACGAAGACTTGACGAAGATGCAGCCGAGCAGGGACCTCAATATCATCTCAAAATCCCTTCCCGCAAACGGCGCAGTACTCCTGGGTTTTCCGGGCAGCGGCCTTGTCGGCACCATAGCGCTCCAGTACATGGTGGACCAGCTCGAATTCGAACTGGTCGGTTCGATGACATCGCGGTACTTCCCTCCCCTCGCGATGATGAACAAGGGACTGATCAACGATCCTGTACGCATTTATTCCAAGGATATCGGCGGGATGAATATCGCGGCGGTCGTGGCCGATATCCCCATTGCCCCCCCGATCTGCTACGAGATCGCAAGCGCCCTCATCGGCTGGCTCGAACCATTCAAACCAAAGGAAGTCCTGACGATCGCAGGGATTGTCACGAACGAGCCCGAGAAGAGGGTTTTTGGCGTTGCAACAACTCCTGATGCGCTCACCCGGATCCAGGATATCACGCTCGTCCTCCCGATCGGGAGCATCTCGGGCATCGCCTCGAGTATCCTGACCGAGTGCAAGTCCCGGAACATCCCTGCGTACGGCCTCCTCGGCGAGACGATCAATGCCCCGGACCCCCGGTCCTCGGCAGCAACGATCGAAGTGCTCAACAAGATGTACAACCTTGCCCTCGACATCCAGCCGCTGATCGAGCAGGCAGTGGAGATCGAGCAGACCATGGGCAAGCTGGCAGAGGAAGTCCAGCAGTCGGCAGAGACGAGCCCGAAGAAAGACCTGCCTATGTACGGGTGACCTGAAATGAAGTGCGCCGCGTTAACCGGTATCTCGCCCGACCTGATCAAGGACTTAAAGGCCGGCAGGCCAAGGACGATCGAACTCCAGAGCACCCACAACATCGTCACCATCGCGAACGTCGAGCCGGGCCCCGAGGTCCATATCTTCATGACATCGGTCGACGTGGGGGACCTCTCCCCGGGCGATGCCGGGATCTGCGTCTATCTCATCTCCACGAGTATCGCGATGAAGCGGATCGTGGAGTATTCCCGGGGTATGTATTACGAGGAACGGGAACGGATGTCTGCCCGGATCCAGGTAAAATACTGCGCTACCTCCTCCGTAAAGGAAGTCTTCCACGGGAACCTGACCGAACCTACCGAAGTGGAAGTCCTGAAATCCTCCTGCTACCACGCGGGATAAAAAAAACTTTTTCCCGGGGTTGCCGGGCTCTTTTTTCACGGGTTATTTTCTCATTGCAAGGACGGCTATACCGACCGCACCGATGATGACCGGCAGGCCGAGCGGCGATGCGGGAGTCGGGGTATCGCTGGGCCAGGGTGTGGGCGTGGGCTTTGTCGTCTTCTTTACGGTCGGGACGGGGGTGTAGGTCGTGGGGACCGTGGGCGCTGCCGTGACCACACTGGTAGCGGCTGCCACCAGTTTGGCATACTCCGTTGCGGTGTTCCCGGAAATGACCGTAACGCTGTCCGTGTAGGACTGGTATCCCGTCAGTTGCATCAGGACCTTGTAATACCCGGGTGTGACGTTGTACACGGTGAGCGGGGTGGTACCCTTCAGGGTATTATTGAGGTAGACCGATGCGCCGGCGGGGTTCGTGGTGAAGGATATGCTGCCGACGGCATTCGGGTCGGAGATAATGAACGAAGGACCACATATTTTGCTGGCATCCGTCCCGTCTGGCAGGACGCACACGGAATAGGTATCCGGGACAGCCATGTTCAGGTTGAACGTCCCGGTGATCTGCGTTGTCGTCGTACCGGTTACGGATCCGCCGATATAATTGCTGTTCCGGTAGAGCCGCATCTTTGCCGAGCTTACCACAAACCCCGTCCCCGTGATGGTCGCCGAAACGGTAGTATTGACCGAGCCGGAAGTGGGCGTGATCGCAGTGACCGTGGCAGCCGTCGCATTACTGACAGTGAACGTGGTGGAGGTCGTTCCCCCGTCAGAGTTGAGGAGAACAAGTGTCCATGCACCGGGTGCAATACCATTCAGGTTGAAATTCCTGCTGAGGGTTGTCGATGTATCCGTACCAATAATGGTACTGGTAATGGTCGATTGTCCAGTCTTTGTCAGGGTGACGGCTGAACTGCTGAAACCCGATCCGGAAATATCAATAGTCTGCGATCCGCTGTTTGACGCGCTTGATGGGGAGATGCTGCTGATCACCGGAGTTGATGCCATATACGTAAATGCGCCCGTCCCGGTTGCGGATGATCCGCCGTTCCCGTTGGTGATCACCACATCTTTTACACCTGCCGTGCCTGCCGGGGTAGTTGCTGTGATATGGGTAGTGTCTGTACAGGTCACACCGGTTGCTGCTGTTCCGCCAATGGTAACTGCGAGAGAACTTCCGGATACAAAATTCGAACCGGTGATTGTTACAGCCGTGCCACCGGCAATTGATCCGGTAGCCGGCGATATACTGGCGAACGTTATCGGGCCGATATACGTAAATACACCTGGTGCAGTGGTACTGGATGCCCCGTCACCGTTCGTGATCACCACATCTTTTGCACCTGCCGTACCTGCCGGAGTTACCGCCGTTATGTGGGTGGCGTCAACAAAGGTCACACTGGTTGCTGCCGCACCGCCAACAGTCACCGCAAGGGAACCACCGGAAACAAAATTCGTGCCGGTGATTGTCACAGTCGTGCCGCCGGCAATAGGACCGGTAGCCGGTGTGATGCTTGTGAACGTTAAATCCGCCGTCGCCGGGGCAGCCAGAAATGCCAACGCAAGAATGAATAACCCCATTAAAAGGATGTAATTGTGCTTCATCATGTCACGCACCAGAATATATTTCGTTTTTCAAATCGGGCAATGAAAATGGATATTCGTATCTGATATATTTTGTCAAATTTATCAGACATTTCCGGTCGGACCACCGGAAATCCATTACAACCCGTTTATGTTTTTGTAATCGAAGAACGCTGATGCGTTCTTCTCGTCCTCATGGTCTTCGACCATTCGGCCCAGAAACACCAACCATTTATATATCCCCGGTGTAAATCAGACTGTAGAGATAGTATGGGCGAAAAAGATCTCAGCTTTATGGATCAAATAAGGGCATACGGTATCAAGGACTGGGCGCAGGTAGTCTTCATGGTCCTCATCTGTATTGCCGGCGGGTACCTGATCATCTACAGTGTGTACATGATGACCGCCAACCATGACCCGAACCTATTCATGTTCTCCATCGCGATGTTTGGCGTAGGCTGCACATCCATCTGGTTCGGGCTCTCCCATGTCGAGATCCAGTCTACCGAAGAGAAACTCGAGAGCATCACGAAACGGCTCGACAGCATCATCGAACGGATGGAACAGAAATAATCCCGGTTCCGGGAATGATCACTCCTTTTATCTGACCGGAGACCGGTAAGGAAGCAGATTAATTATCCACGAGCACGAACGTTACTGGCACAGCGTAGGGTCTGTGGCTTAGCCTGGACATAGCGCCGGGCTTCTAACCCGGATGTCGGGGGTTCGAATCCCCCCAGGCCCGTCTTCCTGTTTAAAAAAGATTATTTTCTGTTCTTCCTCATCACGACCAGCAGGCCGATTACCGCAACTGCCCCGATTGCGATACCGGGGTCCAGGGGGGATCCTTTCGCCTGTCCGACCGAGATCGTGGCGCCCTGGGCAGTGGTTGGCATATCCTTGAGATCCAGCCCGTATCCCCTGCCGGAGAGGCCAAGATTTGTGGAGGCCCCGCTCGTCCCGATGACATCGAATGTCACCTTGAGGAGGATCCCGTCAGACGATATTCCGTTCGTATCGGCAAAACTCACTTTTGCCGTGCCCGGCTGGAGCTCTTTTCCTTCGGCAAGACCATTGGTCGAGAGATCACCGGTTTCAACTTTGGAAAATTTCAGGACCGCGGGATCATAGGTCATGGTCAGGTCCATTGCGCCAAGACCCGACGCTCCCGATACGAGAACGGGGATGGTGACGGGGGTTCCCGCCCCTGCCTGTACCGGGTTGATCTTCACGATGATGCCTGCTGCGCTGGCTGTCCCGATGAGTGCAAGCCCCACCAGGACCAGTAAAACAATTGACCAGGTTTTCATGTTTCTCCCTCCTCACGGCGCACTAACCGCCAGTACCAGGATGGCCCGTGCATCTGCCGAGTTTACGGATCCATCCTTTGTCACATCGTATTTCATATCCGTCGGGATCTTGCCGACTGCCATCTGGAGTGCCGCAAGGGCATCGCGGGCAGTAACCGGGCCCCCGTCGAATGATGGGGTTACCGGAGTACCGGTAATGAACTTCCCCGGGGTGGTGCCGACCGTGATCGCAGAGCCCGAGCCGGTGCTTGCCGTCTTTACCGTGATCGTGATGGGGGAGGTGCTGCCATTCTGCCCGATCACGTCAAAGCTCAGGATCGCAATCGACGCGGAGCCGGTCATACCCGATGATGACGCAAACGAGATTGCAAGGTTTCCGTTACTGACCATATTGCTGTCAAAGAGTGAGTTCGCGTTCAGGCCGCCTTTAACTGCGGACCTGAATTTCAGGACCGACGGATCGTAGGTTACCCCGAGATCCATGTTCGCAAGATCCTGTGCATTGCAGATCATGATGGGGATCGTAACAACCGATCCCGGCGAAAGGGTACGGTCTTCTGCATATACTGACGTGCCCGTGGCAGGGCAGCCCTTTGTAGCCGGCGTTGCTGCGGTTGTGGTCGCAGGAAGTGCCGTTGTCTGGACCGGGGGTGGCGATGTCTGGGTTGTGGCGGGCTGGACGGCCCCGCTCGGCACAAGCGTTACGTCGAGCGTGACCATTTTCTGGTCCGCTACCTGGACCTGCGTTACGTAATCATTGTAGCCTTTTGTATGGACCAGCACGGTGTGCGTGCCAACCGGGACGGAATACAGCGTGATTGGCGTGATACCCTTTGCTGTGTCATCAAGCGATACCGTAGCTCCCGTGGGAACCGAATGTACCTGGATTGAACCGGACTGCGCCGGGGTTGCCGTTGTCGCCGGAACCGTAGTGAGAGTTGTTGCCACGGGAACCGTTGTACCGGTCACGGCAGCCGTCTGGGTTGCAGCGGGTATCGTTGCGGTCGTGGTCGCGGGATGCGGGGAATCCGTCAGGGTGAAGAACGTATCAGCCACGTGGGTATCCTGCCCCGTGCTTATATCATGGATATAAAACTCGATTGTCCACTGCCCGGCCCAGTTATCCTGGAGGAGGTTACCGACCTGGAAGATTGCCGTTCCCTGGTCATTCGAATCGAATCCATAGAACTGGTCAGCCATTCCATAATACAACATTCCGTTCGGTTTCAGAATATTATACTTGTAGTAATACCTCGGGTTGCCGTCTACGAAGGCGGCCATGTGGGGAATCTGTATCCACCCGGTTATCCACTGCTGCTGATCATCCGGGGTAAATACCGTTTTAGGCCCCATGACCGGGCCGTTCTGAGTCTCCTGATACGTTATGCCAGAACTGACTACACTGGGTATCGCACTCACGGGGAGCATGAGAGCAAAAAGGACTATGGCACAGAGTCCGATCCTGTACAATACATCACGTTTCATCCTGAACATCCACCAATAACATCCACAATGGAGATGGTACTATCCTGTTTTACGAGATGAAATGAAAGGGACTTCACCTTTCACTGAACAGTCAATACTTACAACTGCCAGTTAAACCTTTCCTTTTGTGTGAGCTGCAGAAAAGGCCGAAAAGCTGAAAAATTGCCGATTTTCGCCCGAAATGACCGGACGTTCCGGAGAGAATAAAAAAATTTACAACTGGCTCTGCCCGTCTTCCGGCTGCCCGTCCATGGGCTTCTGGAGGATCTGGACGTCGGCGATGTTGTGCTGCCGCTGGGCCAGTTTCTTTGCCTTGAAGATGTTCTTGCCATCCTTGCCGATCGCGATGCCGCGGTCCTCGTCCCGGACTTCCACGGTAGCGCTCTGAGCATCAGGTTCGCCTTCGAACAGGATGGAGGTGACCTGAGCCGGGAGGAAGCAGTTCTTGAGGAACTGTTCGGCATTGCTGTTGTATTCCACAACCTCGATCTTCTTGCCCATCACTTCCGATGCTTTCTTGATCGAGGCACCTTTCTTGCCGATTGCAAGACCCATGTCGCCGGGGTTGATCACGAAGATCAGCCGCCCGTTGCGGTCGTCCACGACACAGTCGCGGCTCCCCGCGCCGGTCAGGCTCTCGAACTGGGAGATGAGGCGCATGCAGTCTTCGGTCAGTTTCACTTCTACCATACGATGACCCCGGTTCAGGCCCTCTTGAGGGAGAGAATGTCTGACTCACCGGGGCTGATGACGGCAAGCGTGCTGACCATGAACGGCTTACCGCAGGCCTTGCCGAGCGCCACGCTCGAGCCTTCGAAGGTGTGAATGAAGAGATTCTCGTAAGCGGAGAGTTTTGAGGTGAAGACCGGCGGGCAGTTGCCTGCCACTACGATCATCTGGGCCTTGCCCTCTTTTATGCACTTTTCCGTGTTGTTCTGGCCAAGAATTACATTTCCTGTCTTGATTGCCCTTCTGAGTGAAGCATTAAAATCCATGTACAATTCCTCGTAAGTGTTTTAGGTAATTCAGTTGTCGTGTTGTCTGACTGCGATCAGTTTCACATCGCCGGTGCCGAGCTGGATCGGCTGGCCGACGATTACATTCTCGGTAACGCCGCTCAGTTCGTCAACTTCATTTGCGACGGCCGCGTCGAGCAGGTGGTTGACGGTCACTTCGAATGCTGCCCGCGAGAGGACGCTCTCCTTCTCGCCGGCAATCCCGTGACGGCCGATCTGCTTGACTTCGCCTTCCATGCACATCATGTCCGAGACGAGCATGAGGTGCCGGACATCGACGAGGATACCCTGCTCGTTGAGCGTGGATACCGCTTCGTGGATGACGGCATTGCGCGCTGCCTCGATACCGAGAACCTGCGCGATCTCACTGATGTTGTTGGTACGGGTCCTTGTGGTGTCCACGCCAGCGACATCAAATACGTCCTTAAGATTGGATCCCTCAGTATAAAGTATATACTCCCCGGTCTCCTTCCTGACGACGACCCGGAGGATGTCGTCAATGCCCTGGACGATCACATTCCTGACGTGTTCGGCGAGCTGGAAGAGATTCTGGTAACTCTCCTTGTCCTTGGGGGAGAAGATGATCGTTGCCTTGTCCTCGTCGATCTCGTGCTCGAAGTCGCGGTAGTGCCGGCGGTCGCGGATCTTCTTGGGGGCCGCTTCCATGATCTCCATGGGCGAGATCTTGCGCTTGTCGCAGACCTTGGTGTTCAGGTGCACGACCACGTGCATGTTCTCCATGTCCGTGGTGATGTCGCCGAACTCATGGAGCGGTGCGGCCTCGATCTGCCAGCTGACTTCCCGGGCCTTGTCCCGGTCAATGCCGTACTCGGGCTCGAGGTACACGGTCATCGTCGGGGTGCTCGGCTCTTTCCGGGCATCCATGATCTCGATGAGACGCGGGAGACCGAGGGTAACGTTGATCTCGGCCACACCCGCATAGTGGAATGTCCGCATCGTCATCTGCGTGCCGGGCTCACCGATGGACTGCGCTGCAATGATACCCACCGCTTCGCAGGCCTCGATCCTGGTGCTCTGGTACTCGGCAAGGACCCGCTCGAGGATCTGCTTGAACTGGGTGTCGGTGATCTCCTTTTCGGCAAGGAACTTGCGGAGCTGCTCCTTTGTCTTGGGGGGGAGGGCTGCGGCCTCGATCTTCTTGTCATGCTTGTCAGCGAGTGCCATCTTATACCTCCTCCTTGAGGATACTCTCGACGATACCTTTCACGTCGACCGGGTCGCCGAACGCGCTCTTGGTCGGGTCGGTGCCGTCTTCGCCGTACTGGAACTGGATGATTCTTCCGCCGGTTGACCGGACGGTGCCGTCGTACGCGACCTTCAGGTCCTGAAGCGCATTGATCATCCTGCGCTGGAGGTACCCGCTCTGGGACGTACGGACTGCAGTGTCGACGAGACCTTCACGACCGCCGATGGCGTGGAAGAAGAACTCGGTCGGGTTGAGCCCGCCCTTGTAGCTGTGCTGGATGAACCCGTGGGCATCCGAGCCCCGGTCGCCCTTCTTGAAGTGCGGAAGCGTGCGGTCGTCGTAACCTCTGACGATACGCTCACCACGAACGGACTGCTGGCCGATACAACCGGCCATCTGCGTCAGGTTCAGCATAGAACCACGGGCACCGGAGACCGCCATCACGACAGCGCTGTTGCCGAGACCGAGGTGCCGGCCGGCAATCTGACCGGTCTGGTCACGGGCCTTCCCCAGCACCTGCATGATCTGCATCTCAAGGGTCTCTTCCACGGTACGCCCGGGCATGGGCTCGAGCTGGCCGTCCTCGTAGATCTTGATACGACGGGTCACATCGAGCGCTGCATTGTTCAGCACCTCGTCGATCTGGCCGTACTCGGTCTTGGAGAGGTCTTCGTCATCGATACCGAACGAGAAGCCGTCGAACATGATCGCACGTATCGAGAGCTTGGTTAAGTCGTCGATGAACTTCGTTGCCCGCTTCATGCCCTGCTGGCGGATGATGCGGTTGACGATCTGGCCGTCGAATGCGCCGATCGCCTTCTTGTCGATGGTTCCCGCTTCGAGCTTGCCGTCGATGATGCGCACGTACGCATCCCGCTCGCAGAGCTCTTTTTTACAGACATCGCAGTTCTGGCAGGAACTGGCCTTGAAGACCATGTTGAGGTGCTCGGGAAGGATGACGGAGAAGACCTGCTTGTTGCTCCAGAACTCCTTGCCGCCCTCTACCTTGCCGGGAGCGGGCATCCGCTCGATGCCGGTGTACCGGAGGAGGTAGAGCGCCTCTTCCTTGATGAACCACCGGACATCGTGCGTGAGCATGAAGATACCCGAGACGTGGTCGTGGATACCACCGATGATCGGGCCGCCGAACCGCGGGGAGAGGATGTTCTCCTGCACGGAGATGAGGATCGTTGCTTCGGCACGGGCCTCTTCGGTCTGCGGCACGTGCATGTTCATTTCGTCGCCATCGAAGTCGGCGTTGTAGGGCGGGCAGACTGCCGGGTTGAGCCGGAAGGTCCTGCCTTCCATCACCTTGACACGGTGGGCCATGATGCTCATCCTGTGCAGCGAAGGCTGACGGTTGAAGAGCACCACGTCGTTGTCGCGGAGCTGGCGTTCAACCGTGTAACCAGGCTCGATCATATCGGCAACCGTGTCCAGATTCCCGTCCGCAAGCCGGAGCCTGCGGCTGTCGGGCCGGATCACATAGTTTGCGCCGCACGGGGAGTTGACATCCGGGCGGACCGGACCGGTTCTGACGATCTGCCTGAGTTCCTCGATGTTGTACGTAGTGACGCGGACCGGGATCGTCATCTCGTTTGCCACGGCACGCGGCACGCCGACCTGGGCAACCGAGAGGTTGGGGTCGGGCGAGATCACAGTACGGGACGAGAAGTTCACACGCTTACCCGAGAGGGAGCCACGGAACCGTCCGTCCTTGCCCTTGAGACGCTGCGAGAGCGTCTTTAAGGGCCGGCCGCTGCGGTGGCGGGCCGGGGGACAGCCTGCGACTTCATTGTCAAGGTACGTCGTGACGTGATACTGCAGGAGTTCCCAGAGATCCTCGATGATCAGCTGGGGAGCGCCTGCGTCCTGGTTCTCCTTGAACCGCTGGTTGATGCGGATGATGTCCACGAGCTTGTGGGTCAGGTCGTCTTCCGAGCGCTGGCCGTTCTCGAGGATGATGGACGGGCGCATCGTGACCGGCGGGACCGGGAGCACGGTGAGGATAGTCCATTCAGGCCGGGCTACATCGGGGTTGATACCGAGGGGGATGAGATCTTCGTTGGGGATCTTCTCCATCCGGGCACGGATGTCGGCGGGGGTGAGTTTGTGCTCCACCTTCTTGCCTTCCTCGACAACGACCTCCGAGAAGGTGGTCGGCTTCTCGAAGTTGATCTTGAGCTGCTGTTCGCCGCAGTGCGGGCAGACGCGCTCTTTCTTGACGTCCTTCTCGGAGAGCAGGTCGCCGGTCTGGTCGTCTTCCGTACCGACTACCTTCTCGACTTCCTCGGGGCTCAGGAGCACGCGGCCACAGGCCCGGCAGGTGACACGCAGGAGTTTCCTGATAAGCCTTGTGTAGCCCACGTGGATGACGGGCTTCGCGAGCTCAATGTGGCCGAAGTGGCCGGGGCACTCGCTTGCCTTCTGGTCGCAGGTCTTGCACCGGAGACCGGGGTCGATGACACCGAGGTTTAAGTCCATCAGGCCCTGGGGGTAGGGGAACCCGTCGTCATCGTAGGTATCGGCCCAGATGATCTTCCTGACGCTCATCTCACGGATCTCTTTGGGAGATAACAGGCCGAACTCAATCTGTCCTATACGTTTTGGGGATGGCATGTTACACCACGTCCTGTAATTTCAGCCTGGGGGCTATACCCATGCTCTTCATCTCGTCCAGCAGGAGCTTGAACGCGTAACTCATCTCGACCGAGTAGATATCGGTCTCGTTGCCGCAGGCAAGGCAGCGGGTCATGTTGCGCTTGCGGTCGAGCATCGCAACCATACCGCAGTGCGCACAGACGTATTCGTTTACCTTGTCCGACTCATCGAGCAGGCGTTCCTTGAGGGCCATGGCGGCGCCGTGGCCGATCATGACATCCCGCTCCATCTCACCGAACCGGAGACCACCCTCACGGGCACGACCTTCGGTTGGCTGGCGGGTCAGGACCTGTACCGGACCACGGGACCGGGCATGCATCTTGGACGACACCATGTGGTAGAGTTTCTGGTAGTAGATGACGCCGATGTAGACATCTGCCTTGAACTGCTTGCCGGTGATACCGTCGTACATGATCTCCCGTCCGTTGTGGGAGAACCCGAGCTTCTTTAACGATGCCCGGATATTCGCCTCGCTCTCTCCGCCGAATGCAGTGCCGTTGATACGCCGGCCTTCGAGTGAACCGACTTTCCCGCCGATCATCTCCAGCATGTGGCCGACCGTCATACGACTCGGGATCGCGTGGGGGTTGATAACGAGGTCCGGCATGATGCCGCTCTCGGTAAAGGGCATGTCTTCCTGGTGGGCGATCAGGCCTACGACACCCTTCTGACCATGCCGGGATGCGAACTTATCGCCGACTTCCGGAATACGGAGGTCGCGGGTTCGTACCTTCACGAGACGGGAACTGTTCTCGCCTTCGGTGATAATGACCGTGTCAACGATACCGTGCTCGTTGGAGCGCATCGTGACGGAGGTGTCGCGACGCTTCTCGACCGCGATCAGTTCTCCTGAGGGTTCCTCAAGGAAACGCGGAGGGGATGTCTTGCCGATCAGGGCATCCTTCTCTGCGACAACCGTCTCAGGGTTGATCACGCCGTCCTCATCGAGGTTCTTGTAAGCGTCGACACCATGGGCGCCGGCCACATCTTCGTCAGGGACTTCGATGCGGTCGATCTGGCCACCGGGGTACCGGCGTTCCTCGCCTTCATAGGTCCTGAAGAAATGGGACCGCCCGAGGCCGCGCTCGATCGAGGCCTTGTTGAAGATAAGCGCATCTTCGATATTGTAGCCTTCGTAACTGAGGATCGCGACAACGAAGTTCTGGCCGGCGGGCCGGTCGTCCGAGCCGATCAGTTCCGAAGTCTGGGTGTGGGTGAGCGGTTTCTGCGTATAGTGGAGCAGGTGGCCGCGGGTATCCGGCCGCAGCTTCATGTTGGCTGCACCGAAGCCGAGCGCCTGCTTGACCATCCCTGCACCCATCGTGACACGCGGACTCGCGTTGTGCTCGGGGAACGGGACGTGGGCCGCACCGATACCAAGGATCAGGGAGGGATCGATCTCAAGGTGGGTGTGGTCGGGACTCAGTTTCGAAAAGTCCATGGCAATGAGGAGGTCTTCTTCCTCTTCTGCGTCAATGAACTCGATCAGGCCGCGCTTGACAAAGGAGTTCATGTCAACTTCCTTCTTCTCAAGCTTCCTGAGGTCCTCGTCCGTGATGAGCGGCTCACCGTTCTTCAGGACGATGAGCGGGCGGCGGGCCCGGCCGCGGTCGGTCAGGATCACGACATCGCCGTTGTACTCCTTGTGGGAGACGTTCACTTCCGGCGAGATTGCACCCTGCCGGCGCATGCTCCGGATATTTGCTACCAGTGCCTTCGCGTCATCGACAAGGCCGATGAGGGCACCATCTACGAACACACGGGATTTCTTGCTCATGATTCGCCCCGGATGTGTTCTACGCCAAGATTGTGCAGGATCTTCATAATCTCTTCTTCGTTGTCGACACCCTTGCTGATCTCCACCATCTGGGCGAAGTTCTTCACGAGACCGCAGTTCGGTCCTTCAGGGGTCTCGCTCGGGCAGATCCGGCCCCACTGGGTCGGGTGCAGGTCACGGGCCTCGAAGTGCGGCTGCGAGCGGGAGAGCGGGGAGATTACACGGCGGAGATGCGAGAGCACGGCCATGTGGTCTACCCGGTCGAGCAGCTGCGAGACACCGGTTCTCCCACCTACCCAGTTGCCGGTGGCAAGCGGGTGAAGGAGGCGTTCGGTGAGCACGTCAGCGCGCACGGCAGTTGCGATCGAGAGATCGCGGTGGCGCATGCTGGCGCGTTCGAGCTGGTACTTGATATCACGGGTGAGGCGGTTGAGCGAGATACGGAAGAGGTCTTCCATTAAATCGCCCGCGAGTTTCAGCCGTTTGTTCGAGTAGTGGTCCTTGTCATCGATCCTGCGCTTGTTCAGCACAAGGTCGAAACAGGCCTCCGCCATGCGGCCGAGGAAGTGGGCCTTTGCAAGCCGGACCGAGAGGACTGCTTCCTGGTAGCCCTCGTCTTCTTCCTTGAGATTCGCCGGCATCGAGTAGTTGAGGTGCGGCAGGAGGTAGTTGTCCAGCACGAACTCGGCGCGCTTGCGCTGGTAGTCCCGTGTCTGGTTCGGGGCAAGCTTCTTGCCCACATACATGATGCCGCCCTCGACGGAATCGCACTCGCTCTCTTCCAGGTTCTGCATCATGAACGTGAGGATGTCCTCGTCCGTGGATACGGCGTTCACGACTTCCTGGTCGTTCGTCATGCCCAGTGCCCGCATCAGGTCAGCGAACTTCAGGTGGCCTGCTACGGACGGGAACGAGACTTCGAGCAGGTTCTTCTTGTTCCGCTCGACAACGACCAGTGCGCGGTACCCGCGGAACTGGGAGAAGACCTTGGCTACGTAGATCCGTTCGTTGTAGCGCTCGGTGAACTCGGTCATGATCTTGTTGGACGCAAGGTCCTCAAGGGTCATGAGCACGCGCTCTGTCCCGTTCACGATAAAATAGCCGCCCGCATCGAATGCATCCTCGCCATGGGAGATGCGCTGTCCATCGTCCATGCCATAGAGGTTGCAGGCGAGCGATCCGACCATGATCGGGAGCTGCCCGATGGTCGTGATGATGGGTTCCTGCCGGTCATCGCCGTGTACGAGTGTGAGCCCGAGCTGGATCGGGGCTGCGTACGTGAGATTGCGGAGCCGGGCTTCACAGGGATAGAGTTCACCCTGCGATCCGTCCGCTTCCCGCACGAGCGGCTTCTTCACTTCTATCGTGCCCAGTTCTACCCAGACCGGCTCGTTGTTCTTGCCCCGGTTCTCGATATCGGTCTCGATAACCCGCTGTTCATTTACCACTTTCTGGAGATTATGCTTCAGGAAATAATTGAAAGAGTCAAGCTGGTGGCGCGCAACATGCTCCCGTGAAAAATATGCCCTCGATAAGATGCTTCTGTCAATCAGACTGACCAACCCCAAAATTACTTCTTCGGTCTCTTGACCACGAGACGGTATGCCTCGGCCCGGCCGGCGGTATGACTCGCCCGGATAATTCGTATTACATCATCGGCATTGGCGCCGATCTCTTTGACGGCTGGATCGTCATGGTAGATTTTCGGTAATTGTTCGGTAGTAATGTTGTAGCGCGTCAGAAGTTCCGATACATCTTCTTCGCTCATGATTTTATGATCCGGCACCATCGCATGGTCCAACACATTAAGTTTGGTGCTCAATGAAAAACCCCCTCCCAGATAAACAGATTTCCTCTCAGATGCATCACCGCAAAAAACCCACGATCTCTCGTGGCAACGGGCCCGGAGGGATTTGAACCCCCGACCACCTGGTTAAAAGCCAGGCGCTCTACCGAACTGAGCTACGAACCCACGTTTAACTACACAGACCAAGATGTACAGCATTATAACAATGCCAAAAAACTATATAAATATTGCCTCTATACGTATTCATAGTATGTACCGCCCGGCACCGGGTGGATGCGTTTACATCGCTTTGGTAAATTTCTCGTTGATCTCTTTGAGGCGTTTTTCATCCAGCTGGATCTTGGCTTCCAGTTTCCCGACTGCGGCGATATCCTCGGGATTGGGAGTACTTCCTGCCAGGTGCATTCCTGTGGATTTTTTCAATACACAGAGCAGGTTCTGGTCAACCTCGATGCTCTTCCGGAGCGCGGAATATTCCTCTATGAGCGCAGGATCAAAACCTGCATCTTTTGCAACGAGCGCCTCCATCTTCACACTGGTGCGCCGCGTGAATATCCGCTGGATTGCTTCCATCAGCTGGGCGGGATTGACCGGTTTTGAGACAAAGTCCTCGATACTCAGGCAGTGCTGATCTGCCTCTTCCGGCGTGATCTTCTTGGCGGAGAACATCAGTACCGGGATATCCTTTGTTGCCGGATTCGCCTTGATCCGGTCCAGGGTTTCCCACCCGTCCATGGGCTCCATCATGATGTCGAGCAGGACCAGATCGGGGACCATGGTTCCAAGGAGGGTAAGAGCCTCATCCCCCCCGTGGGATGGGACAGGTTTGAACCCTTTCCGTTTCATCAGGGCTACGAGACCATCCACGATATAAGGACTGTCATCAACAATCAGGATCGTCTCATCCACGGTTTCTTTCCCCCGCATATGCCGGACCGGCGTTAAGCCGTATCATTGCAGGCAGGTACTCACTATTTGCCGGATGCCGGATAATATGCGCCTGCATAGTATTCAAATATTCACTGGAACTGTACACGGGGAAGTTATTTTGAAGCGGGTGAACCGGACAGTTCCCCCTTTATCTGCTGGAGTCGGTTCTCCTGGAACTTGATGTTCATCTCCATGCTCTTGATCGCCCGCGAGATCTCATCGCTGACCCGGACCTTGGAGTCGTTAAAATTGTAGGTAGTCTCAAGGATCTTCATCAGGCGTTTATTGACATCGATGCTCTTGGAAAGGCGTGCATATTCGGTGATGATCTCGCCGTCGAATCCCGACTGTTTTGCCATGTCCATATCGGACTTGATGGACTGGCGCCGGGAGAGCACATGCTCAATCGCATCGTAGAGTTCGCGGTGGGTGATGGGTTTGAGGACATAGTCCTCGATATAGATGCCATATTCCTGTGCTTCGGCAGGGGTCAGCTGTTTTGCGGTGAGCATCAGCACGGGGATCTCCTTCGTCTCCGGGTTCTCCTTTATCCGTTCGAGGGTCTCCCATCCGTCCACGGGCTCCATCATGATATCGAGCAGGATCAGGTCCGGGGTCACGGTCTTCAGGATCTCGAGGCATTCCTCGCCACCGTAGGCGGCCACGGTCCGGTATCCGCCCCGTTCGAGCATGGTAACAAAAACATCGACAATGAACGGGCTGTCGTCAACCACAAGTATTGTATACATCACATCGCCTCCCCGATCTTCCTGGCAACCCTGAGCATCTCAGTATGCACTTTCCCGAAATCTGCCTTTTCCGTGATAATGGCGGTAATGAGAAAATTTTCCCCGGCACCCATGACAACAATAGAAGAGTCCTCTGCCCGGATGGTTACGGAACTCATGGAGTTCATTTTTATGATACTGCCTACTGATTCCGCCGAGGCAAGGATGGTGGCCGAGAGCGCCCCGAACCAGGGCTCGTTAAGTTCACGATCAAAATTTTTACCCGCGATTATCCCGTCACGGGATACAAGGGCACATGCTGCAACCCCGTCAATAGATCGAATCATTTCAATAAATGCAGAGATCTTCTCTTTTAACATGCTGCGTCTCCTGCTGCACTACCCTGTGTAATTGATAATACCTGATGGGAACATATATACATATTGCTTTTCACCTTTGCACAATATGAGAGTTTATTGATTTTTACGGGAGAAGTCCCCTCGCCTATTCTGCCCCTGGGTACCCGGGCGGAACCTTCCGGTCAGTTGGCATGGCTTCGTCGTTGTCTGGAAATATAAAGATTCCTGATAAGGAACGTTTGTAAGAAAAAGCCATCCTTCGCACCTGCAAAATACCCTGACGAAGCGCAGGAGGGGTCCTCTGGTTCCCTTCGCGCAGGTGAAAATACCCGGCTCCTGTAAGAGGGCCCGAAGGATTACGGAACCAGCAGATGTCAGGAAGGCGGAACGCCATTCAATATGTATAAATATCCTTTTCCCCAACCTTTGGGTTAAGAATTCTCCATGCTCAGGGCATACACCATCACATCCGGAAAAGGCGGTGTCGGGAAGACCACGCTTACGGTAAATCTTGGCATCTCCCTCGCCATGCTGGAACGGGAGACCTATATACTCGATGCTGATATCGGCATGGCGAATATGGCCCTGATTCTCGGTATGGACGATGTCCCGGTCACCCTCCATGAAGTTCTTGCCGGGAAAGCCGATATCGAGGATGCAATCTATGAAGGTCCCGCAGGGGTAAAAGTAGTGCCGAGCGGGATCTCCCTGCAGGGGTTCCAGCAGGCGGACCCTGACAAGCTCCGCGATGTGATGCACAAGCTGGTGGACCGGTGCGAGTTCCTCCTGATCGATGCACCGAGCGGGATCTCCAAGGAGGGCGTGGTCCCGCTTTCGGTGGCTGACCAGGTGATCCTTGTCGTCAACCCGGAACTTGCATCCATGGCCGATGCCCTCAAGACGAAGATCCTCTGTGAAGTGATGGGGGGGCAGGTCTACGGGGCGATCCTGAACCGTGCGGGGCTCGAGCATACCGAACTCCGCTCCCAGAGCGTTGAGGATGTGCTGGGAGTCCGGGTGATAGACGTTGTTCCCGAAGACGCAAGTGTTCGGCGTGCAGCTGCGTACAAGTCACCCTGCGTACTGAAGTACCCCCATACGCCCGCCACGCGGGCATTCAAGCGTATTGCGGCCCAGATGGCAGGTGCAGAATACGACGAGGCCTCTGAAGAGGCAAATCACGAAAGTTTCGTTGATCGTCTGGCCCGTGCAGTGTTCAGGTGATTCTATTCCAGGAGAGATAATGGCATACGAAGGATACATGCTGGTCCTCTTTGGCGGCGTTATCGTTGTCCAGCAGTTCATCATCTATCTGATGTACGTGCGGATCCGTCAGCTTCTCAACGAGATCGACGCCATAGAAGGAAAGATCAGGATCACGGATACCGAACTCGAAAACCTCATCTCAAGGGTCGAAGAGTTCAAGCGCGGGAACATCTGACCGGGCTGGCGGGGACTCCGGGCCGCTGTTTCAGGACGGGGTAGTCCGGTACCGGACAGGTGACTTTTTTCCGCATTGCAGACATGCCCTTCCGTACCTCAGGAAAGGGTCACACTTGAGTCAATGGCAGTTTCATAACGCTGTTCCGGTAAACTGCCATCTTCACGGGACTGTACAGCGTGGTGGGACAGCTGGTGGGATATACTGCCTCCCGGAATTCCGTTCCGAACGACAAGATACATAAGTGATCTCATCCTACAGTATGAGAGCGGGGCCATAGGGTAGCCTGGCCATCCTAGGAGACTGGGGGTCTTCTGACCTGAGTTCAAATCTCAGTGGCCCCATTATTTTTACATTATCCCACTCTCCGGAGCTCATGGTATGAAACTTACCGATACCTGCATCGGCTGCCTGTTATCCCGCGTTCGCTTCGAGTGCGAGCTCGCATCGGCCGATAGCTCCCGTACGAAAGCCACGGTTGATTCCTGCACGGAGCTGCTGGAATCGATGCGGGGAAGTTCCCTCTCCCACCCCCAGATCGCCAGCACAGTCCACCGCGAGGCCTGCCGGATGATCGGCAACTCCGATCCGTTCCGGGAGCTGAAGCGGGCGGGAAATGCACAGGCTGTATCCGTCTGCCACGAGGTCCGTCACCAGCTCAATGACTTCCGGGATCACGTCCTTGCCAGTGTCATCGGAAACACCTTCGATTATGCAGTCCGGGACCACGAAGTAACTTCGGATTTCTCCCGTTTTTTTGCAGAGGAATATGCAAAGGGACTGGACCGTGACGACACGGATGAGATCCTCAAACGCTGTTCACGGGTCGTTTACCTCACGGACAACTGCGGGGAGATCGTCTTCGACCGGCTGCTGGCCGGGTACCTGAAGGCCCATGGCTCGCATGTGACGGTGGCTGTCCGGGACGCCCCCATCCTGAATGATGCAACCATGGAGGATGCGCTCGCATTCGGATTCGACAAGGTTGCCGATTGTCTCACCACAACCGGGGCCGGCGCAGAGATTGGCCTGGATATGGAGAAGATGCCGGCCGATCTCGCCCGGGCGATCGATGACTGTACCATCATCATCTCGAAGGGCATGGCAAATTACGAATCACTCAGCGGATATGATAACCTGCCCCCGGTCGCATACCTCATGTGCGTCAAGTGCGAAGTGATCGCCGACGATACCGGTATCCCCCGCGGCTCGAAAATAGCGGTTCTTCGTTTGTAGACCCGCTATTTTCTCGTCCTCACTTATACGCCTCTTTTTTACCAGACACCGCATTGGCAAGGGCCGGATCATATCCCTGCCGGACATACTCCTTGACCATCCTCCTGGCCGAGAAATGCGGCGCTGTACTTTTAATCGCCTCCTTCATCTTCTTCACCCACATGTGCGGGAAACCGTCCTGGGAGACCGTGTAGTAGAGCGGTACTACCTCGCGTTCGAGCAACTCGTAGAGCTGATCTGCATCGCTCCGGTCGCGGTCCGGACCCGTCACCGTATCACCGAACGCCCAGCCGTTTGTACCATTGAATGCTTCCGGCCACCATCCGTCCATGATACTCAGGTGGAGGACGCCGTTGACTGCAGCCTTCATGCCGCTCGTACCGCAGGCTTCATTGGGGGGCAGGGGATTGTTGAGCCAGACATCCACCCCGTGGACAAGATACTGCGCCATCTGCTCCCCATAGTCCTCGACAAAGGCGATCCTGCCCCCGAAATCCTGCTGGTGGGCATACCGGTATACTTTCTGGATGATCCGCTTTCCCTCGTCATCGGCAGGGTGCGCCTTTCCTGCAAAGATGATCTGCACAGGCCGCCACCGGTTATTGACTATACGCTTCAGACGGTCCATATCCTTGAAGATGAGATCCGCCCGCTTGTAGGTAGAGAACCTCCTCGCAAACCCGAGGGTCAGGGCGTTCGGGTCCAGGAGGGCCCCCCCGGATACGACATTGACGGGGTCCGTTCCCTCGCTCACCCATTTCCGCCGCTTGTGCTCCCGGATACGATTGACCAGTTTCCGCTTGAGCTGGATATGCACGGCCCAGAGTTCTTCATCCGGGATCTCGTTGATCATCTCCCAGATGAGCGGGCTGTCATGTTCGCAGAGCCAGCCCGGGCATGACGGTGAGAAATAGGTGTTGAAGAGCAACTCCATCCGGGGATCGAGCCAGGTCGGCACATGGACACCGTTCGTTATATGACGGATGGGGGGAATGCCCGTGCCCGATTCCGCAAAGAGCCGCTGCCACATATCCCGTGCTACCTCACCATGCCGCTTGCTCACGCCGTTCCGGAAAGCGCACATCTTCAGGGCAAACGCGGTCATGTTGAAGATCCCCGGGCGGTCCTGCGGGGCACGCCCGAGACCGAGGATGGTCTCGCGGGTAGTACCGAGAAGAGCGTAATACCCGCCGAAGTATCTGTCCATCAGGGAGTCCGGGAAGGCGTCGTGCCCTGCAGGGACAGGCGTGTGCGTGGTAAAAAGGCTGGTATTCTGCACATGGGTATACGCTTCCTCAAAGCTCATCCTGTCCGCCACGTTCTCGCGGATCCGCTCGAGGAGTGCGAACGCCGGGTGGCCCTCGTTCAGGTGGATGATTGTGGGACGGATACCGAGGATATCGAGGATATAACTTCCGCCTATGCCAAGGACGATCTCCTGGCGGAGTCGCTGTTCGTTGTCTCCTGTGTACAGGCGGCTGGAGATGGTCCGGTTCGCGGGATCATTCTCTTTGATGTCGGTATCGAGGAGATAGAGAGGGATCGTCCCGATATCGACTCGCCAGACCGAGACATAGATCGGGGGATCGATGAACGGTACCCGGGCCACCAGCTGGGTATCGTGATTGTACATCACCCTTTTGATCGGCGATGCGTCCCGGTTCAGGAGCTCCCTGATATTCTCCTGCCAGCCATCGGGCCCGATGTGCTGGTGGAGGTACCCCTCCGAGTACATGAACCCGACTGCCACCAGCGGCAGGCCGAGATCGCTTGATTCCTTGAGATGGTCCCCGGCAAGAAACCCGAGGCCGCCGGCATAAAAAGGGAGGGAGTGGTGGAGACCGTATTCGGCGGAGAAATATGCAATCGTGTGGCCGTGGTTGTGGGCAAAATGCTCTGTGTACCAGCTGTTCCTGCTCGCAAGCTCCTGCCGGAAACGGGACATCACGATATCGTAATGACGGAGATACAGGGGATTTTTCGATGCTGCGACAAGGGTCTCTCCCGGAAGTTCGGTGAGCATCCGGACCGGGTTATGTGTGCTCTCGACCCATGCCTGGGGGTTGAGCTGCTTGAATACCATCTTAGCGGCGGGATTCCAGCTCCACCAGAGGTTATATGCGAGGTCCACGAGTCCCGCGATCCGATCCGGGACATGGGGGAACTCCTTCCGGAACTTATCGGCCACTGTATTCACCAGTATGTGTGTAGTAGTGCAAAGGCTTTTTAAAAGTATTGATGATACCGAACCTGCTGTATTCACCATGTGCCGGCCGGCGCATGCAATGATTGAAGAAGACAGATGCTGTAAAGAGGATTTGAGATGTATCATGGACGAGCGTGCGTGGCATGATCTCTACCGTACCCTTATTCCACCTCCGTTAGGCAGGACAATTGTCGGGTTTAATGTCAACATCGACCGGATCATTCCGGTAACACGAGACCTGCTGGAAGCACTGCCCCCCACTACCGGGGAACTGGCCCTGTTCCGGAAAAGGCTGTACCGCTCCATGGAGACCTGTACTGCCGATGAACTCTTTGTGCGGGATACCGCGTTGTACCAGGAATTCGCCAGCCATTTCCGGGGAAGCGACGCAATTGGCGGGCAGGCGGGTATAGCCGCAGTCCGGCTCGCATCTGCCGGTGCACCTGAGGTAATATGTATAGCGCCATCCATGGGATTGACCACGCAGGCGCTGCTCAGGGATACCGGGGTCAACATCCCGGGTCCGGCAGGAATTCCCGCAGGGCAGCCGGATACGGTCCACCTCGTCTTCGAACATTCGCCTGGAATCGTCCCTCTCGCGGAAGGAGTTGTGCCCCGGAACAACCGGTTCATAGTCTCACCACTCCATGATCCTTCAACCATCATTCTCGGCAGGGAGATGCTGAGGGAATTCCGGCGTGCAGCCTCCTCCTGTAACCGGGCATTTCTTTCCGGGTACCAGTACCTGACCTCGGATGAGGAATGCCAGACCGCAGCTGACCAGCTCGTCCTGGCAAAAGAGGAGAATCCTTTGTTGAGAATCCATACTGAGTGGGTAACGGTTACAGACGATGCGATAACCAGACGCTTTACCCGGTATATTCTCCCCCATGCCGACAGCCTCGGCCTGAATGAACGGGAACTCGGGTTCCTGTTCAGGAGTCTGGGGCAAGCAGAGTCAGGGAATTACGGGCCAACGCCCCTTTCGGCCGGCAGGCTGGCACACCAGGCACTGGAGATCTGCCGGTTAACCGGTCTTGCACGGCTGCACCTGCATACCTTCGGGTATTACATAGCAGTCTGTAAAGCTCCTCTTCGCCCGGAAAAGACCCGGGATGCCCTGCTCTTTGCAGCCCGTTTGGCTGCACAGGCTGCCGGCGGTACAGGTTCCGGTATTGTTCCCGAGGGGCGGGGGGCACTTGACGATGCTGCCGGTGCCTTCGGCAGGGAAGTCTCTCCGGGCATATTCCGCACGGGGGATTACCATGTCATCCTGGTCCCGTCCCTGATCACCCGGGGGATCACAAAGACTGCCGGTATGGGTGACACCATCTCAGCAGTCGCGTTTGCAGCGGACCCGTTCCTCTAGTATATTATTGCGGGAATGCCGGACCGCGGGAAAATTTCCGGTCGTTCCGGGAAATGACAGGACCTGACAGCGGAAAATATGCAGTAAATACACACATTATAGAGTTTATATAGACAAAAGAACGGGAAATACCAGATATTTTTTGCCGATACGCGATAGGTTTAAATCATAAGTACTGGATGTAAGTATGCTAGGCCAAGTAACTGTCCGCGGGTACACCGGATATAATACAAGCCCGAAGTCATTCAGGTCATATCCCGGAATATCCATGTAATATCACAGACCACACGTCACAGGCACCACAATATCTCCGGCATCTCCAATACCAGGCGGATCGTCTCCCTTGTCCAGTGGGAAGTGTCTGCTATGCCACAAATATGCGTGGGGTTCGAGGTCCATCAGCCATACCGTCTGAACCGGCTCTTTTCCCCGGCCCCGAAGCTGAAAAAGAAGGAACTGTTCGACCAGTATTTTGACGGCCTCAACAGGGAGATCCTCCTGCGTGTTGCCGAAAAATGTTACAATCCTGCCACGAAGATCATACTTGAGAAACTCGACGAGGGGTTTGCCTGCTCGTTCTCCTTGTCCGGCACCCTTATCGAGCAGCTGGAGAAGTGGAGCCCCGATACCCTTTCCCTCTTCGGGGCGGTTGCGCAGCACCGGAATACGGAACTGATCGGCCAGACGTATTACCACAGCATTGCCAGTTGTTTTTCCGACAAGAGCGAGTTCCGGGAGCAGGTAAAACTGCATTCCGACCTGATGTTCGACCATTTCCGGGTCCGGCCCACGATCTTCGAGAACACCGAGTTCACGTTCAATGACGAGGTGGCTGCCACAGTCAGGGACATGGATTTTGCCGGCATATTTACGGAAGGCGTGGACCGCATTCTCGGGTGGCGCAGCCCGAACTATGTGTACGAGTGCCAGGGAATACCGGTGATGCTGCGTAACACGACATTATCGGACGACATCGCATTCCGGTTCGGTAACCGGACCTGGGACATGTATCCCCTGAAGGCCGATACCTATGCGCAATGGATCGCCTCATCTCCCGGCGAAGTGATCAATATATTCCTTGATTACGAGACGTTCGGCGAGCACTTCTGGCAGGAGACGGGTATCTTCAACTTCCTGCGGAGCCTGCCGGGCGAACTGGCACAGCGCGGTGTCGAACCCGTGCTGCCGTCCCAGGTGGTGGCAGGCCATACTCCGGTCGGAGAGATCGATGTGCAGGAGACCATATCCTGGGCAGACCTGGAGAAGGATACCTCGGCCTGGATGGGCAACGAACGCCAGCGGACCGCATTCCATGCAGTACAGGCAGCAAAGACCTATGCGATCGACAAGCCGATCTGGCGGTACCTCCAGACGAGCGATCACTTCTACTACATGGCCTCGAAATACGGCACCTGCGGGGAAGTGCACACGTACTTCAGCCACCACGAGGCAGAGGATGCGTTCAAAACCTACATGCGGGTGCTTGCGGACTTCGAGTCCCGAAATGTACGGGTGATGAAGAACCGGAAGTCGGCCAAGACCCTGCGGATCCTCCCGCCGGAACAGGCCTTCCATTTTGCCGGCCAGTCCGGGTTCATAGGGCATGCGGCCTACAGCCTGGACCAGTTCGAAGAACAGCTCTATGTGGTGCCCATGGATTCGATCGCGTACCACCAGGACCGGGAGGACTTCTCCCACTGGATCAATGATGTGCTGGAGGACCAGAAACTTGCAGACACTATCCGGGGTCTCCGGGAGAGACATGATCTGACAGCAGCCGTGAAAGAGCGGAGGGAGTTATTATGGAGTCATTTAAGGTAGCGTACTTCTGCTGGGAGTCGATGTACGGGGAGCGGGTAGGGGGGCTTGCGAACGCCGCCACGAACCTGGCCGAGACGCTCGTAAAACAAAATCATGAAGTCCACTATTTCACCCGGGGAACGATCCCGGACCAGACGATCAATGGCGTGCAGTACCACTACTGCCACCCGGCGGGCGGAAATATCGTCGAGTACTGCGACAACATGAGTAAAAGCATGGTAGAACAGTTCCGGAATGTCGATCGCTTTGGCAAATTCGATTTCCTCCACTTCCATGACTGGCACCCGGTGCAGGCCCTTCATTACCTGCAGGACCGGAACACGATCCTCACCTACCATTCCACGGAATACGGCAGGAACGGAAACCAGTTCGGTGACTGGTGGGAGTTCCGCGAGATCTCCGGGAAGGAATGGTATGGCGGGCTCATCGCAAAGCGCGTAACGGCGGTCTCCTCGACCCTGAAGAACGAGGTGATGACCCTCTACAACATCCCCGACAGCAAATGCGAGGTGATCCCCAACGGCGTGGTGCCAAAACAGTTCCGGGCCGATATTGATCCGGGGGAGGTGAAGGCCGCGTACGGAATTCATCCCTACGCACCCCTGATCCTCTTCATCGGCCGGCTCGTGTACCAGAAAGGCCCTGACCTTCTCATCGAGGCCATACGCATGGTCTGCAGGCACCGGTGGGATGCACGGGTCGTGGTCGCCGGCGACGGGGGAATGAAGCAGTTCCTGCAGGAACGAGCCTGGGACCTGCCGGTCAACTTTGTCGGGTACATCCCCGACACGGAGTATATCCGGCTGCTGAATGCCGCCGATATCATCGTCATCCCCAGCCGCAACGAACCCTTCGGCCTTGTCCTCCTCGAGGCGTGGAGTGCGGAGAAGTGCGTGGTCGCCTCCAATGTCGGAGGGCTTTCCGAGAATATCGATGCATTCGTCAATGGGATCAAGGTGGGTGTGGATCCCGAGTCCCTTGCATGGGGGATCAATACCATGGTAGACGAACCATGGAATGCCGGTGCGCTTGGGAAGCGGGGCAGGGCGAAGGTGGACCGGCTCTTCCTCTGGGGACCGATCGTCCAGCGGCTGACGAACACCTATGCCCGGGTTGGAGAATGAAGATAGCGTATTTCGTGGACGAGTTCCCCCCGTTCTTCCGGGGGGGCCTCGGGACCTATGCAATGGAGATCACCCGGAAGTTCATTGCACGGGGGCACAGCATCACGGTCTTCTCCCGGAACACCGGGAATGACCCTACCTCCGATACGTGGGCAGGCGTCGAGGTCCACCGCCCGCGGCTGATGACGTTCCCCGACATCTTCTCCATCGTCAACCCCGACGAAGTCAAGAACTGGGACCACAACGGCCAGAATTTTTTTGCAGAGACGGTCCTGTATAACGTCCTCTCAGCATCAAAACTGGTGAACCACCTTGTGTTTACCGAGCACAGGAAATATGACCTGATCGCGGCGCACGACTGGATTGCAGCCCTGGCCGGTATCATCTGCAAGCGGAACCTCAACATCCCGCTCGTCTTCCATTTCCATTCCACGGAACAGGGACGGAACCCGTCGGGGTCGGCCACGATCAGGGACATCGAGCGGCTCTCGGCGATGAAGGCAGACCGGATCGTAACGGTCTCCTATGCGATGCGGGACGAACTGGTAAGTTTCGGGTATCCGGAAGCGAAGATCCGGGTACTCCACAACGGGGTGGATGCAGACAAGTACGACCCGGCGAAGATCCCAAAACGGCAGGTCGAAGCGTTCCGCGAGCAGATCGGCGTAGGCACCTCGCCCATGATCTTCTTCATCGGCCGGCTCACCTGGGTGAAAGGGGCCGATCCGCTCATCCTCGCCATGCCCGAGATCCTCAGAGAGATCCCGGATGCGAAACTGGTCCTTCTCGGGGTGGGCGACCAGGAACAGCTCCTCAGCCAGATGGTCCGGGAGCTGCACCTCGGGAAGAGCGTGATCCTGCACTATAAGATGGTCCCGGAGACAGAGCGCCTTGTCTATTACGCAGCGAGCGATGTCTGTGTCTTCCCCTCCAAATACGAGCCGTTCGGTATTGTCTGCATAGAGGCGATGTCCATGGAAAAACCGGTGGTTGTCGGGGCCCGGGGGACGAGCGGTTTCCGCGAGCAGGTGATCCCCGCGGGGGAAGACATCTGCGGTTACCACGTTGATCCCTACGATCCTTCGGATATTGCCAGATACATCATTAAAATCCTGAAAAGCCCCGAACTGGCAGCAAAGATGGGGAAGAACGGGCGGCAGAGGGTCATCGACCACTTCACCTGGGACCATATCGCCGACGAGACGCTCCATGTTTACCAGGAGATCGTGGACCAGCACACCACGTATCCGGAGTCCGGTACATGACCTTGTTGTATGGACGGGAACTCCAGGACGGGAAAACAGCACGGAGCCTCGAATATCTCATGGCGGGAGAACATACGTACTGCTCCGCTTCCGTGGGAGGGAATACCCGGAAGTACCACGGGCTCCTCGTCCACCGGAACAGGGTATACCTTGCTGCTCTCGACGAGCATGTCAATGGTGAGCGGATATCGGCACAGCAGTACCAGGGAGTACCGGGAGACGAGGGGCTCCTGCACCTCTTCTCCTTCTCCCTCTATCCTCCCTGCTGGACCTGCATGGTCGGGGACGCGCTGGTCAGGAAGACGATCAGCTTCGGCCAGGGTGTGACCATCACCTATACGGTTACGGGAGTGGCATCGCTTACGATCCGTCCGCTCATCACGGACCGTCCGGTCGACCAGGTGGTCAGGGATCCCCATCCGGCCTACGAAGCAGATATTGCAGGAGTCCGCTGGAACGAGATCGAGCTCGAAGGGGATCTCCCGTTCACGGAAGACCCCGCAACCTACTGGAATGTCTGGTATGAGCAGGAGCACGAGCGTGGCTACGACCCGGTCGAGGATCTCTTCTCCCCGGGATACTTTACTGGCACGGTACAGGACGGATCAGTTTCCCTGCGCTGTTTCCTGAGCAACCAGAGGGTGGGGAAGGTGACCACGACCCCGACACCCTCTTCTCCCCGTGAGTGGATCGACTATGCGGCAGAGACCTTCTGCCACAATGACGAGATCTTTGCCGGCTACCACTGGTTTCCCGAGTCATGGGGCCGGGATTCTGCCATCAGCATCGCCGGGCTCCTGATCGACAGGGACCGGAAGGAGACGGCCCAGGCGGTACTCAGACGTCTCGCCGGGAAGATGGACGGGGGCGTGATCCCGAACCGGTTCCCGGACAACTACCTCTCGAGCGATGCCTCCCTCTGGTTCATCCACGCGCTCGGAAGATATCGCCGCCGGTGGGGAGATGACCGCTTCATTGCCGGCATGCGCCCCGTTGTTGCAGAAATACTCGGACAGTATCCGGAGTCCGGCGTGGCTACCCTTGATCACGACCTGATCCGCGTGGTCCCGCGGAGCACGTGGATGGATACCGTGTATACGCCCCGTGAAGGCAAGCCGGTGGAGATCAATGCCCTCTGGATCCATGCGCTCGACGAAGCAGAGTCCATGGGTATCATCCCCCCCGTTTCCGTGGAATCGGCTGCCGGGGCATTCCGGGCGTTCTGGAACGAGGGGGCGCACTGCCTGTACGACCGCATCGACCCGGTCGATCCCGCCATCCGCCCGAACCAGGTGATCGCGCTGGGGCTGGGGCTGGTGGAGCAAGACCATGCCACGGCGGCACTGGAGACCGTCACCCGTGAACTCCTGACCCCTTACGGTCTCCGGACACTCTCGCCCCGGGACCCTGCATACCGCGGGCGGTTCGACGGGGACAGCAGTTACCACAACGGCTGCGTCTGGCCCTGGCTCACGGGATGTTATGTGGAAGCACTCCTCAGGAACGGCAGGGACCGGCAGGCGATCACCCTCCTGCTCCTGCCTATCCTCTCCCATATCCGGGAGGCAGGCGCAGGGTACATATCCGAGATCTTCGACGGGGATCCGCCGTTCCTGCCCAGGGGCTGCATTGCACAGGCCTGGAGCGTGGCAGAGATCTCCCGGGCCTGCCGCATGGTCTTTCCCTGATCAAAACGAGGATTAAGTGGATATGCACCAGCCGAACTTCAAGGACACGATTGCCGCATCGCCGTATATCTTCACTATAGGCGTGGCGGGCGACAGCGGTTCGGGCAAGACCACTTTCACCCGGGGAGTGAGGAACATCTTCGGGGACGATCTCGTCTCCACCATCACGCTGGACGATTACCACAGCCTTGACCGGGCCGGCAGGCTTGCCGCCGGGGTCACCCCGCTCGACCCGCAGGCTAACCGTATAGGGCAGCTCGAACAGGACCTGATCCAGCTCAGGAGAGGGGTGCCGGTAATGAAACCCTCCTACAACCATGCCACCGGTACGTTCGATCCCCCGGCCATCTTCCGGCCAAAGAAGATCCTGATCCTTGAAGGGCTCCACACGCTCTCTACGGAGACGCTCAGGAAATACCTTGATTTCACGCTCTTCGTCGATCCGGACCGGGAAGTGAAGTACGACTGGAAGATCCGGCGGGACATGAACAAGCGCGGATACACCCGGGAGCAGGTGATGCGGGAGATTACCGAACGCGAACCGGAATATGAGCGGTATATCCTGCCACAGCGCGAGTTCGCCGATGCCGTGATCGGGGTCGGGTATTCCCGGTACGGCCAGGAGGCGGGCAGGAGATGGAATGTGTACCGGGTCACGCTCGTCCAGAAACGGATGCAGCAGAACCTCGCAAACATCGACCTCTCCCTTGACCTCTACTCCATCCTCTCCCTCTCGGAGAGGAATTTTGCCCTCGAGTTCGAGACCGGAAAGAAAGGGGGCCAGCGGATGGGAAAGATGATCATGGACGGGGAGCTGAGCGAACATGTGGTGCGGAAGCTGGAGCAGAGTATCGAGCGCCAGACACGGGTCTCGCCGATCTCCATCTCCCGGAACCGGCATTACGTCACGGCGGGCGATCTGGCCCAGCTGATCCTCTGCTGGCGGATCATCCACCGGAGGATCTTCATGGAAGCAAACCGGTGAACGGGGGCCGGCCGGGGAACCCGAAAGCGCCGGAAAAGGTATTACCTGTCTAGTGAAAAGGGATGGTAGGGAGATGTCGATGAAAACCATAGGAGTGCTGACGGGCGGGGGAGACTGCCCCGGGCTCAATGCGGCGATCCGTGCGGTGGTCCGGGCAGGCATCCGCAAGGACTGCGAGACGCTGGGAATCAGGAATGGCTGGCAGGGTCTCATCGACGGGGATGTAGAGCCGCTCACTGACTTTTCCGTATCGGGAATCCTGCCAAAGGGGGGGACGATCCTGGGAACATCCCGGACCGACCCCCTGAAGGAGGTCACGGACTTCCAGAAGATCCAGTACAATATGAAAAAGTTCGGTATCCATGCACTCGTTGTCGTGGGCGGGGACGGAACCCTTGCTGCTGCCCGGGACGTATCGGAGAAGGGAATCCCGATCGTGGGGATACCAAAGACGATCGACAACGATATCGTGGGTACGGATGCGTCCATCGGCTTCGATACGGCCGTGACGACCGTTACGGAAGCGATCGACCGGTTACACACAACAGCGGAATCCCACCACCGTATCATTGTTGTAGAAGTGATGGGGCGGGACGTGGGCTGGATCGCCCTCACGGCCGGGATCGCCGGTGGTGCCGACGAGATCCTGATCCCCGAGGTGCACTTTACTATGGACGAGGTCTGCAAAAACCTCATGACCCGGTACGAGGCGGGCAAGAAATTCTCGATCGTGGTGGTTGCCGAGGGGGCGCACCGGGAGGATATCGGGATGCCGCCGGTCCCCGATCACATCCGGGACGAGTGCGGGCACGAGAAGTTCGTGGGTGTTGGCAACCTGCTGGGAAAGGAGATCGAGCGCAGGATGAAGGTCGAGACCCGGGTGACCATCCTCGGCCATATCCAGCGGGGCGGTTCTCCCACCCCGTATGACCGGGTACTGGCCACCCGTTTCGGCGTGGCAGCAGTGCAGTGCATACAGGACGGGGAGTTCGGGACCATGGTAGCCCTCGACGGGAACCGCATCCGCAGCGTCCCGCTCAGGGAGGCAGTCTCGCGCCAGAAGACGGTCGATGCCGGGTTTTACGAGCTCGCGAAACTGGTGATCGGGGGGAGGAAATGATGACCGGCCAGAATGCATCCCGGGGTGCGGGAGGGTATACCGGCCCTGTCCACTGGAAGGGGCACCTGCCCGAGCCATCGGTACGGGACGCCGTTGAACTTGCGGGTGTCCTTGCCAACCCGCAGTGCACCTGTACCGGCCCGGTATACTCCATGTACCGGGATGTTGCCCGGACACCCTCAGACCTTGAGTGGCTCCATGAGCAGAATATCCGTTTCGATATCACGGTCATCCCCCCGCGGGATCTCTGCGGGGAATGGATGAAGACCAAGGGGCATTACCACCCCGAGAGCCCCTCCGGGACCGGGTACCCGGAGATCTACGAGGTACTCGAAGGTGAGGCGCACTACCTGATCCAGACCAGGGACTGTGCGGACGTGGTGATGATTGCTGCCGAGACCGGCGATATCGTGGTCGTGCCCCCGGGATACGGCCATGTCACGATCAATCCCTCCCGCACGGCCGTTCTCCAGATGGCCAATCTCGTCTCGTCCGCGTTCGAGAGCGATTACCTGCCCTACGAAAACCTCCGCGGGGCGGTCTTTTACGAGATGACATCCGGGGCGTTTGTGAAGAACCCGCTCTATCCGCAGAAACCCCGGCTCCGGATCGTCCGGGCAGGCCACATCGCGGGCGTGACGGACACGGTAACCGATCCCCTCTATGATCTGGTCGAACAGCAGTCCCCCGTGCTCCGGGTTCTTAACAACCCGGAGAGATACGAGGCGCTCTTCTCAAGGATCTATCTGTAAGGGCATGCCAGCGAACGGTAAGACCTCCGTATAGCGCCGGGCATCCCGGGCACTGCCTGAAGAATGATTCACGCCGATGCCATTCCCTTTTTTACTTCCTAAAAAACGAAAAAAATGATGGGGAAGGGTAGTTCAGGCAAGTCCCATCTGGAAGAGTTTTGGCAGGATGAAGATCGCGATGATCACGGCGACCATCGCATAACTCACCCCGGCAACAACATAGCCCGAGTACTGGATAAGGCCCTTCCGGTCAAGGAGGCGGTCCACCCCCTCCTTCATGATGTACCCCCCATCAAGCGGGATCAGGGGCAGAGCATTGAACGTACCGACCACGAGGTTCCACCAGCCGCACCAGAAGAGGACCTGTATCACGAGCCAGAAGTGGGGGAACGGGACGCTCCACATAGCAGAACTGGCCGTATCGTTCATCAGGATCACGAAGGAGCCCCACGACGAGGGGTCGATGATTACCCAGATCGGTACGGCGAGCAGGACCAGGAAACCGATCGGGCTTGCCAGGTTGGTGAAGATCTGTTTCATCTGCGTTGTATCGTAGTAGGTCACGCCCATGAACCCGCTCGTTTTGTTGCTCATCTCAGCAGGCCATGCTGCGAGGGTAAGCGTATGGGTCTCCAGAGTTCCCCCGTTATCGACAAGAAGCCGGGCGGTATCCCCGGGTTTCGTCCGGTCCAGCACTGCCGTCACGTCATCCCTGCTGGAGACGCTGACATCGTTCACTTCCGTTATGATCGAGTTGGGCGGCACCCCGGCAGCCTGGGCCGGGGAACCTACATAGACCCCGTTGACGAAGGGGGTGGCAAGCGGTACGGCTGATCCGAGGAGGGAGAGCATCAGGGCAAAACAGAGTACCCCGACGAGGATGTTGTTGGTGATCCCGGCCCCGAACATCCGCATCTTCGGCCATCCCCTTGACTTCTCCTGGTCCTCCTCATCAGGTTCCACGAAGGCGCCGATGGGGATGACCGGGACGAGGAGCCCCATAGATCTCACCCGGATGCCCTCGACCCGGCAGAGGATCGCGTGGCCGAACTCATGGACCACCATCGTAATGATGAGACCCAGGATCACGGCAAGGGTCAGGGGGATGAAGTCGTTCAGGCCGGGTATGGCAAGCACGTTGCGCAGCTCATTGACCGCGGTCGGGGCCGGCTTCTGCACGATGGTGGTCTGGAGCGAGATGACGAGCATTGCCGTCATCGTTACCGATACTACCACCACCATGATGACCCCGATGGTCCCGTAAATCCGGAAGAACGTCCGGTACCGGGCGAACCAGTCGAAAAAACCGACACGGTCCGTTTTGATCGCCATGACCGGGCCGAAAAAAATGATATGGTTCTCCCACAGTTTCCGCGTATGGATATAGTACGCCAGGACCGCGTAGACAAGAACGATTCCCAGTGCGAAGAGAAGCCAGTCCATCAATAATTATGGCATTTTAATAAAGATAAGGCCTCCCCGGAAAATGCCGGCCGCATAAGATATCCGGGGAGGATTTCAGAAATCCATGAGGGAGCGCTGGGACCGTCTTGCCAGCATCGCGCTGATCGTCTTCCAGCTCTTCCGGGCAATGGGCGGGGGAGACCCGTGCTCCGCGATCCAGATCTCCAGGAACCGGATCGTGACCGGGTCGGCAGGATAACCGCTGCCGATTTCCCCGTATTTTTTTGCAAGGGTAGCAATTGCCCGGTCCCGGGTCACCTTCGCGATGATGCTCGCGGCCGAAACCACCGGGAACTTCACGTCCGCGTGGTGCTCGGAGACGATCTCGCACTGCCTCACGAGATTGCCTTTGACCATCTCCCCGTACCGGAGGGAATTGACATCGCAGGCATCCACGTAAGCGCACGAGGGGGAGAGTCTGTCGATCGCCCGGGCATGGGTCCGGGCCATCGCCGCATTGAGGGTCATCTCGATCCGGATCGCGTCGATCTCCTGCGCGTCGAGCCTGATCGTGGCAACCCTGCACCGCTTCCGGATGAGGGGATAGAGACGTTCGCGCTCCTTTGGGGAGACCGCTTTTGAGTCCCTGACACCGAGGCCGTCAAGTATATCCCCGGAGGGCACCGCCACTGCTGCCACCACGAGCGGGCCCAGCACCGAGCCCTTCCCTGCCTCATCGACCCCGCATATCACATCAGGAGGTTTGATGCGCAAATTATTTTAAATGCCGGGGAAGGTAACCGGTATCCATGTACATCATCATCGTGGGGCTTGGCGGTATCGGGAGAAATCTCGCAAAGCAGGCAGTGGAACATGCCCATACCGTCGTGGTCATCGACCAGGACGAGGCCCGGTGCAGCGAGGTCCTCGAGCACTACGATGTGCTGGCCGTTACCGGCAACGCGACCGACAAGACGATCCTCGAGGAGGCCGGGGTGGACCGGGCCGATGCGATGATCGCCACCACGAGCGACGACTCGGTCAACCTGATGACCTGCTGGCTGGCCAAGAAGTTCCGGGTACCGAACGTGGTGGCGATCGTCAACCAGCCATCCCACTCCGATTTCTTCAAGGAAGTCGGGGTCAGGATCAGCGAGAACCCGGACGAGCTCGTCGCGTCGAGGCTCTATTACTGGACCCAGAATCCGCAGCTCCAGCAGCTCGCCTCCATTCCGGGCGGCACGATCTTCGAGATCGTTGCCGAGAACGGGGCCCCGATCGTGAACCACGAGATCCGGGAACTGAAGGTGAAGGACTTCGTCTTCATCGCACTCCGCAGGCAGAACGGGGAACTGATCATCCCGAGCGGCAGCGTGCGTATCCAGGGCGGGGATATCTTCACGGTCTTCACGAAAAAAGAGGCCGAGGACGACTGCCTCCGGCTCCTCAATAAACAGCTCAAAAAATCATCGGATTGATGCCGCAAGGGCACCAAGCTCAAGTACCAGTTTCGGGTTTACCTTAATTATCTCTTTTATCAGGCTGATGGTGGAGAACTCCTTGAGGTTCAGGTTCGAGACCGAGTGGATGATCTCGTTGAGTTTTGTATCGGGCTGACTGATCAGGTACTCCTTGATGTGGTAATTGCGCTCGATCGCCTTGCCCATCTTCGACGCCCGCCATGCCTTGTCATAGGCCATGAGGCACTTCTTCGATACATCGCCTTTCCCTATGCAGTCCGCTGCCACCTCGGCCGCGAGCCGGCCGGTGAACATCGCATTGTAGATGCCGCCACCGGTCAGGGGATCGACGACCCTGGCCGCGTCGCCGGTGATCAGGAGGCCGTCGGCAACCGTGCAGTCGAGGGGCCGGCAGACCGAGACACCGCCGGGGATATACTCGATCGTCTTCCCATCCGGGAAGGTCTTTGCCACGAACTTGTCGAGGTAGTCCTTTGCCCGGTGGCCTTCCCCGCTCTTCCTGCCGGAGATGCCTATCCCGACGTTTGCCGTCCGGTTGCCCTTGGGGAAGATCCAGAGGTAGCCTTCCGGTGCCACATCGTTGCCCAGGTAGAAGATCGTTGCATGGGGGTCGATGTCGATGTCGGCCATGACGTACTGGACCGAGCTCATGATCTCGCGGACGGGGACGGTGGTGTCTATGCCGCACCATTTCGAGAACTTCGATTCCACGCCATCGGCAGCAATGACCACTTCGGCCCTGACGTCCGTGATCTTCCCGCCAGCACTGATCTTTGCACCCTTCACAAAGCCGTTCTCCATGATGGGAGCTGATGCCCGCGCCTTCACGGCAACATCGGCACCCGCTTCCGCCGCTTTCCAGACCAGTTCCCGGTCGAAGAACTTCCGGTCGAGCACATAGCCGACCTTGCTGCCGGCCATGGCGGAGTTCAGCTTCATGAAGAAACCATCGGGGGCAACGATCCCTGCGCCGGTCATCTCGGCCGAGATCCAGCGGGGGTCCGGCTCGATGAACTCGAGGAGGGCTTCCTTGCCGATGCCTTCCGCACAGCGGACGGGGGCGCCGATCGCCGGGCGCTTCTCGACGATGCAGGCAGAGAGGCCTTTCTCGACTGCCGTCTTTGCAGCGAGAGCCCCTGCAGGGCCGCCGCCGATGACGAGCACGTCGTACTTATTTTTCATGGACTACCTCCAAGGCACCAAGGGGGCAGACTTTTGCACAGACGCCGCAGCTCGTGCAGTTCTTCTCCACGGACAGGTACGCATCGATCAGTTCGAGGGCACCCTCCGAACAGACAGAGACACAGCATCCGCAATAGCCACAGATATCCCGATGTACTTTGAGCATTGAGTGATCATGTTGGCGCGCCCGTTCATTAATATTTACGATTAGTGCGGGCGAAGCCTGCCAGAGAGCGGTTACCGTAAGCCCCCGTTCGGGAACGAATGGGCGTTTATTTAGGTCAACCTAAACATTTATTATTAGGTCAACCTAAATATTTTGTACCATGGCGCAGGAGCAGGTCGAGGAATATCTCGAAACCATCTACGATCTTGAAACACGGGACGGGGCTGCGAAGACGACCGCGATCGCAAAATGCATGAAAGTCGCCCCGGCAAGCGTGACGGAGGTGCTGAAAAGTCTCTCGGACAAGGGGTTCGTCCAGTACGAACCGTACCAGGGAGCGACCCTGACGGACGAGGGAAAGAAGATCGCCGGTACGATCAAGCGGAAGCACCGGCTCCTTGAAGTATTCTTAACCGATGTCCTCAAACTGAACCGGGAGAAGGTCCACGAGGAAGCGTGCCGGATGGAGCACACGATCTCGGAGGATACCGAGAACGCTCTCTGCAAGATGATGAACGCTCCTGCCCGCTGCCCCCACGGCAGCCCGATCAGCCCCTGCAATATGGGCGTTGGAAGCTGTGCGGAATGCAACCTGGCTGCCGGAGCGGGAATGCCTGCACCGGCAACCATCCGTGAAAGGAAGATCATCCCGATCACCGAACTGACTCCCGACCAGCACGGGAAGATCGCCTTCATCCGGGGGGACTGCAAGGTGGTCCAGCGCCTCTCCGACCTCGGCCTCACGCTCGGGACGAAGGTCTCCATACTGAAAAAGACCCCCATGGACGGGCCGGTGGAGATCTCGGTGAGGAGGACCAAGCTCGCCGTCGACCATGCGATCGCCGAGAATATCTTTATCGAATCGCCCGTTGCGGGTGATGCATGAGCGGCTGCGGGGAGTGCAAGCGCTGCTCCCCCGGCAGCGAATCCGGTATAAAGAACGCGGACTACACGATTGCCCTTGCCGGCAATGCCAATGTCGGCAAGAGCGTCATCTTCAACCAGCTGACAGGCGTAGACCAGATCATCGGCAACTGGCCGGGGAAGACCGTCGAGCGGGCGGAGGGTCTCCTCCTGCACAAGGGGAAACGGATCCGGGTCATCGACCTGCCCGGCATCTACTCCTTCTCCACGTACTCGATGGAGGAACTGGTATCCCGGGATTTTATCGCCCTCGAACACCCGGACGCCGTGATCAACGTCATCGATGCCTCGGCGCTGGAACGCAACCTCTTCTTCACGATCCAGCTCCTGGAACTGGCACCCCCGCTGATGATCGCGGTCAACCAGATCGATCTGGCGGAGAAGAAGGGAATCACCATCGATACGGAGAAGTTTTCCGCACTGCTCGGGGTCCCGGTCGTCCAGACCGTCGCCATCCGGGGAAAGGGTATCCCGGTACTGACGGACGCGATCACCGGTCTCATGCAGGACCACCCGGTCCCGCCGGTGCTCCACTATGGTAAGGAGATCGAAGAGCGGATCGGGAAGATCGTCGCCCTCCTGGATGCGGTGACCACACCGTATCCGGTGCGCTGGACCGCCATCAAACTGCTCGAACGGGACCCGGCAATCGTGCAGCTGCTGAGCGGGCAGGACCCGGGCATTGCGGAAAAAGCGGGGTTACTCGCGGGGGAGATCGAAGCCATCCACGGGGAACCGGTCTGCGTGGTCATGAGCGCGGAGCGGTACCAGATTGCAGACCGGATCGCGGCCGAAGTGATGATCATCCGGGCACCGGGCGAGGGGCCGCAGAAGAAGAGCATGACGGACAAGCTCGATGCGATCGCCCTCCACCCGGTCCTCGGGTACCTTGCGGTCATTGCCGTGATAGGCGGGCTGCTGCTCTGGACCTTCCTGATCGGAGCAGAGATCTCGGCACTCCTGGAGTCGTTCTTCTCGCATTTCGAACAATACCAGCCGGTGGTCTCCGGGCCTCTCATGGATATTCTCTGGAACGGGGCGTTCACCGGGTTTGTCGCGGGAATAACCCTGGTCGTCCCCTATGTCCTGCCGTTCTACCTGCTCCTCGCGGTTATGGAAGATTCGGGCTATCTCACCCGGATCTCGGTGATGCTCGACCGGGGCATGCACAAACTGGGGCTGCACGGGAAGGCGATCATCCCCCTTATCCTCGGGTACGGGTGCAATGTCCCTGCCATCTACTCATGCAGGATCATGGAGACCCCGAAACAGAAGACGCTCGCCGCATTCCTCGTGACGCTCGTCCCCTGCACGGCACGGACCGTCGTCATTCTCGGCCTCGTCGCCGCGTTCGTCAACATCTGGTGGGCGCTCGGGCTGTATGCCTTCGACATCCTCCTGATCATCGTGGTCGGGAGGATTGCGTTCAAGGCAGTGCCCGGGGAGTCGGTCGGGCTGATCATGGAGATGGCGGATTACCATGTCCCCTCCCTCCGGGTAGTCCTGAAGCAGACCTGGACCCGGACAAAGGAACTGGTCTGGATCGTCTTCCCGGCCTATATCATCGGGAGTGCCGTCATCCAGGGATTCTATGCCGCCGGGTGGCTCAACCCGGTGAATAATCTCCTCTCGCCCATAACCGTCCTCTGGCTCGGCCTCCCGGCAGTCATCGGTATCACCCTCATCTTCGGGATCGTGCGCAAGGAACTGACGATCCTCACGCTCGCCGTGCTCTTCCATACTACGAACTTCGCGTCGATCATGTCCCCGGTCCAGCTGATCGTCCTCGCCCTGGTCTCGATGCTCTACATACCCTGCATCTCGGTGATCCTCGTGCTCGGGTCCGAGTTCGGCTGGAAGAAAGCGCTCGCGATCTCCGCATCCGAGATCATCATGGCGATCGCCATCGGCGGGGTGGCATTCCGGGTGCTGAGCCTGGGAATGTAAAAAAGGGTCGGGAAAACTCTTTTTTCGTGAGACGATCCCCCCCTCTTGCGCCACCAGTCCCCCAGCGGGGGACGGGGCGCATTGCGATGACCTGAATAGATAACGGATAATACATCGTAATCGCAATTGGGGATGCCACAGCGGCGGGGAAAGAATCGTCGTTTCAGCGAGGATTCTTTCGAGAAGAATTCCCTGAATTCTTCGAGTGAAGCCCCCGGGAGCGTCAATGATTATGAGGTTTTCTACAGAGCAAAAAGGGAAAAAATAATTCACCGGTATTTTTTACCCGAGCGAGAAGGTCCCGTACTTCCCGCCCCCGCCCGGATGCAGGGTGACGGTCCCCTCCCTCAGGGCATGGATCGCATCCGCCACCTTCGGGTGGATCTCACGGATCTCCGCGACCGGCGCATCGATCAGGACCGCGATCTCGTTCCCGAACGCACTGATGAGCGAGGCATAGATCGCTTTGCACTTCTTCGTGTTCGGCGAGGAGGTGCCCTCCATGGTCTGGATGATCTGGCTGAGCGGGAGTATGTGGACGTACGGGGGACGCGGGCAGGGCGATCCGTCACCGGAGAGTTCCCGTGCCCGGTCGGATACCCCCTTCTTGATGATCCCGCCATCGGCCGGGCACCGCCACCCGTGCCTGACCGCATCCTCGAGAGAGTACTGGGTGAAACACCGGACACAAGCAGTCCGGTTGTACTTACCCTCTTCCGGAAAGAACCCGGCATTCATGACCACGTGCCCCTGTTTTACTGCGTCGAGCACACCCCGGACCGTCGCTGCCTTCACGTCGAGCCGGTTGAATTCCCGGCCAAGCTTGTCCGGGTGGGGGCTGTGGGCATCGGAGTTGGTGAGGAAGGGGATGCCGCAGAGCTCCGGGATCGCCGCCCCGTACGAGCTGTCCGCCGAGAGGCCGAGTTCGAGGAAGTCGATGGGTTCGCTGCCATAGCAGTCTGTAACGCCGGTGCAGTAGGCATACATCGAGGTCCACGGGGTAAACGCATGGGCAGGCCCGATCAGCGCCCCGACCCGGTGGGCCAGCCGGGCGATCTTCTCTCCTGAGAGATAGATATGGGGGCGGCCGGTGGTGGAGAAACTCTTGGTCGTGCCTTCCATGAGCTCCTGCAATTCGGCGAATTGTGCGAAATCTTCCGCCATGATGAGGTGGTGCACCCGCCGCTCGTCCTCGACCTCGCCGGTCGGGACGACCACGATGCCGGCATCGTTTGCCAGGAACGGCTCCCAGGTCTTCCGCCAGGACGGGTGGAGGGCGTCGCCGGTGCCGAGCACCTGGATACCCTTTGTCACGCAGCCGGCGAGCAGCTGCTCCGGCTGCATGAAGCGGGAGACTGCCATCGAGTACGGCGAATGGATGTGCAGGTCGGCGTTCAGGTGCATGATGTATCAATAACGGTGGGATGCGGGGGAATATAATCTGAAGTATACGTATCAGGGTGTTGGATCATACCCGGTCCGGACCAGGTGGACTTTTTTCGCCGGGTACCCGATCAGGAGTGGGTACGGATCCCTGTAGGTGCACCATCCGTTTGCGGGGGGCCCGTCAGCACTTCTCCTCGCAGGTGAAGATCTCTGTTGCATCCGCGCCGCCGCATTTCCTGATGCAGGCCAGGCAGCTGTCATACTGCTGTGTCGTAACCAACCTGCACCCGCCTCCGGAACTGTCGCAGGATGCATACTGCCGGCACTTGTCCCCCAGGGTATACATCGCAGTACAGACCTGGGGGGGATTCGGGCCGCACGCTAGATCGGCCCCGTGGCAGCTGGTAAATCCGCAGGAGTTTCCGGTGAGTCCGCCTGGACCACCATTTGCCGTTGGAGCCGGGCTGACCGTCGTGCCTCCCGGTGTACCGGTACAGCCAACAGCGAGTACTGCCAGTACCAGGAACGCGATTACGGATCCTGCGGGAACAAAAGTGTGTTTCATGGTAATACACCTGTGCCGGTGGATTGATGCACCCGATATTTATGGGTTGAGACCTTTGCAAGGTGTGACCGTTGCGATCCCGGGTCAGCATGTGGGGGGGTCTGGCAGTGTACTTTGATCTTCCCGGACCAGGCCGGGATCGCGGGATCCTGACCCTCATCCCCCCCATATTCAGTCGGTGAATTTGACCGGGTTCCTGGTCCGGATCCGCAGGAGTCCGGGTGCTCTGAGACAAAGTACACCGCCCGACCCCCTGCATACGATCCGGGATTTCCCAGAATTTTGTGGATTTTTCCGAAGTGAAATGCCGGAAATATGGCGATCAACTGATGCAGTGGGTCGCACGGTGTACTATGGATCCCGGCCGGGGCCCGGAAACAGGGAGGGGGGCCCGGTATGTACCGATCCAAACCCTCATCCCCTCCCGACACCAGAACACCTTCACAAGGTGATCGCATGACACAGGCCGTTATCGTACAGGCCGGGGAACCGGCCCGGAACTTCTCGCTCAAGGACCAGGAAGACAAAACCTTCGACCTTTACGAACAGGCAGGAAAACGCGTACTCCTGTCGTTCCACCCGCTCGCGTGGACGGAGTTCTGTGCAGCCCAGATGAGATCGCTCGAGGAGAAGCGGGAGGAGCTCGCCTCGCATAACTGCATCCCCGTGGGGATCAGCGTCGATTCCATACCCTGCAAGAAGGCATGGGGAAAGAACCTCGGGATCACGCAGACCCCGCTCCTCTGCGACTTCTGGCCGCACGGGGCAGTGGCGGAGAAGTACGGGCTCTTCCGGGACGCAAACGGCTTCTCCGAGCGGGCGAACGTGATCATTGACGAGAAGCAGCGGGTCGTGTTCGTGAAGGTGTACCCGGTGCATTCGGTACCGGATATCGGGGAGATTATTGCGTTTTTACAAAAATAATCAGAACAAAAAAAGAAAATTCTCTCTTTCTGGAAAATAACCGGGCCGGTTAATCACCCGATATAACTGAGCTCTTCGTCCTTCCCCTTGTCGCCCTCGACAAGGTTCTCGATCGCCTTCTCCATCTCGGCGGCCCGGTCATTGAGTTTCGTGGAATCAACCGGGATGCCGGTCATCTTCGAGAGCATGGCAAGGACGTTGGCTGCACTCATCGGGTCCACGAGATACCCGCTCGTCTCGCCCATCAGGCAGACCGCATCGATCCCCCGCTGTGCCGAAAGCCCGAGCATCAGGCCGGCTGCGCCCACGATCCCGCCGCCCGGCTCTTCCCGGTTGAACGTCACACCGGCAGCTTCGAGCTCTTCGCGGAGTTCTGCCCGGTTGACGGCACCAAGAACACGGGGCTGGTCTACGAGGTGGCCGACACCGAAACCCCCGAGGGTGTAGATCCGCTGCACGTGCAGATCCTCTGCAATCCCGCAGTAGCAGTCGGCGAGGAGGTAGTGCCCCTCGTTCGAGGTGCTCTGGTGGTCGCCCACGAGAAAGACGATGTCCCGGCCTTCCGACTGGTACAGGAACAGTTCGTTGCGTGCGAGCCGGGCCAGGCCGTTCTCGTCGATGATCACCTGCGGGGGCAGGTAGATCGAGTGGATCTCCCCTATCTTCTCGGCCCCGAGCATATGGATCATGTACTCGGCAACCAGTTTCCCCACCTGGCCGATACCGGGAAGCCCTTCGATCAGGATGGGATCGACCGGTCGCTTGTCTTTGAAATTTTCCGTATACGTGACGGTTATCTCTTCAATCATGGTGCTGTGCCAGCCTGCGGTATTTGCCGTATTTGTCTTCAGGAGAGAACCGTGCAGGATGTGCTACTGCCGTCGGCTGTCCGCATACGGGACAGGTAGAAGAAAGAGTATAGATATTGTCTGCTGAGCAGTGCCGGATACGCCCGGTCATGCACTTTTCCCGGACTTCGGTTTCTTAACGAGCTTGCCTTCGCCGCCGGACTTTTCCAGCACAGCGATCGCAGCGTTCGCCGACTTCTCGATCGCTTTCTCGGCAGCCTTGTAATCGGGAGCGGTCACCTTGATGCGGTAGGTGGGGGCGCCGAGGTAGAGGAGCTCGATCTCTGCGCCCGGGGTCTTCGATGCGCTCGCTTTTTCAAGCGCCTTCCTGATCACTTCGATGCCATCGGGACGGGTTGAGGTGAGGACAAGATGCCCGGTCACTTCCACATGGGGCACCTTCACGCTCTCCTGCGCCACGCGCTGGAGGATCTCGGAGACCTTCTTTGAGAAGCCCAGTTTCTTCAAGGAGGTCTCGGGATCGATCACGATATCTTCGAAGACCGGGTAGAAAGCCCCGTACTTCTTGTAGATCACGTCCTCGATATCCTTGAGGGGTTCGCCGGACTGTTCCGCAACGAACCCGAGCCACTTCTGGGCCTTGGACTCGTTCTTCCACTCGCGGATCTTCTCGCGGCGCTGGTGCTCGTTGACATCCTTTAAGGAGAGGTCGATGTGGCCCCGGGTCCTGTCGACATTGAGGACCTTGCAGACGATCTTCTGGCCTTCCCGGATATGGTCGCGGATGTACTTGATCCAGCCCGTTGCGATTTCAGAGATGGGGATGAGCCCCTGGCGGCCACCGTACTCATCGAGCGAGACGAAGGCAACAAAGTCCTTGACGTTCTCAACCGTGCAGACGACCAGTTCTGATTCCTGTGGCCACTCTCTGTCCGTCATGGGTGGTTACTTGAGCTCCTGGATGATCTCTGCCTTGAGGTTTGCCCTGCCGCCCGCGGGGGTGGCAAGTTCCTTGCCGCAGACAACACACTTGACGAGCGTGCTGGCCTTCTCGAAGATGACCTGCTCGTTGTCGCAGTCAGGGCACTTTACCTTGAAAAATTTACTCCGGTTTTCCCGAATCTGTTGTACCATTTCGCTTCACTCCGTAAGTTCGAACTTTGCGACACGGTAGCCCTTGCGCAGGTGCGCCTTTCCGCAGGTGACACAGCGGTACCGGACGTTGATCTTCTTGGTCGGCTTGTCGCCGCCGGGCACCTTTGAGAACTTGCCCATGTTGCCTACGCGACCTCTCCGGGCCTTCTGGCGGTCGATCCAGTGGAGGCCGGTGGTCTTGCCTTTCTTTACCTTTTCAACCTCGTGCACCTGATGGTTCCTGCAAAAGGGGCAGTAAGTTGTGAATTTCGCTGGCATCTTCATGAAAATTTCACCGATAATCCCGATTAAGAATACCTATATTATTTGCAAATCTGGATATTTAAGACTATGTTGCGTTCGCTCAGTACCGCAGCATTCCGCTCCGGAAGCGTCACTATATCTCCCTTTGAGAGGGTATAAATCCTCCCATCAACTCCCATGAACGATTCCATGTTCTCCAGCACCCGGACAAGCGTGCACGGGTGGGCAAGAATGGAAGGAATCCCTGCGGCCTGTGCAACGGATCCCGCTGCTGCCGGCAGGTCCTGCTCCCCCTGATCCATTGTTTCCGGCAGGGATTCGCCCATCCCGTCATCTTCACTGGTGTCGGCGGCGATAACGGCGGGTGTGGTAATCAGGGGCGCATGGATATTGCTGCGGGGCTTGTTATAGAGCAGGATACCCTGGCACTTCTCGATACTCGCGGTAGCCGCATCGAACATCTCCCGCTCGGCCGGGATCATCCGCTTCACCTCTTCGCGGTCGTAATAATTCCCTTCCGCATGCATGATGGTAAGAGCAAGAATCTTCCGCGAACGTATCGCAAACAGGTCCTGGAGGGTCTCGCGGATCGAGAGCGTCTCGTCGATCAGGGAACGGGCGTCATCAGAGAACGGGTCATCGAAGGCATAGACTTTTTTGGTGATAGCGGCGAGTTCGGCATGACCCTTCTCGAAGATATCCGGGGCAACGGACGTGAGCCGCCCGGTCTCCCGTTCCGAGAGGAGGATACTGCGCAGATCGTCGAGATGCATTGGTGAGCTCCTAGGTGATTTCCGCCATGCCGCGACAGCAGAGGAATACCGCTACCGCTTCCGGTACTGTAGAGATGCCTTTTGGGAGCTCATAAGTGCTTCCGAGCATCGGCATCTTCAGCGGAAACTTCTGGTCTACCTTCACATCGCGGGTTCCGAAGACCACGGCATCGGTCAGGGGATCGAAGTCGTGGAACTCGCGGAGCTCGAGCGGCTGCACCCGCATCCCGCTCCCGCCATGGAGGGAGGTCGGCATCCGGATCAGCCGTTTCGTGTCGGTAGTAACCGGTTCGTCGGCGAGAGCGGCCTTCTCAAGCAGGCGCTTCCGGAACTCCCCGTCCTCTTTCCCGACAAGAATGCGGAGGGCCTCCTCCCTGAGTTTTCCTTTTACAACGAGCTCCGATGGCCGGGTGACAAGGTGTTTCACCAGCGATTCGCGTTCGGTGAGCAGCCGTTCGGCAGTCTTGTCGCCAATCCCCGGGTGGGACGTAAGAAACTTCATCGCTTCTTCGTGCGGCATCTCCCCGATCCAGCCGAGATATTCCTGCAGGGTCTCGCGGTACCGTTTCGGCCAGCCGGGTCCGGTAGTGATCTTCCCGGAGAGCTGGGCGCCCGGGTCGATCCCGATCCCGCAGACATAGTCGATCAGTTCCCGGCGCTCTGCACTCCCCCATCCCCGGAATGCAATGTCCTTGACGTGTACGTGGTACCCGCGTCCCCCGGAGAAAACAAGTTCGATTGTTTTCGGATCCATGCCAAACTCATCGGTCAGCATGGCTAGGAGTTTTCCGGTCTCCACCTTGACCCGGGCGAGCATCTGGTCGTACGGGCCCCGCACGATATGGTCGGCATCGAGATCGAAGATCAGATCCGCCCCGCACCAGCCTTTGTCCGCCATGGTCCCGGCATCCGGCTTCTCGTAGTACGCAGTAGAGTAATAGGTGTGCTGGGGAATGAGGTTCCGGATATAGTCCCCGAGTTCATCCCGGCCGGAGAAGCCGATGTGCCTGCGCATCCGCATCTCCGTGCCGCCCGGGTTGAAGAGGACGAATCCCCATTCGCGCTGTTCCAGCGACGAGGGCGTGAGGAGGACGGCTTTCCGGTAATATTCGGTAAACCGCTGGCGGAGGAATTCGGTCGTGGCCGGGTTCATTGCAGCACCTTAACCATGTATGGACCGCTGCGTTCATAGCCCTGCCTGCGGTAATAGGGCCGCACCCCGATGCCGCTCATGATCGCGAGACGGGAATACCTGCCGTCTGTCGCGATCTCCTCGGCCCTGGCAAGCAGCAGGCGGCCGAAGTTCCGGTGCTGCCACTCCTCATCGCCGGCACCGGTTCCCACCGATACGAGACTGCCATAGACATGCAGCTCCCGCAGGAGTGCTGCGCAGTCGAGCTCGGGGCGGAAGACCTGCGACGGGAAACGGAGCCGGGCAAACCCGATCAGGGAGTCTCCCGAGACCGCCGAGATGAAGTGCTCTTTCCCGCCACACGCTTCGTACTCCATGACCCGCATGTCCATCTCCACGACCGAGGGGAGACGGCCGATCTCACGGCACCGGATGCACCGGCACCGTTTCCCGAGTGCGGCAAGCCGGTTCTGGGCCAGTTGCCGGAAGTTCGAGTGCTTCGATCCGGCCACGATCAGCTTCGCTGGGATGTCCCGCTGGATCCGCTGGAGCCGGGTGAACTCGGGGATCACCGATTTCGCGTACGCGATCAGGTCGACGAGATCCTCCTCGGCATACGGGGAGTAGAAACCTCTCTGCCAGAGGTCTTCGATCTCCGAGCCGGGCGTGACGAGCGTGGGGTAGATCTTGAGGAAGTCCGGCTTGAACCGGGGATCGGTAAAGATGGTATCGAACATTGCCCGATCGGATTCGATCGTCGATGACGGCAGGTTCGGCATCATGTGGAACCCGACCTTGAGACCGGCATCCCGCAGGAGGGTGTTCGCCTCCACCGTATCCGCTACCGTGCACCCGCGCCGGTTGAAGGCAAGAACCGCGTCGTCCGTGTGCTGGACCCCGAGCTCCACCTTGGTCACGCCAAGGCCGAGCATACGGTCGATATGCTCCCGCCGGCACCAGTCAGGGCGGGTCTCGAAGGTGATCGCAACGTTCCGTATCGCCGACTGCTCGTTCTCATCCTCCACGGTTGCCACATCACGGGCCTCCGTTGCCGGAGAGCCACCCGGGTAGGTATTCATCGCCTCGATGCAGCGGGAGACGAATGATTCCTGGTACTCCACCGGCCGGGCGGTCATCGTCCCGCCCATCACGATCAGCTCCACCTTGTCCACGCGGTGCCCGAGGATCTCGAACTGTTCGAGCCGTGCATGCACCTGCCGGAACGGGTCGTACTCATGTTCCCGTGCCCTCTTCGCCGCAGGCTCCTCCCCGGTATAGCTCTGCGGGGAATGGAACGGATGATCAGGACCGCCCGGGCAGGGCAGGCACTTCCCATGGGGACAGGCAAACGGGGATGTCATCACAGCAACCGGTGCAACACCAGACAGCGTGCGGGTCGGTTTAACCATCAGGATTTTCCTGAGGGTCTCCCGTTCGTCAGGAGCCGCTGCTGCAAGGATCGCAGAGTTCTTGGGCACCGCCGGCAGGGAGTACTTCCGGCAGACCGCGATCTTCGCAGCAACAATCGCTTCGTCACCGGGGGGCAGGGCGATGATGCGGGAGATCATCTCCCGCAGCGCAGTGGCCTCGTCCATAAACGATTAATGTTCGGCTGCAACTTTGACCGAAGCAGTCTCAGAAGAGTAGTTCACCACGGGCACAGGGCGGTGGTGGATGTGGGATACGATCTCATCCCCGAGCGTGAGGAGAGCATCCTTGTGGGCCTTCTTGTCCTTGTGGATATGGACAGGAGAGATCTCAAGGGAGTTGTAACGGTCCGTCTGTATTTCCTCGTTGTTGACTCCCTCGTAATACTTCTTGATGTGGATCATCAACATGTGTAAATGCAGCAACTCTTCCTTTTGCACACTATCACCTTTTCCAGATGAATCCTTAATTTGTGGTGCACATATACCTTACTGGTGAGATTTATAAGAGGAAACCTGCGGCACGTGGGATCCCTGGTTGCGCTCGCAATTGGGGATGCATTGGGTGCGCCTTTTGAAGGATCTCTGCAACCTGAAGCGTGGGTGGCGGAAATGCGTTCCGGCGGGCGTCATTTCCGGAAAAAAGGGGAGGTCACGGACGATACCCTGCAGGCTGCCGCGGTCGCGGAATCGCTTGCAGTTTGCAGGGTTTTCAACCCGGAAGACCTTGTAATACGCTTGCTTGCCGGGTACAAAGTACGGCCCGCATGGTTCGGCCCCACCTCCTCAGCATTCTTTGATCTGGTGGAATCCGGAACCCTGCCGCACCAGGCAGCATGGCTCGTTCATAAACGCCGTGGCAGCAGCAGATCCAACGGCAGCGTGATGCGGGGATTCCCGATCGGAATTTTCTTTCCTGCACCGCAGGTTTATGGTGTCAGCTTAACCTGCTCCGGGCTCACCCATTACGATCCGGTCGGGGGGCACTGCTCTGCGTTCCTGAACGTTATGGTCAGCGACATGTGCCGGGGGATCTCACGGGGAACCGCATTCCGGCATGCCCGATCGCTCTGCACCCATCCTGAGGTACACCGCGTGCTCGGCAATTACCGGCATTATACTGTAATACCCGGACTGGATGCAGTGCAGTGCTCGCATGCAGCCCTTTCCTGCTTCATGGAGTCGCAATCTCTGGAGCACGCAATACTCCGGGCGGTCAACCTTGGTGGAGATACGGATACGGTCGGTGCCTGCACCGGGGCACTCGCCGGGGCACACTGGGGCGTTGATGCGATCCCTGAACGGTGGAGCCGGGAGCTTGAGGGGTATGAGGGGCTCGTGCAGCTGGCGGAGCGGGTGTGGACGAAGAGGGCGGACCGGGGGAGCGGTCCGTAATGCAACAATTTTCGGGAGAACTATCCGGCATATCCTGAATAGTCTGCAGGACAGATCATGAAAAAAATTGGCCGTCGATAAACACTCTGTAGTGCGTGACTTGCCGGTCCCAGAAGGCTGGAAACCCAGATCGTATGCATTAATACGATCCAGCTTAAAAAGACCTCCCATACAGGTGAGATCAATGGCGGGAACGATACGGTCGGGTACCATTCGCTGGTATATCGGTGCGGCAGTGTGCATACTTGTCATTCTGGTCATGGCTGCCGGGTGCAGCATGGCCTCAAGCCCGAATGGGGGGAATACGAGCGGAGGTAACGGGCAAGGCGCCACCGGGGGAGGTAACGGGGGCGGGGGATCATCCGGCAGCTCAGCCGGCGGGGGAGGATCCGACGGGGGATACGGCCCCCAGTCCCAATCTGTCGGGTCGGGGACCGAGACCTGGCAGGCAACGGTCTCTTTCACCGAGAACGATCAGACATCGACAGCGATGGTCGACAAGAACGACCCCACGTCCACAGAGACGGAAGTCTCTTCCGCAAACACGGAACTCCATGGCTTCTTTCCCGTAACCGTGCAGCATGAAAAAGATGAGTACGGGATAAACAAATACGAGATAAGCGGGCATTATCCCGTTGTCGGAACCTTCGACTCTACCAGGCATGTCGAGTCGCACGGAAGTCTGACAGATATGGGCTACTCGAACCCGCCTCCATCCCAAACTTTTGACGAGCAGGACCACGGTAAGATCCTTGACACGGATTTTGTTGTCACTATCGATGTTTCTTCCGGTATCACCAGGGTCCAGCTGGACAATTCATTCGATACCGATTCTCACCAGAAGCAGGTGGCTTCCCAGAAGGATTATAATTACGAGAAGTCTTCCTCACAGCCCGGCAGCATTTGGGAACAGTGCCATTCCGATGTCCCGAATTCCGATGACACGTTCCCGGGAGGTACCCATAATTTCCACAGGGACGGGGCAAAGTACGTGATATACTGCCACGCCAAAACGAGCAGGACCTACCCGGACGACACGACCGGTTCCTATGCCAGCCGCCACTATGATCCGGACTCATTGTCGACAAAGGATATTACGCTGGATGTGACCCTGGACCCGGAGTATGTGCAGGGAACTCCCCAGGCTTCCCCCACATCAACAAAACCGGAACCGACGGTAGAGCTCGCGCCGCTGGAACCGAAGGTGAGCCTCGAGCCGCTCGTATCACCGAAAGTCCCTCTTGCACCGCTGGTACCAAATAACCCCTGAAATTTACGGGGAATCAATTTCTTTTTTCAGAGGATCCACCAATACAAAACCGTCACAGATCAAATGTCTTAATACCATTCAGCAGAAAAAAACCTCCGAATACAGGGTGGAATAATGGCTGTCAGTGTGCGGAAGGACACGGTTCTCTGGTATAGTTGTGCAGCAGTGTGTTTACTGGTCGTCCTGGTCATGGCTGCCGGATGCAGCATGATGACGAATAAGGACTCGCAGAACGCGGGCGGTTCCGGGGGAGGCGGCGGGGGTGGTTCCGGTAACACCGGATCTGGAGCTGGTTCGCAGCAACCGGTATTCTTTTCGCTGATCTGCAATTATAAAGACGTGACCCACCAGACGAGTGAACCCACGACAACGACGATAAAGTTAAGCGGCGATGTCCCGCTGAAGGTTGATCGGGATGTACTGACCCTGGCAAAGGACCCGGTTCCGATCTTTTATTCGAATGATCTGAACGGGGGACCCGGGGCCAGGCTGAACGTCAATGCCGAATATGATATCCTGTGTACCCCGGGAGAACAGGATTGTACACCCTGCCATTATTCCTACGAAGGTCCCGTCCTGGTTTCTGCAACCATCCGGCACGATCCACCCAATGGCCCTGCTGCCTGGACCCTGGATCTGAACGATATCGGTACATTCAGCACCCTGAATCCGGATAACGAACTGAACCGTTATGTGACCGTCAAGGAGCCGTCATCGGACCGGTGTGATCCCACGGGCATCAAAGGTCTGGTTGTGACATCGGTTTTAACCCAGACCGGGAACTGCTGGGGAGCCCCGGAAACGCACCCGCTGCCCATGACGTATGGTGATGGCGAAGAGGTCATCTTCACATCGCCCGATCCCGAGGTAACGCTCGATTCAAAAGCGGTTTTCCACTACGGGACCCCGGCACCGACTCCGAAACCGACCAAGGGTCCGAAGGTAATAACCATTGTGACTACCGCCACAACAGAGCCGAGGGTCAGTCTTGCCCCGCTCGAAACCTCCGTGAGCCTGGCGCCATTGGTAACTACCGAACCCACGCTGGGCGTACTGAACCCGGTGAATCCCTGAACCGGGATCCTTTTTTCAAACGTATCGACGGGTCATATCGGCGGGGGAAGGCCGTCAGGATCGTTATGCATTGCCGGGGCTGTTCAGCCACGTGCAGGCGCGTTCCCAGGCGGTCGCAATAACCCGTGAAAAAAAGATAGCACTATGCCGGCCTGATCTCGACCAGCTTCAGCGCCCGGCCCTTGTCACAGATATCGGACGCATTCCCGAGCACATCGACGACCGTGTATTTCTCCCCTTCGACCACACCCTCGGGCCGGCAGAGCGCAAAACTCCGGCAGTCCCCCTTGTTACAGGAGAAATCGGGCTTGATCTTCGAGTTGACGATCGCCATCTCCGGGCTGATCAGGATCGTGATCGGGGACTCGGTCACCTCGACCGCGGTAGCGCCGTTGAGGTGGACGGCGCATTCGTGATGGGTGGTCCTGACCGTCACGATCCGGTACTTGTGCCCTTTCTGGAGGTTGTTGCAGGCCTTCTTCACCTTGCAGCTGTCGCACCCGGGAGCCTCGCCCTCGTAGATGAACTCGACGCCCTGGCGGGCGAGCACGGTCCCCACAAGCGTTACCTTCGATTTCGTGTCGGCCATCTCATCTCACTCCCGGTAGAGCATCTGCACGAGGTTCTCTGCGGATTCACGTGTGAGCCCCATATCGAAGATAGTAAAGCGCTCAGGACGGATAGTCTTTGCCATCAGGAGCGCTTCGACGGCAATTGCATCGTCAATACCCACATCCGCCGGCGTGACAGGCGCCCCGATGGTCTTTAAGGACGAGCGGATGCTGCGCCAGTCGCCGCCGTGGAGGTACATGGAGATGATCGTCCCTATCCCGCAGCTCTCGCCGTGGAGGGCCTTGCCCGGGGCGAGCTTGTCGAGCGCATGGGAGAACTTGTGTTCCCCGCCGCTTGCCGGCCGGGAGGACCCGGCGATGCTCATCGCCACACCGCTCGAAACGAGCGCCTTTGTCACGAACCACGCGGACTGCTCCTGGTGGGGCTTAATCAGGTGGGCATTCTTCACCAGGATCTCTGCAGTCATCTTCGAGAGGGCGATTGCGTACTCGCTCATCGGCTCGCCTTTCACCCGGTGCGCAAGTTCCCAGTCGAGGATCGCGGTGTAGTTCGAGATCACGTCCGCGCAGCCCGCAGCAAGGAGACGATGAGGAGCGGATGCGATTATCGCGGTATCCGCAACGATCGCGATCGGTGGCTGGGCCTCAAGGGAGGAATGGCCTTCACCCATCGCGACCGATGCCCGGGCAGATGCGATGCCATCGTGAGAGGCTGCGGTCGGGACGGAGATGAACTGGAGGTCGAGGTTGTAGGCCGCGATCTTCGCGGTGTCGATCACCCTTCCTCCTCCCACGCCGATAATGAAATCCATACCTGCCGCAGCCTTCTCGGCCTCCTTGATGACGGGAATGGTGATCTCCTCGGCAAGGAACGGGGTAACCGTGCGGCCCGGCGAGAGGATATCCCGCACCCGGTTGCCGGCAAGCTCCATGGTGCCCCTCCCCGAGATCAGGAGCGCAGAGGGGCCGAGGCTGAGGTCATCGCAGACCGCCGGGATCTGCCCGAACACATCGTGCCCGATCACTACGTCACGGGGCAGCTGCATCCACTTGGACTTGTCAAAGACCTTGTCCCTGAGTAATTTTATTGCATCTGCGCTCATTGTACTCATGGATGATTAGTGATTTCCTCTACAAATACTACATCGATCCCATACGATACGATCAGCCCTATAACGCAGTCGAGACTATCACCTACGCCCTCATCCTCATAGCCGCGCTTTACCTGATTTACCGCTGGTTCAACAGCTCGGACTTTAAGGTCGACGGCAGGTTCGTGCTGGCCACTATCCCCTATGTCATCTTCGGGGGAGTCCTCAGGGTGGTCCAGGACACCCACATGATCCAGTCCGACGTCCAGTTTGCGATCGTCACGCCGTTCATCTACTTTGTCATCTTCGCGTATACGTTTGGCATCCTCCTCTTCTCCCGGTACCTGGAGAAGCAGGGGATTGTCGACGATTACCTGAAGATTTATGCCGGAGCCGGTGTCATTTCAACATTCCTTGTTGCACTCGTCCTCATTGCCTGGAGCACCACCCATCACGGCGTTGATCTCACGATCCTCGCGATCATCCTCGGCATGGCAGTTACCGCCACGGCGATTGTCTGGGGATTCATAAAGTATGTCCTCAGGTGGGAGTATGTCAGCGACCCGCTCTACGTGATGCTCCTCTTCGGCCAGCTGCTGGATGCCAGCGCAACGAGCTACGGGATCGACTTCCACCCCGGTGTCCACTATATCGAGCAGCACGTGGTAGGCTCATTCCTCATCGACTGGGCCCATACCGCGTTCATCATGTTCCCGCTGAAGCTGGTCGTCCTCTTCCCTGCTATTTACTTTATGCAGATGTTCCGGAAAGAGGCGAACCCGGCTTTCTGGCACCTGGTGCTCCTCGCCATGATCGTGGTAGGATTTGCCCCGGGAGTCCGGGACATGGTCCGGATGGTACTGTATGTCTGATTCTGCACTCACCGATGCACTCATCATCACCCTCCTTCTCTTTTTTACCACGGTAACCGTCGGATGGCTGGGCTCAGCACAGAACCCCACGATGGGACAGGACCTCATGAAACTCTTCGAGAAAGAGGTGGCCGGCCAGATGTCCACCGACAACCCGGCCGACCTCTGCGCGAAACTCTTTGCCAATAACCTCGAGGCCTGCGTCCTGCTCTTCCTTGGCGGGGCATCGTTTGGGATCCTGACGATCTTCATCATGAGCATCAATGGGATCGTTATCGGTGCCGTCATGGAGATCGTCCACCAGAACCACTCGGCCCTCTTTGTCGCCGCCGCGATCCTCCCGCACGGGATCTTTGAGATCCCGGCCTTCATCATCTCGGGAGCGCTCGGCATCCTCCTCGCCCAGTCGTTGATCGCAGAATGGTATACCGGGCACGATACTTCGAAAGATGCGGCCGCGTATGCCCGTGTCTTCATTGTATATGTACTACCGCTGGTCGCCATCGCCGCATGCGTCGAGGCTTTTATTACGCCGGCGATCATACATCTGGTAGCTTAGAGGGTATACAGAAATGGACGACGATACGGGCTCCCTGCCGCCGAAGCAGGACTTTTCCGGATGGTTTAACGATCTTCTCTGGCGGGCAGAGATCATGGATGTCCGCTACCCGGTCAAAGGATTGTACGTCTGGTACCCGTACGGGTTTGCGATCCGCAAGTTCGTGTACAACGGGCTCCGCGAGCTCCTCGACCGGGACCACCAGGAGACACTCTTTCCCCTCCTGATTCCCGAACAGGAGTTCATGAAGGAGGCCGAGCACATCAAGGGCTTCGAGGACGAGGTCTACTGGGTGACCCACGGGGGCACGACCCCCCTCGATGTCAAGCTCGCCCTCCGGCCCACGAGCGAGACGGCGATCTACCCGATGTACGCGCTCTGGCTCCGCTCGCACGCCGACCTCCCGATGAAATATTACCAGATCGTCAACACATTCCGGTACGAGACCAAGCAGACCCGGCCCCTGATCCGGCTCCGCGAGATCACCTCGTTCATGGAATCCCATACGGTACACGCCACGTGGGCTGAGGCAGAGGCCCAGGTGGAGTACGAACTCGGGCTCTCGAAAGAGTTCTACGACGGTCTCTGCATCCCGATCACCATCTCGAAGCGCCCGGACTGGGACAAATTTCCCGGCGCAGATTATACCATTGCGATCGACGCGATCATGCCGAACGGCCGGACCCTCCAGATCGGCACGGTTCACCACCTCGGCACGCACTTCTCGAAGACTTTTGATATCAAGTACGAGGACAAGAACGGGGAGCAGCAGCTGGCGAACCAGACCTGCTATGGGATCTCGGAGCGGTGTATCGCGGCACTCATCAGCATGCATGGCGATGACAAGGGCCTGATCCTCCCGCCGGCAGTGGCACCGGTCCAGGCGGTTATCGTCCCGATCACCATCGGGAAGCGACATGACGATGTACTCGCAGCCGCACAGAAACTCGAAGCTGACCTTAAGGCGGCCGGTTTCCGGGTGAAGACGGACACCCGCGACATGCGGCCCGGTGCGAAGTACTACTGGTGGGAACTCCGCGGGGTTCCGTTACGGCTCGAACTGGGACCGAGAGATCTTGACGGTGGCAAGGTGATGGCCGTGAAGCGGACGGGCGAGAAGAGCCAGATCGAGCTTGCGACCGTCATCGACGGCGTGAAAAGGATGCTCGGGGAGATCACGGAGACGATCCGTGCAAGGGCAGAGGATCACACGAAGACGCACCTCTGTTCTGTTGATTCAATGGATTCCCTCAATGCCGCGCTGAACGAGGGGAAAGTGGCAGTCGTCCATTGGTGCCGGGAGCGGGAATGCGGGAATGCGATCGAGGAGAAGGCGAACTCGAGCATCCTCGGCACTGAAGTCCGCTCGCCCTATGTCGCTTCCACCGATGGGAAATGCGTTGTCTGCGGGAAGCCCGGCAAGGCAACACTGGTCGGGCGGACTTACTGACGTTCCTGATCTGCGAACCCGGGGATATCTCCCTTTAAATCCTTTTAAAAACCCATTGCCAGAAAGATCTGCCGGATCCGCGACATGGGAGCCCTTGCGTACTGTTTTTCCCCAAGGCCAAAACCGCGTCTGGTTCCGGCGGACCTGATGGGGCCTCTCTCACACCGTTGCGAGGATATTGTTCGTCTGGAGAATAACCGGTGGTGCTATCCGCCTGATGGTGAGGGGGGTGCTCCCGGGAGACAACACGACGATGGTACAGACCCGGTTGGCCGGGAGGTACGCTCTCGGGTTTATGCGGATGACCGCCTGTTCATTGTCCTCGAGCCGGTCATTGGCATTGCCGATCTGGTTGTTTACCGTGAGTATCGACCATTCGCCCTGACCCGGATCACCGTGGAACCCTTTCACCGGAAGGAGTGTCTCCGTAACAATGGTATCGGCATAGTAGAGGGAGAACTTCTCCATATCAACCGGGCCCTTTCCCGGGGCGAGACCGACGGTGAAGGTGAGGGAATCGATCGTGCCCCCGGCTATGCCATCACCGGTCACGTCACCTATGGCGACAAGGGCCTGGCCCGGCTGCACGGCATCCGTCAGGGGCGGTGCCGGAACCTGCGATCCTTCGTCGGCGCAGCCTGCTGCAATGACCACGATTACCAGAATGCCAATCGCGAGAAGAGCCTGCCATTTCACTGCCGGAATCACCTGCGAGTCTGCTGGGGATAGTGTGAGTACGGGTTCTTATAAAAACACTCTCAGGCCGGCTTTTTTTTAAGATATCCCGACCCGGTCCCCGTGAAGCTGCCACAAATTATCCGTATCCGGGAGCAGATTCCCGAGGCGGGTGCAGATCCGGAGACCGTGACCCTTCCCCTGCCCGGATTGCCGCGCAGGGTGTGGCGGATGCTGGTTCTTTGGACCCATACATTTTTTATTCGTCACGCGCCACCCCTCATCATGATCGGCATCTCAACCTACTGCCTCCTTGAAGAAACTCTTCCCGTGGCACTGGACCGGCTTGCCGGTATTACCGGTCTTATCGAGGTTGTGGACGAGGGGCCCCATTTCATAACTGATACCGATCTGTTCGGGAGTTATTCAGCAGACTTTGTCCTTCATGCACCCTATCACGGGATGAATATCGCCTGTCTCTTCGAACCCGTCCGCAGGGCAAGTGTCGAAGTGATGACCGACTGCTTTGCGGTGGCAGCGGAGATCGGTGCCTCCGTGGTCCTCCACCCGGGCTATTTTGCCTGGGAACTGGAGCGGGAGCAGGCCGATCGGCAGTTCATAAAATCCCTCTCCGAGCTGAGCGCTGCTGCACGCGAGCTCTCAATCACATTCTACTTCGAGAATATGGGAGATATGAATTTTTTCAACCTCCGTACCCCGGAAGACTTATCGATCATCGACGGGACCGGGTTTACCCTCGACGTGGGGCATGCAAACCTCAACCGGTGCCTGCCGGCATTCCTCCGGACTCATATCGACCACATGCATATCCACGACAATAACGGAAAACGGGATTCGCACAGTCCGGTCGGGGAGGGGGAAATCGATTTTGCCCCGGTGATCGCAGCCCAGCGGCGGGAACATGCGACCGCGGTCATTGAAGTGAGGTCATTTGAGGGCGTCCTGAAGAGTATGAAAGCACTCGAAAACCTGTAGCCGGTCTTCCTTCCGGGATGCCCCCGGGGGGAACAGGCACGGGTAAAGGGAGCCTGCCCTTTTTTATCTCCGGCACAAGATACCTACTGGTATAATGAGGCGGCACCCGTGAGTACAGACTCCGATGATTTTAACGAGCCCTATCTGCCCGAGCGGTACAGGAAGAAAGTGCGGGAGAACCAGAGCCGCAGGCTCAGAAAGAGACTCCTCCTGGCCGGGGTCATTGTCACGATTGCCGCCATTGCAATAGTCCTTTTATCCGGTATCCTCTCTGCTCCGGGATCTCCGGCACCGGTATCGCACCCGACAGCCCCGCCATCCATACCTGCCACGACACCAGCTGCAGTATCTGCCACCCCGACCTTAATACAACCGGCAAACGTCACTCCGGCAGAGACCTATACGTTTACTGTGGGACCCGGGGTTCCCACGCTGGCATCGGGGGGCATGATCTCCCTTGGGGATGCAGTTACTTCGCTCCGGGGTTACTACCCGGCTGACGAATATGCCATCACCAGCGTAAATTTCTCGTCTGGTTCCAGCCGGACTCTCTTCGGGTTTACCCTCACTCCTGCGGATTCTTCAGGTAAGAGGTTTATCGTGTTCATTGATGCAACAACCGGATATCCCTACGGACCCGGGCAGGGAGATGCCGTTATAACAGCAGCAAAGGCGAAGATCCTGGCCCTCTCGGCCTTCCCCGGGATCCACCCGGAACAGGTGAAGGTCTGGTTTGCAGACGATCCGGTCAGGGGGGGAGAATGGCAGTTCATCTTCCTCACCCGGAACGCCATACTTGCACGGGGAAGCCTGGACGCCACTACCGGAGACACAACTGCCCTCAGCCTCACCGTCCCGCACACAGGCCGGCCGGCAGGCCCCTCGATCAACCGGGACAAGGCAAAGACGATTGCCGACCGGTATATCAGCGACCACAACGGCGGCCCCCTTTCCATCAACATGACGACGGAACAGTACGAGGACTGGGGCACTGCCTCCGGACCGGCAGCGGGGCAGTATGTCCTGACGTATGAGCGGATCTTCCAGGACTTCCCGGTCGATACCGACCGGATCCTAATCGCCGTGGACTCTGTATCCGGCAACGTCATCGGGTATGACAGGATATGGACCTCACAGGATTACGCGTTCTCCCAGACCCTCGAACAGGCAGTGGCAAAACGCGATGCAACGTATGCCCTCATGCAGGCGGCAAAGACTACGTTCCCTGAGTCTGTTGAAAGCATCCGGATTCTATCCGCTGAAATACGGTGGAACAACGGGCATAACCCGGGCGTGTCCCAGCGGCCCGGCAGTGTCCCGCTTGCATGGAAGATCCTCTTTGACGATGCAACCATCAGGTCCGACCCGTCGCTGCCACAAGCGATCGCCTGGGTAGATATCCAGACCGGGAATGTAACGGAGATGGAATACCGGCACTAATGATTTTAAAAAAAATATTTTCAGCACCGGTCGCAGACGAACTCGACCTTAAGTGCTGTCTTCTTCATATCGCCACGGATCTGCTTTTTTCCCCCGCGGATGAACCATGTGTTGCACTTTGCACAGTGCTTGGGGAGGATATGATCCCAAGGTTTCATCGGGATCTCAAGGACAAAGCCGGTCTTGTCCCAGTCTTCCGGGGGTTTCTCCGCGTTATGCTCGTAACTGGCAACGAACTCCATGATCTGGTGGGGGGGCACCCCCAGGTCCACGAATTTCTTGAAGACGAAGTAGTTGAAGATGAGCCACGAGAGGTCGGACCGGTCGAGGATCCCGTCATACTCCCCGAATGCCTCGTCGAAGTCCTCGAGCGAGCAGCCGCACAACGGGCATTTGCCGCCGACAAGCTCGTCGAGGAATACTTCTTCCTGGCATCCCGGACAGGTGGTGTGAGGGGACTGCATGCGTGATGTCATTATTTCTCCTTAGTGAATGTTCGGTATGGTATTCATCAGTACTGGGGTTCCTGATCGTTCCTGGTATAGCTGTCCAAGTATTTGCCGGGTCTGCACATATAGGTATCACCAGTGCATACCCGTCACGATAAAAGGGTATTGGTCGGATGGGAATTAGTCGGCGGAAGGCTCTGTGGGTTCCATCACAAGGGACCCGAAGATCACCTTCTCCAGGACCTGCGCAACGTACTTGATGTTCATCGCCGTTTCGAGATCCTCGTTGCGATGAAGATCCGCATAGAGCTGGAGGCGCATTAAGGAGAACCGGAAATGATCGAGCGTCTCATCGTCCAGGTTCATGGCCTCGCGATAGACCGGCTCGAGCATGTCGGGGAACGCAACCGGGTTCTCGAGACATGCCACTACCCCTTTGTATATCGGGAGGGATTTCTCCTTACCGGTGAGAATCCGCAGGTAGTCCATCCCTTATCCCTCAACTACCCGGATCAGTTCTTCCATGACCTTGTCCACGCTCTTCCACGTGGGACTGTCACCGCGGCGGATGATGAACGGGCGGCCTTCGTCGCCTGCCTTGCGCATCTCGATATCGAGCGGGATTGCACCGAGGAACGGGATGTGGAGCTCTTCGGCAATCTTCTTTCCGCCACCCTTGCCGAACAGGTCGATCTCCCCGCCACAGTGGGGGCAGAGCATACCGCTCATGTTCTCGATGACACCTATCACCGGGAGACCGAGTTTCTCAATGAACTTGGCCGATTTCCGGGCATCGAGTGTAGCAACGTCCTGGGGAGTAGTGACGATCACGGCACCCCGGACATTGGGTGCGAGCTGGGCGATCGTGAGCGCTTCGTCACCGGTACCGGGTGGCAGGTCAACGACGAGGTAATCGAGAGAACCCCAGTTGACTTCGGAGAGGAACTGCTGGATTGCCGCCATCTTCATAGGCCCGCGCCAGATGATAGGCGTGCTGGTGTCCGGGATGAGGAAGGCCATCGAGATGACCGAGAGCTTGCCGGTGACGTGGACGGGCTCGATCTTGTCGTCCATCATCGCCAGCTTGTGCTGCTCGATCCCCAGCATCTTGGGGATGTTGGGGCCGTGCATATCGAGGTCGAGAAGGCCGACCTTCTTGCCATGGTTCGAGAGTGCATAGGCAAGGTTGACCGATACGGTCGATTTGCCTACCCCGCCCTTGCCGGACAGGACCATGATGACATGCTTTACGTCAATATCGGCCTTGGGGGGCAGGCCGGGGGTTGCGCCTCCCTTTGCGGAAGCGCAGGTGCTCGCAGTCGGGCAGCTCCCGCATTCCTGCTTACATTCCTCGTCCGGCTGTGTCTTCTGGGAATTTTTCTTTGCCATAATGAACCTCTGGTAATCGGTATATACCCGGATCAGTTGTTCGCGAAAGACAATAAAGATGGGAGATCGGTACATTCCCGGACGAGGAGCTTTATTATTGCACATGGCCAAGAGGTGGCTATGGAGCGGCTGATCGTATCGCTTGATTTCCTCACGTTTCCTCCCACGCATACCTGCGACGGGGGCAACATATCGCCGCGGATCCTGCTGAAGGGAATTTCCACGGGCGCTTCATCCCTGGCAGTCATGGTATTCAATCCGTTCGAAAAATCCTGCTGCTCGTTCACCCCATGGATCTGCTGGAATATCCCTCCACGGGCGGTGATCCCTGCAGGCATTCCTGCGGGGACGGTAGTTCAGGAACCCGTACCTGCCGTTCAGGGTATTACTGACTATGGTACCATTGGGTATACCGGGCCCTGCCCCCCCGAGGGAGAGATGATCCGGTACCAGTTCAAGGTCTATGTTCTGGATACGATGCTGGACCTTCCCGGGGGTTCCGATAAGCACCTGCTTGTCACTGCCATGAAGGGACATGTCCTCCAGTTCGGTGAAACCGTTGCGATTGCCTCCCGATGACTGCCCGGCCGCCAGCTTTATTGCCCGGACGGATCGTAATCCCTCCGGCAGAGATGACGGTCATGCATGATCTTTCTGTCAGCATCGATTTTCTGGAATTCCCGTCAGAGATGATCTGCGGCAAAGAGAACACGTCGCCGAAGATCACCATCAGGGGCCTTGAGGCTAGATCCGTTGCGATCATGGTTTTCAACCCCTCGATACGGGGCCATCTCTCCTACTGCACCTGGCTGATCTGGAACCTGCCCGCACAGGAAGTAATCCCCGCCGGCATCCCTTTCGGAAGTATCTTAACCGTCCCGGTCTCTGCCCACCAGGGTACCAACGATGCCGGAGAGATCGGGTTCACCTCCCCGTGCCCCCTGCCCGGCGAGATGCACCGGTACCTCTTCCGGGTCTATGGCCTCGATGACTTCATCCCGCTTCCCGGCGGGGCAAAAAAGCATGAACTCCAGGGGGCGATGCATGGCCACATCCTCCAGTACGGGGAGACCGAAATCGTTGCCACACGCTGAATACGTACATCCGGCATGCCATCATCGTCATATTTATTTCCCTGTCCGTATTTCATGACACAAGAGGAGGATTATGCATGGAGGAACTCAAGGTAAAAATTTCTGTGAAGGTCCTGCCCAATGACTATACCTGCGACGGCGAGGACCGGTCGCCCGAGATAACGGTCGGCGGTGTGAACACCAGTATTTCGAAGTGTCTTGCGATCATTGTCAACGATCCGGATGCCCCGGGGGGCGGGGGATTTGTCCACTGGATTGCCTGGAACATCGAGCTGGTGAAGCTCATCCCGGAACAGATTCCGAAGACTCCCGGGGTCACGTTCCCGCTGAAAGCGGTGCAGGGAACAAACAGCTTCGGGAATATCGGGTATAACGGCCCCTGTCCTCCTTACGGCCAGACCCACCGGTACTTCTTCAAGCTGTACGGGCTGGACACCCTGCTTTCGCTCCCTGCCGGTGCGACAAAAGACGAACTCGCCGCTGCCATGCAGGGTCACGTGGTCCAGTACGGCGAGACCTCTGTCACGTACGGCAGGTGAGGGCCCCTCTTTTTTACCCGGCAGAACGCCCCGGCCATCTGCCGACAGGATATGCACGGGCAGCCAGCCCTCAGATTATCCTGCCTTTTCCCGTGGGGCACCCGGGAATCATGGTATCGTAATGTCGTCATCCTTATGAGCCCCGGGCACGCACATGACCATTTATGAAGAGTCCGTCACGGACGAGAGTGCCCGATCCTGCGAAGCTGGCCGCGAGCAGCGCAATGAACGCACGGCGCGAGGAGCTCCTCTCTCCCCTTGCCACCACCAGCGAAGACGCGGTCCGCAGGCATAACCGGACACCGGAGGATATCCGCACCCCTTACTCCCGGGATGCTGACCGTATCATCCACACCCGTGCCTATACCCGGTATATCGACAAGACCCAGGTCTTCTATCTCGTGGAGAACGACCATATCACCCACCGGGTGATCCATGTCCAGCTGGTCTCGCGGATCGCCCGGACGATCGGGAGATCCCTCCGGCTCAACGAGGACCTGATCGAGGCGATCGCACTCGGGCACGACATAGGTCACATCCCCTATGGCCACTTCGGGGAGTCCTGCCTGTCTTCACTCTGCGAGCGGTACGGGATCGGGAAGTTCTTCCATAATGTCCAGAGCGTACGGTTCCTCGACCAGATCGAGGACTGTGACCTGACCATGCAGGTGCTCGACGGTATCCTCTGCCATAATGGTGAATCGGACGATCTGCGGGTATCGGCTGAACCCTGCCCCGGCTGGGCTGCGTTCGACAAAAAAATGCAGGACAATGCCGACGGGCGGCGATCCCGGTCTGCCATGACCCTTGAGGGATGCGTGGTGAAATTTGCCGATACTATCGCGTATATCGGCCGTGACCTGCAGGATGCCCGCGAAGTAGGATTAATCGACGAGGGCGTGCAGATCCCGGATGGGGCCGGATCGGTGCTTGGCTATGCAAACCGGGAGATCATCAATACCCTGATCTACGACCTGCTGGAGAACAGCGATACGGAGGAAGAGGGATTTATCTCGTACAGTAAAAATGTGGAACAGGCATTGATCTCCCTGCGCCGGTTTTCCCGGGATAAGATTTACGATCACCCCTCCCTCACTTCAGAACGGGGAAAGATAGAGAGGATGTATGCCACCCTCTTCGAGACCTGTCTCCGTGAGATAGAGGCAGAAGACCGGCACACCAGGATCTATACGGACTTCCTTAACACGGGCTGGATAAGCCCGCAGTATCTCGAGACGGCGACCCCGGCAGAACTGGTCAGGGATTTCCTTGCCGGTATGACCGACCGGTACTTCGCCAAGCGTTACGAAGATTGTGTGATTCCGCGACGGATCGAGGGAAAATTCCATTGAAAGCCTGGTTCCCGGGGTTTGCAGGGGCGTTCGTCAAAAGGAGGAATATCCGGAATTCTCCGGGTCAGTCGTACTTGCCCTTGGGCTCGGCCCAGCCGGTGAAGCCGCAGTAGATGCAGCCTACCCCTTCGCAGTGCCGGCAGGCCCGTTTCGGTGCAGTGACCAGGACCGTACCGGTTTTATCGCAGTACAGGCACCCTTCCCCGCCGCAGTGCCCGCAGGTTGCGGGTTCGTATGTCTTCTTTTCACCGGCGATGATGCTCACGTCCCCGGGCTCATACGGGACCTGCACCAGGGCTGCAACCGCAGGGAATCATTCGTCATCCTCATCGAGGTACCCGTGAAGGGCATCGTGCAGTTCTGCCGCGGACTGGTAGCGATCTGCCGGGTTCTTCTCCAGGCACTTCAGGATGATCTTCTCGACTGCTTCCGCATCGGGATTGTATTCCGAGGGGGGGATCGGCTGCTCCCGAAGAATGGCATTCCCCACCTCTACGATACTCTCGCCACCGAAGGGGATGGACCCGGTGACCAGCTCGTAGAAGACCACTCCCAGCTGGTAGATATCGGTGCGCTCATCGGTCCTGCCGAATTCCGAGGGGGAGACCTGTTCGGGTGCGGCATAGGAGAGTGAGAAGCCGGCAACACTGGATTTTTTCACGTCCGCGGCCAGGACTTTGCTCATGCCCCAGTCCGTAATCTTGGGCACCACGTCTTCGGTCAGCAGGATATTATGGGGCTTGATATCCCGGTGGATAAACCCGTGCTCGTGGGCATAGCGGAGGCCGTCCGTGACCCCCGTGATCAGGTGCACCGCTTTCCAGACAGGCAGGGGCTTGTCAAGAGCCTCAAGGGAACCCGGCACAAATTCCATCTCCACGTAAGGAACAGGCAGGATGTTGACAGCGGATACTTCCACGATATTCGGGTGTCGTAAGGTCTCCCATGCGGCAATCTCATTGAGGAAACATTTCCCGGTCACTTCATCGAAACTGATCGGGATCTTAACCGCTACCGTGATCCCGTCGGTCTTGCGCCTCGCAGAAAAGACCCATGCAATTCCTCCCCTGCCGACAAATTTGATCTCGGTGTACTTGTTCTCCAGCTCCTTGGGGAAGTAGTTCTTCTGGTCGGTTGCCGAAGGCTGGGGGCTTGCCTGGGTCTCTTCGGAATAGACCGTTTTCGTTGCCGGTGTCGTCATCACCAGGGCACGGGTACGCTCGACTGCGGTCCGGAGAACGGAGGCTGCCTGCGCAACTACAGGGAGCGGCGGGCTCAGGCGCTTCTCTGCATTCCGCCGGTAGAGGTAAATGATCCCCCCGATACCGGCAATAACAAGACCGGCGAGTATGACAAAGAGCGGGATGACCGGAAGGCCGGTCCGTGCAGGCTGTTGGGATGATGGCTGGCCGGGAACGGGCGTGACGGATTGTCCGGGTATCCCGCCGAGAGGGGTTTTTGTGGGAGCCGGGCTTTGCGTAGCGACCGGAAAGGCTGACGTGACGGGAGTGACCAGGGGAGTTCCTGACGGAGCTCCCGTTACAACAGCTGTTGCCGGCACACTGGATCCCGGGGTAATCCCGGTATAGTATTCAAAGGGATCCATCAGCGGGAAGGCATCCACGATATTCTCGCTGGAATCCCCGCCGGGTTTCCGGAGGACCACGAGGCTGATGATATACGGCGAATCCCCGATACCATCCCCGTTCCTGTCCCGCCCCCGGTAATCGTTCCAGTAGTTGCCCATCCGGCCCTGCATCTGCTGTCCGAGGTACGTGTAGCTGAATGCTGATGCGGTACTCCAGACAGAACTCGGGCTTTTCGAGAGCACGTTCTGGGTATTGGAGAATGTGTTCTGTGCAATGGTATCGGAGATCGAGTTCTCGTCAAGCGTGATCCCGATCGTATTCTTCTCGATCGTGTTCACCTGGATCAGGTTGCCGCTGGCCGATTCAAGGGTGATACCGGCCCGGTTGTTGTCGGTGATCTGGTTATTCTCGATGGTATTTTTTCCCGAGGAGACAAGGGCGATACCCGCCCCGTTGCCCTTAATGGTATTGCGCCGCACGGAATTACTGCTGGACGTGATCCGGATCCCGCTTGATGCACCGTTTTCGATAGTGAAACCCTGTACCGAACACCCGTCGGCAATGATCGTAATATCATCGCCGTTCTTCCCGGGCTGGATAACCGGTGCACCGTTGCCGCTGTCGACGCCGATAAGGGCAATTTTTTTATCCAGTTTGATATTCCCGGCATACGTCCCGCTCTCGACCCGGATCGTGTCGCCTCCGCTGGACCAGTCAACGGCATCCCTGATGCTGGTGAACTCCGCACCGGAAGGTGCGACAACATGATCCGCCGCAGCGACCGTGGGACAAACGGCTGTACAGGCAAGTATCATGAGCAGGACGAGGCAGGAAACCCGCCATGCCGGGTGCCTGAAGTACGGGAGGTCGCCGTTCCGGGGGTTCCATGATTGCTCGGGGATCGGGGAATTCATGCTCGTACTCGGGGACCGGATCGTGGTGATCATGAGGAGGCGGGGAGGATAACAAGGAGTTTTACTCCCGATATTCCCTTTGCCAGCTCTATGAGATCCCCATCCTGTACCGGGGTCTTGATATTCTTCTCAAGCTTCCGGTTATTCAGCTGGGTGCCACCGGTGCTGCCACAGTCCTCGATATGCCAGATCCCCTTCTCCCGGACAAATTTCCCGTGCGGCCGGGATACCCTGGTGACTGCAGTATAGCCGTCGGCCAGGACTACATCGGATTCCGGACGGAAGGCCGTGATGTTCTCCGGGTCGTTTCGTCCGATGCTGACTACATCGTTCTTTAAAAGAAATATCTTGCCATCGTCCGGCCCGCCGAGTGCGATCGCTGCGGGGATGTTTCCCAGCACTTCCCGGGACAGGTTACCTTTCACTTCATCGAGCCGTCGTGAGATCTCGCTCCCGACAACCTGCACCCGCGTGTTGGAGAAGAGACCGAGGTTCCTTATGATCGCTTCGAGTCCGCCCGGGACCAGGGAATATTCCCAGACCGGGTGGATCCCCTTTGAGGTGGGGGCGCCAAGACCCGCCTCCTTCTTGATGACCCCGATACTCAGGAGTTTGTCCAGGTGTTTCTTGGTATTTTCATAACTGGTCTCGATCTCCTTGGAGATTCCCCGGGCATCCCGGGGCTTCTTCTCGAGGAACTTGAGTATCCGGAGGCGTGCACTGCTCGAGAGCACGTCCAGGTATTCCGAGAGTTCCTCTAAGGAATCGGAATCTTCGTGAACAATAATCGTGGGAGACTTATCCGCAGGATCCATAGCGCTCCACCAGGGTTCTTATGTATAACCCATTAGTCACCGGAAGATAAGGGCATGGCGGTTTATATAACTCCCCATCTGTGCGGTTCTCCTGTTGAACCCCGGGGTTAGACACTCAAACCCCGGCGATTTGGGGTATTTATCAGCTGGCCGGCATGACATTACTATCAGGTGATACACGAACAACCATCGGCGTGTCACCGACCCATGCAAGAACCACGAGGAACAAACCGATGAACACGGGCAAGATTCTGATCGGACTTTCACTGGTCATGGTCGCTGTGGCCATGATCATATCCCCGTCAAACGCTGCCGTGCCCGAAGCATCCTGCATGACATGCCCGCAGGGCATGATCTTCACCCAGGATGCCGGCGCGTATCCCGGCAGTGCTGATGTCAGCGGGGTTTCTGCACACAACCTCCTGCCATCAGGGACGGGGACCGGTCAGTCGTCCTCATCATGACACCCTTCCCGCGTTGTACCGGCGGTGACCTCCATGCAAGCCACGCACCTGTACGAACGATGAACAAAACATGCACGTCCCCGGTCCTCTCTCCGGATGAACCGGGAATATGCGCACATGCTTTAGGAACATGCCCCATACGGTCGTCCATACCGGCCCTTAAGGGATAGACTCTCACTCCAGAGATCCGGGGGTTGCCACACCTCCGGGAATCATACATCCAGCCACTCCATACTTTTTATGATACACTGTTTTGAAAAGAGAGTTACCGGGATTTTTTAAAAAAAGTATATCCAGGTACCCGGGATTTAAAAAGATCTTTATGGATTAGTCCTTTTTCTGCCGGAGATGCCTGCAGCACACACCTGTAATGCCCAGTGCCGCTATAACCATGGTCGCCGGCAGGGGTGACTGGGTAGGAATTTCGGAGGGGTAGGGAGTGGGTACCGTAGCAGTCGGTTTCTGGGTCACGGTCCTGGTCGGTACCAGGGTTACCTGCGTGGTGACGGCGGTCGGGGTTGAAGAAACGGTGCCGGGAGTGGTAAGCCGTACATTGTCAATAAATCCCTTCGCATAGATGCTCATCGGGCCATAATCGCCAATCGAACCGATATAAATCCTCTTCATGCCGTTGAGGTCTTCACCGGTATTTACGTAATAACTCCAGATCTGGGTCCCGGAAGTCTTTTCATTGACTTTCATGGTGAGGATCTTCTGGTCGCCATTGTAATCGACAACAACATGGTAGGTTTTGTTGATCTCGTATTTTACCGTGGGGCCGGGGTAAGCGGTCGGACCGCTCGAAAGGGAATCGCCGCTCTGGCTGTTGACCTCCACCATCTTGTTACCGGGTGTCACCAGGTGTAGCCACATGATCTGGCCGAACTTTGCGTTGGTGAATTCCGTGAGCACATTGGGACCCTTGGACGGATCCATCTCGGCACCGGAGAATCCCATCCGGAAGGTTGCCCCGGGATCGAGCTGGTTGAGAATTACGTCATACTCGAACGTAAACGGACCGCCATTATACCCGTTGACCGTGGTATAGGCATACGCGCCGGTACTTGGTTCGATCGCGAAATGGTACATTTCAAGGCCGGGATCCCAGTAATCCGTGGACGGGTTGTTGGTGGTCCAGCGGGGATCGGTGGCAAACGAGTTCTGGTAGATTACGTTTACCTGCTGATTACCGGATGCCTGGGCGGAAACCGGCAGCACAAGTGCCAGCAGGCAGGTTACTATGAGGAAACAAAGGGCATAGGTTCTGGGTGTCATGGATATTCTTCCTGTATGAGGTATGCATGCGGTCTTTCATTCGGGCAGCTCATCCCGGTCCGGGATGATCAGATAGTATGCAGGAATGAAAGGTATCCTATCGTATACGTACTTTGTCCTGCATTCTTAAAAATATCGTAAAGAGAGGGGGAAACGGGATATATTTATGCTGAAATCGCACAACAATTAGGAAGCAGTAATCTTCTGGTGCGCGATAATAGTCTAGCGGTAGGACAGGAGCTTCCCAAGCTTCTAACCCGGGTTCGATCCCCGGTTATCGCATCTGGCCTATGGAATCAGTACCTGAGCGCTCGGCAATCCGGATCATAGCAGAGAACCGCAGGGGAGTACTCCGGGACATCGCCACGGTAGTGGCACAGCACGATGCCAATATCGTCATGATCAGCCAGGAAGTCTTCGATTCCGGTCCCTATTGCGGCATGGCCGAACTCTATTTTGAGTACGACTGCGACAATCCGGAAGACCATGATTCCCTCATTGCGGAACTCAACGATATCCCGTCCGTGAATGACGTCAAATCATACCAGCCGTTCGGCCACATCTTCGGCTCGCGGGTGATCATCATCGGCGGCGGGGCACAGGTGGCGCAGGTCGCGCTCGGCGCAGTGAACGAGGCGGACCGGCACAACATCCGCGGGGAAAGGATCTCAGTGGATACGATCCCGCTCGTCGGTGAGCGTACCCTTGCCCTTGCCGTGGATGCCGTAGCACGACTGCCGCGAGCCTCGATCCTCGTGCTCGCCGGCTCTATCATGGGCGGGGATATATCAAAAGCCGTGGACCGGGTCCGGGAGGCAGGTATCCCGGTCATTGCGCTGAAGATGGCTGGCACGGTGCCGCAACATGCAGACCTCGTGGTCACCGACCCGATCCAGGCAGGCGTTTTTGCCGTTATGCATATCAGCAGCAAGGCCGTGTTCGATATCAACCGCGTCCGCGGGCAGGAATTCTGAATGGATATCATTGCGGAAGCGGTCTCGATCCTGATGCATGACGGCACTGTTGTGTACCCGACGGAGACGGTCTACGGTCTCGGGGCCGATGCCTTCTCCGATGAGGCGATCCTGAAAGTCTACGAGGCGAAAAAACGCCCGCTCGGGATGCCCATTTCCATTGCGGTGTCCGATATGGACATGCTCCATGCCGTCGCCCGTACCGAACCCTGGATGGAACCGTTCATTTCCACCTTCCTTCCCGGGCCGGTGACTGTTGTCCTCTCCGCCCGCAGGAGTATTCCCCCGATCCTGACCGGAGGAACCGGGCTGATCGGTATCAGGATGCCCTCCCACCCCCTCGCGCTCGAACTGATCCGGACGTTCGATTCCCCCATCACCGCTACGAGCGCAAATCTCCACGGGGCAAAGGAGCCGCAGGTGCCGGACGAATGCACGGTGCCCCGGGAATTGCTCATTGACGGGGGCAGGCTCTCCGGCACCCCGAGTACGGTGGTTGACCTGGCAGAGAGACGGGTCCTCCGTGCCGGTGCTGACATCGACCGGGTAGCGAAGTTCTTACTGACACTCTGAGGTTGTCGATATGCTCCCTGTCCGCCTGCGTGATTTCATCGAGGATGCCGATGGCTGGCTGTATGCGGTCTCGGCGTACGACAACGATGAACGTATTGCCTGTGTCCTCCGCTATGTTCCTGAGCCGGACGGGGAGCGGGTCAACCCCTCGGGCCGGCATTACACCAAGTACGATTTCGACGAGGCATACGCCATCATCGCCAGGAGAAAACCACAGTACGCCGGCCTCCTCCACCGCATCCCGCACCGGGACGTGGTGCGGGTGCTCAAACCCGACCTCGAAATAGGGCGGATCGCCGCGTCCCATCCCCGGGTGAAAAAACTCCTGGATCTGCTGGCGCTGCCGGCCGGGACGGTCGGGTGTACCGGTTCCCTGCTCTGCGGGCTTGAGAACGAGAGCTCCGATATCGATATGGTGGTGTACGGGAAGCACTGGTTCACGGCACAGGCACTTGTAGGCCAGGGCATCCGCGACGGGAGGATCGAGGGGCTCACGGATGAGATGTGGCGGAAGGTGTACGAGAAGCGCAAACCCGAGATCCCCTATGAAGTGTTCGTGCTCCACGAAGAGCGGAAATGGAACCGCGGGCAGATCGAAGGCACGTACTTCGACATCCTGTATACCCGCTCCTATGATGAGATCCGGGGCGTTCCCTCCGGGCAGGGCACGGTGATCGGGAAGATGACGATCGAGGCAAAGGTGAAGGATGCCTCGCTCGCGTTTGACAACCCGGCCGTATATGAGGTGGAACACGAATCGGTGAGCCGGGTGCTTGCCTTTACCCACACCTACAGCGGACAGGCGCTCGCGGGCGAGACGATCGAAGCCTGCGGGATCTGCGAGCAGCACGGCAATGAGCGCTGGCTGATCGTCGGCACCACCCGCGAGGCCCGCGGGGAATATATCATCTCGAAGACCCTGCTGGGGCAGTAAACGCGGGACAGGCCCGTGGATCTCCCGGACATATGCTGCCGGTTCTCATCCGGCACCTGCATAGAGCGTCAGTCGCTCATGCACACCGGCAGGCCACTGCCCGCGGGGCCGGTACCAGACTTCGACCCGGTCCTCGTACTGGTCGGGAAAATACCGGTACGAGGGGACAAACCCGAATTTTCTGATGATATGCTGCATCACGGGCCGGGGCATCACAATGCTGACATCATATCCTTGGTCCAGCCACCGGCAGATCAGGGCCTGCGTGTTCCCTTCGTTCCGGTAACGGGAGATGATATAGTGGAGGATGAGCCGGTCTCCGGCTTCCATCTCCAGCCAGCCGGAGAAGAGGTCTGCTGAGAATCCCAGTGCATCACCCGCGGGGGTCCCGGTCTCGATGCGTGTTGCGTTCATGTCTTCGCTTCCTTTCGTATGCGATCCAGACCGTTTCTGGAAACGACCATAAAAGGGGGGAGCATGGGTGAGGTGAAAGTGATATGATGATCTCTTCTCCCCTCATCCGACAGCTTTTAAGAGAACCGGGACGAATCCTCATCAATGGTGGCGAAGAATCCATTCAGGACGACGCTGGTCGCACCGTGCGGTATGGACTGTGCGATCTGCAGGGCATTTCTCCGGGAAAAGAACCATTGCGGGGGATGTTATGCGCCTGACCGGAAGTGCAGTAAGAACTGCATTATCTTTGCCTGTGAGAAAGTCCGGGACAGGTACCACCATACCTGTACTGATTTTCCCTGCAAACGGCTCCGGCAACTGGACGAACGATACCGGAAAAAGTACGGCATGAGCATGATCGGGAACCTTGAGACGATCCGTGAACGGGGGATCCGGGAGTTCGTAAAAACCGAACGGGAACGCTGGACCTGCACCTCCTGTGGCGGGACCATCGATGTGCACCATGGGCAGTGTGCAGCCTGCGGAAAGGTACGGGAACGGAACGGGTGAAAGAGGTTCCTCTTCGCCCGGGCATGAGGGAAGATATCGCTGCCCAAAAAAAAACGGGAGCGGGAGGGGGTCACGCGGGTACAGTCTCCGGAAATGCCGGCAGCGATCCTGCCACACGGATTTGATCCTGAAAGTCCCGGTTGTCCCCGTAAAAAAAGTGTCAGGACTGGGTTACTGCACCTCCCGGGACAGGTCCGGCCCGGGACCTTTGAATCCTTCTGTACCCACGCGACCCCCCCATCCCCATCTTCATTTTGCAGGAATTTTCACGTTTTTTCCGACGTAAAACCCTGTCCGTTGGGCAGAAGGGGGGTGGAGGGGGTCGCATGGGTACACATGATCGGAAGGCCCGGCCATACCCCCGGATAACCGGCAACCGACCGGATAGCTGTGCGACCGATAACTGCAAAAAAAATTACAGTTAACGCCAGATATATCCAAATTCGCCCGGATATGTAGTTTATTCAACTGGTGACCAAAAAATGAGAACTACCTACCTGATTGCAGCGATCGGCTGTATCCTCATCCTTGCGGCAGGAGCGATTGCAGGATGTACCGGTACATCACCGGCAACGCAGACCCCGGCAGTACCCATGACGCCTGCCACGACTATCGCAGACCCCACCGCCACCGGTACCTGGCCAATACCCGTGTCCACATCCGCTGCGATCGTCAGTACCGTCTATGTAAATGCTTCTTCCAACGGGAAGATCGTGACGATCCCCATGGGAAGCCGGGTGCTGGTACGTCTCAGCGAGAACCCGACCACCGGGTACACCTGGAATGCCACCGCGTCAAGGGGACTTACGATCGTATCCGACACCTACACATCCCCCGATGGCACCCTGATCGGGGCACCCGGGCACCGTGATTTCACGCTCTCCCCGAAGGCTGTGGATACCTACACGTTCAGGGCAGTATCCCTGCGCCCATGGGAAGGGGCAAAAGCCGGAGACCCGGCATTCAGCCTCGTGATTCTCGTTACGAATGACTAAAAACGGGAATTTTAGTACTCTCTTTTTTCTTTCGAAACGTACCATTAAAAATCGCCCGGGAGACGACCGGCAGATCACAACAGCTCGCTCAGTCTCCGCCCGATGCTGCTCTCGCATTTCTCCTTGTACCTGCACCGGTTGCAGGGCGCATTGAGCGGGTGCTGCGGCATTGCGCCATCGCGGATCTCCCGGAGTTTGTGCAGGGTCGCGATAACCTGCCGGCGGTCCCGCGGCTGGACGGCATGGTAGCGTGAGACCCCGTCCGGGAGATATTCCACGAACCCGCCTTCCACGTCCTTTCCGGTCATCTCCTCAAGGCAGAACGCGATGGCTGCGACCCGCAACCGGTCGGCTGCATAGGTACCCATCGGCATCGCACCCGACGCCCGTACGATCGAGAATGCACCGCTTTCGTCGATGCGATCGATCATCCCGGCCATCCCCTGTTTCTCCGAGACCACGGTCACATCCGTCTGGACCGCCGGTTTCCACACGGTTTTGTTGCAGGCAGTGATACAGAGGTCGAGGAATTCCCTCATCGCGGGATCCACTGCCGGGTGGACTGCAGCAACTTCCCCCCAGATCACTTCCGGTTCAAGCGGTCTCCCAAGGTGGTAGGACAACTGCTTGCAGACCGCGTACCGGTCCGATTCGGTGAACGGATCGTTCCGTTCGTAATAGAACCGGACCGGGCAGGCATGGACCCGCACCAGGTCCGAGATCGTGACATGGTTCCCGTTCGGCGGCAGGATGACTCCTCATCAGATGGTGGGAAACCAATCGGGTTAAACTTATTGAAATGCTTCCGGTTTTTCCGGGCTTTACCGACGCCCGGGCGATAATGACAGGCCGGGGGTGAAGCGTTAATCCGGAAAGGGCCGCTGTTCCGAAGCGGTGCTCCTGTGACAACGTTTTCCTGCCCGGATGAAAACGTAACAACGTTTTCATGCCGGAAGGGCATACCAGATCTCTATGACATCGCAGGAAATTTCCGTCAATATCCCACCCACGCTCGATCCCGTGTACAGCAACATGATCCAGATCGCCTATAAGGACGATGAATTCACGTTCATGTTCCTCCACCAGCTCCCGCAGGTGAACCAGGCCCGGGCCAAGGCAATCGTCTCCATCACCCCGTCCCATGCAAAGAATCTCCTGGGCGTCCTGACCAAGACCGTGGCGGACTATGAGTCCAAGTTCGGTACGATCGCACCCAAGGAGAACGCGGAGAACAAGACCGTGACCTCGCTCTCCGGGTATTCATAATATTTGTGATCCAGAGATTTTAATAACGCGAAAAACCGATATAGTGGGGTATTGCGCCGCCGTGGCTTAGCGGCATAGCGGCTGATTCGTAATCAGCAGGTCGGGGGTTCAATTCCCCCCGGCGGCTCTTGCATAAAAGGTTCCAATCTCCCTAACGAGTTAACTGGTTTTGAAAACGGAGATATTGCTTACATTAATGATGTTATTATTTCCGAGTGGGGCTTCGCATATCATTCTAATGTCTTCTTCCTATTCAGTTGCGAAGGTTTCTTCTGTGAAGCATAAAAGAACGCAGGACTTGGTTCGTTCATAGATGAGTGTTAAACCAAGTGGAGTGCCTTGAAGGTCAATACGCTGAATGCCCGGTCTGCTGTTAGGGAGTATATTATTAGAGTTGTTCCATGGCTGATCTCTGATATAACACCTGCAATAGGTGTGATCATCTCCCATACTTGATCGTAGAGTATCGGATCGTGTTCTGGGAAAATAACCGAACGGGCGGCTTCCTTCAGGATCATATGCAGTTGGTATTCAGTTAGCTTATGGATCTGACTGGGGAGGATGACTGCCAGCATAGTCTTCGCGTTAATTCTGACCGAGCCATTATAGAGACGAGCTGCCCCGATGTGCTCGATAGTAATATCTGGTTTTGTATCCATCTCTTTCAACTGTTTACCAGCCCTCATCGCTGATGAGGATTGGTTCGATGTGTATCTGTGGTAAATATCATCCGGACGGAGTCCATGATTACTTAAAATAGGAATTGTTAAGATTTGGACTATTCACTCACCGAGCGAGGGGCACTCATCTTCAGGGTTACTATTTTCCAACTATATCCTTCCAGCTGAATATGCATATCCCATTCATACTGGGTCAGGGAAGGCTGGGGTTCACCAGACAAATATCCCCTAAAATTGATGCGATACTTTACATCGGATGCGAAATCGTTTGTTTTTTCATCAATTAATTCATAGGAGTCGATTTTTAATCGATATGAATCTCCCGTACGAAGCTGTGTAAATGCTTTAAACAAATTTTGTTTTTCTTCAATGGATAAAGAATCAGATATCAAATAACCAATATTATCATAAAATGATGGATTTCCATTTGAATAATAATCTTTATTCCATGAAGTTTTGAACGCCATCATGAATGACGCTGGATTTGGGGAGATTTTTTGACGGACTAATCTGTATTCCACGCCATTATTATCGATTAGAGAATTTGATTTTGTATTATAGCCTAAAGTTTTTGGGATTATATATCCTGATGAATCTTCATTTTGGGATGTAGCGATTCTTGATAGTAAAATCTGACCATCCGAAGTTACATCCCAATTGAATTCCGCTACCCCTTGAGAACCCGTAAATGTACCATCAAATGTTTTTACACTTAGACTTAATCTTAAATCTGGGGCAAAATTTAATGAGTGAGTGCCATCACCTGTTTCCCATTCCCCAATCGGCAATGGGTAGTAGACCGTGGATTGAGAAGACGTAGATTGCGATCCAGATTGGGCATTACTGCATCCTGCACTGAATAAAAATCCAATAATTAATGCAAAAAAAATTATATGCGATTTCGCGTTCACATAGGTCATCAATTTCTAAAGTATACATGCGTTTCGATTCAAAAAAGCATGATAAGGGATTATTATTCTCAATTGTGTTTATTGCGTGAATGCCACGAATCCATTTCATTACAGATTCGTATAACTCAAGTCTTCGTACCTGCGCCAGTACGCAACGCCGCATGTCCCGGATCCTTGATGTTATTTCTTCCGTTCCGAGGTATCCCGTACGGTGCTCATGACCGCGGACATACCGAAATATTCCGTGATCCGGCTGCTGATCTCGACCGGGATCGTGCTGCCATCCTTCTTCCTGAGCTCCGACTCGAAGAGCATGTGGCCCCTTGCCATGAACTGCCTCACGATGTCGGACTGGAAGATCGTCCCGGGGTCAACGGCGATGTCGCGGAGGCTCATGTGCATGAACTCCTTTTTGGTGTACCCGAGGTACCTGCTGGCGATCACGTTGGTCTCAAAGATCCTGCCGTCAATGTCGTGGAGGATGATCGCATCGCTTGCCCCGTCGAAAAGCGTCCGGTAGCGCAGCTCGGATTCGATCAGCTCGTCCTTGATGCGTTTCGGCTCCGTGATGTCCACGATCGAGCAGATGATCATCCCCTCCTTGGTAAGGGCTGCCGTGACAAGCGCCCAGATCATGGTCCTGTCTTTTTTCCGCAGGGCAATCTCCATGTCTGCGATGGCCTCATCCTGCCGGATCTTCTTCATGAACCGGGTCTCCTGCACGTCATCCAGCCAGATGGAAGAGAACAGCTGGTTTTTGAGATCCATACCGGTATACCCGAGGATCACGGCTGACTGCGTATTGAACTCCCGGATCTGCTGGGTATCCAGATCGAAGGTGAGCATGCCGGCCTGCGAGTTCTCAAAGATCTCGCGGTATTTCCGCTCCTGCATCAGCTGGCTTGAGAAGGCGGAGATTACGACCCCCAGCGAGACGAAGATGTAGAAGAATGCGATGCTCGACGCATAGAGCTGGATATCCGAAGGCCCGTAGAGCCAGACGAGCCCGAGGAAGATCCACCCGAGAAACACGGTGAAATAAACCGCATACCGGGGATAAAAATACGCAAGGAGAATGATGGGCAGGATATAGAAATAGGGAAAGATCCCGAAATAACCGTTCTTTAGGGAGAAGATCGAGATGAGGATGATACCGACGGTGAGCAGCGCGGTAATCGAAAGCCAGAGCGTGTTTTGCGGCGAAATTGTCTTCATGTCCCATCCAACCCATTACAGGAGTTATTGGTTGAACATGGTTGTGGGAATTTATTATATCTTCTCATGCTCTCCCAAAAATCCATGGAACAAAGAAAAATGGCGGACGGCACCGGCTGGGGAATGGGGGAACGGCATATCTGTCACCACCGTGGTCCGTGGTCTCCTGCCCGGTATCCCGTGCAGGGGACCCGGGGCGCTCACGGATCGCGGCTCCCTCTTTTTGTCCGTGCAGCCTTCCTCTCCGCCACGATCGCCACCATCCGCCGGGCCGCGCCGGTAATGTCAGGGGCCCCGGTTATCGCCGATATGACAGCAACACCATCCGCACCGGCATCGATGACTTCCCCGGCATTTTCCGGTCCTATTCCCCCGATGGCAATGACGGGGATGCGGACTGCGGACCGGATCTGCCTGACAATGGCAAGACCATGACCTGGCCCGGCATCGGGCTTGGAACCCGTGGCAAAGACCGGGCTGAGCGCTACATAATCAGCCCCCTCGTGTTCCGCATTCCGTGCCTCCGCCACCGATCCAACGGAGACCCCGATTATAAACCCCGGGGGCGCAATCTGGCGGGCAACCCCGCACGGCACGTCTCCCTGCCCGAGGTGGACCCCGTCCGCACCGCAGGCGATGGCAACGTCGAGCCTGTCGTTGACTACGAACCCGGCACCGGCACCCCGTGCGATGATCGCGATCTCCCTGCCGATCCTCACCAGCTCGCTGCAGGATCGTGTTTTGTCACGGAGCTGGATTACGCCCGCTCCTCCAGCTGTCGCCTGCCGGGCAATCTCCGCATGCGATCTACCACCGGAGACGGTCTCATCGGTCACCACGTACACATCGTACTTCATGGGAACTGCACGGGTTATACCGTCCGGATCCGGGCCACGGTCGCGAGATCCACCGGGGTGAGCAACGCAAGTTCGTCGAAAAGCCCCGTCTTAAAACTGAAGGGACCCCGGGCGGAGGCAGCCGCCCGCTCGCCGGCAATACCGAATGCGGCAAGCGCTGCTGCCGATGCAAGGACTGCGTCCTTCGATTCGGCGGCAAACGTGCCGGTCATGGATGCGGCCATGCACCCGGTACCGGAGATGCTGCCCATCATCGGGTGACCGTTATCCACGAGCAGGGTGTGTTTCCCGTTGGTAATGATATCCGTGGCCCCGCTTATGGCAATCGTTATCCCGGCGGATGCAGCAAAATCCCGTGCAATTGCCAGCGGGTCCCCGGCCAGCCCGTGGGAATCAACGCCACGGACTTTTCCTTCCGCCCCGGCAAGCACCCCGATCTCGCCGGCATTGCCCTTGAGGATAGTGATATCGAGTTTGTCCATGAGCTGCCTGGCTGTCCTTGTCCGGTACTGCGTGGCGCCTGCCCCGACAGGATCGAGAATGACCGGAATACCCCGGTCGTTCGCCATGCGGCCGGCGAGCACCATGGACTTTACCTGTACCCGGTTGAGGGTCCCGATGTTGAGGACAAGGGCGCTGGCAACCGCAGCCATCTCCTCCACCTCCTCGGCCGCATCCGCCATTACCGGTGCACCACCGGCGCAGAGGGTGATGTTGGCGCAGTCATTGACCGTCACGTAGTTCGTGATGTGGTGGACGAGCGGGCGTTTCTCCCTCACGCGGGAGAACAGGTCGGATATCTGGTGTTTCTTCATGGGAGATCACGTTTGAGCCCATGACTTTGAGGGCGTTCGTTTATGATTAATGATGGAGATCGCCTGCATATAAAATCATGATAATATATTATGGTACCACCTCCGCCCATGTAACGGATTCCGGGCAGGGGACCCGGTAAAAAGGAGAAACGCGCGGGATCACCGCGTGATCTCTTCGATCGTGGCAAGGAAGAGATCCACATCCTCTGAGGAATTATACGGGCCGAGGCTGGCGCGGACCGTCCCGTCCGGCAGGCCCAGACGCTCCATCAGCGGGATACAGCAGTGGTGGCCCGACCTGACCATGATATCGGCCATCTCGTCGAGCCGCTGGGCGACCTCGTGGGGATGCAGCCCGTCAACCGTGAACGAGACCACCCCGACCCGCACTTCCGGCCTCTCCGGCACATACAGCCGGACCCGGGGCATCTTCCGGAGGCCGTTTATGATTCTTGTCGTCAGCGCCTGTTCATGCCGGTGTACCCGCTCCATGCCGAGACCGGCCAGGTAATCGGCAGCTACGCCGAGACCGATGCCCCCCGCAATATTGCCGGTACCGGCCTCGTACCGCTGGTAGCCTTCGGACAGGGTGAACTCCTGCCCCTTCACCGATTCCACGACACCGCCGCCCAGCAGGAGCGGCTCGATCCCCGGCTCCTTCATCCAGAGGACACCGGTACCGGTCGGGCCGAGCATCTTGTGACCGGAGAAGGCAGCGAAGTCGCAGCCGAGCTGTCCGACATCGACCGGCATATGCGGCACCGTCTGGGCCATGTCCACCAGGAGGAGCGCACCATGGTCGTGGCAGATCTTCGCGATCTCCGCTACGGGCGTTATCACGCCAAGGACATTGGAGGCATGGGTGATGGCTACGAGGCGCGTAGTGCCGGTAATCGCCGCTTCGAATGCGGAGAGATCGAATGAATAATCGTCACGGATTCCCACAACGTCCACCGCAACCCCGCTCCGGGCGAGGTGATACCAGGGCAGGAGATTGGAATGGTGTTCGAGGATGGTTGTCAGCACGCGGTCGCCGGTCTTCCACGGGAACCCCTGAGCCACCGTGTTGATCGATTCCGTGGTGTTCTTCGTGAATACCGTGATACCCTCTTTTGCCCCGATAAAACCGGCGACTTTCTCATGGGCATGCCAGTACCGCTGGGACGCGATCTGGGTGAGCCGGTGGACGCCCCGCCCGACGTTTGCCCGGTAGTTCCGTTCGAACTCCACATAACTCTGGATGACCGGTTCGGGGGAGAGGCTGGTTGCGGCATTGTCGAGGTAGACGACCTCGGCAAGGAGGGGGAAATCCCTCCTAACGGCCGCCACGTCATACATGTCCTGCGCTGGTTCCGTTATACCTGCATCCGGTAATGGTTCCTTCATACCCGGTTCCTGTATTCGCTCCCCGTGTTTATCAGCCATGCTCCCTTTCCGTCCTTCCCGTATGAGTTTTGGATCAGCCCTGATGGTAAAATCCTCGTTGACGGCAATGCCGTGAGTCCTGCAGAGTTCCTGCATCTTTTTCGGGATCGCCTTCCACCGCCAGAGTCCCCACCGGCAATACGCCTCCGGCAGCCCCTTCTTTGCTGCCCACGACTCCACGAACCCGTCCCAGCGCCGGGTATATTCCGGGTGGCTCACCCGGATCTGCTCGTATTCGCTCTCGAGCATGGCCGGGCAGAGGTAACACCCGATCCGTTCGATCCCCTGCTCATAGAGCGGGTTCATCTCCGCCTTCTGCCACCAGAGATAGAGGAAGACCTCGAGCGCACGCCAGTTCCTTATCGGCGAGACATTGAGCTGCAGGGGGTTGTCGGGGTTCTGGCTCGTCTCCTCGAGGCTTGCCCGGTTCCATGACTCGTACCAGCGGTTGCCCTGGATCGTGACGCAGGGACCGATCTCTGCAAGATAGAGCTTGAGCGGCCGGAGTTTCTGGAACTTGCAGCACCAGCGGTTGTCCTTGCCCGGCGGGCCTGCCTTCTCCACGGCCTGCCAGAAGTCGCCTGCCTTGCCGGCGATCTCCACGCCCTGCGATTTCACGAAGGCGATGGTCTCGGGGAATTCAAGGCTCGTATCGATGAAGAAGGCCTTCGTCACCCCTGCCTTCCGGGCAAGGTGGAGGACGGCCGTACTGTCCTTGCCGCCGGAGAACGAGACGTTTACGGTGGGCCGGTCGTTCATATGGTGTTTGATCGTCCGTATCGCGTTCCGTTCCAGGTTCTTGAGATGGTACCGGTTCCGGTCAATCGCCACGTCCCAGCCGGGGTCCGGCATGGTGCGGGGGGTGACCGCCACCAGTTCCTTCACCTTGATCGACCCGTCCTTCACCGTCCCCGTCCCGTACCGGGCCTTGTACTTCACGATCACGGTCCCGTCAGGAACCGGGATCTTCAGGGGGATCCTCTTCCCGCCGATCCGTCCCTGTTCCTGCCGGGCATTGGTGTGGGTATCGAGATCCACGATCCCCTTTGTGGCATGGGACACCAGGAACGGGAGGGCCTCGGGGGTAAGATCGAGCGCAAATTCCCGCCGGACCGGGTCGAACGTGAGCCACCCGAGCCGTTCGCCGTTCATGATCACGAGATCTGCCCGGTCCACACCCCCGGTCTTGTTGAGGAGGAGAATTTTTGCAAGGGGGATATCCCCGTACCGTTCCCGTATGAGCCGGCTGATGAGATCATGGTCTGCAGAAAGGGCCGGCCGCAGGTCATAGGGCTGGAGGAGCTCGATCCGTTTTCCCTCATGGCCGCAGGAACAACTCTTTGCGAGCAGCGGCACGTTGCACTCTTCGCACCAGTACAGCACTTTCTTCACCGGTGGTTCGCGCATCACACACACAGATGGAACGTTTCGGAAGATAAGAGAAGCGATGGGGGGCGGTCTGCCGAGGGTTCCGGGTCTCCCGGGCCCCTGTGCCCACCCGCACTCCTCGCAGGGGATAAAGGGGCGGGTCGCGAATGGAGGATAACGATATCCGGCTCTGCGGAAAAACGACAGCAAAGTTTATGGGAATGGAATCCCGATGCGAAGATGGTGATCTGACCATGGTAAAACTTACCGCAGATATGAAAGAGGCATTTTCGAAGATGAAGATCTTCCCTGTCGCAACTGCCTCAAAAGACGGGACGCCCAACGTGATCCCCATCGGTATCGTGGAACTTGTTGACGACGAGACGATCTGGTTTACCGACAACTTCATGAACAAGACGATGACGAATCTCAGGAACAACCCGAAGATCGCCATCTATGTCTGGGGCCCGGAGATCAAGGGGTGCTTCCAGATCAAGGGGGTTGCCTCCATAAAGAACGGCGGGACAGAATACGAGGAGATGAAGGCAAAGATCAACAAGAAGAACCCGGCGCTGCCGGCACGATCCCTCGTCATCGTGAAGATCACGGAAGTCTTCGAGTGCAAACCCGGGCCGACAGCCGGTTCGAAACTCTTATGAGTTTCTCACGGGCTCGAAACTCCTTCGGGTTTCACTAAGGCCAAAATCCATCAAGAGTTTCTCTCAGGCTCGAAACTCCCGGGGGTCTTCCGGTCCGGAACTCACCGGTTCTCTTTTTATGTATACACCCGGTTCGGTCATTGCTGTCACGGCCAGCTGGAAACCGGGCATGTAACAAAAAAAGAGGCGATCCTTTTGGATCTATTTCGATCCCGGGGCAGCGGCAACCACCCGAAGAGCCTCGGTGATCTCGGGCAGGATCTCAGCAGGGATCCCCATGACCAGTTCCCCGTCGGCAATACCGGAGAACTTCCGGGAACCGTCGCAGCCAAGGGAGAAATTGACATGGCCGTTGAGATAGGTCTGGGCACAGGTGTCTGCGCAGACCGACTGGATCCCGGCAAATTCGGCATTGATCCTCCCGCCTACCCGGAACAAGGTGCTCTGGGTGAGTTTGAGCATCGCCCACGGGCTGGCCACAATGATGACCACCTGCGGGTCGAAGGGGGTCTTTTCGAGCGGGGCGTACAGGGTGGCATACGTGTCACCCGGGTTCAGGTGGGCAACGCGGTCGATGGTCCGCTTGCAGGCGGCAGAGCTCTCGAACTTGCCCAGCTTGTAGTAAAAGTCGCCGTTCTTTAATGTCTCGGTGATCTCCCTGAGCCCGAGCGACCAGGCCCCGCCATTGCACTCATGGTTTTCAGCAAGGGCATAGAAGATCTTTCCCTCGTTCCTGGCAAGGCCGATCATCGAGCAGTGCCGGATCGTCTTGTCGAGTTTCTCCATGCCTACCGGGATCTCCTCCTTCTTCGTGGCGAACCGGAACGCGACCGGCGAGCCGGACAGTTTCAGGAGCTTTTTGAGGGTGTCCGCAGCCTCGGTATAATTTATGGGTATTTTCACAGATGCAGCCATACGGGCCTCCTTAACGGACTGTTTTTTTAGTCCACTGTTAACACCATCTCGTGCCGACGATTTAAACCTAGTGAAGATACCCCTGTATCTTCCCGATCGTGAAGATCCCGATAGTGCCCGGGTACCGCCGGGCCCGGGTATGTATCGGGGAAAAATGGGATGTGCCGGTCCAGGTTCAGAACCCGAGATACCCGAGTCCTGCAAGGAGGCCGATCATCGCGATCTCCAGGACGATGATTACAATCCACGTGGGGAGGCGGAGGAATTCGGGGACCGTAACTGCGGGGAACGGCCCTTTCTGAAGGACTGAGTCCCGGAGCTTCGGGTATACTTCTGCAAAGAGGCCGGCACCGATCAGCATCCCGAGCATCCCTCCGACAAGGGCATCGAGGGCCCCGGTACCGACCGCCCCGGCTACGGTTCCCGGACAGTACCCGAGCAGGGCAAACCCGACACCGAAGATCAGCCCGCCGATCACGTTCGCCCCGAGTGTTCCCTCAGCTGCATGCGATCGCACGTAACCGAAATGTCTGAGGACATGGAACCCGATCATCCCGACCATTACCGCCGAGAGCATCACTTTTACTACCGTGAAGTCGGTGAGCAGGAGCTGGCCCTCGATCACGTTGTAGTCCGTCACTCCCCCTTTCTGGAGGAGGAAACCGAAGCAGATGCCAAAGAGCAGGCCGAGTACGATCTGGAGCCGGCTGTTGGCCCGGATGCTTTCCAGCGTCATCGTTACCACGCCCCGGCGCCGTGGAAGAGCAGCAGGGCCGTGGCAATCCCCCCGGCAAAGAAGCAGGCCGCCGTCACCATGCTCGCAAGCGAGAGCTGGATCGATCCGTTGATACCGTGGCCGCTGGTGCAGCCCCCGGCCCAGCGGGCACCGAACCCGAGCAGGATCCCTCCGGCAAGTGCAACTATCACCCGCAGGAGCGGGGACGGGCCGAACGTCGATTCCCAGAGCGAGGGGACCCAGAGAAGGTGGAAACTCCCTGACAGGAGGACCGAGATGAACGCACCGATCATGACCCCGGGGATGATCATCAGGGCCCAGTCGATCTTCGGGACGATCTCCTGGTAATAGTCCATCCGCCCGGTCTTCTCCGGATTTATCGTCCGGCCGATCAGCCCGCGCAGCTTGACAAACGCTGTCGAGCAGCCGATAGGGCGATCGGAGAGGACAAAGGCGAGGCAGCACAGGACGCCGATGCCGGCACCGGCGAGGTACGGCGACCAGCTCGTAAGGGTGAGGTATTCGAACATGATGGATGCTCCCTGCCGGAGACCGGATACAGGTATTCCGGGTATGTACGGAACGGACGGATTAATTATTCGCCCGGGGACATCGGGATCTCCTGAATGCCGGGCCCGCCCTGCTGTCAGTCAATGATGGTGATGATCTGGACCGGGCAGAGGTCGGCGGCATCCCGGGCGCACCCTTCGAGATCCTCCGGGGGGATCCCTTCGGCAGTATTCCCGCCTACGCGGTAGTGTTCGGCAATCCGGCTGAACGTGTCATCGGGGTCCTGTTCGAAGAGGCCGGGACAGGAATCCCAGCAGGACCCGCAACTGACACACGATGCCCGGTTGATGGAGACGTTCATGGATTCACTCTTCCTCTACAGGGGGTTGGTCTACCGGATGCTATAAACATGTGCTTCATACCCATAACCCGGGCACGGGTTCCGGGGCCCGGACATTTCCCACATGTTTCCGGAACGCCCGGCCCGGATTATCCTTATTGCCCGTGATCTCCCAATTGTTTATGCGAAACCGGATATGCTGCCTCAAAGGACAGTCCCCGGATGCAGGAAACTGGTGACCCGATGGATTATACGGATATGGTACGCGATGCCCTCGCGTTTATGAAGCAGGGGATCTTTGAGAACCGGGGCCGTTGGCTCCGCCTGATACTCGCATGCATCCTCCTCGCGATCCCGATGAACGGCTATGTCATGCGGATTTACCGGGGGGAGACTCCCGCGCCGGAAGTTGACCGGTGGGGAAGACTGTGCATTGACGGCCTGAAACTGATGATCGTCGGGATCATATGGTCAATACCCATCATCGTGATCTGGATTGCCACGTATGGTGCCCTCGTGGCAGCCGTTGTATCCGGGAATGCCCGGATGCTCTCCGGCTGGACCCCCAACACAGGCCTTGTCCTGCTCATGTATCTGTTCGAGATCGCAGTCGGGGTCCTCCTGCCGGTCGCATCGATCCGGTTTGCCCGGAGCGGCCGGTTTTCTGAAGCCTTCAACTTCCGGGCGATCCTCGACCACATCGGGAAGATCGGGTGGCTTGGCTATATTCTCGGACTGATCATCGTTGCCGTTCTTGTTGCGGTCCCGATCATGGCGCTTGTCTGCATCTTTTTCCTGCTCGGGATCATCGTGGCTCTGCTATCGGGGTTCAATATGGGCGTTGTCCTCGCCATTATCGCCATCGCAGTCATCGTGATCCTCCTGATCTCGCCGCTCTTTACCGTATTCCAGGCCCGGTACTGGACGCGCCTGTACGACGGTGCGCTACCTGCATCCGGGTAATTCATCTTTTTTATGTACCGGTGAAGGGGATCTGCCCGGGCCGGGAATATGGTAAGGATGAGGGCTGGTTAACCCCAGCTGCCGACCGCCAGACTTACCATCCCCGGTGATATATATTCCTGTACGAATCTCCATGTACCTTGATAACCGGATCAGAATCCTTGCAAAATCCCTTGGTGCAGATTACTGCGGGGTGGCCGACCTCGCTCCTGCACGCGGTTTTATCGAATGGCAGGGCGGAAACGTAGTTGCGGAATATCCCCGGGCAGTGGTCCTTGGTATCGTCCTCCTGGACACCCTCGTCGATCTCCTCCCCGACCGGGGGACTGCGCCGAATGCGATGCTCTACAAGCACCATGCCTACGATGTCGTGAACAGTGGACTCGACCAGATCGCCCTGCAGCTGGCAAATACGATCCAGCGGGCAGGCTTCCGGGCATTCCCGGTCCCGGCCTCGAAACGGGCGAGCGACGAGAAGATCGCGGGCATCTTCTCCAACAAGCTGGCAGCGCACATGGCGGGCCTTGGCTGGATCGGCCGGAGCTGCCTCCTCATTACCCCGGACCACGGGCCCCGGGTCAGGTGGGCTACAGTCCTGACCGATGCACCCCTTGCCCCGACCGGTACCCCCATGGAACCCCGGTGCGGAAGATGCACTGCCTGTGTCGATGCCTGCCCGATCCATGCCTTTACCGGAAGACTGTTCGCTGAGAACGAACCCCGGGAAGCCCGGTACGATGCAGCTGCCTGCGACCGGTACTTCAGGGAGCTGGAAAGCGCCGGGAAGCCCGCCGTGTGCGGGATGTGCCTCTTTATCTGCCCGTACGGGCGGAGAGGGCACGCGGATTCCATCTGACACCGGGCACGGTCCATTCCCGGGGGAACATATAATTTACCTCATACGCCGGTCCCGGCAGGACCGGCTGCATTCCGGTCCATCTTTCCGGTGCTGATATCCGGACTTTTAACCGATGGGCTGCGCGAAAAAGGGGATGGTTGTATTATGGTGACACCGGTACTGCGGTATCCGTGGTGGCGATCCGGTTGATGATCCCGCCGGTATACTGGTACAGGGTCGCGTACTCTTTCCCGTCGAGGCTGATGAAATACTTCGGCGTCTGTCCCAGGTAGCGGGGGTCAGGATAGAGGATCATGGTCTTTACGGCAGGGCTGGCCCCGCCCATGCTCCCGCCATCGAAGACGTATTCGGTTCCGTCCGGGTACCGCATGGTTGCCCTGACGGATTTGTAGGCACCCCCGCTGATGGCGAGGCTGCCCCGGAACTGGTACATGGCCCCGGAACCGCTGCCCACACCGAAGCTCTCCTCACGGATCCGGGCAAGCTCCGCTGCAGGGACCATGGTGATGACGGTGCCGGATACGGGGGCGGGCCGGGTCTCCGTGACGGCAGGGGCGGGAGGCAGGGCAGCAGGTGTCCCGGAAGGTTTCGCATAGGTACAGCCGGCAAGAGAGGAGGCCAGGATCAGGAGACAAAAAAAGACGAGGATTGATGATTTTCTCATAAGTAAAGCTGGCGATACCTGTCCATTAAGATTCCGGTTTTCCCGGACGCCTGACAGAGGGCGCTCCTTAAAAAGACCGGAATCTTCAGGAATCAGACCGGACGCGTCAGGAGTCTCTCATGCTGATCAGGAACCTGCAAAATCCGGAAAAACTTCTCCCGGTCAACGGATGTATGCCGGGAAACCGTATCATATCCCTGTCAGGACTTTCTGCTGGAACATCAGGATTGCAATACCCAGGAGGAGGACTCCGAATATCTTCTTGATCTGGTCTTCCTGAATATGAGGAGCAATGTTTGCCCCGATGAAGGCGCCAAAAGCGGCCCCGGCGCCATATACGGCCACGTACGGCCATGCGATCTGGCCGAGCGTGGCATGGGTTGTCGCTCCGGTGATGGAGACGATGATGATCGTGAACATCGATGTTGCGATCGCATAATGGACCGGGATGCCGGCCGTGGCAAGGGCCGGTACAAAGATCGCCCCGCCGCTTGTGCCGGTCACCCCGCTGAGGAGACCCCCGACCGCCCCCCAGAAGAGGAGGTGGGAGTACCAGATCCGGGCAACCGGCTGGATGCCCTGGTGAGGTACCTTTGCTGACAGCACGAACGAAGGCCCGAACTGGATCTCCCGGAGGAACCGGAACCACGGGAAGAGCATCTCGAGGGAGATCATGGTGAGCATGATGCAGAATATGGCAACAAGGACCCGGGCATCGACGAGCGTGGTGAGATAGGAGCCTGCCACGGAAGCGATCATGCTGGGTATGATCAGGATCAGCGCCACCTTGAAGAGGATTACGCCCTGCTTCCGGTACCAGAACGAGGCGGAGATCGACGAGAAGATCATGATCGCAAGGCTGGTGCCGATCGCCGTCTTCGGGTCGATCCCGAAGATCAGGGTGAGCGTGGGGACATAGAGAAAACCGCCGCCAAGCCCGATGATGGCAGCGATGACCCCAATCCCGAGCGCGATCAGGTACGCAGCGTAATATTCAAGCACGGTAGTTCTATCGTATGAGTCCGAACGGGAGCATTTAACCGTTACGTTTTTTTGGGACCGGCAACCGGGCCGGCCCGGGGTAACAACGAAGATCCCTGTGTCCTGTTATTCTGTTTTGTCACAGGTCCGGCGCAGGAACCGGTATAATCCCCGGGGGATGAGGATCTCAAACCGGGCACCTCTGGCGGGATCGCCGGTCTCCCTGATCGTGATGCCGGTGATATCCAGGATCTCGTGGACTATGAAGATCTGGCGGTATTCGGGATAATCCGGATTGAACAGCTTTGCCTTTTCCGGTTCAGGGATCCCGGTGCCATCGTCCTCGTACACCAGAATGAACATCCCGTTCTCCTCCCGGCACGATATGCGTATCACGGAGGCAGCATTACCCGGTTCGAGGGACCAGTTCACCAGGTAGAGGAATGCATTTTCCAGCAGGAGGTCCGCAAAGATCTCGACATCCCCGGTCTGGATCTCGTACCGGACCGTTCCCAGGGTGACGTGGGAGAACGCATAGAGGATAGTTGTCCTGATCTCCTGCCAGACCGGCAGTTTCCCGCCCAGATCCTGGTACTGCCGGGAGAACCGGACAGAATCCGACAGGGAACGGATCATCAGCTGGACTTTTTCCAGGTACTCGCTGCGTGCCGGTTCCGCCGGGCATGTACCGAGGAGGTTGATGTATCCCAGGATCGCATAGGTGCGGTTTTCCAGGTCGGTCCGGGTGATGTCCGAGAGATTTTTCAGCTTGCGGTTGATCCGCCGGAGGGTTTCCTGCAGCTGCTGGGAATCTGTGATATCAATGGCAAGTATGGCGATCTTTTCAACGGATCCCGCAGGGCCCGGTACCGGGGATACCGTGATATCAAAAATACGGCCGGCCCGCTCGTCAACGGAGCGGACCTCCCGCCCGGTCGATATGGCCTCGTTTATCCGCTCTTTCCTCCCCTTTGCCGTCTCCGGCGGCATCATGGCAAAAAGGTCCTTTCCCAGCATGGCAGCAGGAGTCGTGTTGAGGCGGGAAGCGGCAACTTCGTTACTGTAGAGGATAGTACCATCGGGTTTGACCAGGATCACCGATTCCGGGTTGGCATTGATCAGGGACCGGAGGGTCTCATCGGACGAGAGGAGGTCCTGCTCTGCCCGCATCCGTTTTCTCCGGTTGAGCAGGAGAACGATGATGATCCAGGTCTCGACAAGTATGAAGAGCACGACTGCCGCGATCCAGAGCCCGTATTTTTCAAGAACCGACTCTTCCTGGTTGATGATGATCGAACCTTCGGGAAGGGAAGAACCGGGGATATTCCAGCGCTTCAGCTGGTTACTGTCAAACATATACCGGTTCATCCCTTCCTTGTAGACCGGTATGGATGAGACCGTCCCGCCATGGAGGACCCGGATGGCCATGGTACCCGCCGCTTCACCCTGGAGCAGGCCGCTGTCCACCATTCCCCCGACCGCCCCGTGACCGAGGTACTGGTCGCCATGAACATAGATCGGGGCCGCGGATACGGGAGAGAGCTGTTCCATGACTGCCCCGGGCAGGTAGGTGACGTTGTTGCGGTCCTGGAAAAAGTCCGAGAAATAGACCACACTGTGAGGCGGGACTGCTGCGAGTTTGTTTTTCAGTTCTTCCAGGGAAAGGCCGGACCGGTTCTCATCGAGAAAGAGTACCGGGACCGGGAAGCGTCCCGATGCAATGGTACCTTCAAGGATGCGGCGGTTGATCTCACCGCTTGTTGTCCGGTCGGTCACCACAAGCACGCGTTCTGTCCCGGGATGGAGTCTGAGAGCCACATCGATGGTCTCGTTCCGGCTGAGTGTCTCGACTACGCCGGTAAACTGCGGGTGGCCGGCCAGCATGGAATCATTGAAATTGTTCACCCCGCAGAAGAACACCGGTGTGTCCGGGAACAGGGAATCCGCATGGCTCAGGAGGAACTGGAAGGCGTCGTCATCGAAGGAGAGGATTGCGTCAAAATGGCTCTTGCTGTATCGCATCCGGTAACTCTGGAGGAGAAGGTCCCGGTATTCCGGGGTCGTGATCCTCTTGCTGTCCATGTATTCTATGGTAAAATCAGCAGATTCGTTACTGAAGGCCTGCCGGACTCCCGCCACCTCGTTATCCGAGAAGGCCAGTCCCGGGTTATAAGAGTTGAGGATGAGAATATGGTACGCCGGGCTTCCTGCATGGACCGGGGTAACCATTGCAGCTGCAAGAATTACTGCCAGGACAACAAGCAGCAATGCCGGTTGTCCGGAATAAACCGTTTTTATGGTCTTCACACCCGTAAGCACCGAGATCGGAACGATCCGGTAAACCGATATCACTGTGTGGGAACTGGCTGTTATTAAACATTATCCGTACCAGGAATTCTGCTGTGTCGGCGTGGACAGATCGTGAAAACGCCTGAAAAAAGGGAGAGATTATTACCGGAATACAGGGGCTAAACCGGCAGCGGCATCTTTGATGCTTCAAGTTTCGCCTCGATCTCAAGGATGGTTGCAAGCTTTGCCTTGGTCGATGGTCCGGAAGGGACAGCCTTGCAGCCCGACGCCTTTGACGTTGATTCAGTAAACGTCCCGATCTCCCGGGCGATCTTCATGGTCTCTTCCTTGTCAAACCCGATCAGCGGGCGATGGATCGGAACGTCCGATGCAGCGTCGGTCAGGACAACGAGATTGTCAAGGGTCTGGCTTGCCACCTGCCCAAGGGACTCCCCGGTAACAATGCCTTTAGCTCCGGCCTGCACGGCAAAAGCGGTCGCCACACGATACATCCGGCGCTTGCAGAAGAGGCAGGTATATTTCTCAAGATGCCGGAGGGTCAGTTCCTGTTTTGCCGCTGCCAGGTACGAATCCCGTATTACGGTCAGCGTAATACCGGGCTGGTACTTCGCCAGGACTTCCACTACCCGCTCCGCCCGGGCCAGGGTGGTTTCGTCAAGGAACGTGTCGAGCGCGACAAAGACCGGGAGGATCCGGCACCCCCGCTTCATCATCATCCATGCAGCTACGGGAGAGTCGATGCCGCCTGAAACCAGGGCGACGAGGGTGCCTTCGACCCCGATGGGAAGGCCCCCGACCGCCTTTGTAACCGTATCGTAGAGATATGCTTCGTTTGCCCGGATCTCGATATGGATCTCCTTATCGGGCGTTGCCAGGTTCACTTTGAGGTGGGGGAACTCCCCGCGGATCAGGGTACCGTACTCGATCGCCTTGTCGTTTGAACTGAAGGCATGCGTGCCCACTCGTTTCATCCGGACTGCGAAGGTTTTCGCCTTGTCAATACCATGCCGGCGGCAGTAATCCGGGAGAGATGCTTCGATCTCCTCCAGTTTTATATGTTCGACTTCCGAGAACGAGACGATCCCGAAGATATTCTTCAGCAGATCAGGCTTTACGTCACCGTCAAGCCAGATCCGGCCCCGCTCGTTCCTGACATGGATGCCGGGCATCACTGCGAGGATATTGGAGATCAGCGTGTTCTCCCACTGCCTCCGTACGGGATCGGATTTTAAGAAAATTTCAGAGTACCGGACAAGCCATTGTTTTTTCATAAGGTTTCGTTCACCAGATCTTATTTTTTCTTCCGTGCAGTTCTCCGGACCCGGTCCGCTTCATCCCCATCTTCGATGGCGAGCAGGTAGGTACCGTGGCAGGGCTTCGTGTAGGGAAAGACTATCTTTGCCCCCTCGATACCGAGTGCGATGGGGGGGAGGCCGATGATATACTCGTCGAAGAGTTTGTAGCCGGGGTCTACGTACCAGAATTCCACAAAATGCTTCTCTACGTACTCCCGGCACTCCCTGAAGGAGGCGCCAAGGGGCAGGATCATCTCGTACTTCAGGTTCTCTATGCAGCCCATCCGAACACCTCGTTGATCTTCTTCTTGAGCTGCATCGGGTTGTGCACCGCTTTCTCCACGATCTTCTCGCAGGGGAAATCGGCCGATGCTGCCAGGGTTTCCGGATCCTTTCCGAAGATGATCACGACCAGACGGGATGACGGCAGGAGGTGGCGCACAGTTGCCGCATAGGAGATCCCGGCATCGCTGTGCGCAAAGACCACGCACAGATCGCTGTCGCGTTTTTTCTCCACGATCTCCTCAATGCATTTTTCAAGGACACTCATCCCGGGCAGGTAGCGTTTTTCCGGATCCGATACCCTGAGGAGGTTCAGGACCGCGGGATTTCCCGTGGCATGGACGGCAAAGCCCTGTTTCGTCAGGAGATGGGAGAGGTGGAGGGCGAGGGCCTGCTGGACCGGGACCTCGGGACAGCCCAGGACGATGAGCGCTTTGCCCGGGGAGGGGTTTTTGGGATCGGTCACGGATTTCCTCTCCCGACAAGGATGCTGATCGCATCGCTCGTGATCAGGCCGATCACCACGTTGTCCCCGTCAACAACGGGAAGGGCGGAGATCGCATGCTTCTCCATCTTCTTGGCCGCTTCCTCGATCGGCTCATCCGGGCTGGTCGTGATCACGTTCCGTGACATGATCTCGTCCAGCCAGAGGAAGTTCGAGGCCACTGCCTTCGCGATGTCCCACGACGTGACGATCCCGACCAGCTGGCCGCCGCTGGAGAGCACGGGCAGGTGGTTGACACCGGTCTTGATCATCCTCCGGGCGGTGACTGCGATGGTTGTGCCCTCTTCTATGGTCTGGACGTTCTTCACCATCACGTCGCCGACCACCGTGTGGGAGAGGAACTTCCCGACAAGGTAATTGATCTGGCCGGATTCGAGCAGGAAGGCGTCGTGCCCGTAATTTGACCGGATCTCACAGTAGTGGACCTCCGCTTCACTTGCGGTCAGGGCCGAGAGCATCTCCTGGGACTGGTAGGGGGGGTAGAGCCAGTCGGAGGATACCGATATGATCAGGAATGCGGCTTTGACACCGGCGAGACCGTTCGTCAGCGATCCATCCCGTGTCAGGTCGAAGTAGTCGATCGCCTTCGTGATATACAGGTACGAGTTGGCATCGAACCTCTTCGTGAAGGTGTCGCCCTGGTGGTGGAGGTAGCTCTCGACCTTGAAGTCCGTGGAGAAATCGAACCCGATCCGGTCCTTGCCCTGGAGGGCCCGGCCGAACTTCTCGTGCATGGACTCGTTCGAGAGGTACGTGATGTGCCCCACCATCCGTGCAAGGGCAAGGCCGTGGGTAGGCAGGGCCTTCCCGTAGTAGTCGCCGCTGTTCCAGTGGGGATCAGAGATGATCGCCTTCCTGCCCACTTCGTTGAACGCGATCTGCTGAGGCGTTGAGTAACCACAGGCAGCAATGACGACCGCTTTCTTCATGAAGTCAGGGTATGTCACCGCCCACTGCATCACCTGCATTCCCCCCATCGATCCGCCAGCCACGGCATAGAGCTGGCTGATCCCGAGGTGATCGATGAGCAGTTTCTGTGCGTTCACCATGTCCCGGATCGTGATGACCGGGAATTTTGCCCCGTACGGTTTCCCGGTAGCCGGGTTGATACTGGAGGGGCCGGTCGATCCCTTGCACCCGCCGATCACGTTCGAGCAGATCACAAAGAAGTGATCGGTATCGAACGCCTTGCCGGGACCGACGACCGTATCCCACCAGCCGGGCTTATCGTCGCCCTGGTGGAACCCCGCAATATGGGCATCGCCCGAGAGGGCGTGGCAGATCAGGATCGCGTTGGACCGGTCCTTGTTCAGTTTGCCGTACGTTTCATAGGCAAGAGAAAGGGAGGGGAGGATCTCCCCGCTTTCGAGCGTGAGCGGGGCTGAATGATGATAAAAACTGGTGGTGACTATCCCGACGGATCCTTTGATCATCGACAACCACCTTCCAATGCAGGTTTGTCGGGATAGCCAACGGATATTTTCATAGTGATAATTTCTCTGGCAAGTCCTTAATATCTGCGATTACGAGCTGGCTTCGAGCGCCTGCTTCAGATCCGCGATGATATCTTCGATATCTTCCGTTCCCACGGATAACCTGACAAGGTCGGGGGTGACGCCGGTCTTCTTCTGCTCTTCCGGTGTGAGCTGCTGGTGGGTCGTGGTTGCCGGGTGGATGACCAGGCTCTTCGAGTCCCCGATGTTCGCGAGGTTGCTGAAGACCTTGAGGTTGTCAATGAACTTCGTGCTTGCCTTCTCGCCGCCCTTGACGCCAAAGGAGACAAGCGGGCCATATCCCCCGCTGAGGTATTTCTGGGCGAGCTTGTGGCTCTGGTGTTCCGGAAGGCCGGTGTAGTTGACCCAGGCGACTTTCGGGTGGTTCTTTAAGAACTCAGCGACAGCGAGAGCATTCTCCGAGTGGCGGGGTACCCGCAGGTGGAGGGTCTCGAGGCCGATGAGGAAGAGCCAGGCATTGAACGGGCTGAGCACCGCACCAGTATCCCGGAGGAGTGAGATGCGGATCTTGAAGATGAACGCAACGTTACCGAAGGTTGCAAAGTTACCAAAGGTGTCCCAGTACTTGAGACCGTGGTAACTCGGGTCAGGTTCGGTGAACTCCGGGAACTTACCATTGTTCCACTTGAAGTTGCCGGAATCGACGATGACGCCACCGATCGAGTTGCCATGGCCACCGATGTATTTGGTAGCGGAGAGAACGGAGATGTCAGCACCGTGCTCGATCGGGCGGACAAGGCCGACACCGGTCGTATTATCGACTACGAAGGGGATCCCCGCGTCGTGGGCGATCTTTGCAATTGCTTCGAAGTCCGGCACATCCAGCTTCGGGTTCCCGATAGTCTCGGCGTAAATTGCCTTGGTCTTGGGAGTGATCGCCTTCTTGATCGCTTCAGGCTTCGTTGAGTCTACGAATATCACGTGCCTTCCGAGTTTCGGGAAGGTGTAATGGAAGAGCTCGTACGTGCCTCCGTAGAGGTTGTCTGCGGAGACGATCTCATCGCCCGGCTGGGTGATGTTCAGGAGTGCATAAGTGATAGCAGCCTGGCCGGATGCAGTTGCGAGTGCACTGTTGCCGCCCTCGATGGCTGCGACACGCTTCTCGAACACGTCCGTGGTCGGGTTCATGAGCCGGGTATAGATGTTCCCGAGCTCGCGGAGGCCGAACAGGTTTGCTGCGTGCTCGGCACTCTTGAATACGTACGAGGAGGTCTGGTAGATCGGTACTGCTCTTGACCCGGTAGTGGGGTCAGCCACCTGCCCTGCATGGAGGGAGAGGGTTCCAAGGTTAAACTTCTTCTTTGACATGATGGATTCCTTCGTTGTTTCTTGTATGGGGGATTTTTCTTCAGTGCGTGCTTTACGGGATTTCCGAAACGGGTTGATCTTTGCGAGGAAACCCGGGATATCGGGTGTCATGATGAATCCTGATCGCCTGCCGGTTTTGTGAACTGCAGAGGTTTGTGCCTGGCTCACGTTGCAACAGGGATCTCGTATTTTTCCGCGATTTCGGTGAAGACATCAGCGAGGTAGCGGATCTGCTTTTCGTTGAGGCCGTAGGTGTTCAGTTTCCAGGTCCTGGTGGCACCGGCAAACTCCCCGACGATACCGCGGGATGACAGCTCGTCACTGAAGTAAAACCCGCGGCGCTTATGGGTCTTTGCGACCGTGTCGAAGCTGCCGGTGGTATCGATCTTCGTGAGTGTATGTTTCCGCGGGTACTCGGAGAGCACCTTACTGCCGCTGATCCTGAGTAGTCTGTCGATGAAGAAATTGGATCTCTTCACTTCATCATCCCACTTCAGGGTCCGGGCCTTGACTGCCGGGAACGATGCGATCATGGAGAGCAGGGTCCCGCCCATCAGCGTACATCCGAGCAGTTCCACTTCCTTGATGCCAAACTTGCGTTTGGTGAGGTCGCCGACCATCGCGGTGGTACGGAGCGCTTTTGGCGCAAATTCATCGGTCATTGCAAGTACCCCGGACGGTGCGACCGATGCCATACTCTTGTGTCCGGAGCCGACAACAAAGTCAGCCCCGATCTTCTTGCCGTCTACCGGCTGGATGCCAACCGTGTAGGCACCGTTATAGAGGAAGGGGATATCGTATTGGTGAGCAACTTTTCCGATCTCCTGGATCTCATGCTCGTTTGCGAACTGGTAATCGAAGTGGTCGATCATGACGAGTACCGGGAGTTTTCCGGTCTCCCGCTTTACCTCTTCGATCTTCTGTGCCGTTGCTTCGCCGGTCACGATATTTCTGGCGTTCAGCGGCACTTCCCTGATGATTCCACCGGCATTTTCCACGGCAAGGAACTCGGTGTAGTGGGCGAGAGCAGAGACAATGACACTGTCGCCTTTTCCTACGAGGGTACCCGCAACCGCCTGGAATCCACGGCGTGCACCGGGAACTACCCGCGCCTGGTCCATATTCAGCCATTTCGCCAGTTCTTCGTGGAATTCCGCAATCCCCGGTTTTGTGATCTTGTCGAGCCGGAACGGTTTCCTGCAGGCGTCACAGGTCGAGTATCCGTCACCATAGGAGATGATCGCTTTGCGTGCCTCCGTGGTAAGCCTGCCGGCTGCCTGGATGGGGTGGATATTGATATACTGCTCCTCCCGGCTCCTGACATCGAGCGTACCGGCAATTTTTGTCACCTTCGGTGTGCCGGTGCCGGCTTCGAGATCAGCAATAATTGCCCTGAGCCCGGCAATCCGCTGACTGAACGCGGCTTCCTCTCCGGCATCGAACCCGGTCGGAAGGGACTCCCTGAAGAGCCCCCGGACCTCTTCGAGCTCGAAGAGTGCTTCGAATGTTTTCTGGATCCTGATACTCATACTGTTTCTCCTGTACCTTTTTCGAATTCGAAGAGATGCATCGCATTTCTTCTCATCGTCGAGGTTCTGATGAACCTCTCCGAAAAGCCAACGCCCGGAATTGAACCGGGTTACGCTGATCTGCAGTCAGCTGCGTAGCCAGTCCGCCACATTGGCAAATGTTTGGTCTTCATTCGAAGAACTGCTATGCAGTTCTTCTCTTCCTCAAGGTTCCGATGAACCTCGCGGACATTCACGATTGTGAATTCGACTATACTAGATACCAATCGGGACCATATAATAGTTCTCCAATCGGCAGCATTTTCCTGTTCCTGTTTTTACGTCGTGAATTTAGTGTTTTTTTCACACCGTGTGAACTGCATGTACTGATAATTCCGGACCGGGCTGCTGAACGCGCCAGCAAACCGTTGATGGAAGGTACGTTCCCATAAAGGTATGGACAGTCCCGGGGATGCCGTTACGGCAGGTTGCCATAAGAACGGAAAAACCGGGAAACAGGGGAAGTGCGCTGGCCCTTAGAGATCCCGCTGGGGCGTCAGGTCGCAGCCGGTGCAGGGGAGACACATGGTCTGGGCGACCCTGACGTTGAGACCGTGACGGTCGAGAGCGGTCCGGGTGATCCTTGCCAGCTTCATCAGCCGGTAAGATGAGGGCCGCTCAACGCTGATCTGCCCTTTCCTGAGCGGATGCGGGGAGATTGGGCGCAGGTTCGGGATGACCCCCATCCCGGTGAGTACCTCAACACCCTCCTGCACACACTCATCTGTTTCGCCAAGACCAATAATAAAATTGGAAGACACGCGGTTCCTGCCAAATACTGGCACTGCATCTTCGAGGGCGGACAGGATCTCGTCCAGAGAAAGGTTCGGGCAGACACGTTCGAAAATGACGCGATCCAAGGTTTCCACGTTATATTTAATCTCCTTTGCACCAGCGGAGAACAATTCAGCAGTGGAATTTTCAGTCGGGTATACGGATACTCCGATTGGCAGGTCAAACCGGTCCGCGAGATGCCTTACCACCGAAACCATATAGGCAACCTCTTTTTCCGGGGATTCTGCAACCCCGCTGGTAAGCGAGATCGCTTTTACCGGCCCCTTTTCCCGTGCAGCCTCTACCAGGGCTGTGATCTCTTCAAGGGATTTTATTTTCCCGTGGAGCAATGGTACGGGGCAGAATTTGCAATCGAAGATACAACGCTCGCTGACCGTGATATACGCCTGTTCCGGGCAATGGCAGAGCGGTAATTCAAGGGTTCCGTAGGCAATGATCTTACCTTCCCGTTGTACGGCAACACCTTCGTGCCACGGTATTACTTTGAGGGGAGATTCCGGTTTGATGGACAACCTGACCCTGTGTGATCCTGATCGTATGAAAAACGAAGACCCACCGGCGCCGGGGCCCGCAGTCGCCGTGGTTTTGTGTTCCTGCGGAAGAAGCGAGGGGTCAATATCTGCACTGCCGATATTGATCAGAAGCGCTTTTGTTTCGGCAGAAAGACCGCGTTCCATGGTATGTTCCTTAGGGATCAAGAATGTGCCTGAGAAGGCTGAAGACAGTGTTCATCCAAGGGTGCCGGATATTTTCCGGGTTCGGGGAACTCCTGCGGGTTCTTCTCTTACTCGCGGTTCCGGGAAATCCACGGGGTTCGAAGTCGGACCTGTCATCAGACATGAAGGATGAGAAGAACCTGCCAGGGTTCTTCGAAGAAGTGCTGCGCACTTCTTCTCTTCCTCGTGGTTCGGATGAACCACTCGGAAAGCCAAGGCCCGGATTTGAACCGGGATGTAGCTGATCTGCAGTCAGCCGCGTGGCCACTCCGCCACCTTGGCACGCGATGTTCACAATTGTTACATCGAATAAAACCATTGGAACAGTCATTATTTAAACGTTAATTTTCAGGCAGATTTTTCCGCTTTTCCAAAAGAGGGTGCAACGCAACACCTGATAATGGCCTGATAAGAGGGGCAGAGGAGAATAAATGTGCTGTCAAAACCGGAGGAATTTATTCACAGGAAGAAAATTCCTGGTCTATCAAAAGGACGTAACCTCCGGACAATTTTTCCGGGAATAATCATTATAAAAAGAATACCGGGTCAGTGCCGCATCATACCGCGACCACATCCTGGCGGGGCTTATTCAGGCCATACAGGCTCTGCCGTGCGTCAGTGAAATAATGGCGCTCGACAAGGACGTTATTCTCCTTGAGCCTTCCCAATGCATACCGCACCGTCCGTGACGGTAACGAGGTCTCGCGGATGAGATCCTTCTGCGTCAGGTGTCCGTTGGTTTCCAGGACTTTGTACACGAGCTTGGCCGATGGCGGCAGGTGCCCGATTGACGGGACTGCTGGTTCAGTCACTCCTACGTTGCTTTCGACAAAAACGATCCCTCATAGTTGGATCACCACAGAAAGATAGGAGTTCACAATTGTTAAGTATTTCGCTCCGGCTCAGGATCAGGCACAATGCACCAGTATAGAGAACGGGTATAAAATCCTGCAGCGGCACTCCGGATGGAATACGTGAATAGCGTTCCCGATCCCATGTATTCGGATTCCGGAGATTCATAAGAAAATATTGCCACAATCAGCCGGTTCATAGTAATAACAACGAAAATACATCAGCATCATTCATAATTCCCAAACACTGAACCATGAACATTTACGGACGCGAACTCAGGAAAACGCCGAGCTACCGGGTGTGGATTGACGACAAAAACGTGGCACATTTCCGGTTAGTGAAGCGGATAAACTTCAAGACATTCATCGGTCTCTGCAGGGAAAGTTACCTTGCGATTGACAAGGAGACCGGACACCATCCAAGGATCATCATATACATCCCCCGCTCGCTCTATGATGAAATGTCGGAGAATGTCTCGGAATTCATTATGTTCTGCCGGTCATGTACTGATGCAACGTTCGAGCTGTCGATAATCGGATAACCGGACTTATTATTTCAGGTACGACCGGTATCCGGAGAACCATTGTTCATTTTTTTATATCTCTGACAAAGTCAGTACGGGTCCCGCCGGATTATTTCTTTGAAGGTATTTTTTGTGCGCGAACCTGGGGAAAATCCCGCGATCAGAGTAAAAGCAATTACTAACAGTAATAAAAAATTCGGAAAAATATGCTTTTGAACGAAAGACTTAACAATCGTGAACTCGAACAATAGTATGTGATACGTCATGAGTGATCGTTTTTGTTGTGAATGAACCAGCAACCAGATCCCAGGGACCGAAGATCGAACACCTGCCGCCATCAGCAAAACTGGTATACAATGTGCTGAAAGCAAACCGGCAGATGACCCAGAAAGACATCATCCGGGAAACCTATCTCCCCTCAAGAACCGTGAGATACGCGCTGAACCGGCTGAAAGAGGAGAAGGTCCTTGTCGAACGTATGTACTATATCGATGCCCGCCAGAGCCTCTATGGGCTCACCCCCGTCCCTGCCACTATGTGATGCGGGATTGTGATCCCTCCCCATTTTTCCTGATTCCTGTCCTCACGACAGGATTGTCACACATTGAAAAAGCCATTCAGATATACCGGTTTCCATATCAAGCCGTCCTTCCAAGGATAAGTCTGGTGATCGGAAGATTATCACGGATTCCGGAATTATCATTCAACATACCTTCGGATCGACAGTCAGATCAGATGCGATATTTTTCCTGAAAACAGTTCAGAACCTGGTTGAGAGACGGAGTACACGCGTGCATATACCCGGATACGGTGCTGCCAAGCACTTCCCCCGCAAAATGAATCGCGGTAACGGAAGACAATGCCAGGTATCACCTTTGCGGATCTTCATTCCCGGAATGTATTACAGATTATTCCGGCTTCTTCAGCAGCACACGGACTTCGTGGGGGACACGATTACCGGTCTCGATCTGAAGCCCGAGGAACTCCGCCTCGACACCGATCCACGGGGGAATATGTTCACAGATAATTTCGAGCTCGGTAAAAACTGCCCGGCGGATGAACTGCTGGAGCACCTGTTTGCTGCTTACCCCGGAACGTTTCCTCTGGATCTCCACGATCGACAGCGTATATTTCCCGGGCGCTGTTTCCAGCGGGACGGGTATCCCGGCGTCAGTTGTGGCCGCCGGTGTGCATGTGTCCCGCTCCTCACTCTCTTCTACCTCAAGACGGACAGAGTCGAGAAAATCCTCCGGCCTGCCTGCAATCTCCCACACGTGGACCCGGACTTTCCCGAGTTCGAAGTAAACGGCCCCCCCGGCAGACCGTGCAACAAAAGTCCGGCACTCCCCGAGAAATGTGCCGAGCTCCGCAACCTTCCGGCGCAGTCCCTGCAATCCTTTTTCGGGTTCGAGCGAGAACGGAAACGTCCTTTTATGCTTCCATACCCCATGGATGTGGTGGTATATCACGACGGTTCCTGGGCCGGTCAAAGGAACGGTCCGGCCATCTTCTCCGGTAATCACTGCGATCTCTGAAGTACTCATGCTGACAGACCTTGATACAATGACGATGCCTGGTTTTTCAGGTTATATTCAGGCTCTTTCGTTTTTACGGTTCTCCTGATGGCATAACTGATCGCTGAGGCAGCGGCGGACAGTCCGATACCACACTTCGGGGACCGTGCAATGGTTTGTCGGTTTTTCCATCCCGATCTCCCCTTGTTATGTCTGACGGAAATGGTAAAATATACAGGGCAAGGGGCAAAATTTAGCGGGTATTTACGGAAACCGAAGAAGATAAGGCAAGATTCAGGCGGAATAAACTGGATCTGCAATCGTGTTCAGGAACGAGGCAGACGGCTGGTACGATACCGGCAGAATTTTCCGCTTTTATTCCGGATTCCGTTCCAATCTGCCAAAGTTTGCTTACAGGGAGCGTCTCTAATAACGGCATGATTTATTAACACGTGCGGCAGGAAGATCCTGCCCGAAGGTAATGGAAATGACACAAAAAATGTCAGCAGGTTCGAAACACAGTGATTGTTGTAGTCAGACAACCATGATGACTGCATCAAAGTGCATGGACATGAGGATGGAGAAGGCGCTCTGCGATTTCCAGGCAGTGATCTCCCAGTGCATGGCGCAGTGCGTGACTTCTCACCCGATGAGTCCCATGCCGATGAATGCACCCACGATGAAGTCTATGAACGATCTCATGATGATGATGAAGTGCATGGACACCTCGTGCATGGACGCACCCATGAGGAAATCGATGAGCGATCTCCAGACGATGATGATCCGGTGCATGGACACCGGGTGCATGGACTCGTCGATGATGATGTCGATGAGCAATCTTGAGATGATGATCTCGCAGCATATGGACGCGATGTGCATGGGCACAAAATGCATGGATTCGAAGCACACGGATGCCAAATGCATGGATGCACCCATGATGAAATCGATGAGCGATCTCCAGATGATGCTCACGAGATGCATGGCCATGGGCATGGAATCCGAATGCAGGGCAGCACCCGACATGGTCTCTGACTGCACGGAATCCCGCATGAAGAAGGCACTCTGCGATCTCCAGATGATGGTCCCCCAGTGCATGACCCACTGCATGGACGTCAAATGCAGTTCCTGCATCGGGCGGGAAATGCCGGTGAGATAACTCCATCGATTAAGGAAGGATATTCTGATTGAATCGTCCTGACCGGGAACGGAGCCCTGGCCACTCCGCTCCGTCCCGGGCCGGGCGGCTGGCGGTGCTCAATCGTGGTCCACTATTCTGGAAAACGTTCAATAAATCTGTGACGGGATATTTTTGCCCTGGAAAGACCCCTCGGTTTTTTTGTTCACACACATTTTTGGCATGGAAACCGGGATTCTCACTTTTTCGGCCATCAGATCGCGGGGGATGGGGGGGTCGCATGGGTACAAATGACCGGCCCGGACCCGACCCGGAACACGGGATACAGCCGCCCATTTTCGGCATATTCACGACGGATAGATCGTGCTACGGGATTGCCATGATCGGTACAATGTCCGGGCGACAAGTATCAGTTGTACCCATGCGACCCCCTCCCGACCCTCCATGATTCGGGCCCGATTTTGGTTATTATCACGACGATAACCTTCGTTTATATGGGCTGGTGGTGGCAGGGGGGGTCGCATGGGTACAATTAGTGTGTGCGACGTTGATCCCCATGCCCGCCGGGTTATGGTGCGAGGGGATCCGGGTTCATGAGACGGATCCTTTGCCCAATCCGTACGTGATTTTGTACCGTTGAGGTTATTTTTGCCGTTTTTTAAGGGGTTAAATCGGATTCAGTCCTGATAATTACCAGAATGCAAAGGTGAAAAAAATGGTACTGGACAAGAAAAAACAGAGCCATATCCCTGCGGGAATTCTCATTCTCCTGGGAGTGCTCGTAGTACTGACACCGTGGTTCATTTTCCCGGTCTGTGAAATAAAAGGCACGTCCGATACCGGTATGACAGACATGAACATGAATCCCGGCACGCACATGAAATGCTGGTATACCGCTGAGGCGGAGACGGGCGTCGGTGCCCTCATCATCCTGACGGGCGTTGCCCTGCTTGCCCTTCCCGGTCGGGTTTCCCGGAAAACGGCAGGAATCATCGGAGGCATATTAGGACTCATCGTTATCCTGGTCCCTACAGTCCTTGTCGGGGTCTGCAGTACGCCAGACGCACCCTGCCGGATCGGGACGCTGCCTGCTCTCCTCCTCCTTGGTGCAGTTATAGTGATCACGGGCATTTACCTGGCCCTTTCAAAGGAGACGGTCGCTGCCGGTCCGAACTGAACCATCATGCTTGGACTGATCGCCCGGAGTATCATCCACCGCCCCGTGAGGAACGGGGCCCTTATCCTGGCTTTTGCCTTCATAGCTGCCAGCCTCTTCTCCGGCCACTACCTTCTCGCCGGGGCATCCGACAGCGTGAAATCCGAGATTGCAAAACTCGGAGCCGACCTTATCGTCGTTCCTGCGAATTACACCGCAGACAGCGAGGCAGTGCTCCTCAGGGGAGAGCCATCTACCTTCTTCTTTGACAACTCGGTGGTTCCCCGGATCAGGAACGTGAGCGGCGTTGAACAGGTCGAACCCCAGATCTTCATCGCCAGCCTCACCGCGAGCTGCTGCTCCCTCCCGGTCCAGCTCATTGCCATCGATCCCACCCAGGATTTCACGATCGCGCCGTGGCTTGAACAGAAACGGGAGAAGCCGCTTGGCCCGGACGAGATCATCGTAGGAAGCAAGATCGTTGCCGGGGGAGGCACGAACCTCAACTTTTTCGGACATTCCTTCATCGTGGCTGGGAAACTCGATCCCACAGGCACAGGTCTTGATACCTCGATATTCCTCCGTACGGACGATGCATACAAAATGGCAAACGATTCACAGCTGAACGCGGTCAAGCCGCTCATCCTTCCGCAGGGGGTTGCATCTGCCGTCCTCGTCCGGGTGAACGATGCGGCCGAGGCGACCAACGTCTCCTACCGCATCGTGGACCAGGTTCCCGGAACAAGAGTCCTCACCTCCTCCGCCCTGGTCACCACGGTCTCGGACCAGCTGGCGGGGATCACCCGGATCCTGGACCTCTCAGCGCTCGTCGCCACCCTCGTCTCCCTGCCGCTGATCGCCCTCATATCGCTGATGGTGGCAAATGAACGCCGGAGGGAGATCGGGGTATTGCGGGCCCTCGGGGCCACGCGGTCCATGATATTCCGGCTCATCCTTGGCGAATCGGTCATTATTGCAGCCATCGGGGGCATCATCGGGATTGGAGCATCATGGATAATCCTGGTCATGTTCCAGAGTTATATCTCGGTGATGACCCGGATCCCCCTCTCGATCCCGGCGGTATCTTCGCTGGTGTCGATTTCCATCCTCACGTTTGTAATCACGGTTGCAGTCGGGGGCCTTGCCGCACTCTATCCTGCCGTGCGGAGCGCCCTGATGGAACCCTATGAAGCAATACGGAGCGGTGAACTATGATCGAAGCCAGGGGACTCATCAAGAGCTACCATGACGGTGAACGGGAAGTCAGGCCCCTTGACAGTGTGGATTTCCGCTGCCGCAGGGGGGAATTTATTCTCATCGTCGGTAGGTCCGGGAGCGGCAAGACGACCTTCCTGAACGTCCTGGGAGGGCTTACCCGGCCGACAGCCGGGAGTGTCAGGATTGGCGGAAAAGAGATCCTCACGCTCTCCGATGCGGAAGCTGCCGCACTAAGGTCCCGCACCATCGGATTTGTATTCCAGTTCCCGGGACTGCTCTCGACGCTTTCTGCACAGGAGAATGTGGCATTGTCGGCAGAGATAGGGAGTAGCGCCGGCAAACGTGCCTCTGCCGAACGGGCCGGAGATCTCCTTGGGCGGGTAGGCCTCAGGGATAAGGCGGACAGTCCCCCCGCACATCTCTCCGGGGGAGAACTCAAGCGGACTGCCATTGCCCGGGCGCTCATGAACAGTCCCTCCCTCATCCTTGCCGATGAACCCACCGCAGATCTCGATGTGGACACCGAGCGGGAGGTGATGGAACTGTTCCGCGAGATCAACCGGGAGGGCACGACCATCATCATGGTAACCCACAACATCGATCTCGCATCCTACGCATCCCGGGTGGTGCGGATGGAGAAAGGGAAACTTGTCCCGGTTGAACCTGTACAATAAAACATGCAGGCAGTTAATTTCCGGAGCGAGTCTTTTTTTTCTGAAAAACCGCGAACTCGGGGCAAGAGTTGCCGGGATCTCACGATATTATGCCCGGCAACCGGAGATGTTTTAATCATCGGGGATTATGCAATGGAAGATTACCTGTTATTGAAGGCAGCGCTCCTGACGGAAGGAATACGCAGTGATACCGAAAGTGTCCGGGAAGTCGGGACACGTTACAAAGAGCAGAACCACGGGCTGTTCGGTTGGGATTTCGAAAACCATACTGAACAAAAACTTCCCGACGACTTCAGTCTCCCGGACGGGACGGTGGTCCAGTACCGCCTGAACTCAAAATCCCCGTATCATGTGGTATCCACGAACGACAAGCGACTCCTGTACCATAACAATCGGGCGCTCTGCGAGGTTACCTGGCTCCGGCGGCCCGCGTATTATGATCAGAAGACTACAAAGGGTAACGATATGATCAGGATCGGCCAGATCGGGGGAAAGGACGACCTGTTCTTCTGTTACCAGAACTATTGCTCCCACTTTGCAAAAAACAAACAATGCGGGTTCTGCAATCTCGTGTCTACGTCTTCTGTTTATAACTCGGTGGAACGGAAAAAAGATCCCGATGAGATCGGGGAGGTCGTGAAGGCTGCATGGGCGGAAGGGGATGTGAACCACGTGAACATCACCGGCGGGTGCATCAACCCGAAACGGGAGATCGCGATCGTTACGGAGATGTTCGATTCCATACGCGACCACACCGGGTTTGATACCGTCCCGGGAACCCTCCTCCCTTCGCCCGCAAAGGGCGATGCGATCGACCGGTATTACGAGACCGGTATCGGTTCGCTCTCGTTTGCCATGGAGGTCTGGGATAAAAAATATTATGAGGCGATCTGCCCGGGAAAATCGGAGACCACATCGCACGATGAATTTGTGAATTCGATAAAAAAGGCGGTCGGCGTGTTCGGCGAAGGCAACGTATACACGATCCTGGTCATGGGCCTGGAGCCGAAAGAGACGTTCCTAGAGGGGGTGACTGCGATCGCGGAACTGGGAGCCAATATCATCCCGTTCGTCTGGTCCCCGAACCCCGGCTCGAAGCTCAGCGGGCACCGTGCGCCGTTCGCGGAATGGTATGCGGAGACCACGCGCCAGGCCGCGGAGATCGTCCACGACCACAAAGTGCCCGCGGGCACGAGGAACCACTGCTACCTCTGCGACGGGAACTCGCTGCTTCACGATGCACTGCGCGAAAAAGGCGTAGTGTAACCGGGTGCTTCCGGTTTTTCCGTACCAGGACAGAGCTCCCCGGGGAAAAATCCGGTTTGTGAGCGGGGGCCGGAGTGGCGGACAGGGTCCTGCTCCCGGTTTCTGCTCACTTCCCCGCTTTTTTTCACCATTTCCTGAATAACACCTGTTCATTACCGGGATCTGCCGGAAAAGGGGAGTCACATCCTTCCGGATTACCAGAGAGATTCCTGCTGATTTGACCAGTCAGGTACCGGAAACCGCGATCATGGTGCGATACTTGCCGCATTGTATCCAACAAAGGATTAGATCTGCCAAATTTTGCTGTTTTCTCCAGATATATTCCCCGAGACGGGAGATTACATGACGAGCACATTATGGCAAAACAGAGAAACATTGCGATATACGGAAAAGGCGGTATCGGAAAGTCCACAACCTCCTCCAATATCAGTGCCGCGCTCTCGGAACTTGGCCTGAAAGTGATGCAGATCGGATGCGATCCCAAGAGCGATTCCACGAATACGCTCCGGAAAGGCCGGTTCATCCCTACCGTGCTGGATTCCCTGAGAAGCGGGAAACGGGTTGAGACAAAAGACATCATCCACGATGGATTTAACGGCGTCCTCTGTGTGGAGGCAGGCGGCCCCGAACCCGGTGTCGGTTGTGCCGGCCGCGGTATCATCACCGCGATCGAGCTCCTCCGCCAGCGGAAGGTCTTCGAGGAGTTCACCCCGGACGTCGTCATTTACGATGTTCTCGGGGACGTGGTCTGCGGGGGGTTCAGTATCCCGATCCGTGAAGGTGTGGCCGAACAGGTCTACACGGTCAGTTCCTCCGATTTCATGGCGCTGTACGCGGCAAACAACCTCTTCAAGGGCATCAAGAAGTATGCCAACAGCGGAGGGGCCCTGTTCTCCGGTATCATCGCGAACTCGTCGAACCTGCCCATACAGCGGGAGATCATCGAGGATTTTGCCAGCTCCACCAAGACCACAATCGCGGAATACGTTCCCCGTTCGCTTACGGTGACCAAGTGCGAGCTCCAGGGAAAGACCGTGATCGAGGGGGCCCCGGACTCGGAACAGGCCGACGTATACCGGATCCTTGCCAAAAAGATCCTCAGCAACAAGGACCGGTATGTCCCGGCTCCCCTTGACACCGACCAGCTGAAGGACTGGGCAGAGAGCTGGTCCGACAAGCTGCTCGAAGGACGGGATTCCCCGGCCCACGTGAAATGTGAACTCGAATGCATTGTCCCCGGGGCAGAGCCGATCGTGACAAAACCACGATCGCAGAAAAACCCTGTCGTAAAAGCGACCGCCTCGCGGAGAACTGCGAAAGCAAAAGGATGATTCTATGACAAAAGACCAGGCACCCCATCTCGTTAATGCAGAGATCAATCTTGGTGATGCCACCTGCCCGAACCGCGAAGAACGGGCACACGGCATCAACGTGTACTATGGAAAGGCATCTGAACTCCTGCGGGATGCACGGAGCGGGAACCTCAAACAGGTAGACCGCAAGTTCCAGCAGACCTCGGGCTGTACCCTGAACTTCTACCTTACGGTACGGGTAAATACCATCCGGGAAGCTGCGATAATCTACCATGCGCCGGTCGGCTGCTCGTGCCCGTCCCTCGGGTACCGGGAGCTCTTCCAGCACATCCCGACCAGCATGGGTATGCCGGAGAATTACGATCTCCACTGGCTGACCACCAGCATGAACGAGAAGGACATGGTCTATGGATCCACGGACAAGCTCAAGGCAGCCGTCCTGGAGGCACAGCGCCGCTACGATCCAAAGGCGATCTTCATCCTGACCTCCTGCGCTTCGGGTATCATAGGTGAGGATATCGAAGGGGCGGTCAACGAGGTCCAGCCCAAAGTAAAGGCACGTATTGTGCCGATCCACTGCGAGGGGATACGCTCGCGGCTCGTCCAGACCGGCTATGATGCGTTCTGGCATGCGGTCCTGAAGTACCTGGTCAAGAAGCCTCAGAAGAAGCAGAAGGATCTCGTGAACGTGGCGAGCATGCTCTCGTACACCTGGCAGGACCGGCTGGAGATCAAGAGGCTCCTCGGAAAGATGGGGCTGCGGGTGAACTATGTTCCGGAGTTTGCGTCCGTGGAGCAGTTCGAGCAGCTCTCGGAAGCCGCGGTCACGGCACCGTTGTGCCCTACCTACACCGATTACCTCTCCCGGGGGCTTGAACAGGAATATGGCGTGCCATACTTCATGTATCCCTCACCCATGGGCTTTGCCGGTACCGATGGCTGGCTCCGCGAGATCGCAAAATACACGGGCAAGGAGAAGGAAGCCGAAGCGGTCATAGCGGAGGAGCACAGGAAATGGGACCCGAAACTCAAGGCCATCCACGAGGAGTTTCTCCACATCAAACCGAACGGAGAGAGAGTGGAGGTGCTCGGTGCACTCGGCCAGGGACGGCTGCTTGCCCAGGTACCGTACTTCGATGAACTCGGGGTCAAATCCTCGGCCGCAATGTGCCAGGACTACGACAACCTGATCATCGATGAACTGGAAAAGGTGGTCGAGCAGGTGGGCGATTTCCAAATCCTTGTCAACACCTTCCAGGCTGCTGAACAGACCCATATCAACCGGATCCTCGACCCGGATATGACCCTCACGTGCCCGTTCCAGGGAAGTGCCTACAAACGCCTGAAGGGCGTCACCCGTGTGCATGCACTCCGGGGCGACCCGAACCTCTGGGCCCAGCAGAGTGCCTACGCCGGTGCGGTTGCCTACGGGAACTTCCTGCTCCAGGCATTCAAGAGCAAATCCCTCCAGCAGACCATGAAAGAGAAGACCGCGGACAACTACAAGGCCTGGTACTTCGAACAGGACAACCCGCTGTACTTCAGGGACAACGACGAACCGGTGGTCTCGTGACGGAAGCAGAAGCAGTGCCTCATGATACTGAGATCCAGTACCCGGAGGTTGTGGAAGCACCGCGATGGACCTGTTCGCTCGGGGGGGCCTACATCACGAGCACCGGGGTCTACGGGGTTGTCCCCATCCTCCATGCCGGGGCAGGCTGCGGCATCGCACAACTGCTCGGCGTGTATTATGCAGCCGGGGAGAACGCTGCCGGCGGGCAAGGCGGGACGAGCACCCCCTGTTCCTGCCTCATCGAGAAGCACGTGATCTTCGGTGGCGAAGAGAAGCTCCGGAAGCTGATCGATTCCACGATCCAGCTGATGGAAGGAGACCTCTATGTAGTGATCTCCGGGTGCGTCCCGGCACTGATCGGTGACGACGTCGATTCCGTAGTCAGGGAGTTCAAGGGGAAAGCCGATGTCATCTTTGTCAACACGGCAGGATTCAAGGGCAACACCTTCGATGGCTACGAGGAGTTCCTGGGAGCGGTCATCGACCAATATCTGGAACCCCGGAAAAAGAAGAAGAAGGTTGTCAACATCCTCGGGGTAGTCCCATTCCAGCATGTCTTCTGGAAAGGCGACCTGAACGCCGTTAAGAACTTGCTCGCAAAGATCGGCGTAGAGGCAAATATCCTCTTCACGCAGTTCGACGGTGTCAAAAAGCTGAAGGAGATACCGGAAGCAGAACTCAACATCGTCCTTTCCACCTGGAACGGGCATAAGGCTGCCGGAAAACTGAAAGAGAAGTTCGGCCAGGCATACCTGACATTCCCCAGCACCCCGATCGGACCGAAACAGACGTCCGAATTCCTCAGGTCCGTGGCAAAGAAACTGAAGATCCCGAGAAAGGACGTGGAACGGGTTATCGAAGAAGAAGAGCAGCATGTCTACCGCTTCACCGAATACCTGACCGATGCGATCATCATCGGGCTTCCCCACCCCTACGCAGCCGTTGTCGGAGATACCAACACCGTGATCGGGATCACGAAATACCTTGCCAACGAGGTCGGGTACCTCCCAGAAGTGATAGAGATCACTGATGAACCACCGGAGGAAGCCCGGGAATGGATCCGACGCGAGCTGACCGAGAACATCGAGTCTGCGATCAAGCCGGATATCATCTTCGAGAAGGACACGTTCCGGATCCGGGAGAACCTGCGGAACCGGAGTTTCCAGGTCATGCTTGGCACCTCGCTTGAGAAATGGCCTGCCGCAAAGGAATTCGGGGTCTCGTTCCTGAGCGTGGCATTCCCGATGTACGACCGGGTGATCGTGGACCGGAACTATGCCGGATACCGGGGCGGGATCGCCCTCCTGGAGGATCTGCTCGCCAAGTATGTCGGCCCCCTCTGAAAAAACCCATCCGTCTTTTTTATCCCACGGGTGCAGGGGTTTCCCAAATCCGTATACAAAGGAAGAAAAATTGCCGATATTATGAGGGTTTTCGGGAAATCCAGACGGATATTGCCGGTTTATTAACCACCATATTATCTCCTGCACCATGAAGATAGAGGAGATCCATGCAACCGTGACCACTCCCGAAAACAAGAACGGAATGAAACCAGGAACTGAACTAAAGGAACAACCATGAATCTGAGGAAATTATGACGAAGATCGAAGCAGCGGGTGTGACAAAAGCGTTCACGTCCCGGGGGACCGGAAAGAACGGATCCAACGGGAATCCTGCAGAAACACAGGCACTGGGAGGGGTAAACCTCACGATCCGTACCGGGGAATTCCACGTGATTCTGGGGCCCAGCGGATGCGGCAAGTCGACGTTTCTCGATCTCGTTGCCGGGCTCTCAAGGCCCACATCCGGGGAGATCCGGATCGACGGGAAAACCGTCACAGGACCGGGTCCCGATCGTGCAGTCGTCTTCCAGCAGTACGCTCTGCTCCCGTGGAGGACCGCTCTTGGCAACGTAGAGTTCGGCCTCGAAGAGATCCAGCCAGACAAAAGCGAGCGTATGAGGACAGCCACGAACTTTCTCTCCCTTGTCGGCCTGAACGGTTTCCAGGACCACTATCCCCATGAACTGAGTGGGGGGATGAAACAGCGGGTCGCTATTGCCCGGGCTCTCGCACTCCATCCCGACATCCTGCTCATGGACGAGCCGTTTGCCGCAGTGGATGCCCAGACCCGGGAGATCCTCCAGCAGGATCTCCTGAGAATTGCCCTGGCAACCCAGAAGACCGTCCTCTTTATCACTCACAGTCTCGATGAAGCGGTCTTTCTTGCAGACAGGGTTTCGGTGATGACATCACGTCCCGGAACGATCAAGCAGACCGTGGAAGTTCCCCTGACCCGCGAGGAGCGGCTTGACGAGGATGTGAAAGTCTCCGATGCCTATGTGAAGACCCGTCACTACCTCTGGACACTTCTCAAGGAAGAGGTGATCCGGTCCCAGGATATCTGCGGTAAGTGCTCGGTGGAGACCTGTACCTACGGACACCGGGCTGCTGCGGGAGGTGCCCATGAGCACAGTAGCTGAAGCCCACGAATTCCCCGGATCCGGAGCACTGGGAAACGGATTTTCCGTGATAGGAAAATACAGCCGGAAATTTATCCACGCCACCGGTGCCATATTCGTCTTCCTGCTCCTCTGGCAGCTGGCACCATATATCGGGCTGATCAATCCGATCATCATCCCGGTGCCGACAACGATCCTCCAGAAGATGATCCAGTTGATCCTCTCCGGGGAACTCCTCACGAACATCGCGGTCAGCGTCGGCCGGGTGCTCGTCGGGTTCTTCATCGCCCTCGCCGTCGCGCTCCCGCTCGGGTTCCTGCTCGGCGGCTGGTTCAAGTCGTTCGAGACTGCGGTCAACCCTCTGCTTCAGGTCGTGAGCCAGGCAAACCCGTTCACGCTCTTCCCGGTCTTCATCACGCTCCTTGGCATCGGCGAGCTCTCCAAGATCAGCATCATCTTCTGGGTCTGCCAGTGGCCGGTGCTCTTCAATACCGTGACCGGGATCATGAACGTAGACCCGGCGATCGTAAAGATGGCCCGCTCCCTCGGCATCGGAAAGTGGCAGATGTTCAAAAAGGTACTCCTGCCGGCAGCAATGCCCTCGGTCTTTACCGGGATCCGCATGAGCGCAGTCTTCGCGTTCTTCATGCTGATCGGGGCGGAAATGATTGGAGCAAGCTCCGGGCTCGGCTACATGATCCTCCAGGCACAGGCTACGTTCCAGATGCCCAAGATGTGGGTAGGGATCGTTACGGTGGCCTTCCTCGGCATCCTGTTCAACTGGATACTCCTCCAGATCGAGAAGAAATTCTCCGGATGGAAAGAAGAACTCGTCATTTAACACTCTGGTGATTATCAATGTCTCAAAATAGGAAAACACCGCTCGTACTGGCAGCGGCAGTTTCACTCATCATCGTGCTCCTTCTCGTTCTGGCGGGATGCACACAGACCAGCAGCAACAGCAATGCGAACACAAACCCCTCGGGATCTGCCGGAGCGGTCTCCACGGGATCGTCTGCGGTCTCTTCCGCAGCGGGTTCCACACCCTACACGATCCGGGCAAATGTGAACAAGGACTGTTCGGGCACGCCCTGGTTTGTCGGCGTGCAGAAAGGGTTCTTCCCTGCCGGCGGGATCAATTTCGTGGACAGCGGAGCCCTGGACTGGTCCCTGCAACCCTCGGCGCTGATCAGCGGGCAGACCGATGTGTATGACGGGCACCCGAATACGCTGATCAACCTGATCAAGGCGGGGGCCCATATTCACGGGGTGGTGGAAGGCGGGGCGGAACCTGTCAAAGGCCAGGTGGCAAACTATCACATGCACTGGCTGGTCCTCAACAGCAGTTCCTACCACACGATCAAGGACCTGGTGGCAAACGGCCACAAGCCCAAAATTGCCGTCGGGGCACTCGGCATCTGTGCCGATGAAGAGAACAACAACTGGTTCCGGGAGAACAACTTCACGAAGGACGATTTCGAATACGTGATCATCCCCGACCCGCAGCAGGAAGCAGCCCTCCGGTCCGGTGAGATCGATGTGGCAGTACTCCACCCGCCTTTCTTTACGGCAGCAGAACAGCACGGCGGAGTCCGGGTGATTACTACCAGTTACGATGCATTCGGCGCCTCGGCAGGCCAGTCAATGCTCGCCTTCACGGACGATTTCATCAAGAACCACCCGGAGGCAGTACGGGCATTCATCAAGGCCTATAAGAATTCAGAGCGGTGGTCCAATGAGCATCCGACAGAATCCGGTATTCTCACCGCGAAGACTATTGGTCTTGCCAATGCCACATCTCACTGGTACAGCAATTCGGGGGCGATTGCGGATTCTGATATCCAGCCATGGATCGACGGGATGGTTGCCGACGGCTACCTCAAACAGGGTGAGTTCAAGCCGTCAGATATCTACACGACCGAATTTGCCGACACCTGGGTCAATGATGCAGCGCCGCTGCCCGTAGATCCCTACCCGGCCCTGGACAAAGGACCATGAGGACGACGCAGTATTTTCCGGATACCTGATCCGGAACTGATTTTTTTTAAACGGTCAGTCCACCGGGAATCCATGCCGGATAATCAATCCGCGAATCTAACGGACAGGAAAATCATGGGCATAAGGGAACTGAGAGAAACGGACCTGGCATCACTTGCAGAACTGTACGAGCAGTTCTGGGGAGAGACATCCTGTCTTGAAAAGATGCGGGAAACATTCCGGCGGCTAAAGGAGAACCCGGACTATATTTTTCTCGTTGCTGAACATAATGGACACATTGCCGGCTCCCTCATGGGAATCATCTGCGAGGAACTCTACGGGGAATGCAGGCCGTTCCTCGTGATCGAAGACGTCATTGTGGACAGGAAATCGCGGCATAAGGGCATCGGATCTGCCCTCATAAGGAAGATCGAGAACTGTGCTATCTCCCGCAACTGCAATTACATCATCTTTGTCACGGAATCAGAACGCGGGGAGGCCCTGCCATTCTACCAGTCGCTCGGTTACTCCCCGGATGCGTACCGGGGCTTCAAGAAACGCCTCGGAAAACAGACCGTAAAATCACTTCCCGGGTCCCGTCCGGAGATCCCGACGCCGGAACATATGCGGGATATCCGGTAAGGCCAGTTTTTCTCTTCAATTATCCGCATTTTGGTTCCTGCACGTCTCTCCTTGAGTTTCAGGACATCTCCCGGTCATTCGGGAAACAGCCACGGGAAAACGTACCGTTGTGGAAAAAATTGCCTGTATCGTGCCGGATTCAGTACTATTCCGCCAAATATTGCGTATTTATCAACAGTAATAAAAAACCCTGCCAGAGTATTCTGGAGGAAAACCGGTAAGCCGATCGTCGCATTTCCGGACTATGGTATCCAGAGTCAGCGGTGAGCCGTATCGCCAGGGGAGGAGCCTTTGGGAAACGGAGAGCATGCGCTGGTACATAGAATCCGTGTATCGAAGGTCCAGCGGTATCCTTCCTTCTGAATTCTGATATGGTGACCGGTCCAGCCGATGGAGTGCGTGTCGCAGGAATTCCAGCATCAGATGCTTACGCACATGGAGAACGAAAAATGACAGACAAAAGAACGAAACAACTGGTACTCGTAACCGGCATTGCCCTGATAGTTACCCTTCTCATTATCGTAGCGGGATGCACCCAGAGCCCGGCCGGCACATCAGGCGCCACTGCATCCGGTGTCACCGGCGCGGCGACTCCCGGATCGCCTTCAGGCTCAGCTGCCGCTTCTCCGGCCCAGTATACGATCCGGGCAAATGTGGACAAGGACTGCACCGCTACGCCGTGGCTCGTGGGAATACAGAAGGGCTTCTTCAGGGCAAACAATATCAATTTCGTTGATTCGGGCTCCCTCGACTGGTCGCTGATGCCGGCCTCGCTGGTAGCCGGGAAGACGGATGTGTACGATGCCGAGATCAATGCCCTGATCAACCTGAGGCAGGGCGGTGCCAAAGTAGTAGGCGTTGTCCGGAGCAATGCGGAGCCGTCTCCCTCAGATTCCGTTCACGCGAACCATATGCACTGGCTTGTCCTGAATACCAGCGCCTATACACCTGAAACGATCAAGTCACTGGTGGCCGGCGGCCACAAGCCCAAGGTTGCGGTAGGAGCACTGGGTATCTGTGCCGATCTGGAAACGCAGGCATGGTTCCGGCAGTATAATCTGACGAAGGATGACTTCGAGTTCATCGTCATGCCCGACCCGGACCAGGAAGCAGCCCTTCGCCAGGGACAGATCGACATTGCGGTACTCCACCCGCCGTTCTACACAGCTGCCGAGCAGCATGGCGGTGTCCGGGTCCTCACGACCAGTTATACCGCATTCGGCTCCGAAGGGGGGTACTCGCTCCTGGTCTTCACAGAAGATTACATCAAGAAAAACCCGGAAGCAGTGAGGGCGTTCATCAAGGCGTTCAAGGATTCGGAACGCTGGTCCAATGATCACCCTGCAGAGTCCGGAAACCTTCTCAAGGAGAATATCGGCCTCTCCGGTGCAGCTTCTCACTACTACAGTTACACCGGCGCCATCAGCGATGCGGATATCCAGCCATGGATCGATGAGATGGTCGCGGACGGGGATCTCAAGGCCGGGGAGGTCAAAGCCTCAGACCTCTATACCACCGAGTTCTCCGACCTGTGGGTCAACGAGACCGCTGCCTCTCCGATCGATCCGTATCCGGCCGGGTGAGCCATTGTGAGGAGTAACTCAGCACGCGTGAACAGCGAACCATCGGCAGGGGAGAATCCGGAAGGATCCCCTGCAGGATCCCCCTGACACCCCCATCAAGGTGAAACACACATGTCAACGCCGAAATTACCGAAAATACCGAAACAGGAACCCGGGAAGGTGCGGGACAAGACTGTCCTTGCCCCGAGAGAAGACCGCCTGGGCTCAATTATTGTCGCAGGTGGGACTGCAAAAAACCTTGTAGACCAGACCCGGAGAAAGTGCCTGAAGAACCAGGACCGGTCGTTTTCCCAGACCACCTTCTGCCAGCAGTGGCTGGCGATATTCACGCTTGCCACGATCAAGGATACGGTCGTCATCGTCCACGGGCCGGTGGGCTGCATCAGTTCACTGCCTTATATCAACGTCTTCAACCGGCTCGGCCAGATCCACCGGAACGGCAAGCCCGTCAGCGGGCGCTGGATCTCGACAAACCTCCTCGAAGCCGATACCATCTACGGTGGAGAGGAGAAGCTCCGGACCGCGATCCAGAGTGCTGAAGAACGGTACCATCCCGGTGCGATATTCGTCTTCACATCCTGTGTCTCGGGGATCGTGGGAGAGGACATCGATGCGGTTATCGAGAGCATCCAGCCGAAGATAAAAGCCACGGTAATCCCGATCCACTGCGACGGGTTCCGGTCGAAACTCTGGGCATCGGGGTATGATGGTTCGTTCCACGGTGTACTGAACTACCTGATCAAGGGGCCGGTCGAGAAGAAAGCGGATCTCATCAACGTGATCAACCCGCTCACCATCGGACGTCCCGATGAAGTTGAGATCGAACGGCTCCTCGGAAAACTGAACCTCCGGGCAAATTTCATTCCCTGCTTTGCCAGTATCGATGCGATAAAGGAGTCCGCATCAGCGGCGCTCACCACGGGCCTTTGCCCCACGTACGGCGAATACCTTGCAAAGATCCTCGGTGAGCGGTACCGGATCGTCGCCACCCAGAAGGTGATGCCGATCGGCCTTGCCAACACCGATCTCTGGCTGAGGGAGGTGGCACGGCCCCTCGGGAAAGAGAAGGAAGTGGAGAAACTCATTAAGGAGGAGCGTGCGAGAGTGAAACCGCAAATCGACGCGCTCAAAAAGAAACTTGCCGGGAAAAAAGTGTTCGTGAGCGCAGGACAGTCACGGGCTGTGGGAATACCGAACCTGGTGGCCGATCTCGGCCTCGAGATCGTCGGGGTCACTGCATTCCACTACGATGAAGTGACCCATGACAGTTTTGCAGACCTGACAAGGCGGTGCGGTAATTTCCCCACCAGCGTTGCAAACCTGCAGCCGTTCGAGCAGACGAATCTCCTCCACCAGCAGAAACCCGATATCTTCATCGGCCACTCCGGGGAGACCGTCTGGGCGGCAAAACAGGGGTTCCCCACGGTCATGGGCCTGAACCTGTTCCACCTGTTCGTAGGGTACGACGGGGTTGTCACCTTCGGGAACCGGCTGGTGGATGCCTTCGCCAATCCGGCGTTCAACAGGAACCTTTCCGCTCATTCAAAGAATGTCTACCACAATGACTGGTACACGGCAGATCCCTTCAAGTATATCAGGGAGGCAGCATGCCACCGGTGATCCTCGATACCCCCCGCCACTCCTGCGCACTGGGCGGGGCCCTGAGTACCGTAAGCGCAATTACCGGGTTTGTGCCGATCCTTCACGCAGGCCCCGGCTGCGGGGGGCAGGTCTTCTACGGCCAGAACTTCACCAGCGGGTACCGTGGCTCGGGCCCGCTCGGGGGAGTGAGCATCCCGAGCACCAATACCTATGAACAGGAAGTAGTCTTCGGCGGGGAAGGCCGTTTGCGGGAGCAGATCAGGACCACGCTGGAGCTGGTAAAGGGGGACACGTACGTTGTCCTCACCGGTTGCACGGTTGGCCTGATTGGCGACGATGTCCGGGCAGTCGTACAGGAGTTCAAAAGCGGGAAGACCCGGGTGGTCTATGCGGAAACGCCCGGGTTCAAGGGAGGGAGTAACGAGGGGTATGAGATTGTTCTCAATGCACTCATTGACCAGCTCGCCACGAAAAAGCCGAAGATCAAAAGCCGCGTGAACATCCTCGGGATTGTCCCCTCCCAGGACGTCTTCTGGCAGGGAAACCTCTCGGAGATCGAACGGATCCTCACCTCGCTCGGTCTTGAGGTGAATACGTTCTTCAACGGCATTCCGCTGGAAGAGGCCGGTGCCGCGGCCCTCAACATTGTTCTCTCTCCCTGGGTAGGGATCTCCGTTGCAGAAAATCTGAAAAAGCGCTTTGGGACGCCGTACCTCGTGTTCCCCCTGCCGGTCGGTGCAACGGATACCACCGCGTTTGTCAAAAAGATTGGCACCACCCTTAAGATCAAAACCGCGGATATCATAAAAGAGGAAGAGAGGCGTCTTTACCAGTATATCGACAGGATCTCGGACTTCCTCGTGGATTTCGATGTCCAGCTGCATTTTGCCACGGTCAGCGATGCCGGGGATGCCGTAGCCCTGAACCGGTTCCTGGTGGCGGACCTCGGCTGGCTTCCCTCCGTTGCAGTTGTCACAGACCAGGTTCCCGAGAAATACCGGGCCGCGATCCATAAATCCCTGAACCTCGGTGAAGGGATAACCCCGAAGATCCTCTATGAGTCCGATTCGTGGAAGATCTGGGAGGCCGTGGAGAAGGAGAAGCCCGCATTTATCCTGGGCAGTTCCCTTGACAAGGATACAGCAGAGCGGATCGGGGCATGGAGGCTGAGCATATCGTTCCCGGTGACTGACCGGGTAGTGCTCGACCGGGGATATGCCGGCTACCGGGGTGCGACAACCCTGATTGAGGATATGCTGAGCGCAATTGTAGCTCCGTTCTGAGAATGCGCCCGGGGGCATCCCCATTTTTTTCCGGACCGGAGTCCGGGCAGACCTGCCGACGCTACGGGAGGTGATACACGATAGATATCGGTATTTTTTGCATTAATGAGCAGGGTAATCTCTCTCATGAATGTCCGGATGTGGAGGAAATTTTTGCTCATTTCCTGATATTATTATAGCGTGCACCCCAAGCACTATGTATGTCCCTGCGATCCGTAACGCGTCACAGCCAGCGCAGGTACCGGCTCTACGGGCCCCTCCGGGACGGGAACGCCGTGTACTGCCACACGTGTTTTTGCAGGGCTCCGGAAAAGTGTACTCATTACCGCAATGAACAGGTACGTCTGCCACCCTGGTAACACCATTATCAGGATATATCCCTTTGCAGCAATATTTGCCGCAAGCATTCCAAATACGGAATACTGTGCACTAAAATTGCTCCATTATCACCATTATTATCGTTTTTTCCCTATGTACGTAAGAGAATGAATGGCCTGATGAGGGGACAATCCGTTTTGGCGGGCTCGTCATATACGCAGAAACAAACCTGGTTTAACTCATGAGATGATCCGGGAAAACAGACCGGTCTTTCCCTTAAACGGCAGATAACCGTTCTCCGGCCCCGAAGGAGATCGCAATGGCAACCATAGAATTACGGAATATTTCCATGCTGTATGGAGCCAATGGCACACAACATACTGCTCTCGATAACGTCAACCTGAAAATCCGGGAGGGGGAGTTCCTCTCCCTCATCGGCCCTTCCGGGTGTGGCAAGAGCACGATCATCGATCTTGTTTCCGGCCTCAGGGTGCCTACGAAAGGCTCGGTCCTGATCGACGATGAACCGGTCAGCAAACCGGGGCCGGACCGGGGCACGGTCTTCCAGGACTACTCGCTCTTTCCCTGGATGACGAGTTTTGAGAACATCTGCTTTGCCATCGAGCATACCCAGGGCGTCCATTCCCGGTCCGCTGTAGAGAACCAGGCCCGGAAATACCTTGAGATCGTGGGTCTTGCAAAGTCTGGCGACTCCTATCCAAACACCCTCTCCGGAGGCATGCGCCAGCGTATCTCCATAGCACGGATGTTCTCGATGAACCCGAAGGTCTTCCTGATGGACGAGCCGTTCGGAGCGCTGGATTCCCTGAACAGGATCTACATGCAGGACCTGCTCCTCCATCTCTGGTCTGAACGGGATGAACACAAGACCGTCCTCTTCGTGACTCACGATGTTGACGAGGCACTCCTCCTTTCGGACCGGATTGCCGTCATGAGCCCGTCCCCGGGGGTCATCAAGGAAGTGATCGATGTTCCGTTCCCCCGCCCCCGGTGCAGGAAGAGCCTCGGCGCAACAGCGGAATATCTGTCGCTGAAGTCGCACCTTCTCTCGGTCTTGTACTGTGAGATGATGGGCGAACTCGCAAAGCAGGAACAGAATTTCCGGGGGCTTGCATGACAAAAGAGATCCCGCGGATTGCCATTCTGGTGTATATCCTCCTGGCAGCGACACTGGTACTGGATGTGCTCATACCGGCCGGGCCGAAACAGGCAGTACATGATACCAGCATTTTTTTCGGTGTACTGTTACTGCTCGCGATCCTGTTCACTGCGGAACTGTTCGTGCACAGAAAAAATGTGCGGGCCACAACCGATCTCTTCCTGGTCATCGTCACGATCCTGTTCTTCTGGGAGCTGCTTTTCGGGAAAATGTCCCTGATCGATCCCCTCCTCTTTCCCGGGCCGGCACGGGTCTTTGCGGTATTCGGGACCGACTGGCCGCTGATGCTGTACGGTATGATGGGATCGCTCGGTATCATGGCGACCGGCTATTTCCTTGCGCTGACAGCAGCTATCTCCCTGGGCCTCTATATCGGATGGAGGAGGCGCCTCTATGACGTGGCATACCCGATAGCAAAGGCGGTTTCCCCTATCCCGCCTACGGTATACCTCCCGTATGCGATCGTCCTCCTCCCCAGCTTTGCTACCGCATCGGTTTTCCTTATCTTCATCGGGTCCTTCTGGCCTATCCTTGTCGGCACCATCTACGGGGTTTTTTCCGTGGATCACCGGATCATCAACTCGGCCCGGACACTCGGGCTCTCTGATGCACAGATGATCAGGAGGATCCTCCTGCCGGGAGCAATGCCCTCGATCTTCTCCGGTGCGATGATCGCCCTGATCATGTCGTTCATCAGCATCACGGTCGCCGAGATGATCGCAGCCACCTCCGGGCTCGGGTGGTATATCGAATACAACCACCAGTTTGCGAACTATGACAAAGTCATCGCAGGAATGATCCTGATCTCCCTGGTCGTTATTGCAGTCATGTATATCTTCGACCAGGTCCAGAAACATTACCTCCGCTGGCAGAATGTCTGAAGATAATGCAGGGATCGATTGGGTATCACAGTATATCCGGTCGCTGTGAACCGCACCGGAAGATCTCCCCCGGCATCAGGAGAAGACGGCACAAAAGGCATTGTTTTTATCAAAATCTCCTGAACGGGTTATGGCAGGACACCCTATCCTATCCGGATTTCCCGGAATTCCTTATCCGTTTTAATAAGTATCATCGGTATTGGAAATGTCGGATGAATCAACCGGCAAATGTTGCCGTTATCATTCCAATAATGTGAAATCGAGGGCATTTTTGCTCGAATATCTGCATATATCATTCCATTTTCCGAATGTAATGAAGGCAATTCGCACGGGAAGAACGGATACAGCACAGTCAAATCGGATTCCGGGTTACACCGGCCTAACGTATGGACGGAGCTGAGCCCGGATAAACAATGCTTGCCGGCAGGTATCCGCACCCGCGATTTAGCCCTCTGGAGGATCTCAATGAAGAAAAAATATTCCTATGTACTCGCCCTGATGGTCCTGATTGTCATTGCCACTGTGCTTATCGCCGGTTGCACCAGTTCGGCCCAGTCTAAAACAACCCCGTCTGCTGCGGCACCGGCCTCAACGACGGCTGCTGCCCCCCTGAAAACGCTGAATGTCGGGTACCTGCCCAATAACGGTGCAACACTGATCTTTGTTGCCAAGGAACAGGGGTACTTTGCCGAACAGGGTCTCGATGCACAGCTCTCCTCGTTCACCAACAGCGCTGACGGTACAAACGCGATCATCGCCAAGAAGATCGATGTCGGTGGTTTCGGTCTTGCTCCGCTGATCTTCATCTCAAAAGGGGTCAATGAGACGATCATCGGTGGCCAGATGGGTGAAGGGGCCGCGGTCTTCACAACCCCGGACAAGGTCTCCGAGTTCAAGGACCTGAGCGGTTTCAAGGGTAAAACGATTGCCACCGTGAGGGCAGCCTCGGGAGACATTCATTTCCGGGGGGCACTCCAGAATGCAGGCCTTGATCTTAAGAAGGATGTTACCATCCAGGAACTGGCAAGCCCGGCAGCCGTTATCGAAGCGCTGAAATCCGGCAAAGTGGATGCCGGTGTCCTCTGGACACCGTTCACCGAGACGGCACCAAACCAGGGGCTTGTCCTGCTGTGGTATACCGATAACTACTATCCCCTGCACCCCTGCTGCCGTATTGCTGTCCTGACGGATAATCTCAAGCAAAACCGCGACAGCTTTGTCAGCTATGAGAAGGCACTCATAGAGGCATACAGTTTCACGAAGACAAATCCGGAAGGGACCCTGGACGATGACCTGAAGTATGTCAAGATCAACAGGACGGATCTCCAGAATGCCATCGCGAGCGAACATTTCTATATCTCGCCGGATCCGAATACCAACGGAATTACAAAATCGTATGACCTGATGCAGTCGATCGGCTACATCAATTCAACGGTGGATATCCGGGATCATGTCGATACGAGCGTGTATAAGCAGGCACTCGACGAACTTGCAAAACAGCATCCCGAAAACGCGGTCTACCAGCAGCTTGAGGCAGATTACCCCAAGCAGAACAGTTGACCAGATGAGCCGGGAATCACTCCCATCTCTTTTTCATTGCCTGGTCGGACACGAAAATGCTCGCGGGTCCCGGGTACTATCCTGTTCAAGGGAAGTCCTGTAAAAAGGCCGGCAGACTACCCCCGGGACAGATCGATTGACACAGGCGGTGCCTGGACCGGTTCCCGCCATCAGATCTTTTTCCCGTTAGCTTCAGGATGCAGGATCCCTTTCGTTTGCGGCAATATTTTCTCCAATGTTCTGCATTATGTCATGCCGAAGCAACCTCATTGGGTATGACGAAGGGAGTTCCTGTTCAGGCCCGTGCACCAGACCGCAATCGTTCCCTGCCGGCCAGGGCTCTCCGCGGTTCGCGTGCAGACAGCTTTACCGAATCCGTGATCCGTGAGATGACCCGGCTTGCGCTGCACCACAACGCGGTCAACCTTGCCCAGGGGTTCCCGGACTTTCCCTGCCCGGAGAGACTGAAAGATGCCGCATGCGATGCGATCCGGGCCGACTATAACCAGTATGCAATTACCTGGGGAGCAAAGGAGCTCCGCACCGAGCTGGCAAAACGGGTGAACAAGTACAACGGGATGCGATTCGATCCGGAGAAGGAGATCACCGTTACCTGCGGTTCAACCGAGGCGATGATGGCTTCGATGCTTGCCGTGATCTCGCCCGGCGAAGAGGTGATCGTACCCGAGCCGTTCTACGAGAATTATGGCCCGGACACCGTATTGTCCGGCGCCGTCCCCCGCTATGTCCCGATCCGCGACGATCTCTCGATCGACGAGGAGGCCTGGAAGTCGGCGTTTTCGAAGAACACGAAGGCGATCATCCTCAACACGCCGAACAACCCGACGGGAAAAGTCCTCACGCGTCCGGAACTCCGGTTCATCGCCGACCTCTGTCTCGATCACGACGTGGTTGCGATCACCGATGAGATCTACGAGCATATCCTGTACGACGGAAGGCGGCATGTCTCGATCGGATCGCTCGACGGGATGGAGGGCCGGACGATCACGATCGGGAGCTTCTCCAAAACCTACAGCGTCACCGGCTGGCGGGTGGGGTATGCCCTTGCGGACGAGCACCTCACGGCACGGATCCGGAAGATCCATGATTTCCTGACCGTCGGTGCCCCGGCCCCGCTCCAGCAGGCCTGCGCAGCCGCACTCCGGCTGCCGGTCTCGTATTACCGGGAGCTGGCAGAAGAGTACGACCGCAAGCGGAAGATCCTCTTTAACGGGCTCCAAAAAGCCGGGTTTGCCTGTAGTCTTCCCGAGGGGGCCTATTACATCTTCACCGACATCAGCGGATTTGAGATGAAGGACACGGAGTTTGCCCGTCACCTTATCGAGAAAGCCGGTGTTGCTGCCGTACCGGGCAGCTCGTTCTACCAAAACGGCGGAAGCACGAAACTCCGGTTCACCTTCTCGAAGAAAGATGAGACACTGGAAGAGGCCTGCAGGCGCCTGGAAACCCTTGCATAACACTGCCATATAAACGGGAGAAACTATCATGACCGAGAAAAAATTCTGGGACAAGACCATCGAGACCATGCCACGCGACAAGCTGGAGAAGTACCAACTGAAACTATTGAACAGTGAACTGAATTTTGCCCGGAAGGGATCGCCGTACTACCGGAGCGTCCTCCCCGACAAAAAGCTGAAATCAATCGAGGAGATCCAGACCCTGCCGTTCGTGACCAAGCATGATATCCGTGCACGGCAGGAAGCCTCCCCGCCGTTCGGGGACATGACTGCAGTCCCGGAGAAGGACATCGTCTATATCTCCGCCTCGAGCGGCTCGACCGGTGTCCCGACAGCCTCTCCGTTCACGGCACAGGATTTCGAGGACTTCATCGACTGCCAGGCCCGCCTCTTCTGGCGGAGCGGGATGCGTGCCACCGACCGGTACATCCATGCCCTCAACTTCTCACTCTTCATCGGGGGGCCCTGTGTCCTCGGGGCACAGAAACTCGGGGCGCTCTCGATCCATGCAGGATCCATCCCGTCCGAGCGGCTGCTGACCTTCGCAAAGCAGTTCCGGCCCAACTGGACCTGGACCACCCCCTCGTATGCATGGTATCTCGGGGAGACGGCAAGGAAAGCAGGGATCGACCCGGCAAAGGACCTGGACATACGGAACATCATCGTCTCCGGAGAACCCGGGGGCGCGATCAAGGAGACCCGCGAGAACATCGAGGCCCTCTGGAATGCGAACCTGTACGAATACTACGGCCTCTCGGATATCTTCGGGGCCTGTGCCGGTTCCTGTACCGAAAAGTCCGGCATCCACATCGAGGAGGACCACATGATCGTGGAAGTCCTGGACCTCAAGACCGGTGAGCCGGTGGGCGAGGGGGAGCGGGGCGAGATGGTCCTGACCACGATCAAGAAGCGGGCCCGGCCCCTGATCCGGTTCCGGACCGGGGACATTGTCACCTACACAGACGAGAAGTGCGACTGCGGCCGGACCCACAAGCGCCTCCACGGCATCCATGGGCGGACCGATGATATGCTGATCATCAAGGGTGTCAATGTCTTCCCGAGCGATATCGAGGCAGTGGTCCGGGGCCTGGACTACCTGACCGGGGAATACCGGCTCATCGTTGACCGGGAGAAGCACCTGGACGTGCTCACGCTCGAAGTGGAGAATACGAAGAAGAAGGTGCCGGAAGTGCAGGCGCTTGTCGCAACCGCCATCAAGGCCCGGCTCGGAGTGACAGCCCAGGTTATTGTCCACCCCGAGGGGACACTCCCACGGGAGACCCACAAGGCAAAGCGGATCGTGGACAAGAGGGCGCAGGTCTGGGGCTAATTTCCCCCGACGCACGACCGGCAGGAGTTGGCCACCATCACAAAAATCCCCGATGACGAATATGTCCGGAAATGCACGTCCGCCTGTGCCGGCTGCGGGAGCTCCCTTGTCCTGCGTTATGCCCTCAAGGCAGCAGGACCGGACTGTGTACTGGTCATGCCGGCCGGCTGCACGGCAGCCTTCCAGGGCATCTACCCGAAGACTGCCTTTTCTGTACCCGTAGTCAACATTGCTTTTGGTGCGGCCGCAGCCTGTGCCTCGGGCATCAGCAGCCTGTACAAGGCAGCCGGGAAGAAGACCCGGGTCATTGTCTATGCCGGTGACGGGGGAACCCTGGATATCGGCCTCCAGGCCATGTCGGGGGCATTCGAACGCGGCACGGATTTCCTGTACATATGCTATGACAACGAGGCCTATGGCAACACCGGCATGCAGCGGTCCAGCGCAACCCCGCTGGGTGCAAAAACAACCACAACCCCGGGAGGAAAACCCGAGGGAAAGAAGGACATTGATGCGATCATTGCCGCCCACAGGCCGCCCTACCAGGCCACTGCGTGTGCCTCGTACCCCCAGGATCTTTTCCGAAAAGTGGAAAAGGCCCTCACCTTCCGGGGCCCGAGCTTCATTCACGTCCTCTCGCCCTGTCCCCCGGGCTGGCGATACTCAGCAGAAAAGACAGTGGAGATCGGGAAACTTGCCGTGAAGTCCGGCACCTGGGTGCTGTACGAGCGCGAGCACGGGAAGCTGACCATCAGCCCCCCGTCGAAGGCGGCGATGAAACAACCGGTCCCGATCGAGGAGTACCTCTCCCTGCAGGGGAGGTTCAAGGGGATTGATGCAGATACGGTCGTGCACCTCAAAGAGGAGATTGCCGGACAACACCGGGAACTAACCAGCCGGGAGACAAAGCCATGAAGAAGATCGCTACGGGGAACAAGGCGATCGCGGAAGCGGTCCGGCAGGTCAGGCCCGATGTCGTGGCAGCCTACCCGATCACCCCCCAGAGCGAGATCGTGGAGACCATTGCGGACTTCGTGGCCGGCGGCCAGCTGGAGAGCCAGTTCATTCCCGTGGAGAGCGAGCATTCTGCGATGGCAGCCTGCATTGGTGCCAGCATTGCGGGTGGCCGGACCTTTACCGCAACCAGCTCCCAGGGTCTGCTGTACATGCACGAGATGACCAACTGGGCCGCGGGTGCCCGCCTGCCGGTCGTGATGGCCAACGTGAACCGGGCGCTGGCTCCCGGCTGGAATATCTGGGCCGAGCATACCGACGCAATCCAGGAACGCGATACCGGCTGGCTCCAGGTCTGGGTCGCAACCGTACAGGAAGCCTACGACACCATCCTCATGGCATTCAGGATCGCCGAGCACAACCGGGTACTGCTGCCGGTGATGGTGAACCTCGACGGGTTTACCCTCTCCCATATCATGCAACCGCTCGATACCGTGGAACCCGGGGATTTTATCCCGCCCATCCACCTGCCGGACATTGTAAATCCCAAAAACCCCGTAGGGTACGGGGCGCTGACCGGGCCGGCCGATTACTTCCGGTTCCGGTGGGAGATCGAACGTTCGATGCGGGATGCCGGGGCAGTTATCACAGAGACACAGAAAGAGTTCGCGAAACGCTTCGGCCGGACCTACGGTTTTACCGAGGACTACCGGTGCGAGGATGCGGACGTTGTCGTAATCTCCCTGGGAACGCTGGGAAAGGAAGCGGAAGTTGCCATCGATAACCTTCGAAGCGAAGGTATCCGGGCGGGGTCGATGCGCCTGCGCTGGTTCCGCCCGTTCCCGCAGCTTGACCTGGCCGGGAAGGAAGTGGTTGTCATCGACCGCAACTACTCGTTCGGTTTTGGCGGCGTGATCGCCCACTCCATCAGGTCGAAGAACCTGGTACCGGTCTTCAGTGTTATCGCCGGCCTTGGCGGCCAGGAAGTGACCTATGATGATATTGCGGACTTTGTCCGGAACCGCCATAGCGGGGAAGAGTTCTGGTTCGGGGTGAACGACCGTGTATGAGATCCGGATTCACTCCCGTGGGGGACAGGGAGGAGTGACCGCCGCCCGCCTGCTTGCCACGGCAGCGCTCCATGACGGGAATAACGCAACGGCCTGCCCGTTCTACGGTGCGGAGCGACGGGGTGCACCGGTCGTCTCCTTTGTCCGGATCGACGAATGTCCGATCAAAATCTACAGCCAGATCCGCACTCCTGACATGGTCGTGATTCTCGATGAGAGCGTGATTGATACGGTGGATGTCCTGCAGGGCCTCAAAAAAGGCGGCCGGGTCTTCATCAACAGTCCCCGAACCCGCGGGTTCGCCGGATTTACCACGTACGCTACCGATCTCACCGGCATCGCACTCCGGGAAGACCTCGTAGTCGCGGGGAGCCCGATCCTCAACACCCCGGTCCTTGGCGCACTCGCAAAGATCGGTATCGTATCGGCCGGTTCGGTAACAACGGCAATCCGGGGAATGTTTACCGATGAACGCAATGCCAGGGTTGCGCAGGAAGCATATGCGGAGACGAAGCTATGACAGATAATACAAAACGCGAACGGTATCCGATAAACCGGCCGGTCGAAGCTTCTGCCGGCCGGACCGGTTCCTGGCGGGTCTTCCGCCCGGTCATTGACAGGAAAAAATGCAATGCCTGCGGATTGTGCTTCCTGTACTGCCCGGATGCCGTGATCGACCGGGACCTTGCCCTTGATCTCACCTTCTGTAAGGGATGTGGAATCTGCGCAAACGAATGCCCGAAAAATGCAATCGTCATGGTCCGGGAAGAGAGATAATTTCGTTCCCCGTTCCGGTACCCGTCTTTCCCAAGCAATTTTTGCCTGTTTTGATGATATTATCTCCCCGGTTCTCCAACAGGTATGATACCATAACAAGAATATAGCGGTTCACTCCGGTCTTCCCGACAGCCCTGCCGGGATGGTCCGGGTTTTCGCCGGTAAGCCAGTACCGGTCAGGAAAAACGCGCAAAGAACAGCCTGAGGAGCACATTCCATCCCGATACACCAGGAGGTTTCCCGATGCGGAGGCATATGCGTCCCCTACCGATACCAGGACGACAGACCGTAACTACTCACCAGGTCGGGCATACCCACTGCCCGGGAGGAACTCCTTATGAATGCACTAGCAACCCAGAAAATAAAGCAGATATCAACATCCACCCCGTCCATTGCTTCACCAGCGAGACGGGATTCCCGGTTGACCATCGGGATCCAGATAACAAGAGCAGAGATTGAACGAAACGAATGGCTGGATAAATAATCATTCGGAAAAAAATCTCTGGTAAACTGCGTCAGTACCTCCTGCTCCGGGGGTCTCACCATTTTTCTGTCAGGTCCGTCAGGAATATGTTTCATCAGATTCTGACAGAAGATTATCGGCCGGATCCATAGGGAAGTGAATGGATCAGCTGCCGATTTTCACGTGTTCATCCGTTCGTAATTCCCGGGCAAAAGTTGCCGCAACCGGCACAACAATCCTGTGATGAACACCATCATTTACCAGTTACTGATTTTTTCAGCCAGGCACAGAGTGCAAACGGAGAAGACATGACATCCACCCACAAGGATGAACACATCATCGAAGCGATAGGCAGGTCCCGGATCGTGATCCGGGACGGCATCATCGTTGAGATCGGGGAGGCACGGATCACTGAATGTCCGCTGGCAAAGAGGTTTGCCCACCCGGTTCCCAAAATTACACGGGATGAAGTCAGGGCCAATATCGAGCACAGGATGAAATCATTCGGGATGTGCACCTCCCGCAGGGACGTGATCGATACCCGCGAGTTCGTAGGGTTCGGCGCAACGGAACTGCTTGGTTTTGCATCCAAAACCGGGCTGATCGATGCTGCGGTCCTCGCCTGTGACGGTGCCGGCACGGTCATCGTGCAGAAACCCGCCCTGATCCAGGGTGTCGGGGGACGGATGTCCGGGCTGGTCTCGACGAGCCCCATCCGGGAAGTCATCCGGCGCATAGAAGAGAATGGCGGTATTGTTGTGGATACGGAGCACGCATCCCTTGACCAGTTCAACGGCGTGAAACGCGCCTATGATGCGGGTTATAAGAAAGTCGCCGTCACTGTGGCGAATCCCGATGTGGCCGCACGCATCCGCAAAGCCTACCCCGATGCCATCATCTTCGGCGTCCATGTAACCGGCCTCAGCCGGGAGGAGGCAGAATCCATGGTCGGTGTTGCTGACCTGATGACCGCCTGCGCCTCAGAGACCGTGCGGGAGGTTGCCGGTGCAAAGGCGCTCCTGCAGGCCGGGGTCTCGGTACCCATCTTTGCAATCACGAAACGCGGAAAAGAGATCATCATCGAGAAGATCCGGCAGACCGACGAGCAGGTCCTCATCAAACCAACAAAACTTCCGAACCTTGACGGGCAGCAGCCTGACCCGCTGGTATGAAGAAAATATTTTTTCTTTCGGACTGAATATCCCCCGGATAATTCAGCGCTTTTTCATTTCGAGATTTGTGTGTACTTTTTTTCGGAAGGCGTCCAGGCCCGTGGAGGGATCCAGCCCCCGGCAACCGGAGCAGGGGCAGCGGGCATTTCGTTTCAACCGCGTCCGCTTTTCGATCAGATCCTCTTGAGAGAATGTTGTTTTTTCCGCGTCTGATCCTGTTGTCACCACACCACACCTGCCCCGTCATTCCCGGTTCACGATCTCGTCCCTGTCCGGAGTATGCTCCTGTCCTGAACTACCGTTTCTGTGCGGAACCACCTGATCAAGGTCCGGAGCGTATATTCTTTTAAGAAGAAGCATACCAGGATCCGGACAGGGATACGGGAACCCGCTCATAGCGGCTTATCGGTGATGGTGATCCCGGCGGCAACCATACGTTCGCGGATCAGGTCAGCAACATCGAACTGTTTCCTGGCACGCAGTTCTGCACGGATATCGTGGAGAACACTGAGGGGAGCGCTCGTTTCGCGCAGGAAGTTGATCCCAAGGATAGCCCCATATTCTCTCAGGGCGCCAATATCCCCGCTCGCCGCAAGTCCCTGGATCGCTGCGAGCGCCATCGGTGTATTGAGGTCCGCCTCCATGGCGTCCCTGAAGGCCTTCCTGCCGGCCTCGTTCACCCCGTTGTCTTTCTTTGCCACCGCACGGATGTGCTCGAGCGCCTTTGCCGCATTGGCAATTCCTTCTTCAGTAGCCTGGAGCGGGGAGCGGTAGTGGGAGAGGAGGATGAAATACCGGAGCACATCCTTGTTCCAGGTCTTCATTGCATCACGTATCGTGACAAAGTTCCCGAGCGACTTGGACATCTTCTCGCCCTTGACGGTCAGGAATCCAGTGTGCAGCCAGTACCTGACCATCGGGTGTTTTCCTTCCAGCGACTCCATCTGCGCAATCTCCGCCTCGTGATGTGGGAAGATCAGATCCAGCCCTCCGCCGTGCATGTCGTACTGCTGGCCGAAGTACTTCTCGGAGATCGCCGTATCCTCGATATGCCAGCCGGGCCTGCCCCGGCCCCACGGGGAGTCCCAGGTATACTCGCCGTACTCCCCGGTCTTCCAGAGGGCGAAGTCGTGCGGGTTGTGCTTCGAGGCATCGGCGAGACGGCTGACGCGTTTTGCCCGTTCCTGGCCCGAGAGCTCCCCGTTCCCGTCGAATGTATCCAGGTTGAAGTAGACCCCGGTATCCGTGACGTAAGCCACCTCTCTGGCAATCAGGCGCTCCACCTGGTCAATGATCTCGGGGATGTGGGTAGTGGCACGGGCATAGTAGCTGACCGCATCGATGCCCAGGGAGGCCATGTCCCGGAGGTACTCGGTCTCGAACTTCCTCGCAAGCTCGGACTGGGAGATACCCTCCTCCTTTGCACGGTTGATGATCTTGTCGTCCACGTCCGTGATATTCTGGAGATAGAAGACTTCCTTACCGGTAGAACGGAGATATTTTACCAGCACGTCGAAGACCACGTAGGTCCTGGCGTGGCCCAGGTGCGAATAATCATAGACCGTGGGACCGCAGACAAACAGGTATACCCTGTCGGGATGGAGGGTCACGAGCGGTTCTACGGTTCTCGATAACGTGCTGTACAGTTCCATGACAAGCTCCCGATCCTCAAGCGCCGGCGGAGGGAGTCGAACCCCCAGACATCCGCTTTGCAGGCGAAGGCATTAAACCGTTCTGCCACACCGGCCCTGGTACGAATAGTGCAGGCGCCTGCATCCTGTGGATCGCTTCATGAGCTAGTGATCCTGCGGGATTGCTGCCTGAGGAATGGTGACGTGATCGTCCCCCTGCGGTGTGCGGGGGGTTTTCAGAGACAACGGCAGTAAATTTCTTGCCGCAATCACCCCATTTCCTGCACATAACAACTCATTCAGCTAATTAAATACCTCACTTATCGGCAGAATTTGACACAATCGAAATGCTGGTCCGGCTTTCAGATTACCAGTCCCGGGTATCCATGGCAGGCTCATTCGGGGAAACCACCCTGAAAACAGGTATTCAGACGGACTCCGGGACCCCGCAAACAAAGCAAAGATGCGAAATCGCCGCTACCTCCACTTTTTTATAACACCATGGTAAACATGTAGTAACCAACATCACAATTGTGAATATTATGCCAATACACACCGGAACGGGAACAGGAAAAAAGATTCCCGGTAATACAATCCCCAGTATGCGTCGCCATCCAGCCCTGTCAGCAGGTTTACGTATTCGTCCCGGTTTTTCCGGCACCCGATATTCCTCCCCTCTCCCTGCTTGTTGTCGTCGGTAAGTACCCGGCGGGACACCGGCCGGATGATTTTTTATCATCCCACGGTTCCGGCAGGTGACCATGACCGGATTTTTTATCCATTCAGGACAGGAACGGAGGAGGATTTGAGCATGAACGGAGGACGATTATGAGATATTATGAGAACGTTGGAGAACTGATCGGGAATACGCCGCTTGTCCGGCTCAGGAAGGTAATGCCGGACGGGACAAAGCCCCTCGTGCTGGCGAAAGTGGAGAGTTTCAATCCCGGGGGAAGTGTCAAGGACAGGACTGCCGCAAACATGGTGGAGGAGGCGGAACGGGCCGGGCTGATAAAACCCGGGGGAACCCTTGTCGAGCCTACCGCAGGAAATACCGGCGCGGGCCTTGCGATCGCCGCGATACTGCGCGGGTACAAGACCGTCTTTGCCATGCCCGAGAAGATGAGCAAAGAGAAAGAGTTCCTGCTCCGGGCCTATGGCGCGGACGTGGTCAGGACCCCGACCAATGTGCCGCCGGAAGACGAGCGCAGTTACTACAGGGTGGCAGCCCGTATCGCACGGGATACTCCCGGGGGATTTGTCCCCAACCAGTTCGAGAACCCGGACAACCCCGGAGCGCACTACGCCAGCACCGGTCCGGAGGTCTGGCGGGATACCGGAGGGAAAGTCACCCACTTCGTGGCAGGCCTCGGTTCCGGGGGCACCATCAGCGGCGTGGCCCGGTATCTCAAGGAGAAGAACCCGAAGATACGGATCATCGGCGTGGACCCCGAGGGCTCCCTTTACCACCATGTCTTTCATGGTACCGAACCGGTCCTCCATCCTTACAAGACCGAGGGCACCGGGGAGGATTTCATACCGAAGACCGTGAACATGGATCTCCTTGACGACATGATCGCGGTCAATGATCGGGATGCCTTCCGGATGACCCGGCGCCTGGCCCGCGAGGAAGGGCTCCTTGTCGGCGGGACATCGGGCGCCTCGGTCTTTGCCGCAACACAGGTTGCAAAGGATCTTGATGAGAAAGACGTCCTCGTTGTGCTGCTCCCGGATACCGGGCGCAATTACCTGAGCTCGATCTTCAACGACGAGTGGATGAAGGCAAACGGGTTTGCGGACGTGATCTGAAATGGGCTTTGATACCCGGGCAATCCATGCCGGTGAAGAACCGGATTTTGACGGGCATCCCAGCGGTGATGTGGTGGTCCCGATCCACCTCTCGTCCACGTTTGCCCGCCGGGATGTCGATGAGCCTACCGGGGGGTTTGAATATTCCCGGAGCGGGAACCCTACCCGGTTTGCCCTCGAGAAGAAACTGGCCGCGATCGAGAACGCGAAGTACGGCCTTGCATTCTCATCAGGGCTTGCTGCCGAGACTACGCTCTGCCTGAGCCTGCTGAAAGCAGGAGACCATGTTGTCGCATTCGACGATCTCTACGGGGGAACCCGGCGCCTCTTCACCCGGGTATTCCAGGAGAACTATGGGATTGGCTTCTCGTATGCCGATGCCCGGGACCCGGAGAATATCAGGGCAGCGATCCTGAAGAATACAAAACTTATCTGGCTTGAGTCCCCGACAAATCCCCTGCTCCGGCTCTGCGATATACGGGAAATTGCGGGAATCGCGCACGATGCAGGAGCCCGTGTCGTCGTGGACAACACGTTTGCGAGCCCGTATTTCCAGCAGCCGATCGGGCTCGGTGCGGATGTCGTTGTGCACAGTACTACAAAGTACATCAACGGCCACAGCGATTCGATCGGGGGGGCGCTGGTCACGTCAGACGAGGAACTCTTCCGGAGACTCCGCTTCCACCAGAACACCGCGGGCGGGATCCTCTCGCCGTTCGACAGTTTCCTGGTCGCCCGGGGGATCAAGACGCTCGCAGTGCGGATGGAGCGGCACGGGAAGAATGCCCTTGCCGTGGCAGAGTTCCTGTCCGCACATAACAAGGTCGCCGCCGTCCATTATCCCGGTCTTGCCTCGCACCCCCAGCACGCGCTTGCCAGAAAGCAGATGACCGGGTTCTCGGGCATGGTCTCCGTTGAACTGAAGGGCGGGGAGACAGAGACGAGGAAGTTCCTCCGGCACCTGCGCCTCTTCGCGCTCGCCGAGAGCCTCGGGGGCGTAGAGTCCTTAATCGAGCACCCGGCAACGATGACCCATGCTTCGATCTCTCCGGTGGAACGCAAAAAAGTGGGTATCAGTGACAGCCTGGTACGGATCTCCGTGGGGATCGAGAACGAAGACGATCTCATCGCAGATCTTGACCAGGCACTGGGAACCATCTGATCATTTTTGCCGGACAAAGCCGGTACCGATCCCACTTTTTTCCCTCCGGTCCTGGGATATACAAAAAGGCGCCTTCATGTCCATCCCGGGAAGACGGCCCGCACGGGGATCTGCCGGACGCCCGGTGCCTGGCAAATCAGAAAGGGTAGGGAGAATTCCTCACCTCTTAAGGGAATAAAAAGAGATCCGGGAAATATCCGGATATCCTCACGCGATTACCTGGAGGAGGGATCGGGTCTTTGCCATCTCGGCAGCGGACGCTGCAAATACCAGCTGTTCCTGGACCCGGCTGCCTTCTGTAAAGGAGGCCAGGGAGTCCGGAGCAGACATGGACGGGCTCCTGAACCCCAGTTCTGCACAGGAGGGGATGATATGCCAGTACAGGACCTTTCTCCTGAACTGGTCGCTGTCCCGGAAAAACCCGTACCCGAGTGTGCCGTAGCTCACAGCTGTTCCGCCTCCTGCGCCGCAAACTGCCCGAAGACAGGATTGGATGAATAATCATAGTAGTGCATGAGGGTGCAGACTGAGCTCATGTGCGTACGTGCCCGTTCGAGCCTGCCGAGAACCTGAACGGTATCAAGGTACAGTTCAACCAGGTCCCCGGTTGTTCCATATGACTCATCGTCCTGGAGGTTAGCCAGGTGCTGGAAGAAGAACCGGTCATGCAGGTGCAGGTGGTTCCTCGCAACAGCTGCCGCCCTGTCAAGTTCGTCAACCGCGGTGACGATGGCGGATAGGTTGTTGAGAATCTTATGCCGGTATTCCCGGCGCTTCTCGCGGTCTATAGTTGTCTGCATGGTTAGTATACAGGTCGCCTTGTATGCATATAAGGAATAATTTTG